>ERZ1034701.659-NODE-659-length-12598-cov-5.341705_pt1 | contig 12598 bp, 8 predicted proteins | sample MGYA00520651_ERZ1034701 | MGnify/ENA primary metagenome ERZ1034701 (study PRJEB33766, sample SAMN09781713) | gut metagenome | biome: gut microbiome | host: Homo sapiens | place: Madagascar | study: EMG produced TPA metagenomics assembly of the PRJNA485056 data set...
CACAAAGGATTCTCCTGCCTCTGCCTTTTTCTTGATATAGTCAAACTGCATTCTCGCCACATTATCTGCCGGAGAGCTGTTCATTCCCATCACGCTTCTGTACAGGAATTTGTTACGTCTCTTTTCATCGAACTCTGCCAGCTCCTTGCTGCTCACATTCATGCTTGCAGCCACCTCGTCTAACAGGTTATGATCGTACATTGGCAGCTTGTAATATTCTGCCAGCTTCTGTGCGATCTCATGTCCGCCGCTGCCGTACTCACGGCTGACGGAGATAATCAGTTGTTCACTCATGGGTCTGCCCTCCTTATAGTCTTACAGATATCTCGCATAGATCATTACCATGGAGATTACTATTACTATTATAGTCGCAGGAGCCATAACTTTGCAATATTTTCCCCACTTGATCATATGACCTGCCTTTGCCGCGGTAGCGATACCCACGACATTCGCAGATGCACCGATGGGAGTTGCGCTTCCGCCGATATCGGTTCCCATGGCAAGCGCCCATGCCAGGATAGACAGCTCTACACCCTGGGTCGCGGACAGACTGCTGATGATAGGGATCATCGTCGCCGCAAAAGGAATATTATCCACGAACGCGCTGGCAATTGCGGAGATCCACAAAATAATCGCGATCATCAGCATCAGATTACCGTTACTGATGTCACCGATGAAGTTCGCCATGACTTTCAGGATACCTGTCTGCTCCAGTCCGCCTACCACCATGAACAATCCGATGAAGAACAGCAGTGTCTTATAGTCGATCTGTTTGATCAGCTTCAGGGCATCTCTGCCTGCGGCGATCAGCGTCACGATAGAGATAAATACACCGATGCAGGATACAGTCAGACCGGTCTGTGCATGGGTTACCAGCAATGCTACCGCACACAGGAAAATAACGGTGCTGATGATAAAGCCCTTTTTATCGGTGATCGCCTCGGAAGGGTCCGGATAAGTCTGATTGCTGCCGGCTGCTACCGCCTCGCTGGCACGCAGTTCCTTGTGAAATACCAGATAAAAATACAATACAACTACGACCAGGGAAATACCTGCGATCAGACCGGTATTGGTCAGGAAATCCGTGAAGGAGTATCCCAGGGAAGTACCGATGATGATGTTGGGGGGATCTCCACACATGGTAGCGGATCCACCCAGGTTCGCGCAGAATACCTCTGCCAGGATCATAGGAACCGGATTGAATTTCAACAGCTGTGACAGTTCAATCGTGACTGCTGCCAGGAACAGAATTACGGTGATACTGTCAATGAACATTGCCAGAATACCGGATAATACCATAAAGGTCACGAACAGCGGCACTACCTTATACTTAACCATCTTGGCAAGGCGCATGCAGAGCCAGCGGAAAAATCCGACTCTCGCCATTCCCTCTACCATGATCATCATTCCCGCTACGAATACGATCGTCTCCCAGTTAATGCCGCTGGAAGTCTCCGCGGACTGTCCCGCCGTATACCAGAAATGACTTGTAAAAAAGCTGCCTAAATTCAGGGTCTCCCACACTGCACCCATACTGTGCATTCCCAGTCCGAATACCAGCACCAGCGTCAGCAGACCGCAGCCCAGTGTAATAACATGTCTCTCCCATACTTCCAGAACGATCAGTATAAACATCGCTACAAATATAACTACTGCAAGTATCTGTGCTATCACTTTTCCTGCCTCCTCGTTAGTTTTTCTTATAAGCGTACAAAAGTTGATTGTATCTGAAAAAGCAGGGGAAGTCAATCATTCTTTGAGGCTCTGCACATAAATATTCCGTTAAAGTTTTTTATGATTATTCATTCCGGAAGCTTTCGATATCGTTTTGCCCTGCATAACGCAAGAACATCCGGTGCATGTCGATACCACTCTCTCCGAAATATAATTTCATGTATTTCTCGCCGTCCTGACGAATGGGCAATGTTACAACACGTTCCAAGATCTGACCTTCTGTGCCGTTAAGGGTCACTGTCTGTTGTAATGTATTGTTCAGGAACACGGAGATCGGCAGCTGCGCCAGTTCTCCTAACGCAGAGCTCATCCGAAATACCAGCTCATATCTTCCGATCTTAGGAAAACGCAACTGGTATACCGCACTTGTGCCCTTCTTCGTGGACAGCTTCTCCAGCGGAAGCTCTATGTCTTCTAAAAGCTTCGGCTCCGGCAGCTCCAGACGCGCCAGCACCTGTCCGCTGTCTCCTGCGCCCTCGGTGCTTACCGGATTGTGAAGCTCCGTGCATTCCTCTTCCTCTCTGTCCAGAAGCCGCTCCATAGCAACGGAACGTAACAGAAAACCACAGATATTTTCCGCATTCCGCGTAAGCTGTGCTCTGGTGAGTCTGCCGTCTGCCAACCCTTCCGCGGTATTGTCCCCCGCGGAGTTGGATGCCGCATCCGCTACGACCATATAGATATCGTTCTGTGCCCGCACCATGGGAATCGTTTGTCTGCCGGAGCCGGGCTCACCCTCCTCGTTCATCTTCGCCCACCAGTCAGTCATCACAATGCCCTGATATCCCCATTCCTTACGGAGAATGGTCGTCAGGAGATCATAGTTGCCCGCTGTCCACAGTCCGTTTACCGGTCCGTAGGTGGACATGATGCTGTAAGCGCCACCCTGTTTCACTGCGATCTCAAAGCCCCTCAGATAGATCTCCCGCAGTGCTCTCTCGGATACGATGCTGTTGGCATCATGCCGTTTGAATTCCTGATTGTTACATGCAAAATGCTTGATGGTGCCGGTGACACCGTATTTTCCCATGCCGGTCAGCTGTGCAGCTGCCATGATACCGGTGAGATACGGGTCTTCCGAAAAATACTCAAAGTTACGACCGTTCAATGGATTCCTGTGGATATTGATGCCGGGTCCTAAGAGGGTGTCGATCTTGTTCTTCCGAAGCTCCATGCCCTCCAGCTCATACAGCTCCTCCACCAGCTCCGGATCAAAGGTGCAGGCAAGCAATGTGCCGTTAGGCAGCGCATATGCCATGGTGCCGCAGTCCATACGGATACCGGAGGGTCCATCCGAGCAGCAGGCTATGGGAATTCCAAATCTCTTCAGTCCGTCTGTCACTCCACCGAAGGCTGCTGCCGTGCCCGGAGTCACTTTCGGGGAACACATGCCCTCTCCGCGGGTCATACAGATCAGATCTTCATCCGACATCTGTGTCAGAAACTGTTCTAACGTAATTTTTCCATCCTGCACATCCGACAGTTTCCAGCCACGGTCTCCCGCATACTCACTCTGCGTAGGTCTCTCCTTAAGGATCCGGTCCGCCAGATCTATCGTTCGTAAAGGTACATCTTCCCAGTTTGCAATGGCATGATCCTTTTCCTCGAAAAAGAAAGGTTTCAGACGCTTAAACTCCTGTACCGGTGCCATTGCTTCCGTCACCATCCGCACTACCCGAAGCTCTGTCAGGGCCGCCTTGCCAGCCTCTACTGCGCTTCGCACATCGGTTCCTGCATAGAAAATATAGTCTCCCTCTTCCAGTACATAGCAGGATTTATGTCCGGTGACACCACTGTCATCATAGGATGCATACTCCGCCAGCTCTGTTTTCAGCAGCAGTTCTTCTGTCTCACCCGGCTTCAGTTCTTCTGTCTTCGCAAATGCAGTCAGCTGGCGCAGAGGCTTTCCTAATTTCCCCTGAGGTGCTTCCAGATACAGCTGCACGGTCTCTCTGCCGGATACTCCCCCGACATTGGTTACTTTTGCAACTGCCGTGACTGCCGTGCCCTGTACGGAGAATCCCAGGATCTCTGTCTGGAACTTCGTATAGGATAATCCAAATCCGAAAGGATACTTCACCTTCTCTTTCGCAAAGGTCTCAAAATAACGATATCCTACATAAATATCCTCCGTATAGAAATTCTCCACCGGATCTCCGAAATTTTCTGTGGAAGGATAATCTTCAATGTCTTCTGCGATCGTGTCACTTAATTTACCCCCGGGATTTACTTTGCCGGTCAGAACGTCTACACAGGCTCTGCCGCCCTCCTGGCCTCCCTGCCAGATATAGAGTACTGCCTGCGGCTGATACCGGTCTACCCATTTCATATCTATAATATTACCGACATTCAGTACCACGATCGTATGCTCAAAAGCATGACATACATTACGAAGGAGCTCCTCCTCCAATGCTGTCAGCAGATAGCTTCCCTCCGCCGCACTGTTATCCTTATCTTCCCCGGCAGTACGCCCGATGACCACGATCGCTGCATCCGATTGTTCAGCTGCCCGCACCGTCAGTTCTTCATCTACGGGCATCTCCTCCTGATTCCAGGGTTCCATGGCCCAGCCTTCTCCCACATCAAAGGGATGCTCCTTCAGCCACTCACGGTACTGCTGCTCCAACGCTTCGTTTACCTGTATTATTCCATCTTCTTTCAGGCTGTCGATGATATTCGTGACATAAGGAGCATTAACCATGCCGCCGGAGCCTGTGCCGCTCTTGTAATGCTCAAACTGTGTTCTTCCGAATACAGATACTCTCTGTCCCCTGCGTAACGGTAAGGTATCCTCTTCATTCCGCAGCAGCACACTTCCTTCTGCCGCCACGCGTCTTGCCAGCTCCGCATACTTCTGATAATCCAGTGTATATTTCATTCGTTCAATGACTCCTTCCTGCAGACAACCTGTTATTGTTGACATCATTATACCGAAAGGAAGAAGTTTTCTCAATAGAAAAAGACACTGGAGAAAGTCTCCAGTGTGCTCAGAAGATAAGCCGGACTACAAATTCCTCGTCTTCCATCCGGAACTGATACTGTCCGTTGAGTTTTTCCACATAGTATACGATACTCCGAACCCCCAGACCATGTCCGGAACGCTCTGTGACCGGAATTCCATCCGTGAATACCGGCATTATCTGCACCGGATTTTTCACCATGAGCAGCAGATGCCCTGCCTTCTCCGACAGAGACAGCTCAATCCTTCGTCTTCTCTCCGGCAGCTCCTGTACCGCATGCATGGCATTTTCCAGTACATTCGACAGGATCGCACAGAACATCATTTCCGAACAGGGGAGCTTCTCTCCGATCGTGACCTGTGTATCCCAGGGAATTTTCTGCTCCTCAAAGCGGGTATTATAAGTAGATAATACCGAATTCACCATTTCGTTCCTACAATATGCCTTAATGACAGTATCATCATAGGTCTGGCTGACCTCATTGAGATATTCCAGCGCTTTTTCACAATCTCCCTGCTGGATCAGAGTCCTCAGGACGGCCATATGATGTCTCGTATCATGCCGCAGGATTGACATCTTTTTCTCGCTTTTCCTTGTATTGTCCATCTCCGCCTGAAAAGAATTCATCTGCATACGGATCAGCTCATTATACTGCTCTGCCTTGCTCTTCATCTCGTATTCCCGGAAATACACCAGCAAAAAAATCAGATACGACAGACAGATGGCAAATCCGAGAAATTCCGGCACCGCCCTGTTGCCGGTATAAAGCAGACTGGAAAACTTCGTCGTGGCATAGTCAAAAATATAATATATCAGCGGCAGACTTCCGATCAGCAGTAATTCCCGATTCGTCTTGGCAAACAGCATCGCCGTCGTCTGGCAGACATAGCGGCACAATACCCAGAATACCACCAGCGTCACCACGATACGGCAGGTGTAATAGCACCACTCTTTTCCCGTTACCGACAGTACGAACAACCCCATCCAGTTACTGCACTGGCAGCACAAATAGGCAGTGAAGATAGAGATCAGGGACGGCAATATTCTGAATTTATAATACAGTACCAGCATCAGCAATAGCGGCACGTGAACGATCAGTGGGTATATCTGATCCACCATCTCCGGACCCAGCACAGATACGCAGACCATATATAAGCCCCCGGAAATCACTGCCAATAGCAACAACTTCCCTACATTCGTTTTGTCCTTCTTCACACCCAGAAAAAAAGCCGACAGGAAGATGCCGAACAGCATAGTCGTAATATTATGTGTATATGTCAGAATCCTAAGTATCATAGGAGCTCCTCACTTTTATTTCGTAAGTTCACAGATGCTTTTTACAGCTTTACTTTTACAAAATCATGTTCCATGGCGGGAAGCACCTTTTCGACCAGATCCGCCGTCCGCATCCGGAGGCTGGAGGTATTGATGCAGGGATGGCATCCGAAATATTCGCTGTCCAGCACCTCCTCATCGATCAGCAGCTTCACCTGATGTTCCTTATCGTTCATCAGTCCCAGCACGCTGACAGAACCGGGGGTGATATCCAGGAATTTCTCCATGTATTCCGGTTTGGCGAAAGATAATCTCGCCGAGCCGATCTGCGCCGACAGATCCTTGGTGTGGAACACCTTGGTATCCGGGATCATCAGCAGATAAAATGCGGTCTCCTGACGGTTGCACAGGAACAGATTTTTGCAGACCATGGATTCCAGGATCTCATCCACTTCCTTACAGTCCTCCATGGTCATTGCGGGTGCGTGATCCACGCGGTCATATCCCACGCCTAAGCCATCCAGCAGGTCATAGGTGCGTATCTCTTTGTCCAGTCTGCCGGTGGTATCGGCAGGTCTTCCTTTTTGCAATACTAATGTCATTGTCTTTTCCCCTTTGTTGTCTAGTAACCGATGGTGTCGTTTACGAGGATCACATGGATCCTGTCCGTATGTCTGGAATATCTCGTGATCAGGAACTGGCAGCAGATGGTATCCGGAGACTTACAATCGAAGCATTTTCCGGTTTCTTTGCAGGGAGTCTTGATGTCGAATCTCTGGGCGTTGATAGGTGCAGCCACGTTTCTCGCACGCTTCATGGCACTGTCTAAGTCTGCGCAGACCTTGTTCATGCCGACGATAAAGATTACTTTCCTCGGTCCCTGGGCTATGCAGGAGACACGGTTGGAATTGCCGTCGATATTGACCATGACACCGTCGCTGGTGATGGCATTGGCACTGGAGAGGAAGATATCCGCATCGTAAGCCGCCATAAGTCCAGCTCTGGCATCCATCTTAGAGCGGTCGATATAGTGGTAATTGCCTGCTTCCAGAGCGGAGATCAGTCCGATCTCTCCGGCGCTCATGCATCCTCCCATAGCGATGGTGCTTCCCTCCGGGATCAGCTCCAGTGCCTGCTTTAGTGCAGCTTCTTTATCCTCTGCGTAATAACCTGACATATTGCGGGACTGTAAACCCTTGATCACTGTTTTGGCCAGCTGTTCATTTCTTTTTCTGATCATTTCGTTCATCTCTTAACCTTCCTGCTTTTCCGTAATCTGCAAATTTTATTCCTGTGGGACGATTTCTTATTGGTCCTATTTTATCAAAAAAAAATTTCTATGTATAGCAACCAATAGAAATATTTGACAATACTTTTCGCATATGCTAGGATATTTCCAATATTAGGGAGTAGTTCACATCGGGTAACCGGTGTTGTGTTGGTCGTCATCACGTTAGTGAAGCCACAGGCGGTCGCTAACCGGGCAGTACACTTCTACAGAAATGGAACGAGACTTTTATTGTATGTTTATCGTGCAATAAAAGTCTTTTTTTGCGTGATAAACAAAGGATCCGGGTACATTATTTAAGAAGGAGGATTTGTAAATGACACAAAAAAACATCTGGAATATTTCTGTAAAAGAGCTCATGGAAAAATATCAGGTGACAGAGCAGGGGCTTACCACTGCCCGCGCGGAGGAACTTCGCCTGGAAAAAGGTGAAAATATCCTGCAAGAGAGCAGGCGCAAAAGTATACCGGAAGTATTTATCAGTCAGTTTGCTGATCTGCTGGTAGTAATCCTGATCATTGCGGCTGCGATCTCCATGTTTTCCGGCAATGCGGAGAGTACCATTGTAATCCTGCTGGTACTGGTGATCAATGCCATCCTGGGTACCCTGCAGCATGTAAAGGCCCAGCGTTCTCTGGATAGTCTCAGGCAGTTATCTTCGCCCGGTGCAAAAGTCATAAGAGACGGTGTAAAACGGGAATTTCCATCGAAGGATATCGTGCCGGGAGACATTGTCGTATTGGAAGCGGGTGACATGATCGTGGCCGATGGCCGTATCCTGCACAGCTATTCGCTGCAGGTCAATGAAAGCTCTCTGACAGGCGAGTCTGCCAATGTAGAGAAAACAAATGCCATTATAGAGGGTGATGTGGCGCTTGCTGACCGGGCAAATATGGTCTATTCCGGAAGTCTGGTCACCTATGGACGCGCCGAAATGCTGGTGACTGCTACCGGTATGGAGACGGAGCTGGGTAAGATTGCAGGACTGATGAATGCAGCCAAAGAGCGCAAGACACCGCTGCAGGAGAGCCTGGACAAGTTCAGCAGCAGACTTGCCATACTGATCCTGATCATATGTGCTGTCGTATTTTGCCTGTGTATCTATCGCCGGATGACGTTGTTGGACTCCATGATGTTTGCAGTGGCACTGGCTGTTGCTGCGATCCCTGAGGCACTGAGCTCCATTGTGACCATAGTGCAAGCCTTTGGTACACAGAAAATGGCAAAAGAAAATGCAATTATCAAGAATCTGAAGGCTGTGGAAAGTCTGGGCTGTGTCTCTGTCATCTGCTCTGATAAGACCGGAACACTGACACAGAATAAAATGACGGTGCAGCAGATTTATATAGAAGACCGGTTATACGAGCCGGACCAGCTTGACCTTTTGAATCAGACTCATCGTTATCTGCTCTACGACGCTGTCCTCAACAATGATTCGAGCATCGTCGATGACAAGGGCATCGGTGACCCTACAGAATACGCGCTTTTAGAAATGTTCCGAAGGATTGAAGCGGATACATCTTCTATTTTGAAAGAAGCAAATATGCATGAAGATATCCTCAGGCAGAACATGCAACGCCTTGAGGAAGTGCCTTTTGATTCCGACAGAAAGCTGATGAGTACGAAATATATGCTGCATGGTGTACCCACGATCCTCACCAAAGGTGCTGTGGATGTTCTCTTAGACCGCTGTGACTATGTGCGCTGCAGCGACGGTATCCGTCCTATGACGGAAGCTGAAAAAGACAAGATCCGTATGCAGAATCAGCTTTTTTCAGAAAATGGCCTGCGTGTATTGTCTTTTGCTTACAAGGAATCGGAGGAAAATCTCGACATCCATGCGGAGTATGACTATACCTTCCTGGGTCTGATCTCTATGGTAGATCCTCCCAGAGAGGAATCTGCGGCTGCCGTTGCAGCTTCCAAGAGAGCCGGCATCCGTCCGGTCATGATCACCGGTGATCATAAGGTAACAGCAGTGGCAATTGCCCGCCGGATCGGAATATACGAAGAAGGAGACCTTGCACTGACAGGTGCGGAGCTGGATGCCATGAGCGACAGCGAACTGGAGGAACAGATCGCACAAATCTCCGTCTATGCCAGAGTATCTCCCGAGAACAAAATCCGGATTGTCGAGGCATGGCAGCGCAGAGGTAATATTGTTTCTATGACAGGAGACGGTGTGAATGATGCTCCTGCATTGAAAAAGGCAGACATCGGTGTCGCTATGGGAATTACCGGAACCGAGGTATCCAAGGATGCCGCAGACATGATTCTGTCAGATGATAATTTCGCAACGATCATCAAGGCAGTGGCAAACGGGCGTAATGTATACAGAAATATCAAAAATGCCATTTTGTTCCTGCTGTCCGGCAATACCGCCGGTATCTTAGCCGTATTATACACATCCCTGATGGGACTTCCTGTACCTTTTACACCTGTACATCTGCTGTTCATCAACCTGCTGACCGATTCTCTTCCGGCCCTGGCAATCGGCATGGAACCGGCAGATGACGACCTTCTGAAGGAAAAGCCCAGGAATCCACGGGAAGGAATCCTCACCAGAGGCTTTATGATTACGATGATAACACAGGGTCTGCTGATCGCAGCAGCCTCCATGACAGCTTATCACATCGGACTGACCGTCAGTTCGGCTATGGCCTCCACTATGGCTTTTGCCACACTGACACTGGCCAGATTGTTCCATGGTTTTAACTGCCGTGGCAGCGAATCCATCTTCCGGCTGGGACTGACCTCGAACCGATATAGCCTCTATGCTTTCACTGCGGGAGTCTCTTTACTGGCACTGGTAATCTTCATCCCGGGACTGCACAGTGTATTCAGCGTAGCCGATCTGCCTATGACAGCACTCGGTCAGATCGTAGGGCTCGCTTTCATGCCGACAGTGCTGATACAGATAATGAAAATTATCCGGCATAGATAATTGGTTTAATCAATATCTTCCACAGACTGCAATCTTTCCTTTTTTACCATCAGATATTCTTCTGCATAATGTGTCTCTTCGTCGGTCGTCAGAATGACCTCCTGCCCCTGCGGCATATCAATATCTGTTGCCACAAGCAGGAGGGAATCCTCCTTCAGCCAGCTTTCCAGCCCTGTGAAAAACTGCGGGTCGTAGTGATCTGACCCTTTCAGCTCATTATGATATCTGTCAAAGGAATAGTTCACGGGAGACAGTACATTATAGTCATAATAGCAGACACCCTGCCCCGACCAAAGGCTTGTCGTTACCAGATAATCGTAACCATCCTTTTGTGTGAGGAATATCTGTACGTTCCCCGCATGGGCAATGGCGAATTCCTGCGACCACAGAGGAATGATTCCATATTGTCCGTCTCCCAGATATTCGTAGACCGCTACCGTTCCCCAGTTTCCGACCTTCCGCAATGCTTCTGTGAGATTTTCGTTTTCTTCCTCCAAATGAACCTTCGTTACAATCTTTTCCTTGTAACCGTTATGGGTCAGATCATAATATCCGGTATAGACTTCTGTCATATCCGGTTCTTCTTTGTCGATATTCTCCTCTTCCAAATAACGAGAATATGTTTTTTGTACCGAAAAATCTCCCAGAGAAAAATTACCATCTTTTTGCATGGATACCGGTGCCGTTATATTAAAGCCAGTCTCATAAACCAGGTCCGCCATCTCGTTCATATTTATGCCAACCCCTACATTTGCAAAGGGCTGTCCTCCACGAAAATCATACCGGATCTGCGCTCCCACACCGATGCTTTTATAAGTGTATCCTTCCAGTTTCTGCAACAGACGGGTCTGATCCAGATCAATACTCTTCTGAGCATCTATCTTTCCGTTTTTATCCAGAAAATCCACATGAAGTGTATGGAACTGTTCATCCAGCGTATCCGCCGCAAGGATCCGTCTGTCAAAATCTTCAACCACATTTGTATATTCGGAGACCTTCGGGGTTCCTTTCTGTACATCTACATAATACAGTCCTTCCACATGGACACCGGTTCCTGTCCCCTGTATGGTAGAAATGTAGTACTCCTTGTCGCCATCCCCATCATAATCTGCGGCTTCTATCGCAGGTGGTGCCGAATACATGTTTCGCCAGGGGATCTCCACCCGATATTCCTCGTCTCCGTCGTGGATCACCAGACAGTCTTCTGCACCGTTGCCCCAAACACTGACTGTCTCATCATAAGAGTATGACAGCACACCATACTCTCCTTCCGGCAGCTCCCGGGCAGCATCCACCGAGACTTGATCTGCCCGGGTTTTCTCCTGATATAGTCCGGTCTGGCAGGTAAGTTTCTCCGGCTCAGGTTCCGTTGTCGTCTCCGGGATTGTCTGTGAGGTGGCTGTAGCAGTTTCCTGACCGACTTCCTCTGCCTGAGCAGATTCGGTATCAGAGATTTCCAAAGCGTCCCTACTGCTGCCGCAGCCTGTCAGAGAAAATGCCACGATCAATACCAATAATCCGCTGCTTATTTTACCTGCTTTTTCAGATATAGAAGAAACAAGCTCCAACATTCTATTTGAAATCGTATATGGCGGTTCATTTTTTCCCATTTATGTCACTCCATCTTGTTTATTATCTTGCTTATTATCTTACTCGTTTGGAATATCATTAGCAATCTTTTTATTTCAGGAATTGCATAAATAAAGCACTTCCGCAAGATCCGCATTGATTCCCACCGCCTTATTTTCGATCTCCTTGGGAACATAGGCATCACCCTTGTTGATGCAGACGTAAAATGCATTCCGCCAGTTGTGCGCATACTGCCAGAAATTATATTTGATGATACCGGGTGTGTTGTAACCGACACCCAGCTCCAGAAATACGACGTTTTGTCCTCTATGATCTTCCATGAACTTCTCATAACGCTTCGCGGCAGCATCCCATCCCGCATCCTGGACGAAGGTATTGTCCGCGCTGAAATTGATACTTACATCACATTTTACACTTTTGAGAGGTGATCCTATGTTGACGAAGGACGAATTGCCGGAATGCCCGGTGGCAACCACGGTACAATTGATCGGAAGTAAATGGAAATTATTGATATTGAGAAATTTAATGATGCGCTCCATGGAAGAGGATGGACTGATCACGCGGACCGTCTACCCGGAAGTGCCGCCCCGCGTGGAATACGCGCTGAGCGACCTCGGGGAAACCATGCGTCCGATCCTGGATGCCATGCAGAAATGGGGAACGAATTATAAAAACGGAACCATATAAACAGGTATGCAGAAAATATCCTGCTCCTTGCTAATATCCTTTGTATAAACCAAATATCTGCACAAAATTCTGTCGGAAAATTTTTCCGTAAATATATCGAGTGATTTGTGAGTCTTATAA
>ERZ1034701.661-NODE-661-length-12577-cov-4.471330_pt1 | contig 12577 bp, 34 predicted proteins | sample MGYA00520651_ERZ1034701 | MGnify/ENA primary metagenome ERZ1034701 (study PRJEB33766, sample SAMN09781713) | gut metagenome | biome: gut microbiome | host: Homo sapiens | place: Madagascar | study: EMG produced TPA metagenomics assembly of the PRJNA485056 data set...
TTGATAGTGAGAGAACATAGAGCGTCGGCGTGAATTTATACTGTTATCAACAACTGATTTTCAACAGCTCCTATGCGTATAACGTCTTTGTCTCCGTGCTTTTCTACGGCAAAGTCTATAGAGCAACCATTTTCAATAACAGTATTTGTTTTGCTGTCATATACAATAGCAAACTGAACACTTCCTATACTTGAATATAAGACTGATTTTAAATCTTTGAGTTTCATAATCAATTGTTTGCTTTCCATTTTTAACTCCTTTGCCCGCGATACCGCACGGGCGCGGTTTTTATTGACCGAGTACCATTTGAGCGTAATCTTGCGGGTACGCCCATTTCAAAACATACTCAACAAACTTTATGCCTTTTGCCGTAAATTTGGGGTAACTGCAATCTTTCAAAATGCCGTCTTTTACCCACTGTTCGCGGATAGGTTTCTCATAATCTCTCATTTTGCCCCACCCCATTTCGTAGTGAAGATAACACCAATACATATACGGGCAGAGCCTTATTTCTGCAACGCCTTTATGCTCTGTTGCGCCCTCGCAATCTATAAGCGGTTTGCCCCTGTACTTTTCCGCAATCTTTAACTTTTCGGGGTGTAAAAACCCTCTGCCGATATAGTAGTCTGCTGTTTTCATATAAAACTCCTTTCCGTCGGAAAACCGCCGCCGGTCGGTTTATTTAATCTTTCTAAGCAACCATACTTCGATTGCTACAACTCGTTTCCCATAAGTTTCGGGCTCGCCTAATGCGTTGACCGTTTGGATAAACTCTTGAATTTCGCAAGCCGATTTTGGAAGCCACTTATATTTCGTAGTGTTTTGGCATTCGCCCGTTTTTACTTCGGCATATACTGCCTTTCCCGTTTCTTTTTCAATTCGGAAATCGCAACTTTGTTTCATAATATTTACTCCTTTGCGGTGGAATAACCGCCACCGCTCGGCTTTGTTGCTTTAAATAAGTTCTTCGAATTCTTCAAATTCTCGTGCAAAGTTACGCATTGTTTCTTCGAAGCCGAACCAAGCAAGCAGGTTTTGGTTATACTGAGTAATAAGCGGTTGTTTGGCTGTAATAAATAAGGTGACCAACAAAGCCCGATTGGCACCCGTTATTAAGAACATCCAGAACGATGTTTTTCTTGTCATCGTATTCGTCCCATTCGTTGAGTACGTAATCAATTACGTCTGTCGTCAGTTTTGACGTTGTGTTGGTTTTGAGTTTTGCTACATTTTGTTTCGTGAATTCCATAAACTCATCTCTCCTATATTATAATATTGTTTCAAGTTTGCTGATGAGAGCATCGTGAAATGAGATGCTCTCTTTTAATTGTGCGATAGATTGTTCAAGCTTGTCGTCATAGCACTCGTGACTTTCGTACTCGATTTCAAGTTTCAACAACCTAGTTGATAACTCATGCCGAGCGTACTTCACACAAAGAATCGTGTGATATTTTTCATATGAGGTAAGTTTTTCCATTGGTTAAGCCTCCTATGTTAATTTTGATTACGCCAAATAATTTCATTAGTGTCGACGTCGTCACACGGACTATAGACGACTTCTACACATTTGTCGTGCTGCGCTTTTGACATTGCTTTTGCTATTGAGATGGCGACTTGTTTTGCTGCAAACGTTTGTTGAGGAGTTAAATCATCCCAACTGTCGCCTACGTTAATAACATAATCGTTGGCGGGTTCGGTTTCCTCTTCCTCGTCTTCTTCCTCGTCTTCTTCCTCGTCTTCTTCACCGTCATCGTCGGTGTCTTCGTCGTCTTCATCATCGTCTTCTTCCTCGTCCTCGATTCCTAACCACTCGTAAACGGTGTCGGCATCGAACCATAACAAATCATTTAAGTCTGTTTCGTCGATTCCGTCGGGATATAAATCTTCCAGAATCGCTTCAAGTTGGTCAAAGCCTTCTGACCCTTGCTCTTCCCAAATGCGTTGAGCGGTGGTTTCTGCACCACTCCAAAATTTAAAATCTGCCAAACTTTGTTCACTATAAATTTTCATTTTTTATCTCCTTCGAGGCGGCTTATTCAGCCACCTCTTCATTATTTTCGTATTCCTCTTCCCATTGGTCGAGGAGTGAACGAATTTCGTTATCACCGAAGTCTTCGTTATAATCGACGGCATATATCGCAAGTTCGTCAATGTCTATCTACCCATCTTCAACAGGTGCGTTGGATGATTCGAGATTTCCATAGACGTTAACTCGGAAATAACTGTGTATAGGTTCAAACTCCCCATAATACACCGCTCGAGCAAGGTCCCAAGGTTTAAGATAGTCCATTACTTCGTCGAAGTTATCCATAGGATAGACGGCTGCGTCGCCGTCTAATTGTGAACAACACTCGACAAGAGTGTCGTAGCTGAAGCCGTTGATAATGTCACGGATTTGATCAATTTTGTCATTATATTCTGTCATTTTTATGACCTCCTTTTATTTTTTCCAAATAAGGGTGTTATATGTACACCCTTCACTGTCGGTATATACCGAGTAGCCCACTCGTTCAATATCATCAATCTGTCCTTGAATCAACTCGATTACTCGTTTTTCTCCAAGCGTATCTACATACGATGCAAGATACGAATGATAACTGTTAAGTTCGTTGTGGAGAATGGCAGCCGCGTCTGAGCAGCCACCATATCCGTAATACAACAGAGAGTTAATCATATCGATGCATGCTAATTCTTCTTCACGCCGACGATATTTCTTGGGGGGATTGCGGTATTTCCCGTTGATCCAACCATAACCAATGGCTGCAATCTCATTGCTAAGTTGCGACCTTGCGGCCTCTAATTGTTTGTCATTCATTGTGACACCTCCTATTAATCACGGTATAAATCTGGAGCTCTGAAGCAATTGTGCTCCTTTGTCCAGTTGCAAGTAATGCACGAATCTTCGTCGCGCATACATTCGTCGCAAAGCATAATCAATTTACCACAATGCTGACATCGGGCGACGTAGCCTTGCTTGCTGACATCCCAATTGGGATAAACATTTTCTTGTTCGCAGAAGGGACAAACCTCCACTGCTTCTGTTTGAATTATTGTGTTCATATAGACCTCCTATTAATACAATAGCAATATTGCGGAGCGATATGCCAATCATTTGCACGATCGTCGGCGTAGATTGAGCATTCCGAAGCATATGAGCTTTTTGCGAACTTTATAGCTTCGTCATAATTTTCTGCAACAACTTTAACCAATATTAAAGGATTGTCGTTGCATTTGACATAAAAACTATAGTCTTTAAACATGTGGCACCTCCTCTTAATCATACAAAAGTATGTAAATGTCGCCGAAACGGTTGATATACTCATTATCGAGCGGGTTGTAATCTTCACGGGGCAAATCCCAATTGAGATTTTCGTGTAAATATTCAAGCATTGCTTCTTTTGGGCCTACAAACTCGCCACCGGTTTTACCCACAATATCAATTACATCTACAATATTAGAAGCAGTTTCCAGTAGGGTGATGAGATGAATATATGTTTGCAGACTTAATGGGATAATGTCTCCATCATACACATAAGAGAAATATTTTCCATCGGAATCGTAAACTTTAATACGATCAGGTTCCTCGCGGAGAGCTTCATCGTACGGTTCGATGTAGAACACACCGACTTTTTCGTTGTTGATAGTAATTAAGTTAGAGTTTTGCATTTAGATACCTCCTATTATTTTCTAAATCTGTATATAGGTTCTATGACCACATCCCCTATATAAGTGCCAGGCTTCAAATCGCCACAATTCGTACATTTGTCAACGCAAATTCTACGATCTGTGGCTTCGTCGCAAATTTCCCAATACGCCGGCCGTACCAAGTCGAATGCGAAATCGTGGTGATAATGGTCGCAATAGTGAATATCGCGTGAGCCATAACTTCCGTCGCATTCCGACGCCCAACGCTCGATCATGTCGAGCGTCATATCTGCGTCGTAGCCGATGCGTTCCATTTCTTTTTTGTAAGTTTTGTAGTTGGTCAGTTCCATAAAACACCTCCTAAATATTTGCACATTGTGCATTGATTTCTTCTGAATTGTCTTGAATTGCTTGTCGCAACATATCCCAATAAATGGCCCACAGGTCATCATTGGCTAATACAAGATCATCCCAGTCTTCGATGATTTTCTTAATTTTTTCCTCAGAAAACGGGTTTTTCATCCCGTTGTTTGTGCGCAAGTTAAAGAATTGCTCATAATCATCTTTGTTGCAAATTGCTAATCCGTTTATTGTTCTAAGTGCCATAGTAATACCTCCTTTTAATGGCCTAAAATAAGTCGTGCAATAGAATTCTTATCGCTGATAATTACATTATCGTTTACGCAGATTGCTACACTGCGGTTGTCATCCATTTGTGCAATATCTAAATACCATAGATACACCTTACCGTCTACACCATCGTGCTCGGTAAGGTAGCTGTGTTCCCAATCTTCATTGATTGTTTCAATCAACTCATCGGGAGTGTAGTTGATATAACCCATATATTCATATAGGTTAATCGCAGCTTGTAAGTATTCTTTGTTAATATTTTGCATACTTTATTACCTCCTAATTATATCACAGGCGCCTGAGTTTGTCAAGCGCCCGTGCGTAATGATATTAAAGATTTTTGAAATTTCCATCAAGGGCAACTTTATTAAGTTCCGCGAGATGTTCGAGCAATTTAGGCGACAACGTTAATGTGTCATCGTGAGTGTTAATTTTACGCAATTCTGCTTTTTCGGCGTCGGTTAATTCTTTACCGTACGAATCTTCGATGATATCGATGAGTTCGCCGTACACGTCAGCCGAGTGCGAATACCCATAGCCGTGTGTCGCTTTGCCGTAATAAACGATGACGTCGTTCATATTCGCGAGAACATTCATCTCTCTGATACGACCGCGACGCGGGTGTTCGAAGTCGGTGACGAGGAAATACGGCTGAATGAAAGCGCGTTCACCTTTTTTGCGGTCGATTGTGATGAAGAAGTAATCGGGTTTACCGTTTTTGTAGATTGAATTAAATTCCATAATTTGTTATCTCCTATAAATTTTATTACGATTTGTGGATTGCTGTATGAGACCACGGGTTCGCTTACCCACCAATTTCCTTACCAAGTCAGTTGGTGAAATTAAGACCATTCAACACTTTTGTGAGGATTACTGTTGAGTTTGTTTTTTTTCAGTATTCTTCAAAAACTTCTGTTACAAAACACAACTTATCATCGTGAACATTGCACAAAGTGATTCTCCAACAAATCTCGTCACAATCAGGATCTTTATCAACTTCCTCTAAAGCTTTGTCTAATTGTTCTAAGCTGAGTTCCTTACCGTCTAAATAATATTTCATATGAAATTCTCCTTTTTATTTATTATTTTTAATTGTGTAATTGAATCCTTCTACGCAGAATCCGGTTAAATCGGAAAGAGCGTCGGCGATTTCATCATCCAAATCATCGCCATCTTCGTAATCCTCGATGTTGATATCACAACTTTGAGGTAAGGTTCTTGCTAATTTTTTGTCGCCGTCTGTGTCCCATATTATTTCGCTGCATTTGACACAAATGGTGCCTCCCAATCTTTTTATCATTTAGACGCCTCCTTATTGAACTTCATAGAATTTTGGCATTCCGCCGAGTTCGTAATTGTAGGTTATGTCATCTGTAACATTATCGAAATCGGTGTCAACGTAATCGTCCGAATCAAGAACAATTTGCTCATCATGGTAAGCGTCGCTTACTTTTTGAATTGCATCACATACGTCTGTGGTGTGGACTTCGACGGTTCTTTTCAAGGTCTCGGTGACCGCAATGTAAAAAGTTTTCATAAAATTTCCTTTTTCGGCTTTCTATGCAGGAAAGTGTCCCAAGGCAGCTTGTTTGTTATAAAATTCCGTTATCTTCAAGAGCTGTTTCGATATCGTCGAAGGTTTCTGCAATTTCACAGTCTTCTGGAATTACATATACGAGTTCGCCGGTGTACAATCTCTTGATTTCCAACGGTGCATTTGGGAGTTGAACCAGAATGGCGCCGGCTTCATCGCCGTATTCACAAGACTCAAACAACACATACGTATCTTTACCTACGTTGGTACGGTCGATTTCATACCAGGTGAAATAACGACCTTCAATCTCATAATCAAGATTGGGGTTTTCAATGATTTCACCATTATCTAAAATTACAACAGATTTGAACCATTCATACTCTTTAAGGAAGTACTCAGCTAACTTATCGTAATCTTCATCTTTAGAAATTGATACTGCGATATCGGCGACATCCCCGTTTGGGTAATACGGGGCGTTGATGTAGTCAATATCTGTTCTCATACTATCTGAAGTCCAGACTTTCAGTGCGGCGTTGACGGCGAACGTTAGATCGTCAGTTGCTTGAATCAAGTTTTCGTTAGGTTCGTCTTCGTAACCGCTCGACCAACCAACGCACACGGCGAGGTGGTCGTCCAAAGTAAAAGTACAACAACCTTCTTGATGGTCGACTATCCAATCGACACTTTCTTTAAGCCACTGGCTCAATTGTTTCGTTTGCATTTGTTTATTCATATTATACCTCCTTTATTCTTCGACTGGTTCGCACCAGTCTGGATACATTTTCTCCATCTCTTCGTTAGAAAGCTCTTTCAAACCCTCTTTTGTAATTGTACCTGCAAACCACATCCCTGGTTCAAAATACTCACACTCGATTTTGAGTTGTGGATTATCCTCGATGAGTTTGACGATGATGGGGATTGAGGGATTCCATGGGGTCTCAAAGAAGATTTTGATAGAATCGTCGTTTTGTTCGACATCCATTACCGTAGCGTCCCATTTGCACCCCCAATAATGGCAATTCCAATCATACCAGTTGAACCAATTTCTGGGTTGTGTTGGGTCCCACAAAAGGTGGTGTTTGTTTGCTTCTTCTTCGTTGTGAAGAATATAGTATTCGGGGCATTCCTCTATAGTTTGTGGAGAGGAAATGACATTTTCAAAAGAAAAAGTTCCGTTTGGAAGATATCTCTTGTTGAAGTCGACTATTTGTTCTTTTGTTCCTTTGATTGATAATGTGTTTTCACACCAATTTGGCATAGTTTATTACCTCCTTAACAAATACCGTTTTCTCTAAACTCTTTTAAGAGTCCGTATCTTTTGCCGCGTTTCTCAAAATGTGCTGCCCAGTCAGCGAGTTCCGACCAGGAGTAATTTTGATTTTCGAATTCGCGTTGCCATTCGATGGCTTGTTCTCTTGCTTCTGTTTTGTGTTGTTGATAGGTTTTAACCATTTTTTGTTTTCTCCTTTTGATTTCACTTATTCGAGCACTTCAAGTTCGCGCCAATAAACAGTATAATGTTCTGTGTTATACCACCCATCTTCATAAAACGAAAACGATTCGCCTTCGGATCCGTCAAATTCATCACAAACGAATACATCACCGTATTCGTCGTCTTTGAAATTTCCGTCTCTATCAAAGTATTCGGGATAGTCGTTCATTTTCGTCTCTTTGACGCAAATGTCATACAATGCCTTTGCGGCTTCTTGGCGTTCAAACGCCTTGATTGTTTGATCACTGTTGCCACTACGATCTGCGTAGTCGATGACAACTAAGTAAATACATTTTTTTGCCATAATTTTGATTCTCCTATTTATTTATTTTGCCCGTAACGTCGATAGCACATCGTGATTGATTTAGAACTTGTATTCTTTGACGGCGTCTTTCCAACAATCGCTATTACAACCGTAACAGGATTTCATTGAGTATGTTTTCGCCCCATCGGGTTCAGCACTTCGGATATACTTAATAGGGATTTCGACATCTTTTTCAAGTTCGATTCCCCAGCATCCTCCGCCGCCATCCCAAAAGTCGTAAAGTGTACAATCAACGTTTTTATCGACGATGATTGAACCACAATCTTCACGGTTTTCGGAATACCACTCGTATCCTTCTTGGTCTCTCTTGTGCATAACTTCATACAGTTCAATTAACTTGCCAAGAGACATTTTTACGGGAAATACGAGTGCTGGCATTGGCGTTGAACAATTGAGCACCTCGTCGTATACAGTTTCTAAGAAACCGTGACGTTCAAGGCTGTCCTCAAATGTGTTGAACGCGTGTTGAAGTTGTTCTTTGGAATAACCTTGTGTTTTGGCCAACCACACCAACGAGGCGTTATCATCGATAACATCCCCCTCACGGCCATTGTAATGTGGGTATACTGCATTGAGCGTGTAGTCGTAATTGGCATCGCCCGTGTCGATACAAATGTCGACATCGACTTCCTGTTTTAGATACTCATCAATTGGGTATTTGAAATACCACATTGATTCGAGTTCTTCACGGATTTTGTCGGCATCCCACGATTGACGCGTGAGAGTTTTCTGAAACTCTTTAACAAGTTCCATCTCACATTGCCATGCGGCGTCTTCCCACCAATCGTAGCATTTATCTTCGAACTCTTCCATAGGATAGTTTGAATCTAAAATATAGCCGATGGTTTTATCGTCGATAATATCGTCATAATCGCGATAAGGCTCCTCGTAGTAGCATTGGTGCTTTTCGTCCCAAGCCCACGGGCCATATTTCTCATCGAGAAATGCTTTAAGTTTTTGCTGTAAAATTGTTTGTTTCATATTAATTCTCCTCTTCGGGGATACAATACCCATATCCCCAATCGTCTATCTCACTTTCTGTCATTTGGATTTCTCCAATGAGAGTTCGATACAATTCTTCCGCACTTTCGGAATTGGCTTCCACGTAGCGCAACAAATGTTTAATGAGTGAGTTCTTTGTAAAAGAATATTTCTCTTCAATTAACGCTTGAAGCGCATCGTCTGCGGTGCTGTACGAATACAGCCCTTGACTCCAAGTTCCGTCAGCCCGATTGTAACCGAGGCCGACGAAGTAGTCTTCACCCCAAAACATATCGCGTTTTATGATAGCGTGTTCGCGATTACCGTCGGGGATGATTGTGATAATTTGATAATTTTGTGCTGTTTTTTCAGTAAACATCTATATCCTCCTTTAATTATTGTAGGCGTATTCATTGTCTTTCCACTCTTCAAAGCACGCCGGAGAGCTTCCTTCAAAATAGTCATCGCAATGATCGATGATCCAGTCTTGCAGATACCGCAGATAGCGTTCGTGCATACTGTCGCTGTCTTCATCAAGAATAACAGCACTGTCGAGATGGACGTGGATGTCTCCGTCCATCTTTTGTTCTAAAGTGTCAATCACTTGACCATCGTTGATTGTATCATCGACATCGATGACAGCTAAAATGTTTCTGTACATGTTCTGTACCTCCTTTAATAATTTATGACGAGCACGCCGTCGTTCTTTTTGTCGTAATCGTCATCTAAGCAGTCAATCCATACTTGGATGTCGTCTTCAGAGAGATTTTCAATTTTCTTTCTATCGGGATAACCTTTTTCAACAAAATGCTCTTTGACATATTTGAGGACTCTCTCCGTTGGGGCGATTGTGCTTTTTGAAGTGACCACGCCGCTCATGTTGAGGCTCTCGATATACCAACGGAAGAGATAGCCTTCTGTTTGGATATTTGCCCACGTTGCGATGGACTTTTTAATCCGTGAAGCAGGTCGGATGTCGCCGAGCACTCCACCACTGTAATAACTATACTTTGCTCCGGCGGCGATGCACGCCGTAAAACAACGACAAGTTTCTTCGAAGCAAGAAGGATCCCCATCTTCATCTTCGGGGGTTGCGACGTCTTCTGCGATGAATTCATAATCTGAATCATCAGCTCCGTCGGGAATGCCGTTTGTGAGCCAGAGATCCATCACGCTTTCGTCGTTAAGACTACGGACGACAACGTCCATAGCCTTGAGAAGTTCTACTCTTGCGGCAATATTTTCGGGTTTCATTGCCATTTCAAGCTGTGCGGGTGTCAGTTTTACCATTGTTGTTGCCTCCTTATTCTTCATCATCCATTGGGGTAAATCCCATTTCGATGATGTCGTCTTCGGTGATACCAAAGTTTTCACCGACTGCGATCAATCGTTCGAATACTTCTTCTGCAGAAGATTCTTCGCAAAGGTCTTCAACCAATGCGGTAAGCAATAATGCTTGTTTTTGTTCAATCGTCATCTCTATGACCCTCCTTAAAATTGTTCGATATTATGTGCCGCAAGAATATCTTGCAGCGCGTCGTTGTAAATGGCATTATATATATCATCATTAGCGAGCGCATCTTGCAACTCATCATTAATGATTGCGAGTTCGTCGTTAGATAAACGACTTGTGTCGTACCCTAAACACTCAATGGCGTTTAGGGTATCTTCTTGTTCCACTTGTTTTGCAATTTGATATTTATTCATATTGCCTCCTTTATTAGTCCATAAACCATTGTGCTTTGTTTACCAGCGTTAACGAACGCATATCGCACACTTGTTGAATAGTGTACCCCTCACGCTTAATGAGGTCGTTGATACACAATGCTATTGCTTCAACGGTAATGCTGTTGGTTTTTAAGTACGCATCGCGTGCACAAATACACAATCTTTCAAACTCTGAGTTGGTGTATTTGAATTGTAATGTGTTTTCAAACTCTTCCGCGATCAATAAATCGCATGAATTGATATTATTTTCGCGAGCGAGTCGCAAAGTCTCTTTAAATTTCATCTGTGTTACCTCCTTTAACCGATGTACTCGAAATAAATTTTTTCGTCGGTTTCGCTTACCATTTTGTAGCAGTAAATTTCGTCGCTGTTGTCGTCGACGAATTTAACGTTGATATAAGCATCTTTGTGATAATCATCAAAAATGAACTTATCAACCGAGATGCCGTTTCTTGTTTCTTCATAATCAAGTTCATCAAGAACGAGATCAGGTTGCTCGTCAAAACATGAGTATGACATTTATTATACCTCCTTTACTTAATAATTCCGTAGATGTCATCTACGTAGTAGCAACCCACAAACGGATTGTAGATTGCGGTGCAGCGAACGCCGCGATATTCGACGATAACGTCATTATCACTTTTTTCGCTGATGATTGTGACTTCGGCGAATTGGCCGCACAAGGAATGGATACGGGCTTGAATTGTTCTCATGGTTGATACCTCCTTAAATTTCAAAGTTAGTTATGAATGTGTTTATTGTGTTTTGGTTTTCGATAGCTTGCTCCAATTTGGTTTTAAGAATTTGCCAGTTTTGGAGCAAATCATATAGGTCGTATATATAGCACGAAGATAGTACGTATGCAGGGCCGAATCCCGTCTCAAGACCCACATACGCTTTTTGTTTTTTATTCCACTCTGAATAAAAACCCTTTGTTTTGTTTAACACAACGAGCGTATGTACCAATGTCGTATTCCTTATTTAGGGGCCATAGTGAATCCCCTCGAATTCAAGCCGGATCGAATCCGTAAGACGAGGGACGACGTTTTTGACGATATAACGCTCAATGGCGAGCGCATTGTTTTTGATTTGTTCTTTTTGTTCTTGTGTAAATGTGATGTTTTCCATTTTTATACCTCCTTTTAGTTCAACATGATTGTGTCGCTTGGTTCATCTTCGCCCACCTTGTAGACGAAAACCCTTGCTTCGCCGTCTGATGTGACATCCAGACGGACTTCTGCTTATCCACCTTCGGTATTAAGGATGATTGACATCCCCTTAAAGTCACCATCGGTGAATGCTGTTGCCATTGCGAGACCGGCTGCGGTCTCTTGTAAAAGTTGATTTTTCATGTTTGCCTCCTAAATTTTTGTGTATTCTTGTGCCAGCTCGTTGCACAATTGTTTAAAAGCTGTTTTGGCTTCCAGGCGAGTGTCATATACTTTGGTTGACACTCTTGGTTCTTTATCACACCAACCGCCTTTTTCGCGGTTGATGGTAATGATGAGATTATCCTCTAGGATAATTGTTTGATACAATAGGCAGTCATTGCCATATTTAAGATAACGTGCTATCATACATACCTCCTTTATGCCACTTCTGGCATTTTAATGAATTTGCTACCTATATAATATTGGGTCGATACTGAAGTTAAGATATCTTCTTGGCATTGAATGCCATTTTTACGCAACCACCTTACAACGGTAGGAATCGCTTCTGGATCGTTGCCCAGATACCTATTCCCAAAACCATGGATTTGTTTGATGCGTAATCCAGCCACCTTACCGTCGACAACTCCGATGTCTACTTCAATTGTGTAGAACGGTTTGTCGGGTTCCGACTTTTTACGCAAGAACATAATAGTTGTAGAACCAATGCTATGGTCATGTGCGTAATTTCCTACGCAATGATGAAGAGTCATACCTTCGGAGCGTATTTCGTCTTCGTCTTTGGGTAGTCTGATGAGATAATTCTCATCGTCGTAATTAAGTTGGTCTCTGAATGCCAGTTTAGGCTTGTTTTCTTTTTGAATTCGCTCGTCTTTTTTGCGAGCTTCTTCTGCATATAATTCTTCGCGACGTCGCCATTGCTCATTCATTAGGTTCGTATATAAGTCGTGTAAGCGCTGTAACTCCGAAACCGAATGGGTTAACCTCTTACCAGTAGACAAATCGTGAGAAATTTGTCCCTCGGTTTTCGTGTACCAACGTAACACGACGTGTGGTGCGCATTTTGCGTCGGG
>ERZ1034701.670-NODE-670-length-12398-cov-8.949364_pt1 | contig 12398 bp, 10 predicted proteins | sample MGYA00520651_ERZ1034701 | MGnify/ENA primary metagenome ERZ1034701 (study PRJEB33766, sample SAMN09781713) | gut metagenome | biome: gut microbiome | host: Homo sapiens | place: Madagascar | study: EMG produced TPA metagenomics assembly of the PRJNA485056 data set...
CGTTGGCACTCTTCTGGAACATCTCTGGTGCCTTGGTAGCATCGTCGAGGATGAGAAGAGACATTACGATGTCGCCAGTCATGTTGTAGAGACGGCGAGCCAAGAAGTCGTGAACTGCCTGGTCGTTAGCCTCCTTCACCTTGTTGATGGCAGCCTCATAAAGCTCAACGAGCTTGCCTACACGCTCCTTCAATGCCTTCAAGTCGTCGCTAACCTCGCTCTCCATCATCTCCTTGATGATGCCAAGGTATGTACCGTTGGTGATGTAACGGATGGCAGCTACTACCTGCAACTGGGTGGTACCCTCATAGATAGAGAAGATACGAGCATCGCGGAACAAACGCTGGCTCTTGTACTCCATGATGAAACCTGAACCACCGTGGATGCTGATGGCATCGTAAGCATTCTGGTTGGCATACTCAGAGTTCATACCCTTAGCCAATGGAGTGAACGCATCGGCAAGACGAGTGTACTTCTTCATCTCCTGACGCTCCTCTGGAGTCAACTTGGTATCGCGGGCGATGTCTTCCAAAGCCTTGTAGATATCTACGTAGCGAGCGCAGCAGTAGAGCAGTGAACGACCAGCATCCAACTTTGCCTTCATTCTAGAAAGCATATCGTAAACAGCTGGGAAGTTGATGATCTTCTCACCAAACTGTGCACGCTCCTTAGCGTATGCCAAGCCCTCGTTGTAAGCTTCCTGCTCCACACCGACACTCTGAGCGGCGATACCCAGACGGGCACCGTTCATCAATGCCATCACGTACTTGATCAAACCGAGACGAGTGCTACCGCAAAGCTCTGCCTTGGCATTCTTGTAAACCAACTCGCAAGTAGGAGAACCATGGATACCGAGCTTGTTCTCAATGTGACGAACAGTTACGCCGCCATCACGCTTGTCGTAGATGAACATAGAAAGACCACGACCGTCCTTGGTGCCTTCCTCAGAACGAGCCAAAACCAAGTGGATGTCTGAGTCACCATTGGTGATGAATCGCTTTACACCATTCAAACGCCATGTGCCATCGGCATCTTGTGTAGCCTTGAGCATCACACGCTGCAAGTCAGAACCTGCATCAGGCTCTGTCAAGTCCATACTCATGGTCTCGCCAGCGCAAATGCGAGGGATGTACTTCTGGCGCTGCTCCTCTGAACCAAACTCATAAAGAGTGTCGATACAGCTCTGGAGTGACCAGATGTTCTGGAAACCAGCATCGGCAGCAGAGATAATCTCTGAAGCCATAGAGAACACTGCGTTAGGCAAGTTCAAGCCACCATAACGGCGAGGCATTGACAAGCCCCAGAGACCAGCCTTGCGGGTAGCCTCCAAGTTCTCGAAAGTCTTGCTAGCATAAATCATGCGGCCATTCTCCAAGTGAGGACCTTCCTGGTCTACGCTTTCAGAGTTAGGCTCGATGATGTTACCAGCCACATCGCCAGTAATATCAAGCAATCGCTTGTAGTTCTCGATAGCATCCTCGTAGTTAACAGGAGCATCTTCAAACTGGTCTTTTTCTACATAATTTCTTTCCTTCAAGTCCACTACGCGCTTCATGAGCGGATGGTTCAAGTGGAACTCTATCTCAGGATGGTCTGTATAATAATTAGCCATTTTGCTTTTCTTTATATATAAATAATGTGTATGATACCACAAAGCTTACTTAGAGTTCTGCTTGTAGTACTTGATGAGCTTAGGTACAACTTCCTCTACGGTACCATTGATCACGTAGTCGGCAATCTTGTTGATTGGAGCGTCTGGATCGCTGTTGATAGAGATGATGATACCTGAATCCTGCATACCGGCGATGTGCTGGATCTGACCAGAGATACCGCAAGCGATATATACCTTAGGATGAACGGTAACACCTGTCTGACCAATCTGGCGGTCGTGATCTACCCAACCTGCGTCAACGGCAGCACGAGAAGCGCCTACCTCGCCATGGAGCAAGTGAGCCAACTCGAAGAGCTGGTCGAAACCTTCCTTGCTACCCACACCGTAACCACCGGCTACAACGATAGGAGAGCCCTTCAAGTTGTGTTTGGCGGCCTCTACGTGGTGGTCGAGCACCTTCACTACGAAGTCCTCGGCAGGAACATACTTGCTAACCTCTGGATAAACTACTTCCTTCTTGCACTCACCCTCGTAGATGTGCTTCTGCATCACACCAGAGCGAACGGTAGCCATCTGTGGACGGTGCTCTGGATTGACGATGGTAGCCACGATGTTACCACCGAAGGCAGGACGAATCTGATAGAGCAAACCATCATAGTGCTTGCCGCTCTTCTTGTCGTCGTAATCACCAATCTCAAGCTCTGTACAGTCGGCAGTCAAACCACTGGTCAATGAAGAAGAAACACGAGGACCGAGGTCACGACCGATCACGGTAGCACCCATCAGGGCAATCTGTGGATTCTCCTCCTTGAAGAGGTTGACGAGAATGTCAGTATGAGGAGCTGAAGTGTATGGGAACAAACCCTCAGCATCGAAAACAAATAACTTATCTACACCATAAGGGAGAATCTGGTCTTCCACCTTACCCTTGATGCCAGTACCGGCAACGATGGCATGAAGCTCCACGCCCTGCTGGTTGGCGAGCTTACGACCCTTGGTGAGCAATTCTTGAGATACCTCGGCAACGGTTGTGCCTTCTACCTCGCAATATACAAATACGTTGTTCATAATTTCTTTCACAATTTCAGATTGGGATTATCCGATAATACTTTCGTCCAACAATTCCTTTACCAAGCTGTCGATGTCCTCATCGCTGCCTGTAAGGGTCTTGCTCTCCTTTGCCTGGAACACGATGTTCTTCACAGCCTTCACCTTGGTAGGTGAGCCGCTCAGACCGCACTGTGCAGGGTCGCCATCTACATCGGCCACGCTCCACTGGTTGAGAGTCAGGTAAGGGCGCTCCTCATAGAGGTGAGCCCAAGGCTCGTCACCCTTGCGCTCCATAGGGCAAGTAGCGTATTTGTACTTCATCACGAGTTTCACATTGCAAGGACGGCATGGGGCTGCGCTTCCGTTAACAGTGATAACCACTGGCAATGGAGCCTCTACTGTCTCCACACCACCATCAATGTGGCGGCGGATAGTAGCCTTGCCATTCTCTACCTTGAGGATTTCCTCGGCATATGTAACCTGGTTCAATCCCAACTTCTGTGCTACCTGTGGACCCACCTGTGCGGTATCACCATCGATAGCCTGGCGACCACCAATCACGATATCTACGTCACCAATCTTCTTGATACCCGTAGCGAGGGCGTAAGATGTAGCGAGTGTATCAGCACCAGCGAAGAGACGGTCGGTAAGCAACCAACCTGTATCGGCACCACGATAAAGACCCTGGCGGATAACCTCACCAGCACGTGGAGGACCCATTGTCAAAATACCAACTGTAGAACCTGGATTCTGCTCCTTCAAACGAAGAGCCTGCTCCAATGCGTTCAAATCTTCAGGATTGAAGATAGCAGGAAGGGCTGCACGATTGACGGTGCCTTCGGCGGTCATCGCATCCTTACCCACATTTCTTGTGTCAGGTACTTGCTTGGCAAGTACTACGATTTTTAAACTCATATTTATTAATGGTTATTGTTATAATATTCTTAAGCTGTTAGTGTTTCGTAAAGGAACACGACCGCAAAAGTACCAATTTTTTGCGTTTTACCCAAATATTTCGTAATAAAAATGCACAAAATAGCTAACTTTGTGCGCAAAACGGAATATTTGTGCAGGTTTTTCTTGGAAGAATGAAAGATTTATTGTAGCTTTGTAGGCAGAAAACAACAAAAAGAAAAGTAGCTAAAATAAATGAAGAAAGTTTTTGTAAGTGGTTGTTATGACTTATTGCACAGCGGCCACGTTGAGTTTTTTAGACAGGCTTCCCAGTATGGTGACCTCTATGTGGGCATCGGCTCCGATGAGACCATCTTGGGCTACAAGCATCATAAGACGTTCTATCCCGAGCAGGAGCGTCTCTTCATGGTGAAGTCTATCCGTTACGTGAAGGATGCGTTTATCAATCAGGGCAGCGGCATCATGGATTTTATCCCTACGGTGGATATGGTGAAGCCGGATGTCTTTGTGGTGAATGCCGATGGCAGCAGCGAGACCAAGCGCAAGTTTTGTGAGGAGCGGGGCATCGAGTATGTGGTATTGGAGCGCACGCCTGCCGAGGGATTGACGGCTCGTTCCAGCACGGACATCAAGGATTCTACCTGCCAATTGCCTACTCGTATCGACTTGGCTGGCACTTGGATAGACCAACCCTACGTGAGTTGTTTGGCTCCGGGCTGGGCGATAACGGTGTCGATTGTGCCAACCTTCGAGGTGCGTGAGCGTTGCGGACTGTCTACTTCTACTCGCAATATGATCAAGAAGATATGGCCGGTGAAGTTGCCTGATATGAATCCAGAGATTCTGGCTAAGTTGGTGTTCTGCTTCGAGAACGATCCTGAGCGTAGCGATGGCATCGTGAGTGGGGCACAGGATAGCATCGGTATCTGTATGCCGGGCTTGTGCCGTCATTATTATAACAACCGATTCTGGCCGGAGAAGTTTGAGACTTGCCATGATGAGGATGTGCTCAGCAGGTTGGAGAGCCATCTCTGCATGATTCCGATGGAGCCTCGTCGCCCAGGTTGCTCTGTGGTAGAGGGCAAGGACATCACCGAACCTAAGGTGAAGGCACTAGCCCAGGCTGCCGATGATTGCTGGCATGCCATTCTCCAGAAAGACTTTGCTGCCTTCGCTTCCGCCTTCAAGGCTTCGTTTGAGGCGCAGGTGGCTATGTTTCCAGCCATGATACAGGGCTGCGTACAGGGATTTATAGATGAGTATTCTGCTCTGCCAGATGTGCATGCCTGGAAGATGCCGGGTGCTGGTGGCGGTGGCTATCTGGTCTTGGTGGTAGATGACGTGAAGGCTTTCAAGGAGCATCATCCTGATGCTATCCAACTGTTGATAAGAAGAAAATAGGTAGGAGAAGTTTACTCTAATTAAAGTGATAAATCATGAGTAAGATAGTAGACAAAAAATATCTGTTTTCTTTTGCCCTTATCGCCTCGCTCTTCTTCTTTTGGGGATTTGCTCATAGCATACTAGATATCTTGAACAAGCATTTTCAGGATGCGCTGGTCATTTCCAAGTCGCATTCGGCATTGCTTCAGGCGATGGTATATGGTGGCTATTTCATCATGGCTTTGCCTGCTGGAGCCATTATCCGCAAGTGGGGATATAAGGTAGGTGTTATTACGGGCTTGATGCTTTATGGCATCGGTGCCCTGCTTTTCATTCCGGGCGAGAGCTTGATGTCATTTGAGTTCTTCCTGCTTTGTCTCTTCATTATCGGATGCGGACTTACTTGCTTGGAGACGGCGGCTAATCCATACGTTGCCGTGTTGGGCGATGAGGCTACGGCTCCATCTCGCTTGAATCTGGCCCAGTCGCTCAATGGATTTGGCTGGATAGTGGGTCCGTTGGTAGGAGGCTTGGTTGTGTTTAGTGGCGAGGATGGCAATAGCGGATCGGTAGCTCTGCCGTATGCTGTGATAGGAGTCATCGTATTGGTCGTGGCATTCATTTTTAGCAGAATCCGATTGCCGGAGATAGTGGATGATGTATCTGATGCATCGGAGAAATCTTTGGATTCTTCTGATGCCCCTATATATAAAAGGTGGAAAATGCTGATAGCGGTAAGATGGATCTGTCCTTGTGGCATTCCTCTGTGTTTGTCTTCGGTCTGATAGCCCTCTTCTTCTATGTGGCAGCACAGACGGGTGTGAATAGTTTCTTCATCAATTATGTTACGGAGAAGGTTCCTTCTGTCTCCCCTCGCACGGCGGCATTGCTGTTGTCCTTTGGCGGTATGGGCATGTTCTTTGTGGGCAGATTGGCAGGCAGCTGGCTGATGAATCGCATCGCTGCCAGCAAGGTGTTGTTGGCTTGTGCGGTGGGCGGCATCCTCTGTATGCTGGGCGTTATCTTTGGCTCAGGCACATTGGCTCTCGTGGCTTTGGTGCTCACTTATCTATGCGAGGCAACGATGTTTCCTACGATATTCGCCCTGTCGCTCAATGGCTTGAGTGCCAGCAATACAAAGCGAGGCTCGTCATTCCTCATCATGAGCATTGTGGGCGGTGCCATTGCCCCAGTGGTAATGGGCGCTATCGGTGAAGCCAATATGGCGATAGGTTTCATCATTCCGCTCATCTGCTATCTCGTCATCGCCGTCTTTGCGATGAAAGTAGTGAGAAAGTAATTCTAAGATGGTATAAAAAATCCCAGACGATTCTTTTCGCCTGGGATTTTTGTAATAAGCTATAAACTATAGACTGTTTACTATAAACTCTTAATTTATTCAAAGCTTTTCAGTCTTGCGATATACTTGCCGAGGATATCGAACTCGATGTTTACCACGCTTCCTACTTCGATATTACAGAAGTTGGTGTTCTCACGAGTATATGGGATGATGGCGACAGTGAAAGTGTTGTCGGTAGGCTCACAAACGGTGAGCGAAACGCCGTTCACGGTTACGCTGCCCTTATCCACGGTGAAGTAACCCTTGCGAGCCATCTCACGATTCAGTTCATATTCGAAGGTGAAATAGGTAGAACCGTCTGCATCCTTCATGGCGATGCACTTGGCTGTCTCATCCACGTGACCCTGAACGATATGACCGTCCAGTCTGCCATTCATCACCATTGATCGCTCCACGTTCACTTTGTCGCCCACCTTGAGCAGTCCCAGGTTGCTGCGCTCCAAGGTCTCCTTCATGGCAGTAACGGTATAAGTATTGTCCTTGATTTCCACTACGGTGAGGCATACGCCATTGTGGGCAATGCTCTGGTCGATGCCCAACTCATCTACGAAAGAACATGACAGGGTGAAGTCGATGTTCTCCTGATCGTGCTTGATGGCCACAACGGTAGCCATCTCTTCTACTATTCCACTAAACATAAGCTTTCTTTTATATATTTTATTTGGGGTGCAAAGTTATTGCATTCGTCGCAAACAACCAAATTATTTAAGTTCTTTTATCTTCTCGTTCATCTTCTTTGGTGCTTGGCAGTGGTACATCGTGGGCATCGGTACCTTGTTTGCCATGGTATATGTGGGCATAGTAGTGAAGAAGGTAGGCAAGCCTATATATAATTAAGGTATAAGGGCATGAGGATTTCCTTCTCATGCCCTTATTTCGTATGATTAATCATTAAAAGTTTCGTCTATACTCGATTTTTTTGATGTTTTAGTTGTTTTTTCGAGTATAGACGAAAATCTTGTTAAAAATGTAGATATTTTCGTCTATACTCGAAAAAAATCATTAGAATTCGTACTTCTTGCCCAATATCTTGTTGATGCTTTGGATGAGGATGTGGTAGGCAGGATTTCCCATGGCTCCGTGCCCATGACCGGCTATCTCATAAAGTTCTGTGTCGGGGCGACCTACAAGATTCATCATTCTCCACATATAGGCGTTCTCCTCGTATCTGCCAAAGAGTTCTATGTTTCTGTCGCCAGTAATCAGGATGAGTGGGGCGGCATCTTTTCTTACGTGGAAGAGGGGAGCATACTTGTCGATGGTAGGCTGGAGGTTGTCGATGCCATTCATCTTTCGATAAGCAAAATGGCTGATCATCTGACCACTGAATGGTATCAAACCTGCGATATTATTGGCATCCACTCCATATCGGTTGAGCCATTCTTTGTCTAGACCGAGCATTGCTGTGATATAGCCGCCTGCAGAATGACCAGATACAAAGATCTTCTTATTGCTACCGCTATACTTGTCGATATTCTTGAAAACCCAAGCCAAGGCTGCTGCGCAATCATCCAGGCATTGGTCGATGGTGACGGTTGGGAGCAAGCGATAGTTCACGCCCACGATGGTATAGCCTTGGTTCATCAGTTGTGAAGGCAACTGCTTGCTGCCACTGGTGAGTCCACCGCCATGAAACCATACCACGACAGGGCACTCCTTCTGCTTCTTGTCATAGTAGATGTCGAGCTTGCATCGCTCATTTACGTAAGCATCCTTGTTGCTTTTGTACTGGATGTTGTTTACGATAGTGGCTTCATTCTTGTTTGCGCTTTGTGCGCTGATGCCCAGTGTGCATATAGCCAAGAGCATCGTCAGTAAGATTTTTCTCATTGTTTGTCTTTTTAATTGGTTATTTTATGAGTTGTACTTTTAGAATGCAAAAGTACAGCTATCCCAGCAGATAACCAAATTAGAGTTAGCTTTTTAGTAGAATTTAATAGTCTCTCTATTTCTTGGGGTGTCACGAGTGTCAAGTGTCATGAGTGTCATTAAGAAAATTCAAATTCGCCATTTTGATATGTTTTTTGCGAAATCGTTAATGACACTCATGACACTTGACACTCATGACACTCGTCCCCTCATTTTTCCTACGTCCCGATGTAATTCTTTTTACGTGGCGAGGAAAATATATTTTTGTCGGGAGGGTAGAAAAAGACACTTTGCTAAAAAACGTGTTTCGGAAACAACGTTTAAACAGATTTTTTTAAAAAGCGTATATCAAAAAAGAGATTTTTGATAAAATACTTCTTAGTTTAAAATATTTTAGTTATATTTGCATCGTGAAATGTATTGGTATATTTGTCTTTACTTTTCATTTGTTAGTTAACGGAATGTTGAACTTTTTAAATTGGAAATAAGAAACAGATAAGAAACTAAGGACAAAATGTAGGAGCTAAGCAACTTTTTTGGCTCTTTTAGAGACTAAGAACTGAGGGCTTGTACCTCTTTTTTTAAGAACAAGAACGTTATTTTTTTAGAATGAAAAGATTATTAGACTTTAGCAAGACTCGTATAGAGTTAGCTGTTTTATTTGTGTTGTTTTCTCTTTGCGTAAATGCAAAGAATGATTTTGCTTCGGTATCAGTGCCAGAAGAAAGTGGTATTAAGTTTGAGCGAATCACTGAGGATGCGGATTGTGTTAAAGGCTTATCTGGGTTAAAAGATACTCCTTATTTTGGCAAAGGAAAATTCCGAACAATAGCTTGGTGGCCTTTGCCAGAACTTGCTGTTTCTCCTGATGGACAAAGAATTGGATATATTTTCGAAAAAAATAAAAGTTATAATATAATGGTGAAAAATGCCACCAAAGGTGGGGCAAGTGTGCAACGTACATTTAGAAAAAATATAACTGGACTTTCTTGGAGTTCTGATGGCAACTTATGTTTTACCGAACAGCGTGACGAAAATAATGCAATTTATGTTGTAAATGCAGATAAGGGGAATGTAATTCGCCAAATAACAACAGGTTCAGAAAGTAGTATGGGCGGTGTGATAAGTCCAGATTGTAATACAATATTCTTTCATCGTCCAGAGGGGCATTTCAAATACTCTTTGTGGAGCTATGATAGAAATAATAATTTGTTTTCTAATTTTGGAAGTGGCTTTAATATATGTCCTATTCCAACAGAGCCTAATGCAATATTCTGTGCTAGATTTACAAGTAATAATGAAAGTGAAATATGGCGTGTGAATTTTGTAACGGGAGTGGAAGAAGTTATTTTGTCGCAGCCAGGTAAAAGCTTTACAACTCCTCAATTATCCCCTGATGGTAAGTGGCTGCTAGTTGTCGGTTCTAGCAAAAGAAAGAAGACAGATCTTGGCAATACAGATATTTATGTTGTCAGAACTGATGGTACTCAACTTACCCAATTAACTTATCATCTAGGTAATGATTTGTCTCCTGCTTGGTCTCCTGATGGAAAAAGTATTTATTTCCTTTCTCAGCGTGGATCTGCTAAAAAGAAATATAATGTGTGGAGGATGAATTTTAGTCTTTAATTTAATATTGAAAAGTGCCCAAGAATTTCTAAGTGATTTTCTTGGGCATTTTTAATGTTATAGTGATTGTTATGTCCGATTTAACAATATCTGTTCATAGTTTTTTAGCCCTACCCATCTTTCAAACTTCCAGCTTTCTTATCATATTGTGTTCAACCTGAAGGCAGAAACGCTCATAGGAGTTTGGGCTCTGCAGGATCCTATTTTTTATACCATTATCGATACCACTATCTCCTCCGAAGGCCAATGGGGCAGATAGAGCAGGGGGCGGGGTGTGCCGCCAAGCCCAGTCCAATCTATCCTCTTCACGTAGTCGAAGTCGGGAGGACCGAAGTCAAAACTCCTGCCGTAGAGGACGATGGCTCCACGACCTTCGTCGATCTTCCAAAGTCCTCCACCGTATGTACATTGCTCACCAGGAGCCAACATGTCTCTGTGCAAATAGACGTGACCGAACTTCAGTACGCCGTCTCTATTGATGATGAATTTCTGAAACATCGTTTTTACTTCCAAAACAATTTGTCGATGAAGTCATATCGCTTCTCCATCTGCTCGTCTGCCTTCACCGTGGTGTTGACATCAATCTGGAGCACAGGTGCTACAGACTTGCCATTGGTGGATGGCCATTCTACGAGACCCAAGCCGTTAGGATTGCCTGTCTTCACGAAGTTGACGTAGTATTGGCTGAAGATATCGCTCACCATGTAGTCCTCTGGCTGCCAATCATATACTCGGTTGGTAGGCAGTGTGCCCATTGCATACTCGATGTCGGCAGAGTGAACGGCTCCTTTGTCTTGTGGCATCTGAGGTTGTCCTTCCTTGGCATCCACTACGCCGCCAGCCAGTCCTGCTACCTTTCCCTTGATAGCCATGGCTGGGCGAGGATGGCAATAACGATAGCGATATACTGGTTGACCGCTTGTGAGCTTGTGCATGCTGCCCCACTTCCATGTGGAGTAATCGAGGAAAAGGTCGGAGGCGAGATTGATGCCTGGCTGCTCCAGCACATCCTTGTCGCTGTTGATGCCATAGAGACGGAATGCCTCATCCACGTTGTCGCCAAACATCGCCTTGGCTCCAGCTTTCAAATTCTCTACCGTAGGTTGTTTGCCGGCGAGCACAGCCCATGGCGACATCTCCTGATTGTTGCCACCGATGAGCAAAGGCACCTTGGTCTGATTGCCCTTGGCGAAAGTCTCGGTAGGCTGTTCGGTCAGGAAATAGCCGTCGATGTTATAGGTAGGGATGGCTTTGACGGCGGCAAGTTTCATCAGTTCCTCGGCAGAGAGGGCACGCAGGTCCTTGATGTTCTTCTTGCCAATCTGCTTGGCTAATTCCACGCCTTTATGTTCAGCTTCCTTCAAGGTAAGCACCTTGTTGAATCCCATTACCGAACCGCTCGAACCCATGGCCTGTGCAAAGAGACCTTGGCAGAGTGGGGATGCCATCAAGGCACTGACCGACATACTTCCGGCAGACTCGCCCACGATGGTGATGCGGTTAGGGTCGCCACCAAATGCCTCGATGTTATCCTTCACCCATCGGATGGCTGCCACTTGGTCCATGAAACCATAGTTGCCTGAGCCTTTGTAAGATGTCTCCTTGGAGAGTTGAGGATGGGCAAAGAATCCGAAGATGCCCTCACGATAATTGGCGGTGATGGAGATGATGCCCTTTCGAGCCATCGCATCGCCAGCATATCGAGGTTCGCTGCCACTTCCTGCCATCAGTCCGCCGCCATTGAAGTAAATGAGCACAGGCAGATGTTCCTTCATCGTCTTGGCTGGAGTCCAGATATTTAGATAGAGGCAGTCCTCGCTGTTCACCTTGGTACCGAAGTTCATATCTCCGAAGAGCGCTTCCTGCATAGGGTTGGGACCATATTCGGTAGCTTTTCTCACTCCCTCCCATTTCTGCACAGGTTGTGGAGCTTTCCAACGGAGATTGCCTACAGGTGGAGCTGCGAAAGGTACGCCCTTGAAGATGGTGATGCCAGAGAGGTCTTTGCCTTCGAGGATACCCTCGGCGGTCTTTACTTGCGTTTGCGCCATCATGCTCATGGAGAAGAGCAGTGTGGCGAGAGATAATATCGTTTTCTTCATTGTCTTGATAATTTGTTAGTTGTTACTATTTTGCGTTGATGGTCATCAAATTCTTGATAATCAAACTTCTTTTGCAAAAGTACGGAAAATAATTGAGATAGATTTGTTTTATTGTTTTTTTTTTTTATAATTTTGCACATTATAATATATAAACATTTGAAGACAATGGAAATCAATGAAGGATATATGCCCTTCATGGGCTATCAGACATATTATCGTATCGTGGGTAAAACGGAGGAGGGCAAGAACCCTATCATCCTCTTGCATGGTGGACCAGGCAGTACCCACAACTATTTCGAACTATTGGATAGAGTAGCGGAATCAGGAAGAGCCGTCATCATGTACGACCAGTTGGGCTGTGGCAACTCCTTCGTGGAGGGACATCCCGAACTCTGGACTCCTGAGACTTGGCTCAACGAACTCTGTGCGCTCATCGACTATCTCCACATCGACCATTTTCATCTCTTGGGACAGTCGT
>ERZ1034701.680-NODE-680-length-12257-cov-9.045157_pt1 | contig 12257 bp, 10 predicted proteins | sample MGYA00520651_ERZ1034701 | MGnify/ENA primary metagenome ERZ1034701 (study PRJEB33766, sample SAMN09781713) | gut metagenome | biome: gut microbiome | host: Homo sapiens | place: Madagascar | study: EMG produced TPA metagenomics assembly of the PRJNA485056 data set...
AAATTTGGTGGTGTCGGAAAAATGTAGTACCTTTGCAACTGTAATCAAGAACATTGGTTTGTTCATACTAGTCACATTTCACTCACTTTTATTAACCACTAAAAAAACTAGAAAATTATGAAGAAAGAAACTTGGAAACAGATTTTTCAGATTGTACTCACAATCTTGACGGCGCTCGGCACTACCCTCGGAGTAACATCATGCATGGGGGCGTAACAGGGCATTCTTGCTTATGGGCAGGTAACAAACCTGCCCTCCTAGCACTTCTTGCGACAAACTAAAATTCATTATTAATCACTTAAAAAACAAAAAGAACTATGGCAACTAAAGGAACATTGAAGTATCGTAAAGTAACTCGCACTCCTCAGAGCGGTCCTAACGCTAACAAGAAGATGTGGTACGCCACATCGGTAACCGACCGTGAGATGGACTTCGAGGCATTCGTAACTCACATCTCGGAGCACAACTCCCCTTACAGCCGAGGTACCGTACACGGCGTACTGATGGATACGCTCGACTGCCTGCAGGAGCTCATCCTCGACGGCAAGAGCGTGCGACTCTCCGACCTCGGTCTCTTCTCCATCGGTATGACATCCCGTGCGGAGGAGACTCAGGACAAGGTATCGGCAGCGAGCGTGGAGGGAGTACACCTCATCCTGCGCAACACCAAGACTTGGAGCAACGCTGAGCTACGCAAGAAGTGTCGCATAGAGGAGTATGACACCTACGGCAACACTACCGACGAAGGCTCAGTGCCTGGTGACGGCAAGGACAACGACGGCGGTGGCACAAGCACCCCAGGCGGTGGCTCTAGCTCTGGCACTGAAGAGGGCGGTGGCAACGTAGGCCTCTAAAACAAGAAAAAAGGCTGGACATTCAGAAATGAGTGTCCAGCCTTTTTTTTCTTACTCGCTCAATATCTGAACGATGCGCTCTGCTGAGCGACCATCCCAGCGGTCAGGAATCTCGGCATGTTTCCATGAGCCACTGAGCAGCTGGGCGAGCTTCTCTGAGAGTTTCTCGGGGTCCTCGCCCACCAACTCGTTGGTGCCCACCTTCACCGTCTCTATGTGCTCTGTGTAACTATTGAGCGTGATACATGGCACACCATTGAAGGTGGCCTCCTCTGCCACATTGCCCGAGTCGGTGATGATGCCCTGGGCGTGGGCAGCGAGATAGGCGAAGTCTAGATAGCCCTGGGGCTCCACCACATCGAGGCCCACATGGTGGTCGGCAGCACCCTGGTGCATCATGAATGCCAAAACGTGCTCACGAGCCTTGCCCCTGAGCGGAGCCACTACCTTGACGCCTGCCTTGCGTGCCTCGCCGTCTATCACGCGGAGCATCTGGTCCAGATTGTCCGTACGCTCCAAGAGAGCCTTTCTATTGAGCGTGAAGAGCAGATAGTGATGGTCTGCCAGATGCAGCTCGTCCATCAGGGCTGGGCGCTGCATCTTCTGCTGCAAGTAGCGGATATTGTCGATGAGCACATTGCCCACCATATATACCTTGGAGAGCTCGGCTCCCTCCTTGTTGGCGATGCTGTTATTGGATATGCCTGCCGTGAAGAGGATGTCGGAAAGACCGTCGATGACGAGACGATTGATCTCCTTAGGCATCGAGATGTCGAAGGAGCGGGTACCTGCGGCGATGTGAGCCAACTGCACGCCCTGCTTCTTGGTCACGATGCTCACGGCCATGGTGGAGGCTAGGTCGTCTACCACGATGACTACATCCGTGGGGTGCTGCTGGAGATAACGCTCGAAGGCTGACATCACCTGGCCCGTGAGCTCATTGAGATTCTCGCAGTCGATGCCCAGATACTGATCGGGCTTGCGAATGCCCAGGTCGCTGAAGAGCGATGGCTCCAGCGTGGGGTCATCTTCCCTGCCGGAATACACCAGCTGATACTGAGGCTTTTGAGAGCCATCAGCCATCAGGTCAATGGCTCTCATGATGGGTGCCACCTTGATGAAATTAGGGCGGGCACCCGTAACGATACAGATTTTTTTCATAAAGAAAAATTAATATTTTTAGATTTTTTGCTCTTACTTGAATAGGTCCTTGATACCTCCGATGGAGCCCAGCAGATTGGTAGCCTCGTATGGCAGATATACCATCTTGGTTCCCTTAGCCTGGGTGGCTACTTGCTGCATCATGGCGATGTATTTCTGAGCCAAGAGATAGTTGGCTGGATTGGTGCTCTGACCCACGGCGTCCGTTATCTTCTGGATGGCGATGGCCTCAGCCTCAGCCTTGCGAATGCGGGCTGTAGCCTCACCCTCGGCATTGAGGATGGCTTGCTGCTTGGCAGCCTCTGCCTTGTTGACGATGGCTGCCTTCTCACCCTCTGAGAGCAGGCGCTGCTTCTCCTTCTCTCCCTCTGAGGTAAGGATGGTGGCACGCTTGTTGCGCTCTGCCTGCATCTGCTTCTCCATAGCCTGGAGCACGCTCTCTGGAGGGGTGATGTCCTGAAGCTCCACACGGTTTACCTTGATGCCCCACTTGTTGGTGGCATCGTCCAACACGGCACGTAGCTTGGTATTGATGGTGTCGCGCGAGGTGAGCGTCTGGTCCAGTTCCATCTCGCCGATGATGTTACGCAGGGTGGTCTGGGTGAGCTTCTCTATCGCATTGGGCAGATTGTTGATCTCATAGACGCTCTTGAATGGGTCTACTATCTGGAAATACAAGAGTGCATTGATCTGCATCTGGATATTATCCTTGGTGATCACGTTCTGGCGGTCGAAGTCATATACCTGCTCTCGGAGGTCGATGGAGCTGGTGTAGATGTATCTGCCGCCACGCATCGCCACGATGTCCTTGGCGTGGTCGATGAACGGGATGATGATGTTGATACCTGGCTTCAGGGTGGCGTAATAACGGCCCAGACGCTCGATGATCTTGGTCTCACTCTGAGGAATGATGACGATAGTTTTCTTGACTACCACGAGTGCAAGTACTACTATAACTACTAACACGTAAAATGCTATGCCCATGATGTTTATGCTATTAAAAGATTAGTAAATATTCGGATGATTATCTCCCCCCATTTTATGCCAGTGGCTCTACGAGCAGGATGATGCTCTCATGGCCCTGCACCCTGACCTTGCTGCCCACCTGTAGGGGCACGGTGCAGTCGGGGGCTTCTGCCTTCCAGTCATCGCCATCCAGCTTCACTCTGCCAAATCCGCCAGCAGGTATAAGCTCGGTTACCTCGCCTATCTGTCCTGCCAGGGCATCGGCATTGCTGCGCCTATCGTCGGCTCCATGGCGTATCATCCGGACCAGATGAGGGCGTATCAAGAGGATGCTGAGCACGGAGCATATCGCCCATACCACTACCTGCAACCAGAAGGGTGCGCCCATACCTGCCACTGGGATGGCCACGAGGGCGCCAATGGCGAAACAAGTAACATAGAAGTCGCCCGAAGACAACTCCAGAATGAGGCAAATGAACATGATGACTGTCCAGAATAGCCAAAGGTTTTGAACGATATACTCTAACATAATTGATAATGTATAATTAATAATGTATGCTGGGAGGAATGCTGATTACTTTCTCTTCTTCGTGGTAGTCTTCTTCTTGGAAGATGAAGTAGACTTAGAAGTAGTCTTGACTGTGGTCTGAGGCTTGTAATACTTCAACGCCGTTGGCATCGCCTGCTGGAGGGCGGCAATACGCTTCGCATCAGATGGGTGATCGCTGAAGATGTCGCTCTGGTTGGCACTCTTGCCCTGCGCCATTCGCTGCCAGAATGGGATGGCCTGCTGAGGGTCGTAGCCTGCCATGGCGGCAAAGATGAGTCCCATATAGTCTGCCTCGGTCTCATTGTCGCGCGAATACTTCAAGTTGCGGAAGGTGAAATACTGACCAGCCACTGCGCTCGCCACATTGCCCACTCCGTTGCCCACAGCCTGATTGAGCACATTGCCCAGGATGTTGGTACCTATCTGCTGATTCTGCTGCTTGGTGAGCTGCTCGGCGCTGTGCTTAGCCACGGCGTGAGCTATCTCATGGCCCAAGACGATGGCCAGGCAAGTCTCATTCTGGGTATATGGCAGCAACCCCTCATAGACCACGATCTTGCCTCCAGGCATACAGAAGGCATTGGCGCTCTGATCCTGCACAAGATTAAACTCCCAGCTATAGTTCTTCACATCGGCAGCAAAGCCATTCTCCTTGAGGTAAGTCTCCACTGCCGAGGCTAGCTTCTGTCCCACTCGTCGCACCATCGCCGTATTGGCGGCATTGGTGGACTTCTTGGCAGAAGCCATGTACTTGGTATACTCCTGATTGGAGAGACTGAGCACCTGCTCATCGCTCACTGAGATGCGATGGGTGCGACCTGTGAGAGGCACCTGCTGAGTGGTGCCACAAGATGACAACATGAGAGTTGTCAGCAATGTCATGACGACAAACTTAAATTTCTTCATCTTACTTAATATAATGTACGTATAAGCACAATAAATGTCCGTATTCACTGCAAATTTACTATTAATCACTGAAAACGCCAAAGAAAATGGAAGAAAAATGCGAAAAAAAATGAGTTTAGGGATTTTCCCCCGCCTCTATAGGGAAAAACCTAACCCCAGATGCAAAATTAGGCCTATCTTTGCACCAGAATTAAGAAACAAGTGTATAAACAATTTTAAAATAGATAGATTATGAAAAAGTTTATATTAGCCCTGGTAGCCATGGTCACAATGACCTGCACCACTGCATCAGCAATGAGTTATGAGCAGGCTCGTCAGCAAGCTCTCTTCTTGACAGATAAGATGGCTTATGAACTCAACCTCACCGACGATCAGTATGAGGCAGCCTACGAGGTGAATCTCGACTATCTGATGGGTGTGAATACATACGATGACCTATACGGCATCTACTGGAGACAGCGCAACATGGACTTGAACTACATCCTCCTGGACTGGCAGTATCAGGCTTATCTCAACGCCACATACTTCTATCGTCCGCTCTACTGGAACGCAGGCTACTTCCACTTCGGCATCTACGCCCGCTATCCTCGCAGAGACTACTTCTTCTTCGGTCGTCCTCACTTCTATGCATCTTATAGAGGAGCTCACTGCTGGAGAATGAACGGAGGCAGAAGCTGGTATCACGGAAGAGAGTTTGGCAGACCTCGCCCAGGTGGACAGCCTAGAATGGGAATGAGAGACGGATTCAACCGTGGCAACTACGGCAGAGGCAAGACCTTTGGCAATATGAATCGCCCTAGCAGCACTCGCACCACCGTGACCAACGACAGAAAATTTGGCAATAGCGACAGAAAATTTGGCAATAGAGCTCGCCCTAACGGGAGCTTTGGCAACAATGCTCGCCCTAACAGAAGTTTTGGCAATAGCAACCGCAGCAATAGCAATGTATTTGGCGGCAACCGCTCATTCGGCAATGGCTCTAACAGCAACAGCCGTCCATCCAGCGGTTTCACACCACGCTCATCAAGCCCTAGCAGTTCATTCGGCACTAACCGTGGCGGTGGAAGTTTCGGAGGTAACGGTGGCGGCCACTTCGGCAACAGAAGATAAAACAGAAATCATATAAGATAATCACAACGATCATCTTACACGAAAGAAATTAGAGAGTTATAAAAAATCGTGATATAAGCACAAATTAGAGAGTTATATTAAACAGGAAAGACACAGACTGAATGAGCTGCATCACTAGCAGATAATACAGAAACAAGGGCGCAGCCCCACGGATGCCATCTATCAGCAGATGATAGATGGCATCTATCGTTTGGAGCTGTTCGCTCATCACTCCGTATGTAATGCTCATCACCACGACGGCAAAGCAGACGTAGGGCACCAAGCAGGCAGAAAAACTGCTAGGGAACAAGCCGCCCATCACATTGACCAAGATGGCATGGGAAGGCAGGGTGAGCGCCAAGAGCATCGCCACAAAGACCGCCAGCTCGGCTATCACCCAGTACATGCCCAAGCGCTGACTATAGGAGGAGCGCTGGAATCGGAGCACTCCGCTGCCCCTCAAGGCTCCCCAGGCCAGGCTGAACAGCAGAAGCCACACCAGCCATACCGACGACATATTGAGCGCAAAATGCCCCATAAACCATCGGATGCCCTCGGCACTGAGCAACGAACGGGAAAACTCATCGGGCATGGCTGCCGTGAGCAACCAGGAGGCTAGCACCAGCAAAGCCTCCGCTCCCAATAGTCCCACCATCAAGTATCCGCCTATCTTATCCCGTTTCATTCATTAATTATTAATTATCAATTATTAATTATTAATTACTCCGCATCTGGCTGCAAATTGTCAATGTCAAGGATGCGCAATTCGCAGGCTCTCACCACCAGTCGGGTGGCATTCACGCCCATGCCATGATTGCCATCAGGGAAGAGTTTCTGCACCAGTTCGCCTTGTCGCTTCTCCAGGCTCTTCACGCCAAAAGGCATGCCTCGGAGATTGGTAATCTGCTCCTTGGTATAGCCCAGTGCCAGATGGCGCAGGAAGCGCTCGTCATACTCGTCTATCTCATAATTGATGAGAGCCTCCTGGCGCATCAGCTGGCTATTCACGCTCTTCTTGAAGCGATCCACTATCTTGTCCAGGATAGGCTGATTGAACACCATCTTCTTGCCGCCCATGCAGCTAGCCACATCGCCACGAGTCAGCAGCTCGCCACTCTTCAGGATGATGCCATCGCAACCGGCATCAAGCACATCCACCCAGAGCTTCTCATTCAGTATCTCGCCCGTGAAGATGAGCACCTTCACCTGCGGATACTGCTCCTTGGTTTGGCGACATATCTCCACCCCCACTGTAGTGGAACCGCCCAGTCCCAAGTCCAATAGCACCAAGTCGGGCAACTGCTGCTTGATGAGTTTCCAATAGGCTATCTCGTTTTCGGCTGTACCTATAATCTCAGCCTCAGGAATGTCGTTCTTGAAGATGCCCTCCGTGCCCTTGAGCTCCAGTGGCACATCCTCTACTATGATTACTTTAAAATTCTCCATGACGTATATTTACAATTTATAATTTACAATTTCATTCTTGCTGGCAGTATGACCTCGATGACAAGGGTGCCTTTGTCCGATGCCTTCGGCAGAATGCCGCAGCCTCGGAGGTTGGTTACCTCTCCTATCTCCCTCACTATCTGGCGACAAAGGAGATATTTTATATCGCTGGTCAGGGCGGTGAAGAGCAGCGGATGGATGCGCTCATCGTATGGGATGCCCTTGTCGATGAGATATGCCACATACTTGCCATCGCCCAAAGGCTGGGGCTGCAACAACTGCTCATCCTCCGCAGTGAACATCTTCTTATCCAGCAGCAGGCTGAAGAGATAAGCGAGCAAGAAATGGTCGCACTTCACGGGGGCGCTCACCTGCTCCATCGCCTGCGCACTGAGCATCTGATAAAGCGACTTGTAGTAATCTACCAGTTCGGCAAGCGAGGTAATGTCGTCTGGGTGCTGGTCTATGAGCTGGCGGATGCGAGATGGGTAGTACATCGTCTCGTGCTTCAGGGCAGAGAGGCAGTTGTCGAGCACGGCATTCGCCACATGCAAGCGGGCATTCTCATACTCCACTCGGCTCAGTTCATCCTCTGCCATCTCCAGCTGCAGGTGTTCAGAGCCTCGCATTTCCTGGCTCTGGAGCAGGGCTTGGCGTATGCGCTCCACCACATCCTCCAGTTGGGCATAGTCAGCCTTCAGTCTGCCGTGCCCCTTCCATATCCGGTCTATCTGCTGTAGTTTCTGTTGCTCTGTATCAGGGCTTAGCAGCACCTGGTTGATGGCATTCACCTTCTCCACGGCAAGGCGATGATTGATGACATGGCGGTAGTAGAGCAGATAATATGCCAGCGGCAACTGCAGGAGCAAGAGGATGAGCAGCACCACTGCCACCATCTTGGAGTTTTCAGATACCTGCATGGTGCGCACATAGTCGCCCAGGGTATTGTCGGCACTCAACTCTCTGAACAGTTGGGTATACACCTTGTTGTTACTCTCGTAGAGGTCCCATTTGTGGAGCGCCAAGGCAGCCACGGCACTCTCATTGCGCAAATCGAGTATCACATTATAATGGATAGGCAAACTATCGCGCAGCCATCTCAACTCAGCCGCCATGCCCACTTTAGGATGGCGCACCATGAGATACTTGCCCTCTGGGTGCTGGGCCAGATAATAGCGATTGAGATACTCACGGGCACTGTCGGCAAAGACCAGCGTGCGCTCGTAAGAGCCATTCACATTGCTGAAGTAAGCACTGTCGGCATAACTGGCAGCCCGACTCAACTCGGCTGCCAGGTTCTTGCTGGCTGCTGAATGAGAGCCAGCTGCAGAATGAGAGCCAGCTGCCATGCCCACTACGCTAACCAGCAAGAGGAGAAGCATCATCATCTGTCGCTTCACGCCACAAGGCAAACGGAAGGAGAAGCGGCTACCCTTGCCCACCTCGCTCTCGGCATGTATCTGGCATACGGAGAAGAGGCTGCTTATCTTGCGATATTTCTCAATGATGCCCTTGCAATTGAGCAGACCAAATCCATGACCACCCGTATAGGTTCGGTCGAAGACATGGCTCAAAGTCTCCTCGTCCATACCCTTGCCATCATCAGTGATGGATATCTCCACATAGCTTCCTCCATTCTCACCTGCCACTTGAGCCGATACCCTGACGGTTCCACCTGCTGGCGTAAATTTGCGGGCATTATCGGCGATGGTATTGATCATGAAGAGGGTGAGCGTCTTGTCTGCCTTCACCACGGCATCGGTAGGCTCTATCACGAGCTGGATGTCCTTCATTTGGAATCCCAACTTACCCTTGTTCACAATGTCAAACAGTGGCTGCAACGAGAAACTCTCTATACGCAAGTTCAGGGCTCCCTGACGCATCTGTATCCACTGGGTGAGCACCTCGTTGTACTGATTGATCTTATCGGTGAGCTCTGAGATATAGGCAAATCGCTCTGCCCTCACCTGCTCATCATCCTTGCCCTCCATCAGTCGCTCCACCTCATGGTTCATGCGGTCGATGAATGGGGTGATGCTATTGACGAGCGATATCTTGGCACGCTGTTCCAGATTGCGTTTTCTGTTTTCCTCGATGTGAAGCAGCGTCATATTGCGGGCTTCATCCACCTCCTCCTTCTTATCTCGCAGATTACTGATATACTGCTCGTTATCCTCATTCCATTCACGCAGTGGTTGAAGTAGTGCATCCATATTATTCGCCTTCGAATTCTTGCGCTTCATCCTGTCAAAGACATAGAGCAAGATGATGACCAAGACGATCATACACAGCACGGCAGTAATCATCAAGTTGAGCTGCACGGCATTGGTGTCCAACTGGGCAGCACGAGCCTCCAACTGTCGGTCCTGGCGAGACTGGTCTTGGAGGTCGAGATAGATGTTGCGGTTATAGTCGCTCTTAGGCTTGTCGTCTATCGCCGAATAAACCAAGCAGAGGCGTTCGCGAATGGAAGCCACCAAGTCAGGAGCTTGGCTGATAGCCTTGTTGTCATGGAGCGCATGCTGCAAACACGACTCGGCAGAGGCATAATCCTGTATGCCCCAATAGCACTCCGAGAGGGTACGGTAGGCACCTGCCGTCTGGTATACATCGCCATACTTCATGAAGAGATTGAGCGCACGCTGGGCAAAGTTACCTGCCAGGAGTTGGCTCGGCATCTGCTCCACATTGAGATACTGAAAAGCCGGCAGATTGTTCTTGACCAAGAAGTCGCGCTGCTGTGCATCCTGTATATGCTCGCTGATGGCTTGCAGTGCATTCGCCTGCCAATAAGGATAAGGATTGCTGCCACTTGCCAGCATATAGCACTGGATGAGATTGTCAAACTCAGCCTGCGCCACCTCATTGGGCGTATTGCGCTGGATGGCGCCACCCGAGCCAAAATTATAAAGATAATTGAGATATTGGGCGGTATCTTGCTCCAAAACATCAGGGTCGATGTCATTGAGAGCTTGCATCATCGGAGTTTCCAACTGCACATAATAGAAATAAGTGGCAGCCACGATGTCAAACTCGGAGCGTGCATACACCATGCGTTGGCGCTCCCTCTCGGGCAAATCGTCATACTCCTCCTGTATACGGCGCAAACGACGCATGGCACTCTCACGATAAGCATAAAAATCCTTGTTGCGGGCTTCACGCTGGCAAAGTCGCATATTCTGGACGTCGGCAATAAGGAGTTCTATCTGGTTGTCGGTGCTTGCCTCCACCTCGTTGAGCCATCGCTTGGCTAGCTTATAATCCATCTTGGCAGTAGCCACGAAAGCCAAGTTGTTGCATGCCTCGGCATATCCTGCAGAATAATCGGAAGATAAGTGTAAAGCACTATCAGCTAAAACCTTAACAGAATCAAGGTTGCGATAATGAAAAGCATAAGAAAGATGATTCAGCCTATCTACCTCGCCCTTATGCGAAGGCGTACAAGCTGAAAAAAGAAACATCGCCACCATCACAGAGATGATGGCGATGCCATAATGATAATATGTATGTTTAATAGATAACATGCATAAAGTGATGATTAGGCACGTGCCTTGGCAATATAGCCGAGAGCCTCCTGGCACTTAGCTGTGATAGCTGCCCAGTTGCCTGCTGCCACTACGTCCTTAGGGAAGAGCTTAGAGCCCATACCTACGCAGAGCACGCCAGCCTTGATCCAAGGAGTAAGGTTCTCCTCTGTTGGCTCTACCGCACCTGTTACCATGATGTTGCTCCAGCGCAATGGTGCCATCACGTTCTTGACGAATGAAGGACCACCTACATTGCCAGCAGGGAATACCTTGGTTACATCGCAACCAGCTGCCTGGGCATTGTTGATCTCAGTTACCGAACCACAACCTGGTGAATAAGGCACCAAGCGACGGTTGCAGACAGGAGCAATCTCTGGATTGAAGTTAGGACCTACGATGAAGTTGGCACCAAGCTGCAAGTAGAGAGCTGCAGTACCAGCATCAATCACTGTACCTGCGCCGAGAATCAACTCTGGGCACTCCTTGTCAGCCCACTTTACCAACTCGCCGAAAATCTCGTGAGCGAAGTCACCACGGTTGGTAAACTCGAATACGCGCACGCCACCCTCGTAGCAAGCCTTGATTACATTCTTACAAACATCTACGTCCTTATTGAAGAATACAGGCACCATACCAGTCTCTTTCATGGCTGCCATGACCTGCATTTTGCTAAACTTTGCCATTTTAATTATTAATTATTAATTCTAAATTATTCATTGTAAGATTATCTCTGCACACGGCCGTTGGCATTACCACCAGCCAAACTCTCTACCTCATCAACAGATACCAAGTTGAAGTCGCCAGGGATAGTGTGCTTCAATGCAGAAGCTGCCACTGCAAACTCGAGAGCCTCAGCCTGGGTAGACTTGGTGAGGAGACCGTGGATCAAGCCACCAGAGAATGAGTCGCCACCACCCACACGGTCGATGATAGGGTTGATGTCATAGTGCTTGCTCTGATAGAACTCCTTGCCATCATAGATAAGAGCCTTCCAGCCATTGTGAGTAGCAGAGAGTGACTCACGGAGAGTAGAAACCACATACTTGAAGCCAAACTCCTTCATCATGCCCTGGAAGATACCATAGTAACCCTCGGCATCAGTCTTGCCGCCCTCTACATCAGCATCAGGCTTGAAGCCCAAGCAGAGCTGAGCGTCCTCCTCATTACCAATGCAAACGTCTACATACTTCATCAATGGGCGCATCACTGAGATAGCCTTCTCAGAAGTCCAGAGTTTCTTGCGGAAGTTGAGGTCTACAGACACTGTTACGCCATGTCGCTTAGCAGCCTCGCAAGCCAACTTGGTGAGCTCAGCAGCCTTGTCGCTAATGGCAGGAGTAATGCCGCTCCAGTGGAACCACTGAGCACCCTCCATAATCTTATCAAAATCAAAATCAGATGGATCAGCCTCAGCGATAGCGCTATGAGCACGGTCGTAGATCACCTTGGATGGGCGCATAGAAGCACCTGTCTCTGCATAATAGAGACCCACACGGTCGCCACCACGAGCGATGAAGTCGGTATTCACACCATAACGACGGAGTGCATTGACAGCAATCTGTCCAATCTCATGCTTAGGCAACTTAGATACGAAGTAAGCCTCATGACCATAGTTGGCCACGCTCACTGCCACATTTGCCTCACCACCACCAGGGATGATACGGAATGAATCACTCTGAATGAAACGGTCATTACCTTCTGGAGATAAGCGAAGCATAATCTCACCTAATGTTACAA
>ERZ1034701.685-NODE-685-length-12192-cov-132.545604_pt1 | contig 12192 bp, 25 predicted proteins | sample MGYA00520651_ERZ1034701 | MGnify/ENA primary metagenome ERZ1034701 (study PRJEB33766, sample SAMN09781713) | gut metagenome | biome: gut microbiome | host: Homo sapiens | place: Madagascar | study: EMG produced TPA metagenomics assembly of the PRJNA485056 data...
GCACGGAGGGGGGCCCGCGGTATTCCCGGCCGCGGCGAAAACTTCAAACGCCCGGGGGGAGGGCTGCAAGGAACCCCGCAGGCGCGGGTCTGGGCTTCCGTGCGCCCAAGCGTCCGCCAGTTTCCTCCGCGATCAGCGCCGCCGAAGCGGCCTGTTTTTGCTCATTTCCGCCGCAGTCTTGCGGCTGTGGCAGCGGTGGCAAAGGCTCTGGAGGTTGTCCGGATCCGTGAACACAGCCCAGTCGCCCTTGTGGTCCCGGATGTGGTCCACGTCCGTGGCCCTCGTCCGGATGCCGTGCTGAGCGCACTCACGGCACCACGGCTCCCGGAGGAGATGCTCACTGCGCAGCGTCTTCCAGTCCTGCGTCCCGTACATCCAGCGCCAGGCCTGCGCCTCCTGGCTCCGTTCCTTGGGCTTCGGCTGGTGCTCTGCGCAATACCCGCCGGGCACCAGCCGATAGCAGCCCGGGTATAAACACGGTCTCAGCGGCTTCTGTGCCACGGGCTATCACCTCCGGGTAAAAACAAAAGCGCCAGACCCAACAACGCCCCCTCCGGGGAGTCATTGGCTCTGGCGCTTAACGCTCTGGCCTTCGTCGATATCCAGGATCACCTCGCTGTGGCACGTCCGGCAGTAGACCGGAAGGCCTCTCGCCCTGGTGGCGTCTGTGATCCTCAGCAGTCGGTGGTTGCGCTTGCAGATCGGGCAAGTTAACCATCCGTCCTTTGTGCTTATTTTATCACCGTTTCTGGCTGAAATCAAGGCTTTTCCCTCACTTTCTTGCGGTTGTCCGTAGATATTCCGTAGGTTTCAAGAGGATACGCTATCTATAGATAGATAATACTAAACTTTGTTATTAAAATAAAAGCGCTATTTTTCGGGCAGCAGATACCGGCTGTAGCCGTACAGCCCCCACCCGCCCAGCTGCGGCCGGTCCCGGCCCTGCATGGGCAGCGGTGTGGCGCCCTTGGGCAGCCGCACCATGCCGCTCTTGCAGGTGGTCACCTCCGGAGGCGGAAGGTACTTACTCAGTGCCCGTGAGCACCCCCACGGGTGGCGCCCCACCTCCGGGACCTCCTTGGTAAAATAGATCGCCAGCCCACGGTAGCCGCCCTCTGACAGCACCCGCGCCCGGTCCCAGCGCACATCGTAGGCGTTGCCCCACGTCCGCCAGAGGTACTGCACCACGGCCGGCGGGAAGTCCTGATCCCGGAGAAACACGTGGATGTGGAGCCGGTGGTCGCCGTGAAGACCCTCCACCCGGTAAACGTAGTAGTCCACCGGTCCACGCTGCCACCGCCTGAGGCGCTTCGTAAATGCGTCCCAGATCCGATCCACCCCGGCCCGATCCGGCGGGAGGTGGTCATCGTCAAAGGTCAGCGTGTAAAAAATACCGTCATAGCCAAAGAGCGCAAGCCGCAGCTCCAACTTGTCAACGGTGGTGCGGCTGAGGGCCGGCCCGCACCTGCCCCGCACCGCCCCCGGCCCGTAGCGGCGAAGATATCCGTAGTTGTCTGTCACCAGCGCCTTGACCAACGGCCCCGCCCGCTGCCTGACGCACACAAACGGATCAGCCATCTGCAGGAGGCTCCGCACGGCTTATCCCAACTGTTTTTTTGCCGTCGCCATTGATAATTTGATTTCGTGTTTGGGCCATCCAGTGTTCTTTAAGATTTTTGCAAAATGGGAGTTTTCGGCATTGCAAATGTGTGTCAAAGACTACCTCGCCAGTGTTGGTGTGGATTCGTTGCTCAACGACCTCCGACATCCGCTGTTGGCAGTCCTTACATTCCGGCAGTCCCAAATACGGGACAGTGCTGATCTCCGTTATGGTTATGCTCATTTCCTCTGGTCCCATAATTACCTCCCATATGTCACTTTCCGGAGCTCGTGATACCGCTCCGTAAACGGTTTTAGGTCCTGCTTGCCGCTGATGATCTGGGCCATCACCCGGTCCATGTGCTCCTGCATCACGTCCGCCGCCGGGTCATTGGAGTTGAGGGCAGGCGTGTACTCCCGCTGGGTCTGCTGCCACGCCTCCGTCAGCCGCATGATCCGGTCGTAGCCCCAGCCCTCCGTCTGGTGAAGGGTCATTTGCAGGGTATCGATCATGTACTGGGAGACCAGCCGCTGGGCGGCCTCTACTTTGGCTTGCGCAAATTGCTCGGCGTACCGCTGCATACCGGATATTTTACCCATCGTTATGCCTCTCTTTCACGGCTTAATATCCACATTGGGCAGCAGTTCCGTGTGGAAATACATCTGGTAATGGTACGGGTCTGTGTGGGTGCCCGTGATGTCCTCCACCACATACAGCGTGTAAGCGTTGAGGTAAATGTAATTTTTCTTGTAACTGGCTGGGCCGGTCTTGACGGTGACTACCAGTTCATTGCTGCTGTTATTGCTGATGCTCAGATAGCCCTCGCATTCCAAAATCACATTGTCCGTGCGGGCGTTGTAGACAGTCACCCGGCGCTCGCACTCGAAGTAATCAGCCTGCTTGCTTAAGTTGTCGTTGACCTTATCTGCTTCGGAGCAGCCTGCTATCAAGGTCAGAAGAAGCACCGACAGTGCCAGCAGGGCATAAATCTTAAACTTTTTCATGGTTGTTCTCCTTTCGTTCTCCGTAGCTGCAAAAGTCATCTGCGCGCATTGTTTCAAATGATTTCATACATTTGCCTTTTGGGCCGTAATCTGCTCCATAAGTATCGGGGTCATCATCCCAGTGTACACAGTCCTTGCACCGCACCACCGAAGCCATGTCGGCGGCGGGAATACTATCAATCACTTCTTTGCAGTCTCTTAGACATTCTCCCGCCCAATGATGAGCTTCATAGTCCCACATAGCACCATAGTCAACAGGATTTATTTGCTCTATCTCGCGAATCGCCGCTTCTCGCTTGATGTATTCAGCCATTGGCTTATCCTCCTTCGTGGCAATATCCGTTTTCGTCCGTGTTCTTTCCCCAATAGGTGCAGTGCAGGACATTTCCGATCACCACTGATTAATAGCAGTCCTTGCAGCGCACCACCGGCGCAGAATCATCTTCCGTTAGAGCAAGATAGGCGATAGCAAGGGGCCGACTATGATGCAATAGTTCATCTTCGTCCATGTATTGTGCGATATGTTCGATGGTTGCAATAGCTTCTTGCTTTAGGTCGACACCGCAGTCGAGATCATGCGTGTAGTGCATCAGTTTTTCCCTAAGCGTCATGGTCAGCACCTCCGTCATGCGCCGTTGTGTACTTCCAAATCAGCGTGTTCAACTTTCTCAGCCCCTCCATGGTGATTAGGTCCTGTGCGCACATCTCGTCCCGCAGGCGTTCCAGTGCTTCAATTGGGGCCACGTCGGCGGCTGGGGCATCACTTACTTCCCGCAACATTTTGGCAGCCAGCAAGTACGGGATTTCCTGTGAGTTCTCCGAGGACAAATCTTTGATGTATACAGCGCCGTGATAGCGCCTTGTGTTCTCGATTGCCCTCGCACCGGCGTTCATGGCAAGCACAAGTTCTTCCGTGCGCTCGATGTATTCAGCCATTGTCTGCACCTCCGTCCATTTTTACGCCGCATTCGCAAAAGCTGTCCGGAAATGTCTGATGCTGTGGCATCAGGGCAGTTCCACCGCAAATCCAGCCGTCTGATTGCGAAAACGCACAGTTCTCGCATCGCACCACCGGGGCCACGTCGGCGGCGGGGATGCGGTAAAAATCCTCCGCCAAATCGTTATAGGCGTCTGCATAGATTCCACTTTCCCCGCCAAGCTTCTCAAACGCTTTTTGGCATTCTTCCGATTGCTCACGGATATAAGCAATCGCAGCTTCTCGCTTAATGTATTCAGCCATTACAGTCCTCCTAAAACAATCGAATGTGCTTTAAGCCCTTCTCAAGGTCATGGTTCTCGTTAAACCGTTTCGCATCGTCCACCGTGTAAACGTTCGCCAAGTCCTCACGCGCTTTTGCGATGCGATCACTTAGTGTTTGAATCTCGGCATCCAATTCTGCAAGAATTGCAAGCAGTTCATCCCTTCTCTTTTCACCATCCATCCTTCGTCGCCTCCACATAGCACCAGCTCTGGGGCGGGCGCTTAATGTCACCGCCCAATTTTTTGCAGTCTGTGCATTCCCATGTGTATTCTGCATGGCAAGAATCGCACGGGTCAGTTGCACGCTGGAACTCGCTTAGCTCCCGCGGCTGGTCATAAATCAGCAGGTCGAAGATGTGCCATCCATAGTCCTTTCCCGCTTGCAGATACTCGTGCATATCCTTGAGGGTAAGGCACGAATGCCGCGCAACATCGTTTGTTGTCGGCTGACCTTGTCCTTTGACATAGTAGCTGCCGCCGGGTGAGCGCGTTTCCAGCTCATAAATCCGGTCACAGGAAAACTCCCCGATGACCTTGCCACCGCCGTAAAACTGTGGCCTTGGATAGTCCGTCGCAATGAAGTCCTCGTGCGGATATTTTGGCAGCGTGCAGTAGATATAGCACTTAAACGGCGTTTCCAGCTTCGGCTTGGTCTTTCTGACTTCGATGGTCTTTTCGCCGCTGGCAATCTTCTCCACCCACTTGGGGCGGATGCTCAGCATAACAGCCTTACTCATTTTTCATCGCCTCCATCGCCTCAAAGAAAAACACGATGGGCTTTTCGTTTTCGATGACATTGCCATAAACCACGCCAATCTTGTAGATATAGTTCTCGCGTAGCTTTCGCGGAATTTCTGCGATGTAGCGTCTAAAACTTTCAAGCGAATTTGCACGCTTGTAGTGGTTGCACATCCGGCAGGCTGGCATGAGGTTGTCGAGATCGTCTGTACCGGTGTCCTCTATACCCCACGCCCTCAATGGGAGGAAATGGTCTACCTGCATATCCTTGTAGGCGATTTTGCGTCCACAATACGCACAGTGGCCATTATACTTTCGGTAGACCGCTTCACGCTTTGATTTGCTAATTGCCATCCTTCATCGCCTCCAATGCCGCTTTGGCTTCCTCGCGGGTCAGGAATACGGTCTTGCCGATGTCTGCACCATCATTACGCAGACGATACGCGCAGAACCCGTCCGGCTTGCGATTGCACGTTGACATACACAGATTATCTTCATCCGTGCAAACAGTTCTGATGTCCGGGGCTTCAAGCTCCATTTCTCGCGGCACATTGTCACGGCCAGTTACCCATAGCGTATCTCCCACCTTGCACGGCAGCACCACCAGCCGCCCGTCTCTGTCGGCCTCCATCAGTGCGACAATGCGCTTGAATGGCACACCCTTGCTGATAGCCTCATCCTCAAAGGTCTTGTAATTGGCGCACACCGCCGGGTCCAGCTCCGTGTCCTCGTAGGCTTTCAGCCGCCAGTAAAAGTCCATAGCGTGTTCTCGCACAGCTTCCGCATCAATCATTGTCCTGCAGGTAGTGTGATCGTCTACCCGCACATCAGGGATAGTCAATCGTTTCATCATCTTATCTCCTCCATTTGCACCCGTCACAGGCGCCATCATGGGCCAGCGTGTAGTTCCCGCATTTCAGGCACAGTTCGTTCCGCAGTGCGTCAATCTCTTTCGCCTGCGCCTCGATCAAGTCGGCGGCTTCCGTCAGGTCTTTTTCCAGTCCTCCCAGCGGCTCCATCATGTCCCCATTTTCCCACCATTCTGCGTGCTCACGCAGCGCTTTTACGAGGTTTGTATCTCTCATAGTTCCTCCCTTATATCTCCGCCCCATTGCTCCGCCATAGCGCTGGCGATGCCGGGGAAGGTCTTTGCGCGGGTCTTTGCATCCCTATGTGGCGACAACATATATCCAGTCTTGATCCGTCCGGTACATCCGTCACGGCCCGATGTGCTTCCGACCCATAGTCCCTTTGGCTCAACCACGTTGGTCTCGACCAAATAAGGCAAGTCCCACCTGCCGATGTCATGCGTCTCCCCGTCCATGGTAGTCACTTGCCCTCCCTCGATGGCCTTGAGCGCATCGCCTAAGATGTGCCACTCAGGATGCCCGCCGGACGGCTCCTGAATGTCGCAGCTATACGCCTCGTGCCCCAGCGCCCGGAACGCCTTGCAGACTTCCTGCGATTCCTCGCAGGCTATCAACACTTTCATGCGTCTTCCACCTCCGGCGGTTCCGGCAGCGGCATCCAGTGCGTGATCGTCGCCATCCGTCCGCGAATCGTCCATTGCTGATTGCCAAGATACACACAAAAGCACGGATTGGGTGGCGGATAACCGGATTCGTTCTGTACTATGCCCAGCATGCCCAGCACCACCTTCGACGCGCCCCAGTTCTGCAATTCCGGCAGCCGCTCCGTCACCGGAATCCACCGGGGCAGTTGCCCCCGCAGCTTCTCGATTTCCTGCTGGAGCGCCGCGATGTGGGTGCTCTGGTTGGCGATCCGGTCGGCTGCCTGCTCAATCACTGCCCATATCCCGGATTTGCCCGGGTAAAGTCCTATTTTCCGCGTTACCTCCAAATGTGTCCGCAGCGCACTTACGAGTTCTTGATCTCTCAAAACGGCAATTCTCCTTTCTCTTCCTCCGGAATCTCCCGGAAGTCCCCGGATGCAGACGGCGTGTCCGATTCGGACCGCTTGCTGTCGCCAAAATACACATGGTCCGCCACCACCTCGGCGGAGCGCCGGTTGTTGCCGTCCTTGTCCTTCCAGTCCCGGATCTGCAAGCGGCCCTCTACCACGGCCATGCGGCCCTTGGTGAAAAACTTGCTCACGAAGTCCGCCGTGGAGCGCCACGCCACGATGTCCACGAAATCCGTCTCCTTCTCGCCGGACTGTCCCTTGTAGTCCCGGTCCACTGCCAGAGAGAAGGACGCCACGGCCAGCCCGCTGCCGGTATGCCGCAGCTCCGGGTCACGGGTCAGACGGCCCATGAGTACGATATGATTCAGCATGATTTGTCTCCTTTTTTCCAGCGGCCCGGCATGTAGCGTCGCCGCCGATCATGGATGTATTCCACCATGTCCACCCACTCCTTACGAGACGGCATGGCCGCCAGCTCTGCCCGATGGATCTCATCATAGGCCGCCCACTGGGGGCAGACCGCCGGATCGTGACATCCGATCCGGCGATCCGGGCAGTTTAGGCACGGAGGCGCGGTCATAGGGCCACGCCCTTGGCCGCCACCGTCAGCAGGATCACGGCAGCCACGGCGGCCGCCAGAGTCAGCACCGGGAGAACCCGGCTGCGGCGCTTCCCGCGCCCTGTGTATCGGGTCATGAGCCACCGCCTTTCTTCGACTTGTCGATCAACACAAACAGGTCATTTTTCGCTTTGCGGTCGCATTTCGTCCATACAGGGGATTTGGGATCAAGCATGTGAGTAATCAGCTCCAACCGCACAGCCTTTGCGAGATCAGGGCGATTCTGCAAAAGGCTGGAGTAAACCAGATTGATCTGACGAAGCATCAGCGCCAAGACCTGATCCAGATCTAAACCAACCACGTCAAAACGCTCAGCGCCGTTCTCAAGGTCGCACTCAAAAAGAAATTTTTTCATCTGTCCGCTCCTTTCTGCGCTGACGGCGTAGGATCGTCCGTCAGGCCGTAGAGGTAATCCGTGCTGACGCCAAAGCACAGCGCCAGCTTGGCGATCTTCTCCGATCCGCACATGGAGTTATTCTCGCACGCGCTGTACGTCCCCGGAAACTCGTCAATGCTCCGGGCAAATTCCTTCCGGGTCATGCCGGTCTGGATCCGCAGCTCCTTCACCCGCTGGCAGAAGGTGGGAACCATCACCTTGTAGTCCAGGCGAGGATCCGCCACCGCCGGGTTGCGCTTAACCTCCGGCTCAGGCTCCGGCTGTGTCTCCGGCTTGAAATATTGGCATACCGTCTTGCAGGTGTCCCTCTTGTTGCATGAGCGACAGCACCCTGTGCAGTTGTTTAGCGCTCCGTATGTGTAGAACCGGTCATACATCGGTCCGGCGTTGGGGCACAGGCCGGAGGATTCCGGACAGTTGTGGGGGAACATGGTCCAGAGGGTGTGGAACATTTTCACGTCCCGAATGCTGTAGTGCGATTCGCCCTCAATCGTCCAGTCCAACAGCCGATACTGCTCCTCAATGTCCATCCGGGCGATTTCCAGCGCCGCCGCCTCCGGGATGTCCCCAGCCTCCCACTTTCGGACGATCCCCGGCACTTTCAGCCCTTTCTTGATGGCCGACAGGTTGGCGACCTTGGTGGCCTTGACTTGCAGGGCCTCCGCCACATAGTCCCGGATGCGCCCCGGAAGCTGCTCACCGGCCTCCCGGCGCTTGATGTAGGCCTCCGTCAGACGCTCCGCCTCGTCGGCCAGCAGGGCGTTGGACTTAACCCGCTGCCGGTTGGCCTCGATCACCGCCGCCTGCTCCTGCCCCTCCGACATAGGCGGCAGCACCCGGCACAGGACCTTGGAGAAACGCGTCCAGTCCTCCTCGGTGCCGTCCTCCCACATGCTCCGGATCGCGGCCAGACGGCTGTGGCCGGAGATCAGACGATAGGTGCCGTCACCGGCAGAGACCACCGTAGGCGGCTCCAGCAGGCCGTTGGCCCGGATGGAGTCCGCCAAGGCCCGCAGCGCTTGAGGGTCAGGCGTTGGGTAAAAGTTGCGGGGATTGTCCCGGATATCGTCAACCGGGATCTCCATCACGGTGTCCGCCACGCCGGCCAGCTGCTCACCCAGCACGTCCATCACGTTAAATTTCCGCTTTTCCATCCTCAGCACCTCCCGGAGATCTCTTTCACCAGCTCGGCGTAATCCTTGCTGGCCGCGCAGTAGGGACGGGCCACCGGCAGCGGGACCTTCTGGAAGGTCGCACTGGGGACGGCCTTGGAGAACCGGATCACCGTCTCAAACACCGGAAGCGCCCCACCCCGGATGGCCGCGAGGGCCTCTTTCTCGTCCGCCATGTGGGTAAACTGGGTCACCAGCACGCCCAGCACCGACAACCGGGGGTTGATGGCCCGCATGTGCTGGAGCTGCTCCGCCAGATTGGCCATGCCGCCGGTGGAGTAGTAGTCCAGTCGGATGGGGATGATGACCTCATCCGCAGCGGCCAGCGCCGCCGTGCAGGCTGCCGACAGCGCCGGAGGGCAGTCGATCAGGATGAAATCGTAGGCGTTGTCCTGGTCCGCGTCCTCCTCAATGGCGTCCCGCAGATCCGCGATGGCCCGCTGCATCCGGCCTACGCCGCTCTGGGCCATGTGCTGGTCTGCCACCAGCAGGTTGATGTCGGAGGGGATCAGGTCGATCCCGTCAAAAATGGTGGGCGTTACGAACTCCGGATAGTACCCGGCGCCCTCGGTCAGAAGGGCCAGCGTGTCTGCGCCCTCCTCCGCGTCGATCCCGAAGGACATGCTCAGATTGCCCTGACTGTCCCCGTCGATCAGCAGGATCCGCTTGCCCTGCTTCGCCAGCAGATACGCCAGCGTGGCGGTGGTGACGGTTTTTCCGACCCCGCCCTTGAAATTCAATACCGCGATTGTTTTCATATTCACCTTTCCCCCTTGGTTTGATCCTCAGACCGTAGCGCCTACGGCCTTAAAATGCGGCTGGCCCCGCCAGTTCTTAGGCTGCGGTTCCAGTTTTGGCCAGAAGGCCTCCCGCCAGTTGTAGCCGGTAATGGGACTGCGAAACTCCACCGTGTAGTACCGCCCCGCCGGGTGGATGTAGATCACCCGCGCCGGGATCGGCCCTACAGTGCCCAGCCCGCTGGTCGCCTCCAGCGTCGGCTCGATGCTCAAAATATCTCCAACTTGCATATTGTCACTCCACATAGGCCGGGTTAAACGTGTTGGTCTCCGGCCAAAAAGATAAATCCAGGCGTCCGGTGCTGCCGTGGCGGTTCTTGGCCAAAATGACCTCCGTCCGCTCAGGTGCGCCTTGCTCCCGTTTGTAATCCGTCCGGTAGTAATCCGGACGGTGAACAAAAATCACGCCGTCGGCGTCCTCCTCCATGGCACCCGTGGCCCGCAGGTCCGCCAGTGTGGGCCGCTTGTCCGTCCTCTGCTCATTCTGCCGGTTGAGCTGTGCCAGGCACAGCACCGGCTGGTTGAGAGACTGAGCCAGCCGCTTGAGGGCGTGGGCGATCTCTCTTGACTCGTCCGCATCCTGCCGCTTGCCGGGGCGAAGGATCAGGCCAAAGTGGTCAACCACCACCAGCTTGACATCCCGGCCCGCCCGGGCGATAGACGTGATCCGCTGGGCGCTCTGGGCGCGGCCGTTGGTGCAGTAAAACGGCGTGGCTGCCGCCTTGCGGGTGGCCTCGATCATCCGCTTGTACTCATCTGCCGTCAGGGTGTCCATCAGGATCAGTTTGCTGTCCACCTTGCTCAGGCTGGACAGCCGCCTTGCCATGATCTGCTCCCTGGACATCTCCAGGGAGAAATAATCCACCTTGCCCACCGTCTGGGCCACATGCTCCGCAATGCTGACGCCCAGGGCGCTCTTGCCCATACCGGGGCGGCCCGCCAGGATGTACAATCCATCCTGCACCATGCCGCCGCCCAGCAGCTTGTCCAGAGCCTTAATGCCTGTCCGGACGTATGGGATATTGCCCTCGTCGATCTTGGCCCGGTAGTCCAAGAATCCATCTACCTGCTCCTTGGGAGCCAGCAGCTCACTCTCCAGGCGCTGGCTGCTGGCCGTCATAGCCGAGTCCAGCTGGGCCAGCACCTGGTCCTCCGGTGCCTGGTCCGCCAAAGCCGCCAGGCCGTCCTCCAGTGCTGTCTTCAGTTCCCGCCGCCGGGCCGTCCGGGCCACGATGTCGGCGTACATCTCCACATTGGCCGCCGTGGGCGTGATCTCCATCAGCTGAGCCAAATACTTCCGCAGCGTTTTCTCCTCCGCCAGGCTCTGCCGCAGCGCCTCCGCGCAGACCGTCACGCCGTCGATGGGCTGGCCGTCCCGGTCCATGGTCACGATCACCCGGTACAGATCCTGGTTGAGGGCCACGGAGAAATCCGACTCCCGCAGGACAGCCGCCACCCAGCGGACGCATCCACTGTCGATCAGCAGGGAGCCAAGGACCGCCTGCTCCGCCTCCACGCTGGCAAAGTTACTCATACACGTCCACCTCCTGGCCGTCGATGATCCGCTTACCTACGTAGCGCCGCCGGGGCGGCTCTGCCTCCTGGTCCGATTCGGACCGCTCCGGCGCCGTGTCCTTCCACCGCTCGTTTTTGATCCACCGGCAGGCGTAAGGGATACCGATGCCCCGCCGCCAGGTCTCGCCCTTGCTCTGGGCCTCCAAAGCCTGGGTCATGGTCTGGATCAGCGTCTCGTCCGGCTTAAGCCTGTCCCACTCCCGGACAGCGCCTACCCGGTCCTCCGCACGGCCACGGGTCCGGTATAGATCCCAAAATGACTCAAAGGCATCCGGCATCCATGCCGGGGTTGATTTGCTTTTCCGCGTTTTCACACGCATCCCCTTTTGGGGGATTATAGGGGGATATATACTTGTATTCTTAATACCTTTATATTCCTCCGGATTTTTCGGGATACCCTCTCCCGATTTTTCGGGGGAGGTATCCGGATTTTTCGGGATACCTACCTGGACCTCCTCGCCATGGATTTGGGGTCCATTTTTTGCCAGAATTTGCCCCAGAAAAATCCGTCTCTGGATCACGTCTCCGGAGGCGCCGAAGCGCCGGATCATCTCCACCCGGATGTGTCCGCAGTCCCGGAGCTGGCTTACCAACTCCGAGACGGACTTGTCCGTCAAATTGCAGACGCCCATCAACTGCTTGTTGGTGGCGTAGCAGTATCCGCTGCTCTGCGCCAGCCGCACGATCTCTCCATACAGCAGCTTCGCGGCAGGCCGGAGCCTGTCATCGTACAAAACCCCGGCGGGAATGACGGCATACAAGCCGCCCATCGTCAGGTCATAAGCCATATTGCCCCCTCATCTTTCGCTTTTCGATACAGTCCACGATCCGCAGCGGGATTGCCGCCACGGTAGCCACGCCGACGACCATGAAAAACATTGCCCAACCGGTCACAGGGATGCACCCCCTTCCCGGCGAAAATTAGGGCTTGCGTGCAGCGTGGACCTTGTGCTATAATTGATACATCCAGTGGTTGATCCAATACCACACACTTTTTCCCCTGAACGCTCTGAGGTTGCCGCCTCGGGGCGTTCTCTTTTTGCGCCTGAGTAGATCACCTGATAGATGGCCGCCATGGTCTCCCGCAGCTCCACCACGATGGAGTC
>ERZ1034701.688-NODE-688-length-12174-cov-9.319333_pt1 | contig 12174 bp, 8 predicted proteins | sample MGYA00520651_ERZ1034701 | MGnify/ENA primary metagenome ERZ1034701 (study PRJEB33766, sample SAMN09781713) | gut metagenome | biome: gut microbiome | host: Homo sapiens | place: Madagascar | study: EMG produced TPA metagenomics assembly of the PRJNA485056 data set...
GATAGATAAGCGCGCTGTGCCCGGTGCCGAAGTCATCAATAGCAATTTCTACGCCTACCGAGTGCAGCCAGGCGAAGAGTTGTGTGGCTTCTTGCTCTTTCAGCATATCGCGCTCGGTAATTTCCAGCACAATCTGGAAATGGTGTGCGGGTAGGGAAGTGAGCAGTTTCTGGATATCTGCTTTAAAGCTTTCGCTGTGCAGATGGTCCGGCGCAATGTTAATGCCAAATTTGACGCCTACCGGCAGCACTTTTTCTAATTCTGCGGCATCGCGGGCAATTAACTCAAACAGATGCTGAGTCAGCGGCACAATCATCTTTTGCGATTCGGCAAAGTTAATGAAGGCATCCGGGGGAATTTCTCCCGCGACAGGATGCCGCCAGCGTAGCAGTACTTCCAGGCCCGTTACTCGCAAAGCTTGTGTATCCACCACCGGTTGATACGCCACGTAAAATTGTTCGCGCTTGATGGCGGTCATGATTTCTCTGCCGGGGCGCATACGTACGCTCATCAGGTAATAGCAGAGCAGGCCAACGACAGTTCCACTCATGCCGCCCAGTAAAAATGCGTACCACACATCGTTCCATGTCCAGTCATCTGCATAAAGCCGAACGGTCAGAGGAATGCCCGCAATTTTAGTTTCACGGACTGGCATGTCGGTTAATTCGTTAACGTTCATCAAACGTGAAGAAAAGGTAGATAGCGCAGTATTGCCAATAATGAGGGCGACGCCATCGTAATCTTCCTGCCGTGAACTATAAAAGAGTGAAGGCGTCAGGTTGAGATTCAGAGCGGCAAAGACGCCGCTATTTTTCAGCAAAGGGTTGCGATACCAGATGACGATTGCGGGTTTGTTCGGCACCATCGGCGTGCCGGGTAAGATCGCCATATCGACGTTTTTATTAATGTCGAGCGCCGGAATCAATTCATTGAGTGGAATGTCCATCTCACCGGTCGCAGATGAACAGAATGTTTTTTTATCTTTCACCAGCACAAACGTACGGACATTCATGCTAAACGCCGCGCGGGCGGTCAGTTCGGGGTTAGCCTGCTGGCAGGTATCTAAGGTCAGCGGCTGGAGCCGGTCAGTAGTGGATTTCAGGTCGGCAAAATAGGTATCGAGATACTTTTGTACGTCGGTAATCAGTGTGTCGTATTTGACTTCGTGCTTATGCCAGGCCACTAAAAACTGAAGGCAACTCACCAGTATCGCAATCATCACGCCTGCAACAATGCAGGTAAGCAGGAGCTTACGTCCAGAATTGGGAGCGCGTATGAACATGATTCCGTTAATTTCCTGAAATTACGACAACATTTAAAAGATAACAATGACCGGACTATAGCCTGGATCAAGACGCGGAAACATCATTTTCTCTGATGAATGAAAACAAAAAAGCACTGCCTAAGCAGTGCTTTCAGTTAACTCGTCAGGATAGCCAAGGGATTGCATCCAAACGGTTTATTAGCTGCGGCTGAGAACCCGGCGTGCTTCGTTGTAACGCTTCTTCCAGTACGGTTCATTCATGCTGGAAATAATAACACCACTGCTGGTGGAAGCATGGACAAACTGATTGTTGCCGATATAAATACCGACATGGCGTCCCGTTGAACCGGCACGGAACAGAACTAAATCACCCGTACGCAAATTACTGCGGGAAACAGATTTACCCATTTCCTGCTGTTCGTAAGTCGAACGCGGAAGTTCTAAGCCAAATTGCTCACGGAATGTACGCTGTACGAAACCAGAACAATCGATACCTTTTTTAGTGCTGCCGCCCAGACGATAACGTACGCCTTTCCAGTCAGCATACTGATCCATAATTCGCGATTTTACGTCGACATTACGAACCAGGTTTTCAAATTCATCCTGAGAAGCTTGCAGTGATGATGTTTCACTACCCACTGCACGTGTCTCAGGATGCATATTCTTTGCGGTGTTATTTGCACTACATGCAGAAAGCAGAACCGCTACTGCAATCGCGGGAATCCCGCGCAAGATATATCTCAAAATCGGTTGAGATTTGACCATGTTGTTTGTTTTCCCTTGAAGTCCTTAACGACAAATATCGTTATAAAAAAATGCCAAGCGACACGAGACTAATTACCTGGGCATGTTGAAACAATTCCTTAAGGCCAAATCTGTGGACTAACGCACAAAATTATATGCTGTGAGGATAATCTACCGCCGAGGCAAAACGAGTTCGAGATTACCCGATTGGTGCGGTCTTGGCGAGCGGTTTTACATGATTTTTTATAAGAAAAAGTGATACAGAAAGTTAATAAGCGGGATTGGTCAATTAAAGTACGATTGAGTGAAACGCATGCAATCCATTCATTTACTTAGAGAATGATTTTTGCGTTCGATAGATGAAAGCACGGTGCGCATCATCAGGATTATCCTCACTATAAAAATAAACCTGATGATGTTAATTACTGTGAGTTATTTGTTTTGGAAATGTTTGTTTTTTCCCGGTAGTGATTTGTCAAAAAAGGTGATTAATCGATCACTTAATGGCGTCAGCAACACCCAGGGCAAACCGATCAATATCACGGTCATCGAACCGACAATGATGTCAGTAAACCAGTGTGCGCCAATCATTACTCTGGGAAACGCAAAAACCACAAAAATAATAAGGGCGATAAGACCTGCAACTTTGCCGAAATAACGCCACATGAATGCCGAAAAAATAAGCAGCATCATGCCGTGATCGCCGGGAAAGCTATCTCGTGAGGCATCTTTCGTGGGAACAGAGAGCAGTTCGCTGACGCGGTTAATGTCGGTAAAAGTCAATGTTGGGCTGGCCCGTTTTACAGGAATTAATGCCTGACCCAGCTGGTTTAATACCACTGCAGTTAATAGCATGACCAGACCAATAATCACGATACGTCGTCTGCCTGGGGCGTTTTCTTTCAGCCAGAAACGCAGCATCAACATACCCATCGCCAGCAGTGAACAACCGTCGAAGGCGCGATTGTTGGTCAATGCAACCAGCCACAAAAAGGCCTTACTTTCGACCAGTTTCTGATTAAAGAAATAAAAAATATCCGCATCAATCGGCAACCAGAATCCATGATTAACGGGAATATACCAGGAAAGAAACAGCGCGAGGCCGACAATATTCAACAACACTATTTGCGGCAAATTTTTAATCATATTTTCTCTAATTATCTTACTGAAAAACGCAGGCAACCTTACGCGGTAGTCGCTAAACGAAGCTTCAACAGCGCGCTCTGCAAAGCATTCCAGTCAGCTTCGCTGCTGGAAATCAGCTCAATACGGCTGTCCGGTGGCGCAACGTTTTGCGTTTCAATGTGCAGGTCATCGCCCTGACGGTTGATTCGTACCAGCCCTTCGGGAATACGCAGCACGCCTTTGACGCGTTCCACCGGTGCAAGTCGCGCCCATTCCAGAATGCCAATGGTGTCGAATACCGTATCAGCGTCGAATATCCAGCCGCAGGCCTGATATCCTTGCCCGCTGTTCAGACTGCGACGCCAGCGTTGATGCTCTGGCAGGCTTAACGCTGCTAACCCTTTTTTCACGACATGCTGATGAGAATGCGCGGCGCTGGCGGGCAACTCGGCTAAATTGCGACGCGGCAAATCCAGAAGATGACCGTCAACTTTCCCATGCTCACTGTGAATTAATTGTCGATCGCCACCATTTTGCTGCCACCAACGCTGTAGCGCTTGCTCACTTTCGGGCGTCGCACGGTCGGATTTATTGGCGACAATGATGTCTGCGGCAGCCAGCTGGTCACGGAAGTTTTCATTGCTGGCGCTTTTTTCGTCCAGCAGCAAGCGCGGATCGAGAATGCACAAGGTGGCGCGCAGATCTATCCACGGTTCATAGACTGGTGCGGTTAACAGATCGAGGATCTGTTTCGGATGGCCCAGCCCGGTCGGCTCTATCAACAAGCGGTCTGGTTTTCCCTGACGCAGTAAGGTATTCAACCCTACCTGCATGGGTAAACCATTAACGCAGCACATGCAGCCGCCGGGGATCTCTTTCAGCAATGCGCCGCTATCGGCGAGCAAAGCACCATCAATTCCGACTTCCCCAAATTCATTAACCAGTACCGCCCATTTTTCGTTGGGATCTTTATGGGCTAACAGATGAAGAATCGACGTGGTTTTCCCGCTGCCGAGAAAACCGGTGATGAGGTTGGTCCTGGTCACAACGGCTCCGCAATACTCTGGTAAGTTAACTGAGCGTTAATCCTGGCTAAAAAAGGCAGAAAAGAGAAGGGGAGAGCGGACGAAGGTGAGCTTCATCCGCTTTAACCGCAGAAATCGTTAAATTTTGAGGGTGTTTAATAGCGCCTGATGTGCGCCGAATTGTACGATTTGTTGCCAGGCTTGTTCGATGGCCTGCACAAAATGCGGGTTATCTGGCAGATCATCACCGAAAACTTCACGCAGGGAAAGCAGGGCGGTTACGCGTTGTTCACTGCTGCTGCCCGCAACAAGTTCGCGAATTTTATCGCTAAGCGGATCGCGAACATCAATGGCATTTCCGGCATCATCAACGCCGCTGACGTAACGCATCCAGCCAGCAACGCCTAATGCCAGCAACGACCAGTCCGTTTCGCGCCCCAGATGTATGCGAATACCTGCCAGCATACGTTGCGGTAATTTCTGGCTACCATCCATTGCGATTTGCCAGGTCTTATGTTTCAGCGCCGGATTAGCAAAACGTGCAATTAACTTGTCCGCATATTGTGTTAAATCGACATCTTTAATTTGCAGTGTCGGCGCTTGCTCATCCAGCATTAATGTTCTGGCGGCATGGCGAAATGCGCGATCCTGCATGCAATCACTGATATGGGCGAATCCTGAGAGGTAACCCAGATAAGCGAGAAAAGAGTGGCTGCCATTAAGCATCCGCAGTTTCATCTCTTCCCATGGCAGGACATCATTCACCATTTGTACACCTGCGACTTCCCAGGCAGGACGCCCAGCGACGAAGTTATCTTCCACCACCCACTGGATAAACGGTTCGCAGCTAATCGCGCAGGGATCATTCACCCCCAGATGCTGGCTGATTTCCACCAGTGATTCGTTGGTTGCAGCCGGAACAATGCGGTCGACCATGGTTCCCGGAAAACTGACGTGCTCTTTTATCCACCCGGCGAGTTCTGGCGAACGTTTTTCTGCCATTCCCAGCACCGCGTTTTTCACCACATGACCATTGTCGGGAATATTGTCGCAGGAGAGCACGGTAAACGGTGTAAGGCCGCGCTCACGGCGGCGTTTCAGTGCTTCGACGAGAATACCCGGTGCGGAGTGAGGTTCTTCAGGGGTTTGTAGATCGTGGATAATCCGCGGATTACTGGTGTCGAGTGCACCGGTGGCCGGGTCAATACAATAGCCTTTTTCGGTAATCGTCAGGGAAACAATTGCCACCTGTGGCTCGCAAAATTTCTCAATAATTGCCGCTAAGGAATCCAGTTTTGCATTAAGGCATTCGTGAACGGCACCGACAATTATCACCTGATTGCCGTCCGCACCTTTCTCCAGCACGGTATATAAATGGTTCTGTGCGCGGAGCTGGCTCATCAGTTGATCACCGCTGAACAAGCTGATTTCACAGATCCCCCAGTCGCCGCCCTGGGCATTCAGCACACGATCGGTCAGTAATGCCTGATGTGCGCGGTGAAAGGCGCCAAAGCCAAAATGAACGATACGTGATTGCAACTGCTGGCGATCGTAGCGTGGAGCGTGTACATGATGTGGGAGCGTAACGGAGGCAATTGTATTCATAGGAGTCACGTCTTAGTAACGATTAATTAACAATGACAGTGTAAAGTTATATGACAGCAATTGAAATTGGTCTGGATTGTTAATGCGATGAAGTGTGAGGGCGATCAATCAACGAGTGAATATTGCGGGCGTAAGGTGTTCAGGAAGCGCAAAATAGAAGATTGGTATAATAAATTAAAAAAGGGACAGCCTGAGCTATCCCTTTTCTGCATGCGGCTGAAGTTAGTCAGCACGCCCCATATAACGGCGTTCTTCGATATGGATACGAATTTTTTCGCCTGGGCTTAAGTATTCTGGTACCTGAATCACCAGACCAGTGCTCAATGTCGCCGGTTTGTTACGGGCGCTGGCAGATGCCCCTTTGATGCCTGGTGCGGTTTCAACGATTTCCAGATCAACGGTCTGCGGCAGCTCAAGCGCCAGCAGTTGACCGTCCCAGGTCAGCACCTGCATGTCCGGCATGCCGCCCTCTGGCATAAACAGCAACTCTTCTTCAATCTGATCTTTGGTGAAGGTATACGGGGTATAGTCTTCTTTATCCATAAAGACATATTCGTTGCCATCGACATAGGAGAAGTCAACGTAACGGCGGGTCAGCGTCACGGTGTCAACGATATCATCACCTTTGAAACGCTCTTCTACTTTCAGCCCGGTACGGACATCAGAAAAACGCATTTTGTACAGCGTAGCGGCACCGCGGGCAGTGGGCGACTGAATATCAATATCCTTAACCAGCAGCAGTTTGCCGTTGTAATTCAGTACCATACCTTTTTTAATTTCGTTCGCTCTTGGCATCGAAAAATTCCTGTAGTCGAAAATGTCAAAAATATCGCGACAAAGTACTCGCGACGGGCCTTTCGGGCAAGTGGTATTCGCACTTTTGCTGGTGCAAAAAAGGTGGTACTGTGCGCGCTCATCAATCCGGTGGTTAACCTTAAGAGAACAACGTATGGAATGCCGTCCGGGTTGCGGGGCGTGTTGCACTGCCCCTTCAATTTCCAGCCCTATTCCCGGTATGCCAGATGGCAAGCCCGCCAATACGCCCTGCATTCAGCTTGATGAACAGCAACGCTGTAAAATTTTCACCTCGCCACTGCGACCGAAAGTCTGTGCAGGCTTACAAGCCAGCGCTGAAATGTGCGGTAACTCGCGTCAGCAGGCCATGACCTGGCTTATCGATCTGGAAATGCTGACCGCGCCTTAAACATCTTTAATCCGCAGTAAGCAAAACAGAGTGGCGATAATCATCACCATCGCAAACCAGAACACAGCGTGATAATTCCAGATCTCGGCGACGATGCCCGCCACTGATCCTGCGATGATCCAGCCCACGCGCGAAGTGTTGGTATAGAGCGTGGTGGCTGAACCCGCCTGACCGGGCATCAGATCCTGAAAATAGAGCATCCCGATGCCGCCCAGAATGCCAATAAAAATAGCATTTAGCAGCTGCAAGCTCAACAGAATGACAGGTGAATGCGCCATCAGCATTCCTGCGTAAAAACAGACGCCACCCACGGCAGCAACGCGCATTAAGAAACGCTTACCCAGACGTTTGGCGAAATATCCGGCAATCAACATCGTCGGGATTTCCAGCCCGGCGGCGGTCCCCATCATCACACCGGCCAGTTTCTCGGGAAGATGCAGTTCGTTGATAATAAATAGCGGCATGTTGATGATGTACAGGCTGTTCGAGCCCCACATCAATGTACAAATGACAAACAGCAGCAGCGTATCGCGACGGTTACGGCGCGGCGCTTCGATCGTGCCGGTCGCCAGCGGAAGCTCTTTTTGCATCGACGGTAAAAACAGCCACACCATCACACCGCAAACAATAAACGCTACCGCTGCGCTCAGATACATTACCGTAAAGCTGAAACCCATCGCTAAGGCATAAGCCAGCGGTGGGCCAATGACCCATGCCAGTGAAACCTGAGCGCGTAAAAAAGAGCTGAACATCACCGCCTCACGTCCGGTTTTGTCGGCATGTTCACGGGCAAGGGCAAACATTTGCGGGTTAGCGGTCGAGCCAAAGCTGCTAAGAAAGACGCCAACGAATAGCAAAACAAAGTAGTTGCGATTCCAGGCAAAAAGGGTGCAGGCCAGCACGCCTAACAGGCAGCAAAAGACAATCAGCGATTTGCGATCGCCGCGCTTATCAGAGCGCCCGGCGAGAAACTGACTTACCAGAATCCCAATGACAGCGCTGCCGGTAAAGAAGAATCCCACCATCGCCGGACGAGCATGTACTTCATCAGTAAGAAAAATACTGAGTGTCGGGGTTTGCAGAGCGCCCGCAATACCGGTGAGAAAGGCAACGATTAAAAACGCCGTCGAGGTCAGGTCAAACGATTTCGCGCTGGAGACTGCGGGGGAGTTATGCATGCTGGTCGATCACTGGAAGAGGAAGACGCGGAGTTTACGCTGCTTGTCAGAAAATAAACAGACAGCGAAATCAAAAGCGCCACGAATAATCAAAATGCCATTTCACTGTTGCTGATTGGCTGCTGACGCTGCTGAAATGAAATTGCTGATAACGGATTTTCCCATCAGCAATTAGGAAAAATGGCAAAAAATTGTGCAGCACATCAAACTTTTGCTCATAACTTTACGGCTTTCCTTGCGTGCTGAAACAGAAGTATTATGCTTTCTTGAAACGTTTCAGCGCGATCTTGTCTTTAACCCTAAGCCAGGTTGGCGCTTTTTTTCTCATAGAGGCTGAATCGTTTCAATTCAGCAAGAGAGGAGAACTATGATCCAGTTATCCGTACAGGACATCCATCCGGGCGAAAAGGCCGGAGACAAAGAAGAGGCGATTCGCCAGGTCGCTGCGGCGCTGGTGCAGGCCGGTAATGTAGCAGAAGGCTACGTCAATGGCATGCTGGCGCGCGAACAGCAAACCTCAACGTTCCTCGGCAATGGTATTGCTATTCCACACGGCACTACCGACACCCGCGATCAGGTGCTGAAAACCGGCGTTCAGGTATTTCAGTTCCCGGAAGGCGTCACCTGGGGTGACGGTCAGGTAGCGTACGTGGCAATCGGTATTGCTGCCAGCTCGGATGAACATCTGGGCCTGCTACGCCAGCTGACCCACGTACTGAGCGATGATTCCGTTGCTGAACAACTGAAGTCAGCAACAACAGCAGAAGAACTTCGCGCATTACTGATGGGCGAAAAGCAGAGTGAGCAGCTGAAGCTCGACAACGAAATGCTGACGCTGGATATCGTCGCCAGCGATCTGCTGACTCTTCAGGCGCTGAACGCTGCGCGTCTGAAAGAGGCGAGGGCAGTTGACGCCACTTTCGTCACCAAAGCCATCAATGAACAACCGCTGAATCTCGGACAGGGTATCTGGCTGAGCGATAGCGCCGAAGGCAATCTGCGTAGCGCGATTGCGGTAAGCCGTGCGGCAAATGCTTTTGATGTGGACGGCGAAACGGCAGCCATGCTGGTGAGTGTGGCGATGAATGACGATCAGCCCATCGCGGTTCTTAAGCGTCTCGCTGATTTATTGCTCGACAATAAAGCTGACCGCTTGCTGAAAGCGGATGCGGCAACGTTGCTGGCGCTGCTGACCAGCGATGATGCGCCGACCGACGACGTGTTAAGCGCGGAGTTTGTGGTGCGCAATGAACACGGCCTGCATGCTCGTCCAGGTACCATGCTGGTCAATACCATTAAACAATTTAACAGTGATATTACCGTGACAAACCTTGATGGTACCGGCAAACCGGCAAACGGACGTAGTCTGATGAAAGTTGTGGCACTTGGCGTTAAGAAAGGTCATCGCCTACGCTTTACCGCCCAGGGTGCAGATGCTGAACAGGCGCTGAAAGCAATCGGCGACGCTATCGCTGCTGGTCTTGGGGAGGGCGCATAATGAGCAGACGTGTTGCTACTATCACCCTTAATCCGGCTTATGACCTTGTTGGTTTCTGCCCGGAAATTGAACGCGGCGAAGTGAACCTGGTGAAAACCACCGGTCTGCATGCGGCGGGTAAAGGCATCAACGTGGCCAAAGTATTAAAAGACCTGGGAATTGATGTCACCGTTGGCGGCTTCCTGGGTAAAGACAATCAGGATGGTTTTCAGCAACTGTTCAGCGAGCTGGGCATTGCCAACCGTTTCCAGGTTGTACAGGGGCGCACCCGAATTAACGTTAAGCTGACGGAAAAAGACGGCGAAGTGACCGACTTCAACTTCTCGGGTTTTGAAGTCACCCCCGCCGACTGGGAACGCTTTGTGACTGATTCTCTGAGCTGGCTCGGTCAGTTCGATATGGTCTGTGTCAGCGGAAGCTTACCGTCAGGCGTCAGCCCGGAAGCGTTCACCGACTGGATGACTCGCCTGCGTAGTCAGTGTCCTTGCATTATCTTTGATAGTAGCCGTGAAGCGTTAGTAGCAGGTTTGAAAGCGGCACCGTGGCTGGTGAAACCTAACCGCCGCGAGTTGGAAATCTGGGCAGGCCGTAAACTGCCTGAAATGAAAGATGTGATTGAAGCTGCACATGCGCTACGTGAACAAGGTATTGCGCATGTTGTTATTTCACTGGGTGCCGAAGGCGCGCTTTGGGTTAATGCCTCCGGCGAATGGATCGCCAAACCACCGTCAGTCGATGTCGTAAGCACCGTTGGCGCAGGGGATTCTATGGTTGGTGGCCTGATTTATGGCTTGCTGATGCGTGAATCCAGTGAACACACACTGCGTCTGGCGACTGCTGTTGCAGCCCTGGCGGTAAGTCAAAGCAATGTGGGTATTACCGATCGTCCGCAGTTGGCCGCAATGATGGCGCGCGTCGACTTACAACCTTTTAACTGACAGCAGGAGAGGCATAATGAAAACGCTGCTGATTATTGACGCTAATCTCGGTCAGGCACGCGCCTATATGGCGAAGACCCTGCTGGGCGCGGCGGCGCGAAAAGCAAAACTGGAAATCATCGACAATCCGAACGACGCTGAAATGGCGATTGTTCTCGGTGATTCCATCCCGAACGACAGCGCGCTGAACGGTAAAAATGTCTGGCAGGGCGATATTTCCCGGGCAGTTGCGCACCCTGAGCTGTTCCTGAGTGAAGCCAAAGGCCATGCGAAACCTTACACTGCGCCGGTCGCTGCGACAGCACCGGTTGACGCCAGCGGCCCGAAACGCGTAGTTGCGGTGACTGCTTGCCCGACTGGCGTAGCACACACCTTTATGGCTGCTGAAGCCATTGAAACCGAAGCGAAAAAACGTGGCTGGTGGGTGAAAGTTGAAACCCGTGGTTCTGTTGGCGCGGGTAATGCAATCACTCCCGAAGAAGTAGCCGCAGCGGATCTGGTGATTGTGGCGGCAGATATCGAAGTGGATCTGGCGAAATTTGCTGGTAAACCGATGTATCGCACCTCTACCGGTCTGGCGCTGAAGAAAACCGCGCAGGAACTGGATAAAGCGGTTGCTGAAGCAACGCCGTATGAACCGGCGGGCAAAGCTCAAACGGCGACCACTGAAGGTAAGAAAGAGAGTGCGGGCGCTTACCGTCACTTGCTGACGGGCGTTTCTTACATGCTGCCGATGGTCGTTGCTGGTGGTCTGTGTATCGCGCTTTCTTTTGCTTTTGGTATCGAAGCGTTTAAAGAGCCGGGTACGTTGGCAGCGGCGCTGATGCAGATTGGTGGTGGTTCAGCCTTTGCGCTGATGGTGCCGGTACTGGCAGGTTATATTGCCTTCTCCATTGCCGATCGTCCGGGCCTCACGCCGGGTCTGATTGGCGGTATGCTGGCTGTCAGCACCGGTTCTGGCTTCATTGGCGGTATTATTGCGGGCTTCCTGGCTGGTTACATTGCGAAGTTAATCAGTACGCAACTGAAACTGCCACAGAGTATGGAGGCGCTGAAACCAATCCTGATCATTCCGCTAATTTCCAGTCTGGTGGTCGGTCTGGCGATGATCTACCTGATCGGTAAACCAGTTGCTGGCATTCTCGAAGGGCTGACTCACTGGCTGCAGACCATGGGGACTGCGAATGCGGTTCTGCTGGGGGCGATCCTCGGTGGCATGATGTGTACTGACATGGGCGGTCCGGTAAATAAAGCAGCGTACGCGTTCGGTGTGGGTCTGCTGAGTACTCAAACCTATGGCCCGATGGCGGCGATTATGGCGGCAGGTATGGTGCCACCGCTGGCAATGGGTCTGGCAACAATGGTGGCGCGTCGCAAATTCGACAAAGCGCAGCAGGAAGGTGGCAAAGCCGCTCTGGTATTGGGACTGTGCTTCATTTCGGAAGGTGCAATTCCGTTTGCTGCTCGTGATCCGATGCGTGTGCTGCCGTGCTGTATCGTGGGTGGGGCGCTGACTGGCGCAATCTCAATGGCGATTGGTGCGAAACTGATGGCACCGCACGGTGGTCTGTTTGTTCTGCTGATCCCTGGCGC
>ERZ1034701.701-NODE-701-length-12029-cov-9.218306_pt1 | contig 12029 bp, 14 predicted proteins | sample MGYA00520651_ERZ1034701 | MGnify/ENA primary metagenome ERZ1034701 (study PRJEB33766, sample SAMN09781713) | gut metagenome | biome: gut microbiome | host: Homo sapiens | place: Madagascar | study: EMG produced TPA metagenomics assembly of the PRJNA485056 data set...
GTAGGCACGCCGCCGGATCTTGGCCAACCCGTCCACGCTGACGTGGAGCAGCGCCGCCGCTTGTAGACAGCTCTGGCCGTGGACGTCTACCGCCAGCACCGCCGCTTCTTCGTCAGGTGGCAAGCCTACCAGCCGGACGGCCTGCGCCGCCCGGGCCGGGGCCATCGATGACAACAGCGCCCGGATCTCTCGGTTTGTTTTCTCCATGGGTTTTCCAGACTTGCAGAGCGCGTTTCCGCGTGGATGTTGCCATCTTCTGGCCCTCCTTCCAATTTTAGATCAGTGTCAGCAGCTTTTTCAGCTGTGTTTCGGTCAACTTTGTCCCTCCCAGCTTGATGGCTGCCGGGAACTCGTACGTTTTATCCGCCCCGTTGATTTTGATTCCATTTACGTCCTCTTGCAAAGGATAGCCCCCATACAATTTCAACTTGTACAAGACATAGGTCGGGTACTTGACGGCGTTGGCACGATAGTCCGGGATGTTGTAGATCGTGATCCGCAGTCGGTCAAAGTAGGATTCTCCGGCGTAGTGAGAGTACGGGATCGCCGAATGGTAGATGATGTCATGCCCCGGCCACCCGAGATTGTTGTAGCTGTTTTCCGGCGTCTCGTACTGCGTCATCCACGCCTGCGTTGACTGCTTCCGTTTCTCGTACTTGATGTGGTATCGTCCGCCTTGCCCGGATGCGTACATATACAGCAGGTTGATGTACACATAAGATACCGGGGTCATCGTCATGCGGAAATAGATGGGGTTGCTGGTGTCGTCTGCCGGGTCCACAAATTTGGGGATCGCGAGTTGGCCTTGATAGGTGCCGCCCCAAAGGGTGGCGTGGTCGTTATCGCTGACCCCGAACGGCTCCCAAGTTGCACCCAAGTCCTTGCTGATCTCATACTGCACGTTTGCCTTGGGCAGGAAATCAGACTTACAGCCAAACTCAGGAGCCAATGCCGCCAGCTCAAAGAGTGACGGTGCGCCCAGATTGCTGTAAAACTGGTTATACACCGGTGCAATCATCCGCCCGTTGGCGTCGCTGGTGGCCTTGGTAGCATTACTGATCTTTTGCCCCGGGAACTGATTCAGCACGTCCGCAACAAAGGCGCTCCGCTCCTCAGCGGTGTAGTAGTCTACACCTGCCTCCGGCGTGTGTCCCGGCTCCCCCTGCGGACCGATCGCGCCTTGCGGCCCCTGGTTGCCTTGTGGACCTTGTGGGCCTGCTGGTCCGGTTTTGCCCTTTGGCCCCTGCGCACCTTGCGGGCCGGTGTCCCCCGTGTCTCCCTTGGCACCGGGAAGCCCTTGAGGGCCTTGCGCACCCGTTGGACCCTGCGGGCCAGTCTCACCACGGGGGCCAGTCTCACCCTGCGGACCTTGCGCCCCCGTGGCCCCCTTGGGGCCTGCCACACCTTGAGGCCCCTGCGCTCCGGTAGCTCCCTGTGGGCCGGTATCACCGGTGTCGCCCTTTGGCCCTCGCGGGCCGGTAGGCCCTGCGGGTCCTTGGGGGCCTGTCGCGCCGTCAAACTCTCCGGCATCCGCCCGGCGCCGGATGTCTGCGGCAGTCTCACTGGCATACTGCGCTGCCTGGTTTGCCGCTGCCGTTGCCTGCTCCGCCGCCTCGATGTCTGCGTCCTGCCCACGGAGGGTGGTCCCTTGAGCAGCCAGCCCCACCGGAGTGGGGCTATCCGCCGACAGCGCTGCCACAGTAGGATACTGGATGTGCAGCTCAAGCATCGCCTAACACCTCCTGCCGGGTAAAGAGCGTGGGCATCATGTAGATGCGCCCGATCTGCACGTCCGGCATGTAGTCGCTGCCGTTGAGCTTGATCCGTGCGTCCAGCTGGATCTCGGCGTTGGGGTCAAAGGCAAACGTCTGCTCCGGCGTCCATGTGATATACACGATATTCCCTTTTAAAGTGGCCTCATCCGATGGATACGCCACCTTGCGGACCACCTCCCCCTGCTGGAATTTGAGCTGGATGCTCTCCACCAGCCCGGGGTCTATCCCGCTGACCCTGATGGGCAGCAGACAGTTATTGCCTTGCTTCATACCGCTCCTCCTCTCAGCCGGTCCAGTCGGCCTTAGTCTCCCGCACGTCGATGTGGGTAAAGCCCTTCTTGGCGTAGATGCCCACGCCGCCCCAGTCCGGCATCAGCTGCCGCGCATAAGCCACCACCGTTGCCGGTGCTTGCCCCCTGACGGTGATATCCGCCGCCATGCCATAGCAGTGCTGGCTGTGGGCCACGCCGCCGACCTTGGTATTGTACTGCGGCGTGCGATAGCCGCTATTGATCGTCACCGCCGTCCCGAAGTGGGCGCGGATGGTCTCCAGCACCATCACCAGCCGGGGGGCCACCAGGACGGCGTCGGAGCCATCCTGGCAGGCGAACTCCCGCACCTTAAAATGGGCGGAGAGCTGCTTGCCCCCGGAGGCGGCTTTGCTGTAAGCGTGGATCTCAACCATGGCTATCCCCCCAGATCTGATACAGCGCCCGGACCATGTCGGCGCGGGTCACGGTCTCCCCGGCATTGGCGTCCGTCAGCAGGCCGTGAGACTTTCCCCATACGAGGGATTGATCTTCCGACTTAATTGCCGACCGCTCCCAGAACAGCAGCAGCGTGGGCACCTTCCGGCTGCTGACCACTTTCCCGTTGGGGAAGATGCCCTGCGTGGAGCCGCCGCCGTCCAGCATCAGGGCGTCCACCACGCCCAGCCCCAGCAGCTTGTTCTGGAGCTGCTCACGGGTCAGACTGGTCTTGTCGCACCACAGCACCACCTTGCCGTTGGCCAGCCAGCCCACCGCAGTTCGGGCGGCAGGCCGGGCCACGTCCGGCGTCAGCTCCCGGTACAGCTTGGAGCCGCCCTTGAGGATGGGGACGCCGGAGAGGAAGGATCCTCCCCGGTCCGTCAGCATCTTGGGGACCCCGTCGCTGCCGATGGACACGCCCCAGTCCTGGTATTTGTCCCGGCTGATGATCTTACCGTCGATCACCGTCCAGCCCACCGGCTGAAACTTGCCGTTGAACAGGTAACCGTTGATAATGTGGGTGCAGCCGGTCTTGGCCTTGATCTGCGCCGGGGTCAGTTTCCCGGTGTTGTGGTAGATCTGCGCTCTGGCGCAGTCAAACGTATCAACCATGGACTCTCACTGCCTTCTCCGGATGGCCGTAGACGTCCCACGTCACATCGTACACGCCCTCGGCGCACTGGATGCGGCGGGTCTCACCGGCCTTCTCGGTATCATAGCGCATGACGTCATGCAGGTGCTTCGCGTCCTCCGGCTCCTTCTCAGCGGGCTTGAAGCCCTCGGCCATCTCCTTTTCGCTCCAACCGGCAGTATGGACATCCGGGTCAATAAAGAAATTAGCACCGGCGGCTTCCAGCGCATCGTTGATTTCCTCGATGCTCTTGCCGTTCTTCTTGCCCTCATTGATGATGTTCTCGTAGATCTTTTCCATGGTATGTACCTCCTTGAATTTTCAGCCGTTTTTGTCCTCGGCTACCCGCTGAGTGCCGAAATAAAATGCGATCACAGTGGTGAAAATGGTGAGAAACTCCGTCCCGGAAATGTCTCCCCGCAGGGCCAGCACCGCAAAGACCACCGTCAGGGTGAGGGTCACCAGAGACTTCACCGCCAGCAGATTGCCCAGCCGTTTCTTGATGTTTTCCATAGTGTTCTCCTTTCACTCTTTCCGGATCGGCAGCTCGCCGACCTCGGCCATGATGATTTTCAGGTGTCCGTTGCCGCCAAGGGATTTATACGCCTGGTGCATCTCGTCAAGCGTCTCCCTGTCCGACAGGCTGACGCTGCCGTCTGCAATGTAATGCTGGCCCAGATAGCGCACCCGGTCGATCAGCAGCACCTTCAGCGCGTCTACGATGGCGTCCCGCTTATCGTCCTTTGCCCACTTCCGCTGAAGGAGCGCGAGGATGATGGCGGTCACACCGGAGCCGGTGGCGGCAGTTAATACAATTTGTAGAATTTCCATTTTACACCCCCTTAAAAAGTTGCAGTTTTTAGGGTAGAATCCGACTTGGTTTCGTGCAAGTCAAACGTCCGACTTGGTTTCGTGCAGGTTAAAACTCAGGCCACTGCCTTTCGCAGATGGGGCACACCTGGCGCCCTTCGGGGATGATCGCCCCGCAGCAGATACAGTATTCCATAATCAATCATTTAATTTTCTATATTTCAATATTGCCATTGCTGTGTGGCTTGAAAAATCACTTGTGTCGGCCGGAGAATAAAGGACTATATTTGTATTATCCGCGCAAACAGTAAACTTGCCCAACCACGGGATTGTATTTGAATTGCTCATCTGTGCAGTTACCATAATTGGTAAACATCCGCTAACGCCGTGGGAGACATTCTTCGTGCTTCCAGGGGCAGGAAGATTCCCGCAATCTATCAGTTTGGCATACACCGGCTTTCCCATGTATCGCTCTGTGGTGCGGTACTCTACGCCCAGCAGCATGGGCGGGTTGACCCATTCCCAAGGATTGTCCAGCGTAGCCGTGTCGATATATACCAGTCTGCGGCGATGTAGATATGCGTTGGTATTGGTGATTGCGTAGGCGTCCTGGATGCAAACCTCGCTGTTATGTGTGAGATTTGTCACGCGAACGCTCCAATCATGCTCACTATCTGGTGCGTGCGCTGTTTCAGTGACTCCATAGTACCAGCCATTCAGCTTTACGGTGTCAAAATCTGTCACAGTCTGGCTGATAGTTCCCAACCCAAACCCGCCGGGGGCAGCGTTGATATTCCCCCGGGCCTGCGCCTTCTGCTCATCGGTGAGGCTCTGGGCCTCATCGTAGCGGACGAAGTTGCTGGAGCCGCCCACGGGTCCTTCCGGGCCTTGCTTGCCCTCCGGCCCCTGTTTTCCCTCTGGGCCTTGGATGCCCTGCTCGCCCTGCGGACCTTGCAGGTTGCCGTTTCCCACCCACTTGCCGTTGACGGTGTCCCAGATGTAGATGTTGTACGGAGGCGCGGTACCAACGCCGTACACGTCACCGGCCTTGGGATTGGGTACGGCGGCCTTGAGGTCGTCCAGCGTATCAAAATAACCCAGAATGGCGAAGCTGGAACCGGCCTCGCCGGGATCGCCCTGGTCGCCCTTTTTGCCGGGAGGACCGATGGGGCCTTTGATGGACGTCAGCGTGGTGAGGGTGAAGGCGTACACCCAGTTGGCCGTGCCCTTGAGGTACACCTTGCCGTAGTCCGCGGAGGCCGTGCTGTCCGGCAGGATCAGGACGAACTGGCCGCGCTGGACGTCGGTACCGGTAAAGTCCTGGTTCATCTCGGATACGCTCTTGTACTCCTTGGTGATGCCGATCGGCACACCGGCGGACGCCAGCCGTGCGTCGATCTCCTCGCCGGAGTAGGCGGATGTGTAATAGTCTTGCAGCTTGGCGAAGATTTCCTCCAAGACTGCGACTCTCTGTTCAATCGTCATTGGAATCACCTCACACGATAAAAAGTTTGTTTAGGCGGTCGAAGAACAGCCCGCCGCCCCGCTGGACCAACGGCCCTGCTTTTACTTGCCCGAATTTCCGGTAATAGAGAATGATGCAGCCGTCTGCACCCTCGCCACCGTCAGAGCCTTTACCGGGGTCTCCGCTGATTTGAACAGGGTTCAATTCAGCAGCCTTAAGCGTCAAACCATCTTTGATTCTCTGGCGTGTATACGCTTTGCCGGTGCCACCAGCGCCGCCACCACCGTTGCCGCCAGCGCCACCCCGCCCATACTGTTTGGTCTCTTTGTCTGGCGGAAGTGCATCAGCCCCTTTGCCGCCGCGGCCACCCCAACAAGTCACGATGGCTTCATCCGTAAAGATTACAGCGTGGCCGTCCGGAGCATCTGTTGCTTGGCCGCCATTTGCTTTATAGGCCGCGCCGCCGCCAAGACCGCCTTGGCCTTTCCACGCCAAGTACCCATATGGTGCGACAGTATAATCGCCTGCGCCACCATCTTTTTCTATGGGATTATCCGCGCCAGCGGTGTAGTGATTCCCATCTACAACGATATCCGGACTTGGCAGGTCCACGTAAGCGTCCTCCGCCTCCACGTATTTCCGCCCACGGCCCTTGGATCCGGCAACGCCGGCAAGTCCACGCTCTGCGAATTTCTTGCCGGAATTGATGTCTGTATATCCATCATCGGAGGAAGCCCCTTTCTCGCTTGACACTGCACCCATGGTGGTTGCCGTCCCGAATTCGCCGGGAACACTGCCGTCTGCTGAGTAGATGCCGCCTTTTCCGCCCTTGCCGCAAGAGTACGGGATTTTTTCGCCGGGTACAGCGTTAAAAACGGTTTCCGTTAGCACTTTTCCGCCGGCGCCGGGTGCGCCGGGGCTACCACCCGGGCCACCGTCTGTATAGTCGCGGAATGCATACCGCGAACCACCCATGGTTGTGCCGGTTTCGATGCGACTTTCTTCCGCGCGGCCACCTGGTAAGCCGCTCCATCCGCCTTGTGCGCCGCCAATCAATACTCTTGTGTAGACGGTTACATCTGGCGGTACCTCCCACTCCCCGGAGCCTGTGAGGATCTCAACAACATCGAAATACTCCGCCGATTCCGGCTGTGCCGGGGTGAAGCCCACCAGCGCGCTGGTCTGGCTGTTGAGGATGCCGGAGATCACCGTCTCCCGGCTCTCCACGCAGGCCTGGACCATCTCCTTGTCCCAGGGGTGGAAGATCTGCGCCACTCTGCCCGCACGCTCCGTGCCTGGCTCCACGTCTACCCGGATGGTCTCCCGGTGGCGGTAGTAGTTTGCCATGCGCTTGGCCACGTCCACGCTGTTGGTGAGGGACACCAGCGTGGCGTCGCTCACCGTCACCACGTTTTCCTCTACTCCATCCGTCACCGTCCGGCGGACGATGCGGGTGAGGTGGTTGTAGCTCTTGCCGGTGAGGGTGCCGGTTCCGGCGGACAGGATGGCGTAGTTGGCTCCGCTCTCCCGCACGGTGACGCCGCTGCCAATCAGATCATAGGCCGGGTCGGAAAACGTGACCAGAGTGCCTTCTTCGGCAGTGCCGTCGAACAGGGAGACATCCGCGCCGCTCTTGACCCACTGGTGCTCCGTAATCTCCACGGCGCTCACCGGGGTCTCGTACACGGTGGAGCAGCCGTCCTCGTTGATCTGGTCCGCCGTGATCATGGCAGAGACGCCGTCCCACAGCTTCTCCACCCGCATAACGCCGTTTTCATCGGTCCCCAGAGACGCCCCGATAGCAAACAGGACCTGAGAAAGGTTATCCCGGGCGCTGCGGCCGTTGCCGGTCCTGGTGTCCGGGTTGCTGTACGGCAGGTAGCCGTACAGTTTGCGGCTGGCGTATACGCTCTCGATCATCACCTCTACCGGGCCGCAGATCTGGTGGACTACCTCCGCCACCGTCTGGCCGGTGTAGATGCCGCCCACGTGGCGCATGGTGATGAGCCGTCCCAGTGTGGAGAGGGCGGAGAGCGTATAGGCGGCGCTGCCTACCCGCTCCACCGTCTGGAGATAGTACACGCCCACCCGGCGGCCATCCCGGAAATACTCTACCTTGTCATTTTTCGCGAAGCCCATGATGGCCTTGTCGTTGGAAAACACCGTGACGGTGAAGCTGTTGGCCTCCAGACTGTCGGAGCGGAGTGCCTTGACCTCGTACAGGATCCCGGAGGGGACCTTGATATCATCGTTCGTGGCGTAGCTGACGCCTTTGTAGCGGATCTCGTTGACTGCCATCGTTACGTCTCCTCCATAGTGATCCGAAAGCCCTTGCCCCAGCGGACGGAGCCGGGCACCGGCGGGATGCTGACCTCCTCCACCGTGGGCATGAAGGTGGCCGTCCGGACGGCGTTATCCTTGGGCTCAAAATAGGTGAGCTGCACATAATTCTTCAGCACCGCCGTCAGCAGCGCCGCCAGCTGCGGCCCCTGCTGGTCATTCACCGTCACGGAAACTCGGGTCTTGATGGCCAGCAGGTCCCGGGGCTGTAAGCCGCTGAGCCGCAGGGCCGCGTTGGAGCCCTCCCGGTACACATAGCCCACGGAGTACTGCCAGCGGTTGACGTAGTCGGTAAAATCCACGCCGTCTACGATATAGGGTGGCCGTGTCATCGGCTGCCTCCTCTCCCCGCCAGAGAGACGCCCCGGCGGTTATCCTCCGCGATGCGGTATTTGTACTCCTTCCGGGCGAAGGTGGCCCCGTCAATGGTCAGCTCCACCGGGATCGTCAGATCGTAAACCTTGGGCGTGCCGCCGCTGCCGCTGGTGTCCGAATCGGACACGGCCCGGCTGCTCCGCCGACTGCCGCCCAGCGTCCGCCCCGCCGCCATGACGCTGCGGAGGAAGCTGGCCTCGCCGGAAGTCAGCACCGCCTCGCCCTGGTGCAGCTCCGCCACGTAGCCGTCAAAGGGGACGTAATCCAGCCCGTCGGCGTGGGAGCCGTTGACCCAGTTTTTAAATTTTGCGCCAAGACTTTCATGCTCCCGATAATACGTCTGGTTCTCGATGACCTTTTCGCGAAGCGGGCCAAGAACAGGAATACTGTTGGCCCAATCGTTATACGCCGCCTTAAACTCTTTGATCTTGTCAATTGTCCCGATTACCGTGTCAGTAATGCTGGCCAGTGCATTTACGGCACTGATTCCAAAATCCGTGAAGGCGGACGCGACCGGCGACAGCGATTCACCAAGCCGGGCAGTTGCTTCTTTTAGTTCCAGCTGCTTTGCGTTGTACTCCTGAATTTCCTTGTTATTTTCTTTCCACGCCTCAGCAGTAGAATCAAGCCCTTCATCGGCCATGGTAGACATCATAAGATTTGCTCTGGCGGCGGTATCAGGCAACGCTGCCAAGGCTTCATTAAACTTGTCCTCGTTAATGCCAGCCCAATTTAGAACATCCGCAAATGTGCCCGTCACTTTTGCAGTTTGCGCCGTCTCGTTAATACTTTCAGCGAGACTGTCAACGGGGATTGAATCACCATAGGTGGCCCAAGCCCCCTCTGTCAGTTCCAGCATCTTTTTTAATTCTGCCTGACTAAGATTCATCGCCTGAAGGTTAGCGACAACCGTAGCGGCTACCTGTTCATCCGAAAACACAGAGTAGGCGTCCCGGAACAGCTCGGCAGTTTGCTCAAGTGTATATCCAGCTTCTTCGGCAGATGTTTGGAGTGTTCCAACGATCTGTCGGAACTCTTTGGTGTCTTCAACAATACTGACAATAGCCTCGCCGACTTCCTTGATTCCCGTAACAATAGCCGCCCCAGCAAGCAGGCCCTTAATCTTTTGTAACGAAGAAACAACGCCGGTTATATTCCCCGATTTTGCGGCAGTTTGCAAATTTTGAAGTTCTTTTGCAAAATCACCTAAACCATCAGAACTGCCATCAGCGTTATCTCCAGCTTGTTCAACTGCGTCATCAAAGTTTTCAACCTGGTCGGCTGCATCATCGGCGCTATCACCTGCGTCATTTAAAGTCTTGTCAAAAACTGCAATTTGCTTATCGGCCGCAACGGTTGACTTGCTGACTGATTCCATTGCATTACTGACATTTTTGACCTCTCGCTCCATTTTGAGCAGTTGAATGGTCGCATTATCAAGCTGCGTTTTATATCTTGTGACAACGCTGCTGTTTTCATCGTAAACAGACCTTGCACTGTCCAGCATTTTGGAAAGTGCCTGGACTTTCACTTTTTGCTGATCGTATTGCTCTTGAAGAAGTTTTTGCTTCTTGGTTAAATATTCCGCACTGTCTGTCTGCCCTTCATATTGCGCATCCAGAAGTTTCATTGCGGATTGCATAGATTTTAGGCTATTGTTGATTGAAGAAATCTGCCGCTTAAACTCCCCCTCGTTTTTGATCGAGATCTCAGTTGTAATCTGCCGGACCGCCATAGTCTCCCTCCTCTTTGCCGCTCAAAAGCGTCACCATGTCAAGGTATTCGCCCGGCGTCAGCAGCAGGGCGTCTGCCGGGGCCAGATGCAGCCGGGCGGCGCATACGGCCAGAAAACCGACCCGCAGCCGCTCCGGATCCTCCGCCCGCTCATCCTCCCGGGCCGCCAGGACTAAGTTGACCTCCCCGGCGTCCTCTCCGGAGGGCACTGCCCGGTAAAAGCCCCGCGCAATGGCCTGCCGCACGGCGGTGCGGATCGTTGCCCGGTCCTTAGAGCGTAACGGCCAACCCGTCCGCTTGCGGTCAGCATAGCCCTGCCGCTTGCGCCACAGCGCCGCCTGCTGCATCAGCAGCTCCGCCAGCTCACAGCAGGCCATCCAGCCCTGGGGGGTGTCCTCCATGGCCCCGGTGGCCCGCAGGATGCTGTCATGGACGCCGAAGCGGTCATAAATATCAAAAAGCGCCCCCGCCGTCAGCATGAGCGGCAGAGGGCTGCCGTCGAAATCAAACGTAACGTATCGCATGGCATAAACCTCCTGCAAGGGCGGCCCGGTGCGGGCCGTCCTTGCGGTAAAGATCAGGTGCTCCAGACGGCCACGATCTCGTGAGCCGCCGCGATGGAGCTTACGGTGTACTTGTGCGCGGCCAAATTGCTGGTCACGTTGACGGCGTTGTCATACAGCGCCGTGGGGTCCTTGGTACCGAAGTTGATGGCCAGGCTCTGCCCGGCGGTCACATAGGTGGTGCCCTCGCCGGGATCGCTGGTGCCGGTGCCGATATGGGTGATGGTCACGCCGTAGGCCGCCGTGCCGCCCGCCAGAGAATCAATGAAGGCCTCCGCCTCGGACTGGGTGGGAAACTCCTGCCGCTCACGCCATGCGTCCGCGTTGTCCTTCATCACCCGCAGGCTCACCGCGTTCATTTTGGGGTTGAAGTCACTCTTGCGGGTGTCCGCCTCCTGCTTCTCCGCGCTCAGCATGGCCGTGGTCTTGTAGAAGAACGAGGCCCGGTAGACCAGGGTTTTGTCCTTCTTCAGGATCGGCTCAATGAAGGCGTAGGCGCCGTTGGGGGCGCTGTCCTCGCCCTTGGCGGTCTCCCGGCCCGCCTTGTAGCTGTGGCCGTAGATCTTGGCGTTGACCTCCAGATCGCTCAGCGTGGTCTCCACATCGACCTGACCGGAGACGAACTGCTCGAAATACAGCAGCATGGCGTCATCGCCGGTGATGTCGCCGGAGGCCGTGGTCAGGCTCAAATAGCCCTTGACGGCTGCGCCCATGTCCACCTTCTCGCCGTAGACCGGATGGGTACCCACCGGCTCACTGGCAAAGGGGAAGAAGTAACTGGACACCATCCCAAGAGGTGTTTTAACTGCTTTGTTGCCCATGGTTTCCTCCTTACAGTTTTTTGGATTTCAGCCACCTGTCATAAACCTCGAACTCTGCCCGCGTGGTGGCTTCCGCACTGGCCTCGTTAGCGTCATGCACGGCAGGCCGGGCGCTTTGGCCCTTCTTGCCGAACTCGTTGACAAATAAGATCTCCGCGTTGCGGGTCTCTGTGTTGCCCCGCTTCCGCTTGCCCGTGGGGCTGACATAGATGACCCGCTCGCCCTTTTTCAATTTCACCTTGCCCGGCCTGATGGAATCCGCCACATGCTGGGTGCTCTCCCGGTCGTAGATGCCGTAGGCCATCACCTTGTCTCGCTGTGCTTTGGCTACAACTGCGGCTCCGGCCTCCAGCATGTCATCCTGCACGGCATTCGGCAGCTCCGCCAGCTCCTGAAGGGATAGGGAGAACTCGTCAAGTCCTCTGACCGTGAAGCCCATCAGCCCACCTCCAGATCCAGCGCCTGGCACTCCAGCACGTAGTGCTGGCCCTCCAGATCGCTGGCGTTGGTATAATCACCAACCGCAAGACCGGCGTCCAGCATGGCCCGCCGAAGCTGCCGTTTCAGGCGGATCGGCGTCTGCCTCAGCGGTAAATACAGGTGCAGCTGGATCAGATACCGAATGGCCTGCGGCTCATCGTCTCCGAACACATCTGGCGACTCCGTGTAGTTGAACACGCAGTAAACCTCTGCCGGAGTCTCCCTGGCGTCGGGCCGGTACACATCCGGAACGCATACCGGCACGATGGGCGTCACCGCCTGGATG
>ERZ1034701.706-NODE-706-length-11925-cov-2.974726_pt1 | contig 11925 bp, 8 predicted proteins | sample MGYA00520651_ERZ1034701 | MGnify/ENA primary metagenome ERZ1034701 (study PRJEB33766, sample SAMN09781713) | gut metagenome | biome: gut microbiome | host: Homo sapiens | place: Madagascar | study: EMG produced TPA metagenomics assembly of the PRJNA485056 data set...
TTCGAGGAGTACAAGACCCTCATCAAGGACAACCAAACCGACAAGGACGGCAACCTGGTGTACCTCTACGCCACGAACAAGGAGGAGCAATACAGCTACATCAAGGCGGCGCAAGACAAGGGCTACAGCGTGTTGCTCTTCGACGGCGAGCTCGACGTGCCAATGGTGAGCATGCTGGAGCAGAAGCTGGAGAAGAGTCGCTTCTCACGTGTCGACGCCGACATCATCGACCGCCTCATTGCCAAGGAAGACGCCAAGAAGGAAGAGATGGCAAAAGACGACCGTGACAAACTGACAGAGGTGTTCCGTTCGCAGATGCCTAATGGTGACAAGGCGACATACGCCGTGGACGTGCAAGCCCTGGGCGAGACCAACACGCCTGTCATCATCACGCAGAGCGAGTATATGCGCCGCATGAAGGAGATGAGCCGGTTCCAGCCGGGAATGAGCTTCTACAACCAGATGCCCGACTCTTACATGGTGGTGCTCAACTCCGACCATAAGCTCGTGAAGGAAGTGCTCGACGACACCAAGAACAGCGTGGAGCAAGAGCTGAAGCCGATAGAGAGCGACCTGAAGGGCCAGGAGGCGCGCCTTGCCGCCCTGCACCAGAGCCAGTCGGGCAAGAAGCCTGAGGAGGTGACGCCGGAGGAGAAGAAAGACCTGCAAGACACCGAAAAGGTTATCAACGACGAGCGCGAAAAGAAGAACAAGATTCTCGCCGACTACGCTAAGGGCAACAAGGTGGTGCATCAGCTCATAGACCTCGCCTTGCTGCAAAACGGCATGCTGAAAGGCGAGGCGCTCGACAAGTTCCTAAAGAGAAGCGTGGAACTGATAAAATAAACACTCTTTTCATGGACATAAAGTAAACACATAGCGACAGGCGACAAGCATGCTCTTGCATAGAGAGACTAATGTTTGCCGCCTGTTTCTTTTATTTTAGCCATTGTTCGCGTTTCGCATCGCCTTTTCCACATATTATATATGGCCTACACGGCAAAGCATGAAATAAAAACAATGATTTTTCTTGTCACGCCGTTTTTTTTATTTATCTTTGCAAAATACACATAAGTCGAAGCAAGGTATGACACGAAAGGAGCGATACGCATATATAATAGACTATTTCAAGGAGCATCAGCCGGAAGTCACCACGCAGTTGGACTTTGGCTCGGCGTTCCAGTTGCTGTGTGCCACTCTTCTTTCAGCCCAATGCACCGACAAGCGCGTCAACGAGGTGACGCCCGCGCTCTTCCGCCGATACCCCACCGCGAAGCTCATGGCTAAGGCAGAGCCAGAGGACATGCTGGAGTTTATCAGAAGCGTGAGCTACCCCAACTCCAAGGCACGGCATCTCGTGGAGATGGCAAGGATGATAGTGACCGACTTCGAGGGCGAGATACCCGACACCACCGCGGAACTCGTGAAGCTGCCTGGCGTGGGCCGTAAGACCGCCAACGTGCTGCAAGCCGTGTGGTTCGGGAAGGCGGTGATGGCTGTCGACACGCATGTCTACAGGGTGGCCCACCGCATGGGACTGGTGCCGCCCACGGCCAACACGCCGCTGAAAGTGGAGGAGGTGCTCGAGAAAAGCATAAACAAGGAAGACATACCCCGGGCGCACCATTGGCTGCTTCTGCATGGACGATATGTTTGCCAGAGCGCGAAGCCGAAGTGCGACAAATGCCCGTTTGGCGACATTTGCCCAAAGCTGTTGAAGGGAAGTAAACTGGAATAGACATGAACATCAAATTGATACACGGATTTCTCGCTGACATAGCCGCCAACAACAACCGCCCTTGGTTTCAGGCGCATAAGGCGGAATATGAACGCGCGAAGCAAGAGTTTGAGGACGGTGTGCGGACACTCATCGACGAGTTGGCGACGTTCGACCCAGAGATAAGCCATCTCACGGTCAAGGATTGCTGCTATCGCTTCTACCGCGACGTGAGGTTCTCATCCGACAAGTCGCCTTACAAGCGACACTTCGGCGCTTACATCTGCGCCCATGGCAGGAAGTCGCTGCGTGGAGGCTATTACCTGCACATACAGCCGGGCCATTGCCTCGTGGCGGTGGGCTCATACTGGTTGCCCACCAACATTCTCACGTCGATGCGCAACGAGATAATGGGCAACATCGACGAATGGAGGAATAGGGTGGAGGACGGACGGTTCATCCACTATTTCGGTTACCCCAACGAGTCTGCATGGGAAGGAGACCTGCCCGTGGACGAGAAAGGGTTTGGCATGAACTGCCTAAAGAAGGCGCCAAAGGACTTCCCTAAGGATTACGAGTTTCTCAACTACTTGAAGATGAAAGACTATTGCGCATGGCACTGTGTGGACGAGAAGATATTCGAGAAGCCGGACTGGGTGCGCCAGGTGGCAGAGATTTGCAAGGTGGCCAAGCCGATGATGGACTTTGTCAACAGCGTGGTCGACGACTACGAATGAGACGGCCTGTAAACCTTCAATCAACTTATTCCCAACAAAAATCCAATCAGAACGCAAATGAATAACTTCCTGAAAAACGTCTTAGCCACTATCGTTGGCATAATCATCTTCGTCGTCGTGGCGTCCACCATCAGTGTCGTTGGTATCCTTGGAATGGCGGTGTCGGCAAGTTCAACGCCTGCCGTGGAGGATGGCAGCGTGCTTGTGCTGAACCTCAACGGCACGCTGCAGGAGCGCGCGTCCGACGCCTCGCCGCTGAGCATGCTTCAGGGCGACGGCTCGAGCAATCCCGGCCTGGCCGACATGTTGACGGCGATAAAGAAGGCCAAGACATCCAGCAAGATAAAAGGAATATATATCGAGGCAAACGGCATGGTGTCGGTATTGGCGCAGGCACAGGAGCTGCGCGACGCCTTGGCCGACTTCAAGAAGTCGGGAAAGTGGATAATGGCCTTCGGTGAGCAGTTCAACACCAACGACTATTACATAGCATCGATAGCCGACAAGATATATATCAACCCGCAGGGAGGACTTGAGTGGCAAGGACTTGGCACGAAGCTCGTGTTCTTGAAAGACTTGTTCAAGAAGGTGGGCGTAAACACCATGGCATTCAAATGCGGCAAGTACAAGAGTGCTACGGAGACCTTCACCGAGGAGAAGATGAGCGACCCAAGCAGGGAGCAGGCGCAGCGTTTTCTCGATGGCTATTGGAACACCATACTGACAGCCGTCTCCGAAAGTCGCAAGATAAGCAAGGCGGAGCTCAATCGCCATGCCGACGAGATGATGACCTTTGAGAGCGCCGACGCGCTTGTCAAGGCCAAGTTCTTCGACGGTCAGATGTATAACGACGAGATAAGGAACGCGATAAAGGGAAAGCTCGGCATAGACAAGGACGACGACATACCGCAGGCATCCGTGGCCGACCTTTGCGCTGATACGGGCGATGACGCGGGCGACGAGATAGCGGTGTACTATGCTTGCGGAGACATCGTGAACCAGGAGCCTTCGGGCAACCTTTACCAAAACGCCGACTACATAGTGGGCAACGACATGCGCGAGGATATGGAGCGGCTGGCGAAGGACGACGACGTTAAGGCCGTGGTCATCCGCGTGAACTCGCCCGGCGGCTCAAGCTACGATTCGGAGCAGATATGGCACGCGATAGAACAGCTGAAGAAAGCCCACAAGCCCGTTGTGGTGTCGATGGGTGGCTATGCCGCCTCAGGCGGTTATTACATCAGTTGTGGGGCCGACTACATCTTCGCCGAGCCAACCACCATCACCGGTTCGATAGGAATCTTCGGGTTGGTGCAAGACGGCGCGGAGATGGCGCGCAAGCTCGGACTGAAGTTTGATGGCGTGGAAACCAACCGCAACGCCTCAATGGGCATGTCGGCCTACGGCCTCATGCTCTCTCCTCTCAACCAAGAGCAAGGCGCGAGACTGCAAGCCGCGATAAACCGTGGCTACATGCTCTTCAAGCAGCGTGTGGCCGATGGCAGGCACCTGTCCATGAACGACGTGGAGGCACGCGCGCAAGGACACGTGTTCTTGGGCGAGGACGCCTTGAAGCTGAAGCTCGTCGACGACTTGGGCGGCATGGACAAGGCCGTGGCAAAGGCGGCGCGATTGGCAAAGCTGAAAGAGTATCATACAGTGGATTATCCTGTGCGAAAAGACTTCATGTCTAAGTTGATGGAAACCGGCGGCAACGCCAAAGGGACATTGCTCGACGAGAAGCTGCGGCAGGTGCTCGGACAATATTACGCGCCTTTCATGCTGATGAACCAGGTGCAGATGATGGGAAGAATACAGGCACGCTTGCCTTATGTCATAATAAACAATTAAGAATCATGGAAGGTGACTTGATAAAGACGCGCGATTGGCTCTCGCCGCTCAGTTGGCTCTACGGCTTGGCGGTGACCTTGCGCAACTGGCTGTTCAACGTGGGCTTGCTGCACCAGCAAAGCTACGACATACCTGTCATATCGGTAGGCAACATCACCGTCGGTGGAACGGGCAAGACCCCGCACGTGGAGTATCTCGTCAGGTTGCTCGACAAGCTGACGAAGGTGGCCGTGCTGTCGAGAGGATACAAGCGCAAGACCAAGGGCTATGTCTTGGCAGACGACGACGCCACCGCCGCCACTATCGGTGACGAGCCTTTCCAGATGAAACGGAAGTTCAAGGACATATATGTCGCCGTCGACGCCAACCGCAGGGAAGGCATAGCGCGTTTGACCACGGACAAGGACACCAATGATGTCGGCGTGATCCTTCTCGACGACGCTTTCCAGCACCGTTATGTCAAGCCAGGCATAAACATCCTGCTTGTGGATTATCACCGCCTCATCATCTACGACAAGTTGCTGCCGGCCGGACGCTTGCGTGAGCCACTGTCGGGAAAGAGTAGGGCCGATTTCGTGATAGTGACGAAATGTCCCGCCGACCTTAAGCCAATGGACATACGCGTGCTGACCAAGGCCATGAGCCTCTACCCTTATCAGGAGCTCTTCTTCACCACGATGGAATATGGCGAGCTCTTCCCGTTGTTCAAGGAAAAGGAGGATGAGGCCCCGGAGCTTAAAGGCCACAACGTGCTCCTGCTTACGGGCATAGCATCGCCGGAAGAGATGGAGAACGACATAAAGATTAAGTGTCGCTCGCTGAAGACCATGACGTTCAGGGATCATCATGCCTTTACACCGAAAGACGTAGAGGCCATAAACGACGCTTTCGAGCGGATGGAGTCGCCAAAGATAATCGTCACCACGGAGAAAGACTCTACCCGATTGCTGCAAACAGAACTCAACGCCACCATTAAGTCGGCAATATACGTGCTGCCAATACGGGTGAGGTTCATGTTGAGCCAAGACGAAGAATTGTTCAATAATAAGATAATAAGCTATGTACGAAAAAATTCAAGAAACAGCATCCTGGCTAAGGGAAAGAATGCCCGCTCAGCCAACGACCGCGATAATCCTGGGCACAGGACTGGGACAATTAGCTTCCGAGATAACTGACACCACGGAGTTCGCTTACAAGGACATACCCAACTTCCCCGTCTCCACGGTGGAAGGCCACGCTGGCAAGCTAATCTTCGGAAAGCTTGGAGGCAAGGAAATCATGGCGATGGATGGACGCTTCCATTACTATGAGGGTTACGACATGAAGCAAGTGACGTTCCCTGAGAGGGTTATGTATGAGCTTGGCATAAAGACGCTCTTCGTCAGCAATGCCTCAGGAGGCATGGATCCAAGTTTCAAGATTGGCGACTTGATGGTCATCGACGATCACATCAACCTTTTCCCGGAGCATCCATTACATGGCAAGAACTTCCCCACAGGCCCTCGCTTCCCCGACATGCACGAGGCTTACGACAAGCGGCTGCGTGACCTTGCCGACGAGATTGGCAAGGAAAAGGGCATTCACCTTGTTCATGGTGTCTACGTGGGCGTGCAGGGCCCAACGTTTGAGACTCCTGCCGAGTATCGCATGTATCACCTCTTAGGAGGCAGCGCGGTCGGCATGAGCACGGTGCCAGAGGTTATCGTGGCTCGCCATTGTGGCATGAAGGTCTTTGGCATCAGTGTCATAACAGACCTTGGAGGTTTCGACGTTCCCGTGGAGGTAAGCCACGAGGAAGTGCAAGAGGCCGCCAACGCCTCACAGCCTAACATGGCCGAGATCTTCCGTGAGATGATTAAACGTTGCGATTAAGAGATGGAGATAAAGGAACTTGGAGAGTTCGGTCTCATCAACCGGCTCACTAAAGACTTGCAGCCCAAGAACGCCTCTACGCTGAAAGGCGTGGGCGATGATTGCACGGTGCTGGATTATCCCGACAAGCAGGTGCTCATCACCACCGACATGCTGATGGAGGGCGTGCACTTCGACCTCACCTACAACAGCATGGCTCAACTGGGCTACAAGAGCGCGATGGTCAACCTGAGCGACGTGTTTGCCATGAACGGCACGCCACGCCAGCTGCTTGTGAGCATTGCCCTGGGCAAGCGTTTCAAGGTCGAGGACCTCGACGATTTCTATGCTGGGCTCAGACAGGCTTGCGACAAGTGGAACGTTGACATCGTGGGCGGCGACACATGCTCGTCGTTGACAGGACTGGCCATAAGCATCACGTGCGTCGGCGAGGCTAAGAAGGAAGACATCGTCTATCGCAATGACGCCAATGAGACAGACCTTATCTGCGTCAGTGGCGACTTGGGTGCCGCGTATATGGGCTTGCAGCTCCTGGAGCGTGAGAAGACGGTCTATTATAAGCAGATAGACGACCTCAACGCAAAGATAAGGCAGGCAAAGAAAGACGGCAACGAGGAGATGGTAAAGCATCTACAGCAAGAGGGCATGAAGATAATCGACTTCCAACCCGATTTTGCCGGACGCGAGTATCTGTTGCAAAGGCAACTGAAGCCAGAGGCGCGCGGCGACATCATCAAGTTGCTGCACGAGAACAATATCCACCCAACCGCTATGATGGACATCTCCGATGGATTGTCGTCTGAGCTGCTTCACATCTGTCATCAAAGTCATTGCGGCTGTCGCGTCTACGAGAAGAACATTCCCATAGACTATCAGACGGCGGTGACGGCAGAGGAGTTTAACATGAACGTCACCACATGTGCCATGAACGGTGGCGAGGACTACGAGTTGCTCTTTACTTGTCCCATTGGCGACCACGACAAGCTAGACGCCCTTGAGAGTCGTGGCATAAAGCAGATTGGATATATCACCAAGGAAGAGCTTGGTTGCCGGTTGATCTCGCGCGGTGACGGAAAGGAGTTTGACATCACGGCACAGGGATGGAATCCCTTAAAGTAAACAACGCGGAATCACATTGAATCTCATTGCGTGATAAACTAAAAGCGGGGACGGTCTTGTTGAAGATCGCCCCCGCTTTTAGTTTATTGTTTCAGGTCAATGTCACCATCGTGTTAATGCCACAGGGTATAACCACAAACGTTTAGTCAAGTCTAAGCCATCAGCCTTGTTTAAAGTCTTTTCCACCGGCGTTTATCTCAAGTCGATGACATCAGCCTTTGGAAAATCCTTCTGGTTGAAGGAGAACTTGCTATTGGGTTGGTTCTTGGCCTTGAAATTGGTTATCGAGATGGTTGTCCAATCGTTGCCTTGCCTCATTTTCACGGCAGTAGGCTTGTAAGAGCCTTTATTTATCGTGATGTAAGCCTCTTGCACGCTTCTTTTCTTGTTTTGGGCTGTCATGTGCACCACGTAGTTGCTTCCCGAAGTGGTCATCGACAGGTTGTAGCCATTCTTGTACATTGACATGAACGTGTATGGGTTCATGCTCATGCGCTTTGCCTCGTTGGGCGTGGAGATGTTCACCTCGTTTGTCATCTTGAGATAGCTCCATTGTGTCTTGCCGTTGAACCACACCATGGCCTTGTTTGTGCGAGCCATAAACATGTTGCCCTTGATGGCTATCGTTCCCGACTGCTTGCCTGTCTTCTTCCCCGATACCGTGAAGTTGGCCTCCGCGCCACCTTTCCTGCCAACGATGGCAGTGGCCTTGTTCAATACTTTCATTGCCTGTGAGCCGCTTTTGGCAAACACGCCCACGCAGAGCATCAACAGGATGTTGATAAACAATACTTTCTTCATAACCCTAAATAAGTTATCCTATAAGTGTTAAACTATAATCAATCTCTTCACGCGCCATGTATTCTCGCCAAGAGCACGTTGAGGCTCGACTCGTCTTGCAACAGCACCTCACGCGGCTTTGAGCCTTGCGCGGCTCCCACTATGCCGGCTTTCTCCAACTGGTCCATCAGTCGTCCGGCACGGTTGTAGCCAATGGAGAAGCGCCGCTGTATCATGCTCGTGGAACCTTGTTGCGATATCACTATCGCATGCGCGGCATCATCGAAGTAAGGGTCAAGGTTCTTGGCCTCACCCTCTATGCCACCGCCAGCGCCCACGGCGTTGGGGTCGTCGGGCTCCGGAAGTTCCATCGCGTCAACAGGGCCAGGCTCTGCGGCAATGAAGTCGTTGACAGCCTCAATCTCCGGCGTGTCTATGAAGGCGCATTGCACGCGCACGGGTTCGCCACCGCCAAGGAAGAGCATGTCGCCACGTCCCACGAGCTGGTCGGCGCCAGTGCGGTCGAGGATAGTGCGCGAGTCTATCTGCGAAGCCACTCGGAACGCCATGCGTCCAGGGAAGTTGGCCTTGATATTTCCGGTGATTATTCTCGTGGTTGGCCTTTGTGTGGCTATTATCATGTGTATGCCCACGGCGCGGGCAAGCTGTGCGATACGCGCTATTGGCGCCTCTATCTCCTTGCCAGCCGTCATGATAAGGTCGCCGAACTCGTCTATCACGACCACGATATAAGGCATGTACTCATGGCCGTCGGTAAGCCTCAGCTTGTGATGAATGAACTTGTCGTTGTATTCGTCTATCTTCTTCACGTTGGCCAGTTTGAGCATGTCGTAGCGGTGATCCATGAGCTTGCACAGAGAGTTGAGCGTTCTCACCACCTTCTGCACGTCGGTGATGATAGGCTCGTCCTCATTCTCAGGCAGCGCGGCCATATAGTGGGGGGCTATCTTGTTGTAGATGCTGAACTCCACCTTCTTTGGGTCCACGAGCACGAACTTCAGCTCGTTTGGATGCTTCTTGTATAGCAACGACGTGATGATGGCGTTCAAGCCTACCGACTTACCCTGTCCCGTGGCGCCGGCTACGAGCAGGTGGGGCAGCTTGGCAAGGTCCACCATGAACACCTCGTTGGTGATGGTCTTGCCCAAGGCCATGGGCAAAGCCATCTTCGTCTCCTGGAATTTCTTGGTGTTGAGCACGCTTTCCATCGACACGATTTGCGGCTTCTTGTTAGGCACTTCTATGCCAATCGTGCCCTTGCCTGGTATAGGCGCGATGATACGTATGCCGAGGGCGGAAAGGCTCAAGGCTATGTCGGCTTCCAAGCCGCGTATCTTGCTTATCCTCACGCCTTCAGCGGGAGTGATCTCGTAGAGGGTTACCGTGGGGCCTACCGTGGCGTTAATCTTGCTGATTTCCACGCCAAAGCTCTTCAGCACCTCCACGATGCGAGCGTTGTTCGACTTTATCTCCTCCATGTCGATAACCGGCTTGCTGTCGTATTTCTTAAGCAAGTTGAGCGTGGGGAACTTATACTTCGTGAATGGTTCCCATGGGTTTATTGGCGTGTCGAGGTCGGTTAATGTCGTGGCGTTGTTGCCCGAGGCCTTTGGTTCATCCGTCGATTCCTCCACCGTTATATCGGCAGGTTGGTCGCCTTGTCCGTGGTTCTCCGGCTTGTTCTTTGTCTCAAACTGGCTTAGGTCGGTTAGGTCAACCACGTTTGGCTTTACCTCCTCGTTATCCCCTTGATCGGTTGCAGACGGTTCACTTTCCACGTTTGCCAGCTCAGGCTCAACAATGTCGGTCTGCAACTCGCCGTCTTTTGTCACGGGATGGTTGTTAACGGTAATCTTTACCTTGTCGGTAAAATATTTCACGGGGTTGAGAATCTTGCGAACCACCTCTATCGTCTCGTGGCTGAGATAGGTGAGAAACGCTATGGCTGTCACTATGAGAATGGCAATGAAGCCGGGTGCGCCTACCACATTCTCTATTCGTTGCACGCACAGCAGGCCGTGCATGCCGCCAGGGTTATATACCTCATCGCCCATCAATGGGGCGATGAACTTGGCGAGAAACGCTGACAGCCAAATCATGGCTACTGCCAGGCAGAAGAACCATTTCAAGAGGCTGACGGAGTATATCCTCATCAGCTTCAGCGCCGCGAGGATGAAAAAGAGAGGTATGGCAAACGCTGGCAAGCCGAAGTTGACGGTGATGAGGAAATAAGCCACAATGGCGCCAAGAGCGCGGCAGGTGTTGCTGAACTCGTGGTTGGTATTGAAAAAATCGGCTGGCTTCAGCGATTCCAATACGCTTTGGTCTGCCTGGCCTGTCGTCAGATAGCTCACCATGGCAATGACAAGGTATACCGCTATGGCAAGCATGACAAGGCCAATGAAGAAATTGACGGTGTCGCTTTCGAACCTGTCTTTTATGCCTATGGCCTCGCTGAAAGATTTGGGCTTGTTTTTTGAACTCCTCTTGCTCATCTTTTTTATTTTACCTTGCAAAAGTAATCTTTTTATCGCTAATCTCAAAACATAAACCGTCTCTTTTATTTTTTTTCATCAGGCAGGTTGGCTACAATGTTGTGGCACAGGGAATAACGCGTCGTGGCGCTGACATGTCAACGGCTAACTGTTTATCATGTCTTCGAGTGAGACGAAGCGGTAACCCCTGTGTCGCAGGGCCTTTATGACCTGTGGCAACCGTTTGTAAAACTTGTCGGCGCGCTCAGGCGACGTGCCGAAATGTATCATGAGGAAATGCCCGTTGAGGGTGTGGGCGTGCTCGTAGTCGAGCAATCGCTTTTCAATCTCGTCGCTCGAACGGTAGTTTTTCATCGACGGTATGGTGTAGTCGGCATTGGTGCCTGTGCCCGGCGTGAAGTTTACTATCCGCAGGCCCATCTGCCTTGCCCATGAGCATACGGTTGAGTTGTAGTATTCGTAAGGCGGGATGAAGAACGGGGCCTTGGCCTCGGTAATGCCGAAACGGGCGAGCGTGGCGTAGCTCCGTCTCATGTCGTCCATGAACTGCTGCTTGGTTATGAGCATGGAGTCACGGTTCTCCCACGGCGCGTAGAGCAGATGGCCATAGCTGTGGCTGCCCACATAGTGGCCATCGGCGACGAGTCGGCGCACCACGTCGGCATGCAACTCAAAAAAGCGGCCAGTGAAGAAGAACGCGCCTTTTATCTTGTTTTTCTTCAAGGCGGAAATGATGTCGTCGGCGCCGTCGGCCCATTGGTCGGCGGTGAACACCAAGGTTATGTTTTTCTTGTCGGGGTTTCCCTTTATTATGCCCCCCGCCTGTTCATACACGTTGTTGTCCTCTTCCGTTCCGTCTTGCGTCCTGCCCTCGATGTCGTAAGCCGAGAAGGGAAACGTGAGCGAGGCCGTGCCGTCCATCGTTGGCTCGTTTGAGCTGTAATCGCTCATGTTGTCGTGGTAGACCACGTCGCCAGGCTGGAACGCCTCATAGTTGTGGGCTTCGGCCGCGCGCGCCCCCGTGGTCAGGCTCACGCCTTTCAGGCTGCCGAAGATGGTGGCATAGACCGGTCCGTCGACCAAGCCGCCGGTTGTCGTGCCCTTGTTCAGGTAGACGAAGCCAGAGTGGGGCTGCGTGGGGTAAGTGCCGCCCTTGGGCAGTTCCACTATCATGCTCGTGCCCCACGGGTTGCAGCCGAGCAGCCAGTCGCGCAGCGCGCCTTCCATCTCCTCGAAAGCGTGGTCGCCGGTGAGTTGGCGGTAGAGAATGCACTGGGTAAGCATGGCCGTGGTTAGGTTGTTTGAGCACCAGATGCCCGGCACGCCCCATAGG
>ERZ1034701.726-NODE-726-length-11725-cov-19.711482_pt1 | contig 11725 bp, 8 predicted proteins | sample MGYA00520651_ERZ1034701 | MGnify/ENA primary metagenome ERZ1034701 (study PRJEB33766, sample SAMN09781713) | gut metagenome | biome: gut microbiome | host: Homo sapiens | place: Madagascar | study: EMG produced TPA metagenomics assembly of the PRJNA485056 data set...
CTGATATCAGAGATATTACCAATGCAAGTGCCTATTCTCAGATGATAGGTTTTACTCGTGATGAGATAAAAAAGTACTACATTGATTATTTAAAACTGGCCTCATCCTATGAGAATAACTGCAGTGTAGATAATGTAACCGACGAGCAGATTGAGTCAATGTTAGATAAGCTTGCTCAAAACTACGATGGTTACTGCTTTGATGAATTCTATAAAATGAAAGTCTTCAGTACCTGGTCTGTAAATAGTTTCTTTCAAAGCATTATTGAAAATAAATTTGTAGATTTTGGAGACTACTGGTACGACAACGGTGGCCTACCATCTATCCTGGTTAACTATTTAAAGACCCATAAGTTAAATTCATTGGATTATGTAGAGAAAGATAAAACTATCACTATTAGAGTAAATGATTTTAAGAATCCAACGTCTTTAACCTCGATCAACCAGAATGTCTTAATGTGTCAGACGGGCTATTTAACATTACGCTCACCAGTATACTCAAAAGGCTTTATGACCTTAGGAATACCAAACAGTGAAGTTTACAATGCACTATTTTCCCTAATGGCACTAAATATCTTTGATGATACAAAGCTTTTGAGTGTTAATGAACAAATTCTTACACAAAGTAAAGATGTTGGTGAAATCATAGAACTTTTCAATACTGTTCTAAATACAGTTTCATATGATAATTATCCAATCAGTTCTGAAGCTGTGGTTCAGCAATTACTCTATATGTACTTAAAAGGTATTTGTAACTCTGTCAGTGCAGAACTGCACTCATCAAAAGGTAGAGCTGATCTTGTAATAGAGTCTGATAACAGAAGGATAGTCTTTGAATTTAAGTATGCAAAGAATGAGATAGAAGCTAAGGTAAAGCTTAGTGAAGCCATTGAGCAGATTAAAACACGTGACTATGGCAATATTGTGCCTAAGAAAGCAGAGCTTTTAAGAATTGCAGCTGTGTTCAATGCTGATCCTAAGGTAAGAGCTTTTACTGAGTATCACGAAGTTTAAAGTTCTTTTAATTATTAACAGCTGCATCTCTTAACAAGATGCAGTTTGACAGAGCGCTTCTTTGTTCAAACTGCATTTTTAATGAAAACAATTATTAGTGACTATTACTTGTCATTATTAGGTCTAAATACCTTTACATTATGATAGCCCTTTTCTTTTAACTGCTTTGCCTGCATGGTACTCATCACGCCCTGATCACAGTAAAGAGCATAGGTCTTTAATTGATCCAGCTTGTTAAAGTCTGAGGCTGTTTTATAGAAAGGCATTAAGATAACTTCATTCTCAAAACCTGTTAACGGCTTCTTTTCAACATCATCAGGAGCTCTTACATCTAAGATCACATCTGATTTAGCTAGCTCTGATACAACCTCGATCTCTGTTTTAAGCTTGGTAGTATCAGTTGGGATATCAGCAATATCAACAACCTTCATACTTTCGAAAGCTTTTTGTACAAGATCAGGATCCATCTTAGCCTCTTCCTCTTCAACAAAAGAAGCACTAGGACATACATTTGGATGATCTGAAATTACGCCACAGTACTCAGGCATGGACTCAGCAAAACCAATAGTACCAATCTTACGAGACATATCGATGATGTCCTGCTTATCAGCTGTAACTAATGGTCTTAACAGCAATACATCACATACATTATCAATATGAGTTAGATTGCGTAGGGTCTGGCTTGATACCTGACCTAATGATTCACCAGTAACTAAAGCTTCAGCATCAAAGTGTTTTGCAACCAATGAGCCTACTCTCATCATCATGCGCTTTAAGATCACTCCTCTAACTCCATGATGAGTTCTCTCTAAGATCTGCCCTACAATTGGCTCAAATGGAATAGTTACGAACTTAACGCGATGTGAAGATGCATAGCGATCCCAAATAAAGTAACTCTCCTGCTTTACTCCAATCTCATGAGCAGTACCGCCCATGTTAAAGAACAGGTAATTTACCCTGCAACCACGATGTAATACATCATAAGTTGAAACGCCACTATCAAAGCCTCCTGAGATTAAAGAGAAGACATCACCCTGAGAACCTACAGGATAGCCACCAATGCCTAGGTGCTTGTCACCTGACAAGTAAGCTACCTGATTTTCAATTTCAAGGTGGATTAAAACTTCAGGATCATCTAAGCATACACCTTTGTTAGGAAATGAGGCTTTGAATTTACCGCCGATGATCCTCTCTGCCTGCTGAGAGTTAAACTCATGATTGCCCTTTCTCTTTACTCTTACAGCAAAGGTCTTATTCTCAATTGAAGGACCTACAACGTCTTTAATAGAATCAAACAGAGAATCAAGTGTGGTAAATGGGTATTCATTTACTTCCATGAAAGAGTGAATGCCAGGAATTCTTGATAACTCATTGATGGCATCTTCTTTTGATACAGGCTTTTCCTCAGTTCCAAAGATAGCTACAACCTTATCCCACTGAGCATAGGCATTAACAGCGATGTTGTGGTGTTTGCAAACATTAACAATGTTCTGTCTAACTAATCTAATAAGACGATTGCGAACTGGTTTACTCTTAATTGAGATTTCTGGGAAAAGTCTAATAATAAATTTCATGGTGTGCTCCGAAAACAACAAAGGCTCCTGCACAAAGGAGCCTTATCTTTAACAAAATTTAATTACTCGTGAGAGTGTTTGTGACAGCAGTGATGTTCACCTTGCTCATGCTCATCATCATGGTGATGACCGTGACAGCAATGGTGCTCATGATCGTCGTCATGGTGATGGCCATGACAGCAGTGATGTTCATGATCGTGCTCATCCTCATCATGGTGATGGTGACAGCAGCAGTGCTCGTGATCATGATCTTCAGATGGACAGTGACCGCCTACGTGAGCATGACCGTGTTTGATTTCCTCAGGGGTAGCCTCACGAACATCCTCAACTACAATTAGGAAGTTCAGAGTCTTGCCTGCAAGAGGATGATTACCATCAACAACTACAGTCTTGTCATTGATTTCCTTGATTACAACAGCCATAGGACCATGCTCTGAATCAGCCTCAAAAACATTGCCAACTGCAATTTCAAAATCACCAAACATTGCTCTGTCAATTGTCTGCACGAGATTCTTATCATATTCACCGTAAGAATCCTTTGGTTCTAACTGAATTGCAAACTCGTCACCTTTCTTGTGACCTTCCAAGGCTTTCTCCAGACCTCTGATCAAAAAGCCGTGACCGATAAGAGCAGTTACAGGCTCGTCAGGCTGAGTTCTGCCAACAACCTGACCATTAGTTTCAGTTACGGTATAGCTCAATGTTGCAACTGTATCTTTTGTAATATTCATATTATCTTGCCCTCATAAAAACCGGTTAGATTTTAGCAGAAAAAAAATAAAATTATCTTTGAGAGATATTTCTTACGATAGGTGTGAATCCTGAAGGTGCCAGCTGACCGTCGTTTGTATCAGTATCTCTTGTGATAGAAAACTTTTTTAAAGCCCTGTCTAGCGCTTCTGTACATGAAGAGTCAACCTTTCCTTCTGCATTTAAAGCTGTTACAGTGCCATCACTGTCAGTTTCGAAAACCCTGCAGCTGTCTGTATTACTGTCTGTAGCATTAAACATTAAAGTAAAACCATCTGTTGCAGTATCCAGGTTCATGGAAAAATATGGTTTTGCCTGTTCACTCAGTGTTACTGTACAGTTGTCATAACTTCTGTCAAAAGCACCACAGGTCTGCATATATTTTGTAGCCTGATAGACTTCCTTTAAAGCTATGGTTCTGATTTCATCTGCTGATAAAGAATCATCAGCCTCGACATCAGAAAATGCACTCTGAGCATCTTCTGATGCCTGAGTTAAAGACTCTGCCTTAGAGTTACTTCCAGATGCTCCGTCCATCACACAACCGCCGATAAGGCAACCTAGAGCAATAACAAGACAGGTAACTCTAAAATAGCTTAATGATCCATCTGCATTAAAAATAGGATTAAACATTTTAACCTACAGGCCTCTGTTTTTATTTACTATCTGTGTTCTTTCAGAATCTCATCTGCACAGTCTATCTGTTTTTGTTTGAGTATGGAACGGCATACATAGCCTTCACCATATCTCGAAGGTGCTCAGGATAAGAATTTAACCTCTCAGAAAACTTCTGTCTGTCAGTTTCACTTACATTCTCAGCGTGGCCTGCACTTATTAAAGCAGTAGGATATAACTCATAGTTTTTCCATACAAAGTTATCAATGATTGCCGACAGCTCTTCAGGAGTTTCAAAACCACCTTTGATAGGATCACCTGCTACCAGCTTTACATGACCTTTATAGCCACGAATACCACGGGTGATGGTTTCAATATCCTCAAACTCGTCTTTATGATACTCGCCATTCTTCTCTTTTTCATAAAGCTCATTTGCTTTGGCAAGATCATTAGGATCATATTCATATGTAATGGATACAGGAACAATGTTCAGAGAACTCATGTATTCTGAGAATGACTGCTTTTTCTGACGACCGTATAAAGAAATCATCTTTAATACAGCATCTTCAGTCTTGTCATTGCCGTCTTTGGCTCTTCCCTCTCTCTGGGCAATCCAGATTGATTTGTTCTCCTCAATGGAAAGGCCAATGTAATTTGATAGATGAGTTAAAGCCTTTAATTTTTCACGTGGAGCTTCAATTGATCTTTTAACAATAAAACTTCTGTTCAATCTCATGAGTGAGGTTGCTACAGGCAGTCTTAACAAGTTGTCGCCAATGGCGATTCTTACAGTATCACGTCCTGACTTGAACAGGGCATAATCAATGAAGGCAGGATCAAGAGAAATATCTCTGTGATTTGAAATAAAGAGATAACCTTTTCCTTTTTCAAGTTTGTCAAATCCGACCAACTCAAGACCGTCAGTTGTGGTTTCAACCATCTTCTTTACAAAGTTGGCCACAATAACCTGAAAATCTTTGATAGTTTTGATTTGTGAGATCTTTTTCTTTAAAAGGATCTTTACAAAAGGCTTTAAGATAAAACCAAGCTTTTTATAAATAACCGGAAAACGGAACTTTAAAATACTGCTGATGACCATTTCATCAGAAATGATCTTGTTTAGCTCTGACTCTACCTCATCATCACGACATGGTCTGATATCGTCAAAAATCTTATCATAAGTAGTTATTTTTTTATCTTCTGTATTAGTAACCATAAGATGTATTTTGCCTGTTGCTTAATATAATTGTCCGCTATTTTATCAAAGAATTGCACAGATTTTTAATTCATATCCACATTAGGTACGTGTTTGAACTGGAATTATAAAAAAAATGAACCAGACTTATAAAAATTGAGCCTTCAAACAGCCTTTTACAGATAAGTTAACAGTCATCAGAATAAAAAAAGAGAACCTGTGTAATAAAAAAGTAAAAGTTTCTTAACAAAGCATATAGCACAGAAAATTGCGAGTTAAAAAAGTTACATAATGTATAATAAACAGAAAGACAGTTATAACAGGATCACAAGATGAGCGATAAACATTTTCTGCCATTACCTTACGGTAAAAACGGATATGAAGAAATACGTAATGGTGGCTGTTACTATGTGGACAAGACTCCATATATAAAAACTCTTATTGATACTGACAAGTCAGCTGTCATGTTGTTTACAAGACCAAGACGCTTTGGTAAAACTGTCTTTATGAGTACGCTCAACTCATTTTTAAAGATAAACAAAGAAAATCCTTCTGACACCTCAGAACAGCTAAGACTTTTTGAAGGAACACAAATATTAAAAAACACAGAGTTCTGTGAAAAGTACATGGGTAAATATCCTGTTATCTTTATCACTTTAAAGAGTGTTGATGGAGATAACTTTGAAGACGCCTATAAGATGTTTGCCATTGTCGTATCAAAAGTTGCTTCTGAATATGAATATCTTTTAGAAAGTCCTAGGTTAAATGATTCAGATAAGGATAAATTAAAAAAAATCACAGATGAAAGCTTTTTAATGAAACTTGAAAACTCAGCAATACTTAAGACTTCATTAAATACCCTGTCAGCTCTTTTATATAAGGAATACGGTAAACTCCCTGTCCTGCTCATAGATGAATATGATGTACCTTTAGCCAAGGCCTCATATCACGATTTACTCAAATATAAGACATACGACGTAAAAATTGATGCTAACAATACCTACCATTCAAGAATGGTAACTTTAATGTCAGGCTTCTTAGGTATTCTAAAAGATGAGAACACTCTTACCAAGACAGTAATGACTGGATGTTTGAAGGTAGCTAAAAACAGTATCTTTACAGGTGTTAACAATCTTAAAGTAAATACAGTAATCTCCAGTAATATGGATTTGACAGGCATCATAGGTTTTACCAAGGATGAGACCTCAAAGGCATTAAAAGATTATGAGATGGGTGAATATGCTCAGGTTGTTAAAGATAACTATGACGGTTACAGGTTCTGTGATAAAGAGATGTTCTGTCCATGGGATGTTATAAATTTCATTGATGAGAACTATATAAATAATTTAAACGGTCACAAAGAGCTTGTTCATGCTAATAATTACTGGGCAAACACTACTTCAAGCTCTGCTGTCTATGAATATTTAGGATATCTTACAGATAAAGATACTCAGAAGATGCAGGACTTAATTGACGGTAAGTCAGTAAGTTTCAGTCTCAATGATTCCATGAACTATGACAGTCTGTCTGAGCACAATCCTGATGACTTCTGGTCACTGCTTCTGCATACAGGTTATTTAACCTTGGACTGGGATAAGACAACAGAAGAGCTCAAAAAAGACAATCAAGCTCATAAAGTGTTCTTTGCAAGAATTCCAAACCAGGAAATCTTAAAATGTTTTATCAGCAATATTCAGAACAGATTTAATAAAGAGACAGCACCTGCATCTGTTGCAGAATCTCTTGCAAACTGTCTTTTTAAAGGTGATGCTGATACAGCATCAGACACTATCTTTAACCTTCTGCAGAACTATATTTCAATTAGAGACAGTGCTACAAAGGCTCCTCATGAGAACTACTATCACGGTTTTCTAAACGGTCTCTTTTCTAACTGCTCTAAGGAATTCTTTTCTGAATACCGCTCCAATTCTGAATCAGGCGACGGCTATGCTGACATTATCTTTAAGAGTAACCGAGGCGGGAAAGTTGCCATCATTGAGATAAAATCATGTTCAGGTTCTGAGAGTAAAAAAGCAAAAGCCAGAGAGGCTGTAGCTCAGATAGAAGAGAAGAATTACGCAAAACCATATCTTAATAATGAGGATATATCTTCAGTTTATGCATATGGAATTTCATTTGATAAAAAGGACTGTGAGGTTCTTTGTAAGAAGATAAGGTAATATTTCCTCTAAGTCATGGTTACAGGTTGCTCTTTTTAGATTGATTAAAAGAGCAACCTGCAATTTTCTGTATCATATTTGCAATGCCAGGATCTTTGCGCGCTCATTGCTTGTAAAAGTATTTTTCTATTTAACTTTACGATTTAAGTTTATGAACTGCTATCATGATGGTTAGATCTGCGCTTAATGAATGCCTTTTAAAACTTTATATTCAGATTCTGCAAATGTATCAGTCATTCCTGAAATATAATCTACAAGCAGTCTTATTCTTAAATACATTTCAGAGAATACAGCCTTATCCCTGTTCTTAAGGTAATACTCCTTATGTCTTCTGGAAATCCTTGAGGCTATACGTTTACAGAAGGGATTGCCACCTGTTCCAGACAGCTCTTTTGCAAAGTCATCCTCATTTTCAAACAGAAGATACTCGTATGATTCAAATAGGCCTCTAATATAACTTGCTCCTGACAGATCTAAAGTCTGAACTTCAAAATGGTTGTATACAGCCTGATATTCAAAGTTCTTCAACATTTTTAATGCAGTTACACCTGGATAGTTGCCATAAGAGAAATCAGGTTCACCTGTTTCTATAAACTGTTCAAGATCCTGACTTATGGCTGTGGCTATGTCATTTATGTAAAAGTTTGAAATGACATCACGTAAATAAAACAGAGCTTCTGTTTTATTTACTAAAAATCTTTTTTCGATTTCATTAAAATCGAGATATTTTGACAGTTCTGACAGCTCAGGATAATTATCAAGTTCACGGCAGAGTTTTAAAATTACATATCTGTCAATAAGGCCTCTGTCAAACGCATCCTCCAGATCTGCAAGAACATAAGCAAGATCATCAGCATACTCTATGATAGTTGCAAACGGATGACGTGTATCACGATGACACTCTTCCCTTATCGCATCAAGAAGAACTTTCTCTGATAAAAAAACTCCTGCATTGGCATATGACCATGAGTAAAAGTCCCCCTGTATTCCGTTACCGGCTTCACCTTTACCCTGACCTAACAACAGTTCCTTGATGGTATACGGAACTTTGATCACAGAGGCGTACTGACTTAAAGTAAGATTAAGATCCTGAATTGAAAATGCCAGTCTCAGCCCCTGAGCATTGCCGTTAAAGGTCAAAAGATCATCTTTTTCCACCATGGCAATTTCAGAACTTATATGACGATTCTCAACTGTCTTTTTAAGCCACTCTCTGATTAACGATTCACCAAAGTGTCCAAAAGGTGGATTTCCCAAATCATGCATCAATGATGCTGTATAAAGACAGCTTGTCATTGGTCGCAGTATCGGCACAAAATCAGCCTGAGAGCTTTTTTTTGCTATAGCAAAAGAGATAAGTCTTGTGTACTGGGCCACTTCCAGAGAATGTGTAAGTCTGTTTCTTGAGGCAGCTTTCACATCTAAAGGGAAAACCTGTGTTTTCTGCTGCAGTCTGCGCAAAGGTGCACACATTGAAAACTTTAAGCGGTCCTGCTCAACACCAAAATCATCAGAGTCTGACAAATAAAAGGATGAGAGGCCAAATGATAACTGCCCATCAGATAAGAAATCGCCCCTTAGGCGCTTGGCGCAAAAGAGGCGGGAAGATAATTCATTATTATTCATCTATGTTCACTATAGTATGAATGTAAAGCCAACTGGGTAAAGAGTCATTATGACCGCTTTACACTAGTATGAAGGCATTGCCACAGGAGCCTTGTAACTGTCAAAATTCTCAAAGAGCTCAGGCTCTGTCTGTCTTAATTTAGCCAGCATAGATCTTGTAACCAGAGTTACGCCACCTTCAGAACGGTAGAATCTCTTTGCATCAAGAACAGGATCTTCTCCAATGATCATGCCTCGAGGGATCTCACAACCACGATCCATTACCACCTTTGTCAGACGGCATGCTCTGTGAATAATACAGAAAGGCATGATCACAGACTCTGACAGGAAGCAGTTTGAATGAACACGACATGAATTAAACAGCAGTGTCTGGTTAATTGATGAACCTGAAATAATGCAGCCAGCTGATGTTACAGAGTTTCTTAAAATAGTGGAGGTACCACTGATATCCTGAACCATTTTTGCTGGAGGCAACTGGATCTGATTTGTCCAGATAGGCCAGTTAAAGTCATAAATATCAAGTTGAGGCTCAATGGAAGCTATATCCATATTTGCTTCCCAATAGGCGTCGATGGTTCCTACATCTCTCCAGTAAACAATATCTTTGTTACCACGGTTTCGGATACATGACTTTGAGAAATCATGAGCATGAACCTGATGCTGCTGAACTAAAGCTGGAATAATATCCATACCAAAGTCACGGTGTGAACCTTTAGTCTGCGCATCTTTTTGTAAAACGTCATATAAGAAATCTGCATCAAACACATAAATACCCATTGAAGCTAAGCTCATATATGGGTTATCAGGCATAGTTGGAGGATCAGCAGGTTTTTCAACGAAATCTGTTACTAAATTGTCACTGTTGACATTCATGACACCAAAGCCTTTAGCCTGCTCTTTTGGTACAGGAATACATGCAACAGTTAATGGACCGCCCATCTTGATATGATCAAGAATTAAGGTTGAGTAATCCATCTTATAGATATGATCACCTGCCAAAATCAAAACATACTTTGGCTTGTGATCTTTGATAATATCGATGTTCTGGTAAATAGCATCGGCAGTACCCTGATACCAGTGCTCTTCATCCATTCTCTGAGAGGCTGGAAGGAAATCAATGTACTCATTCATCTGATTCCTGAAGAATGACCATCCTGCCTGTAAATGACGTAAAAGACTGTGAGATTTGTACTGAGTTACAACACCAATACCCTTAATACCAGAGTTAACACAGTTAGACAGTGCAAAATCAATAATTCTGAACTTACCTCCAAAATAAACTGAAGGTTTGGCTCTTGTATCTGTTAAAGCTTTTAATCTACTGCCTCTACCACCTGCTAAAACCAGGGCCATGGTCTGTCTGACGACGTCACGAGCACTTTCCATTAGCTCCTCCCACATGACTAAAAATCTAATTTAACGTTTTGATTTTTATTTTAGTTTGTAAGAGTTAATTTTTATAGATGCCTAAATCATTTTTGGGATCTAATCGGTGATATTTAAAGCATAATCAATGCGTTACGTGATCATGGGCACATATATAATCTGCAATCGTTTGCAAGAGTGCGTTGCGTCACACAAATTGCATTTCTTTTCAAAATTTCATGCAACAAAACTGAACATTTTCTCATTTTTCACCATTTTTTAAGCTAACTAGTCATCGTAAAAAACAATTTTTTACACTGAAGCTCTTTGTCTATCAACATTTTCATTAATGTGAGCCTTTTTTTAAACCTTCAAAAATAGAATTCTCAAAAAAATATTAAAGAGATTTTTGTAAGTGACGTTATTAAGTTCAAAGGGAAGGAAAAATCCTTAACAGAATTCAAAAGATTTTCCGCAGGAGGAAAACAAAATGTCAATTTATGTAAATACAAACGTTAGCTCATTAAACACCACTAACAAGTTATCTAAAGCTACTCATTCTTTGGATACCACTTACAAGCGTTTATCATCAGGTTACAGAATTAACTCAGCAAAAGATGATGCTGCAGGTTTACAGATTTCAGACCGTTTAACCTCACAGATTAACGGCTTAAAGCAGGGTAACCGTAATGCTAACGACGGTATTGCTCTAGCACAGACAGCTGAAGGTGCATTAGACGAAGTACATACCATGTTACAGCGTATTCGTACCTTATCAGTACAGGCAGCTAACGGAACTAATACTACAGCAGACCGTGCATCAATCCAGGGTGAAGTTTCACAGTTATGCTCTGAAATCAACCGTATTGCATGTAAGACTACATTCGGTGGTTCTGAGATCCTGTCAGGCAAGGATACAAAAGGTCAGACATTGCTTGATTCAAAGACTGGTAAAGTTTCCTTCCAGGTTGGCTCAAATCATGATGATACTACATCAGTTGATTTGTCATCAGGATTCTCTGTTGAACAGATGAGTAAAGCTCACGGCGGTGCCACAGATAAAGGTACTTTAATCGAAGATGCTGATAAGAGAGGTAAAACTTTCGATGTATCAACAGCTTCAAAGGCTCAGTTGACATTAACAGATATCGACAGCTACATTGGCTATGTTGATAAGAAGCGTGGTGAGTTAGGTGCTGTGCAGAACCGCTTGGAGTCAACTATCTCTAACCAGTCTAACATTGCTGAGAATGAGTCAGACGCACGTTCAAGAATTCGTGATACTGACTACGCTGAAGAAGCTGCAAACTTATCACAGCAGAACATCATTCAGCAGGCTGCAACCTCAATGTTAACTCAGGCTAACAGCCGTCCACAGATTGCTTTAAGTCTGTTAGGTTAATTAAA
>ERZ1034701.732-NODE-732-length-11675-cov-8.687952_pt1 | contig 11675 bp, 8 predicted proteins | sample MGYA00520651_ERZ1034701 | MGnify/ENA primary metagenome ERZ1034701 (study PRJEB33766, sample SAMN09781713) | gut metagenome | biome: gut microbiome | host: Homo sapiens | place: Madagascar | study: EMG produced TPA metagenomics assembly of the PRJNA485056 data set...
TTATAATATTAAGTTATCAAATAATCAGACAATAGCGAGAAAAAAACTATTTACATTGAGCTTTCATAGTTGTAAAATCATAAACAGGAAATGATTCACTTCTTAATAAGTTATCCGTTAACAAATTTACACTAGGAAAGGAAGAACCTATGAGTAAACAATGGAATGAAAGCACAGCCACAGCCAAGGGATTATATGATCCTCGCTACGAGCATGATAACTGTGGAATTGGTGCAGTAGTAAATATCAAAGGTATCAAAACACATGAGACAGTCGAGAATGCTTTAAAGATTGTTGAAAACTTAAAGCACAGAGCCGGAAAAGACGCTGATGGTAAGACGGGAGACGGTGTCGGCATCCTGCTTCAGATTTCTCATAAGTTTTTTAAGAAGGTTACAAAGCCACTTGGAATAGAGCTTGGAGATGAGAGAGATTACGGTGTGGGAATGTTTTTCTTCCCTAATGATGAGTTCAAGACTATTCAGGCAAAAAAGATGCTTGAGGTTATCGTGGAGAAGGAAGGCCTTGAATTTCTCGGATGGAGAGAAGTGCCTACAGAGCCTGATAAGCTTTCTAAAAAAGCCAGAGACTGTATGCCATGCATCATGCAGTGCTTTGTAAAGAGACCTGAGGATGTTGAGAGAGGACTTGAGTTTGACAGAAAGCTTTATGTTGCAAGACGTGTTTTCGAGCAGTCAAACGACAATACATATGTGGTTTCCTTCTCAAGCAGAACAATCGTATATAAGGGAATGTTCCTTGTAGAGCAGCTCAGACAGTTCTTCATGGATTTACAGGATCCTGATTATGAGTCAGCAATCGCCACAGTACATTCAAGATTCTCTACAAATACAAACCCAAGCTGGGAGAGATCTCATCCAAACAGATTTATCGTGCACAATGGTGAGATTAACACTATTCTTGGAAACTCTGACAAGATGTCAGCACGTGAGGAGAACATGGAGTCTCCTAAGCTTAAAAAAGAGTTCCAGAAGGTTTTGCCGGTTATCAATGCGGCAGGATCTGACTCAGCAATGCTTGATAATGCGCTTGAATTCCTGGTAATGAGTGGTATGGAGCTTCCACTTGCCGTTATGATAATGATTCCTGAGCCATGGGCAAACAATTCAATCATGACCCAGAAGAAGAAGGATTTCTACCAGTATTACGCTACAATGATGGAGCCATGGGATGGTCCGGCTTCAATCGTATTCTCAGATGGTGATTTAGTCGGAGCAGTGCTTGACAGAAACGGACTTCGTCCATCACGTTACTATGTGACAGATGATGATTATCTTATCCTTTCATCTGAGGTCGGAGTGCTTGAGATTGATCCTACAAAGATAGTGAAAAAAGATCGTCTCCGTCCGGGAAAGATGCTCCTTGTGGATACTGTCGCAGGAAAAATCATAGATGATGATGAGCTCAAGGAGAGATATGCAGACAAGCAGCCTTATGGTGAGTGGATTGACAGATACATGGTAAATCTTAAGGATTTAAAGATTCCTAACCAGAGAGTACCTGAGTATACAAAGGAAGAGCGCCAGAGAATGCAGAGAGCCTTCGGTTACACATATGAGTCACTCAAGGATTCAATCCTTCCGATGGCTAAAAATGGTGTTGAGGGCACAGCAGCAATGGGTACTGATACACCGCTTGCAGCTTTATCCGGTAACAGGGAGCCGTTATTCAACTACTTTAAGCAGCGCTTCGCACAGGTAACAAACCCGCCTATCGATTCAATCCGCGAGGAGGTTGTCACATCAACCACACTCTATATCGGTGAGGCCGGAAATGTGCTTGAGGAGAAGCCGGAAAACTGCCGTGTACTTAAGATTAACAACCCAATCCTTACAAACACTGACCTTATGAAAATTAAAAATTTAAAGGCCGATGGCTTTAAGGTAGAGGTTTTACCTATTATATATTACAAGAACACAAGTCTTGAGAAAGCTGTAGACAGACTTTATATAGAGGCTGACCGCGCATACAGGGATGGAGCCAACATTATTATCCTCTCAGACAGGGGTGTTGATGAGAACCACGTTGCAATTCCTTCACTGCTTGCAGTTGCTGCATTGCAGCAGTATCTTGTAAAGACAAAAAAGAGAACATCGCTTTCGCTCATTCTTGAGTCAGGAGAGCCGAGAGAGGTTCATCATTTTGCTACACTGCTTGGCTTTGGTGCAAGTGCAATCAACCCTTATCTGGCACAGGATACAGTTAAGCAGCTTGTTGACGAGCATATGCTTGACAAGGATTATTATGCAGCAATCGATGATTACAACCATGCAATCATCACAGGTATCGTAAAAATTGCAGCAAAGATGGGTATTTCAACCATCCAGTCATATCAGGGCTCAAAGATTTTTGAGGCAATCGGTATTGACAAGAGTGTTATTGATAAGTATTTCACAAATACAGTAAGCCGTATCGGTGGAATTACATTACAGGATATCGAGAACGATGTGGATGAGCTTCACTCTGCAGCCTACGATCCGCTCGGACTTGAGACAGATGTTACACTTGACAGCAAGGGCAGACACAAGATGAGAAGCGGAGCTGATGACCATCTGTACAATCCGGCTACAATTCATCTTCTCCAACAGTCGACACAGCGCGGTGACTACAATCTGTTCAAGCAGTACACAGCACTTGTGGACGAGGAAGAGAAAAATACAAACATCCGTGGACTCATGGATTTCAACTATCCTAAGAAGGGTGTCAAGCTCGAGGAGGTTGAGAGCGTTGACTCAATTGTGACACGTTTCAAGACAGGTGCTATGTCATATGGATCTATTTCCAAGGAAGCACATGAGACACTTGCAATTGCCATGAACCATCTGCACGGAAAATCAAATACCGGTGAGGGTGGAGAGGACAAGGATCGTCTCACAATCGGCAAAGACGGAAAGAACCGCTGTTCAGCAATCAAGCAGGTTGCTTCAGGACGTTTTGGTGTCACAAGCAGATACTTGACAAGTGCACAGGAGATTCAGATTAAGATGGCACAGGGTGCTAAGCCGGGTGAGGGCGGACACTTACCTGGAAAGAAGGTTTATCCTTGGATTGCAAAGACAAGACTTTCAACACCGGGTGTTGCACTCATCTCTCCACCACCACACCACGATATTTATTCTATCGAGGATTTGGAGCAGCTTATATTCGACTTAAAGAATGCAAACAGAGATGCAAGAATCTCAGTCAAGCTCGTTTCTGAGGCCGGTGTAGGAACTGTTGCGGCAGGCGTTGCAAAGGCCGGAGCACAGGTAGTGCTTATCTCAGGCTACGACGGAGGAACAGGAGCCGCACCTAGCAGCTCAATCCATAATGCGGGACTTCCATGGGAGCTTGGACTTGCAGAGACACACCAGACTCTTCTTATGAATGGTCTTAGAAATAAAGTAAGAATTGAGACAGACGGTAAGCTGATGAGTGGCCGTGATGTGGCAATAGCAGCGTGTCTTGGAGCCGAGGAATTCGGTTTTGCGACAGCTCCGCTTGTAACAATGGGCTGCGTAATGATGAGAGTATGTAACTTGGATACATGCCCGGCAGGAATTGCTACACAAAACCCTGAGCTTCGTAAGCGCTTTGCAGGAAAGCCGGAGTATGTTGAGAACTTCATGCGTTTCATCGCTGAAGAGCTTCGTGAGTATATGGCAAAGCTTGGCGTAAAGACAGTGGATGAACTCGTTGGACGTGGAGATCTCTTAAAGAAGCGTGATAATCTAAGCGAGAAACAGTCAAAGATTGACCTTGACTGCATACTTAATAATCCGTTTGACGGCAAAAAGCAGAGTGTTATCTTCGATCCTAAGCAGGTATATGACTTTGAACTTTCAAAGACAAAGGATATGACTGAGATCATGACACAGCTTAAGAGCGCACTTGAGAGCGGACAAAAGCGCGCGATTGAGATTGAGGTAACAAATACAAACAGATCTCTCGGAACAATATTTGGTTCTGAGATTACAAAGAAATATGACGATACGCTGGATGAAGACACATTTGTTATCAAGTGTAACGGTGCAGGCGGACAGAGCTTTGGAGCATTTATTCCTAAGGGACTTACACTTGAGCTTGTCGGAGATTCAAATGATTACTTCGGAAAGGGTCTTTCAGGTGGAAAGCTCATCGTATATCCACCTGCAGGAGTCAAGTTTGAGAAGGATGATAATATCATCATCGGAAACGTAGCACTTTACGGAGCTACAAGCGGTAAGGCCTTCATAAACGGTGTTGCCGGTGAACGTTTCTGCGTAAGAAATTCCGGTGCAACAGCAGTAGTTGAGGGTGTCGGCGATCATGGCTGCGAGTACATGACAGGTGGCCGCGTAGTTATCCTTGGAAAGACCGGAAAAAACTTTGCAGCAGGTATGAGCGGTGGAATAGCATATGTGCTTGATGAGGACAATGACCTTTACATGAGAACCAATAAGCAGATGGTATTTACTGAGGAGGTCTCAAACAAGTACGATGTATTAGAGCTTAAGGAAATGATAAAAGAGCATGTAACACTTACAAACTCAGAAAAGGGTAAGGAAATCCTTGATCATTTCAGTGAGTATCTTCCTAAGTTCAAGAAGGTTATTCCTTACGATTACAACCGTATGCAGATGGCTATTGTACAGATGGAAGAAAAGGGTCTTAACGCAGAGCAGGCACAGATTGAGGCATTTTATGCCAGCACAAGAGGCTAAGGAGGACGCAGATAATGGGAAAACCAACAGGATTTATGGAATATGACAGATGCGAAGCAGCGTCTGTAGAGCCAAAGGAGCGTATTAAGAACTTTAACGAGTTCCATGTGTTCCTTTCAAAAGAAAATCAACAGAAACAGGCTGCCCGTTGTATGGACTGCGGAGTTCCTTTCTGCCAGTCGGGAATGACAATAGCAGGCATGACATCAGGCTGTCCTCTGCACAACCTGGTTCCGGAGTGGAATGACCTTGTATATACCGGCAACTGGGAGCAGGCATATAACCGTCTGCACAAGACAAATAATTTCCCTGAGTTTACATCAAGAGTCTGCCCGGCACTGTGCGAGAAGGCATGTACATGTGGACACTGGGGTAGTCCGGTATCAGTCAGGGACAATGAGCATGGTGTAATAGAGACTGCATATGCAAACGGATATGCAGCTGCTAAGCCACCAAAGGTCAGAACCGGCAAGAAGGTTGCAATCATTGGTTCGGGTCCTTCAGGACTTGCGGCAGCAGACCAGCTTAACCAGAGAGGCCATGAGGTTACAGTATATGAGAGAGAGGATCGCGTCGGCGGCCTGCTCATGTATGGTATTCCAAATATGAAGCTTGATAAGAGCATTATTGACAGAAAAGTTAATATAATGAAGGAAGAGGGCATTCATTTTGTCACAGGCTGTGATGTCGGAAAGGATATAAAGCCGGCAGAGCTTTATAAGAAGTATGACAGGGTAATCCTTTGCTGTGGTGCCAAAAATCCAAGAGACATAAAGGCAGACGGAAGAGATGCAAAGGGTATTTACTTTGCTGTTGATTACCTTACCCAGAATACAAAGAGTCTTTTGAACTCTAACCTGACAGATGGCAAGTTTGTATCTGCAAAGGGCAAAAATGTAGTCATTATCGGTGGCGGTGACACAGGAAACGACTGTGTCGGAACTGCAATCCGTCAGGGCGCCAAATCAGTCACACAGCTTGAGATGATGCCTTGTCCGCCTACAGAGCGTGCCGCAAACAATCCGTGGCCGGAGTGGCCAAAGGTCTTAAAGACAGACTACGGCCAGGAGGAAGCCATTGCAGTATTCGGACATGATCCACGTATCTACAAGACAACCGTAAAAGAGTTCCACAAGGACAAAAACGGCAACCTAAAGGAGCTTACAATTGTAAGTCTTGAGAGTAAAAAGGACGAGAAGACAGGCAGATTCATGATGGTTCCGGTAGAGGGATCAGAGAAAAAGCTTCCGGCAGAGCTTGTGCTTATAGCAGCAGGCTTCCTTGGAACAGAAAGCTATGTGGCAAAGGCATTTGGTGTAGAGCTCAATGCCAGAACAAACGTAAGTACACAGGAGGGACATTACGCTACAAACGTAAAAAACGTATACGTGGCAGGTGATAACCACCGTGGACAGTCCCTTGTAGTATGGGCTATCAGAGAGGGACGTGAGGCTGCCAGAGAGGTTGATGAGAGTCTCATGGGATATTCATATCTCTCAGTACAGTAACAAATTATTGTAGCAATTCTCTTTAATAAATTTTATTTCATACATTTTATATCAAAATCCCGGTGCATTGCACTGGGATTTTTGCTGTGGATAAACTGATTGAAATTTGACTTATAAGATGTTAAGATAGCAGTGTTTGACATGACAATAAAGATATTAGGAGCAGCAAATGAGTAAAACAGTATTTTTTGACATAGACGGAACAATATGGGACGATGACATGGTGATTCCTAAAAGCACCCTAGAGGCTGTGGCAGCCCTCAAGGCAAACGGACATCTGGCATTTATATGTACAGGACGTGCCAGAGCCAGTGTGAGGTCAGAGAAGCTATTAAATATGGGCTTTGATGGAATAATTGCGGCATGTGGCAACTATATTGAAATGGATGGCAAAGTAATATACGAAAATGACCTGAGCGCAGATATGGTACAAAAGGTCATAAGGGTGCTTTCTGAGTGTAAAATGCCTGTAGTGCTTGAGGGCTCCACAGACTACTGGATAGATGACGAGGGCTTTGAGGATGATCCGTATGTGGATTACCTTTTTGAGTCACTTGGTGAGCATGCACATATAATAAGAGGATATGACGGCGAGATAAGAATTAATAAATTCTCCGCTGACGTGATAGATGGTACTGATTATGAACGTGTGAAGGCAGAGTTTGCCGATGATTTTCTGATACTTGAGCATGTGGAAAATGTAGTGGAGTTCGTGCCGAAGGGAACCTCAAAGGCAACCGGTATCGAATGGCTGTGCAATCATCTGGATATCCCACTTGATGGAACCTATGCGATAGGCGACAGTGTAAATGACCTTGAAATGCTTGAGAGTGTAGGACATGGAATCGCGATGGGCAACTCAATGCCACCGGTTAAAGAAATTGCGGAATATGTCACATCGGATATTTCAGATGATGGAGTGAAAAATGCGTTAAAGCATTACGGATTGATATAGAAAATGTAAAATAAATATTAAAATGAAATATCACTGTTGACATTGAAATGCAATAGTGATATTTTATTTACAGAAAGAAATTAGCACTCGAAAGAAATGAGTGCTAACAGAGATAAAAGGAGGCAATACAATGAAATTAGTTCCATTATCAGACAGAGTAGTATTAAAGCAGTTAGAAGCAGAGGAAACAACAAAATCGGGAATCATCCTTACAAGTTCAGCACAGGAGAAGCCACAGGAGGCTGAGGTTATCGCAGTAGGACCTGGCGGAATGGTTGACGGCAAGGAAGTTAAGATGCAGGTAACAGTCGGACAGAAGGTTATTTATTCTAAATACGCAGGCACAGAGGTTAAGCTTGACGGAGAAGAGTACATCATCGTTAGACAGAATGATATTCTTGCAGTAGTAGAGTAAGATTAATTTACGGATAGAAGCTAAAGATCCGGTACGTTTTACATATCCGGTCATAGCTGCTTACATTTTGGAATTAAATATCAAATATATAAATAAATAGAAAGGTCGTATAAATCATGGCAAAGGAAATTAAATATGGCTCAGAAGCCAGAGCAGCACTTGGAGCTGGAGTAGATAAATTAGCAAATACAGTCAGAGTAACACTTGGACCAAAAGGAAGAAACGTAGTACTTGACAAATCATACGGTGCACCACTCATCACAAACGATGGTGTTACAATCGCAAAAGAGATTGAGCTTGAGGATGCTTTCGAGAACATGGGAGCACAGCTTGTCAAGGAAGTTGCCACAAAGACAAATGATGTAGCAGGAGACGGAACAACAACAGCTACAGTTCTTACACAGGCAATGGTTCAGGAAGGAATGAAGAACCTTGAGGCAGGAGCAAATCCAATCGTGCTTCGTCGTGGTATGAAGAGGGCTACAGACAAGGCTGTTGAGGCACTTAAGGATATGAGCCAGAAAGTAAAAGGCAAAGAGCAGATTGCTAAGGTTGCAGCTATCTCAGCAGGAGATGAGGAAGTTGGTAATCTCGTAGCAGACGCTATGGAAAAGGTTACAAACGATGGCGTTATCACAATTGAAGAGTCAAAGACAATGCAGACAGAGCTTGACCTTGTAGAAGGTATGCAGTTCGACAGAGGATACCTCTCAGCATATATGTGCACAGATATGGATAAGATGGAAGCAGTACTTGATGATCCGTATATCCTTATTACTGACAAGAAGATTTCCAACATCCAGGATATTCTTCCATTACTTGAGAAGATTGTTCAGGCCGGTGCAAGACTTCTTATCATCGCTGAGGATGTTGAGGGCGAGGCTCTTACAACACTTATCGTTAATAAGCTTCGTGGTACATTCAATGTAGTAGCTGTAAAGGCTCCTGGATATGGTGACAGAAGAAAAGCAATGCTTGAGGATATTGCAATCCTTACAGGTGGTCAGGTAATCAGCTCAGATCTTGGACTTGAGCTTAAGGATACAACAATCGATATGCTTGGTCGTGCTAAGTCAGTTAAGGTTCAGAAGGAGAACACAGTCATCGTTGACGGTGCCGGAGACAAGGACGCTATCGCAGGCAGAGTAAGCCAGATCCGTGGTCAGATTGATGAGACAACATCTGAGTTTGATAAAGAAAAATTACAGGAGCGTCTTGCCAAGATGGCAGGCGGTGTAGCAGTTATCCGTGTAGGTGCTGCAACAGAGACAGAGATGAAAGAGGCTAAGCTTCGTATGGAGGATGCCCTTAACGCTACAAGAGCAGCAGTTGAAGAGGGAATCATCGCAGGTGGTGGATCAGCATATATCCATGCATCAAAGAAGGTTGCAGAGTTTGTTGATACACTTGAGGGAGATGAGAAGACAGGTGCAAAGGTTATCCTTAAAGCACTCGAGGCTCCACTTTACTATATCGCTGCAAATGCAGGACTTGAAGGTGCAGTAATCATCAACAAGGTAAAGGAGTCAGCTCCGGGAACAGGCTTCAACGCAGCTACAGAAGAGTATGTAGATATGGTTGATAACGGAATCCTTGATCCTGTAAAGGTTACAAGAAGTGCATTACAGAATGCAACATCAGTAGCTTCAACACTCCTTACAACAGAGTCAGCAGTAGCTACAATCAAAGAGGACACTCCAGCAATGCCAGCCGGAGCTGGCGCCGGAATGGGCATGATGTAATCGTAGACAATGAGGAAAATAAAAAATCAGAGGCAAGCTCGCTTGCCTCTGTTTTTTTATTTGACGAATGTCCGGATATGAGTAAGTAGCCCCTACTGTGCGTACCACGAATATACGGAGGCTGGAGAATCCAGCCGTGTCTACGATGTAGGCGGAATAATGCCGAAGTACACGTAAAGTATTATATTAAATGCATAAAGAGTTACTCCTTATGCATTCTACACCGCTCGCGGTAGAGGTGAACTACTCCGACTTATAGAAGTCGGAGCTTCCTGCTTCAACCACTACTGCGCTGGCTACGATGATACGTAACGGCTCGTCTTACACAGTGTCCATAGGCGTATAAGTTTGGGCTATTCCATCCCTACTGTCATATTTAATTTCGGGCTGCTTCAGTCAGTAGTCGTAATCCTTCCTTTAGGATATTGATAGCAGCGTTCTGGTCACGGCTTATTGTAAGACCGCAATCACATGTCATTTTACGGATAGCTAAATTCTTCATTTCAGGATGTAGCATACCACAACAATGACATATCTGTGATGACGGGAACCACTTGTCTACCTTGATGAGATACTTATTCCTGTCAGATAACTTATATTCAAGCATAGATAGGAGCATGCCATATCCGTTATCAAGAGTAGCTTTGCCATTACCAAAACCTTTATTTGACATAGCTTTCATATTTAAGGATTCTACACAAACAACATCATACTGATTGGCTATCTCAGTAGATATCTTATGCAGGTTATCCAAACGCTGATTAGCGATATGCCTATGTATCTTATTCACTTTACGAAGTTGCTTTATATAATTATTGGACTTAACCTCGTGTTTCTTAGAGCCTTGCATACGTGATAGCTTACGCTGAGCCTTAGCAAGCTTGTTGTGGCTCTCACGATAATACTTATGATTAGTACCTGTATTGCCATTACTATCTACGTATAAGCCGTCGGAAGCATAATCTAACCCGATGGCATTAGTTTTATCGGCTACATAAGGATTTACGGTATTCTCAAACTCAAAGAGTACGGAGATATAATATTTGCCGTCAGATTCCTGTGATACGGTAGCCGATTTAATTGTCCAACTATCGTCAGGCACACGATGGATAACAGCTTTTACCTTTCCAATCTTAGGGAGCTTAATACATTTGTTATCTATGATAGCAACTGTGCCTTTTTGATTGTTTGTAGTATAGGACTTACGGCTATGTTTGGCAGACTTGAATTTAGGAAAACCGTTTTTCTTCTTACGGGATTTACTAAATGTATTACGAAAAGCTTCCTGTAAGTCCATCTGTTTATTAGCAAGAGCAAGGCTATCCACTTCTCTGAGATATGGGTAATCCTTTTTGTATTTGGCAGGTGTTACAGTAACAAACTTACCTGTAGACTTGTAGCTCTCAATTTTATCGGAAAGCATGAGGTTATAGACCTTGCGGCAACAACCGAAGGTCTTGGCAAACATAACACTTTGTTCAGTTGTAGGATATGCTCTATACTTAATTGCTCTGTTTGTCATCTTTCTTACCTTGAGATTGTATATACTGCTTGATAATGTCTACGGTAGCACCGCCAGTGGTCAGCAGACAAAAACTCTGTGACCAGAACATCTCTTTCCAAAGAGATTTACGTATCTGAGGAAACTCTTTCTTGATAAGTCTGCTACTTGCAGATTTATACGCATTGATAAACTTACTTATCTCGGTGTTGGGGTGTCCTCGGAACAGGATGTGAACATGGTCAATGTCGTGATTCCATTCCTCTAACGTAATGTTATATGTAGGAGCAATCTTCTCAAATATCTCTTTAAGACGGCTTGAGATTTTGTCATTTGTCACCTTATTGCGGTACTTTACACACATGATAAGATGATAATGCAACATGAATACTGAATGATTATTATTATCTAATTTCATACCACTTACAACCTTTATTATGTATAAGACTGAATTGTGATTAGATTATAATATTATCAGATACCAAAGTCAAGAAACGCCGTGTTAATCGCAATTCATCCCACCACATATAGAGGTGGGGGATTTCTTGCTCACGGCGTGTTAAACGTCAAGCTGGAAAAGCTCACGGAAAAAATAGAGAAATGAACAGTTGACATTTACGTTACGGAATGAGTATGATAATATAAAAAGTACATGAAACTGCTTGCAGGAGTTGATGTGGACGGAATGAAAGAATTTATATCACAGCTGATGTATGATGAAATAGATAGAATGAAATCATTTCAGATGGACATAACAAGATTAAGCAGAAGTAAAACACCGGCAGAAAAATCCAAGCCGATCAAATTGTAAAAATATTTTAATATATTGCAGGAAGTGATAATATATGAAC
>ERZ1034701.734-NODE-734-length-11665-cov-3.910767_pt1 | contig 11665 bp, 8 predicted proteins | sample MGYA00520651_ERZ1034701 | MGnify/ENA primary metagenome ERZ1034701 (study PRJEB33766, sample SAMN09781713) | gut metagenome | biome: gut microbiome | host: Homo sapiens | place: Madagascar | study: EMG produced TPA metagenomics assembly of the PRJNA485056 data set...
GCCATGCAAAAATAGAACGGAATACCTCGGTGGGAGCTTGCTCACACAAGAGGTTATTTCGTTCTATTTTTATACCGTGCGTCCAACGGACACACTCGACAGCCGTCAATGAAATAAATGTGGAGCGCCCTTTGCGACACATTTATGAATTGAGTGCATGGCTCGTAACGTAGGGTTGCCGTAAACCCCACGAACGCCTATGGCGAACGGAACATCACGCCTTGATGTCACGTCTCCGGGTGTGAATTTTCTAATGAAAAGTGATACAGTAACTCTCATCATGACGGGGTCGCCTACACGCGCCATCCATGGCGCGGATCGGCTGACGCGGACATCGTGTCCGCTTTCCCCCTGTCTTTCAACACTTTTCAAGAAAATATCAACACCCTCCGACAGACATCGCGGCATGACATTCCGTCCACTGTGGGCGTTCTGTTTACTGATTCCACTAAAATCCATCGAATAACAGGAAATAGTGGAATTATTGTTTTGGGAGTAAATAATTTCCTCCATAATTGCAGAAAAGATCTAAAACAGAGGAATTGCTTCTTCTATAGAACTTTTTTCTATTCAATTTCCACCATTTTCATTAGTTTAAGGCTTTTTTAGAGGAAACCAGTAGCCTGCAGTTAGGGTAAGGACAAGCAGACTCTAAGCAGCCGTCGGTACCATAGCGTCCCAAGGGACGCATTGCGAGGGTATTGTCCTCGCTTATGTACCGCTACGGTCTGCGTCCGTAAGCGAATCGTGTAAAGCACGCGCGGGTCTGCGGTTCTTAGCCCCAATGCGGGCTACGGGGATTCGTCACATCCGCAATGAGCCCCGCTATTCATAAGATTGCCAGCAAAAAAACGCTGCCAATCTTATTTCATATCGCGGCGTTCGCCGCATCACGGCATAAGTAAAGACAGCGATTTGTGCGCAAGCGCCCATCGCTGTCCTCACTATGCCTATGCGCGGCTCATTGCTCGCGTAAACTCTCAATTTAATATACAATTTTACAATTTTGTAAAGAGTAAACGGTTTGACAGAAGGGGGAGAAACGCTTACAATTCAAGTAGTTATACAGGCTGTGGCACAAAGGAGACGGGCAGGAATGGAGAATCGGCGAGAGGAATTTCTGAAAACAGTATGTCAGATCTATATGGCTGCCGTTCTGGTCGTGTTGCCGCTGTACTATATTCCCGGAAATGGATATGACAAATTGGGCGATAGCAAATATTATTTATATCGCAATATCTCTCTGATCTGTATGGGGATTTGTCTGGCGGTACAGATCATCGCTGTGGTAAGAAGCTGCCGGATGGAAAACAGCAGTAGTTCCGGTATGTATATGAGAAAAACCGGGGGAAAAATAATCAGATGGTGCAGAGAGCATAGTGTTGTGACGGCCGTCTGCTTATATGGATTTTGCGCATTATTGTCTGCCATCTGTAGTTCTTACGGAAGGACCGCCTGGGCCGGAGAACGGGAATGGTACATGGGCGCTGTCACCATCTGCCTGATGGTAGGCGGATTTCTGATGGTAGCGGATTACAGCGGACAATACATCCGGATTTTATATCTGGGAGAAGCAGCGTCTGTCATAGTGGCACTCATAGGATTGCTCCAAAAACTGGGTTATGATCCTTTGGGACTGCTGAAGGGCTATGTGGTAGGGGACTGGGAATATACACATATGCTCAGTACTTTGGGAAATAATAACTGGCTCAGCGGGTATTACAGTGTGATGCTTCCTCTGTCACTGTCACTTTTTTGTAAGGCTGCGGAAGAGGGGAGAAAAGCTGCTTCCATTTTGCTTGGAGGCGGTAATGTCCTTGTGGTGATGATGTTGTTTTTACAGGGAAGTGACGGCGGTGTGATGGTGGCATGTGTAACACTGTGGATATGTTTTTGGAGCAGTCGTAAAAAAAACGGACTTTGGGAGCCGTTGCTTGTCTTGTTGTCCGGAGCCTGCGTTGGAATGTTATTGTGGGGAAAGGTGATGCAATCCCTGGGAACCTATGATATTTTATTACAGGATGGTATTGCAAGAAAAATGGCAGTATGGCAGGGATGGTTTCTGCTTGCAGTAGTGTGTCTGTTATTCTGCGGGATACATTATGCTCTTCCGGAAAAGAAAAAGAGGGCGCTAGAGATCGGAGCACTGTGCGGCAGTCTGTTGTTGGCTGCGGGTGTGATAATATGGTATATTTTGAAACTGCAGGGCAGCGATTTTGCGGAATGGGGCAATCGCCGGGGAATGTTATGGCAGATGGCATGGCAGGGTTTCTGCCGGGGAGATCTTAAGCAGAAGCTGCTGGGGGCCGGACCGGATTGCTTTGCAGCTTATTTGGAACAGGTGTTACCGGGAGGCACGGTACTATTTGACAAAGGTTATTTTGCCGGTTCGATTTTTACGAATGCACACAATGAATGGCTTACCACGTTGATCAACCTGGGGGTACTGGGAACTGCTGCTTATGCAGCCGTATTTCTTACCGCATTGTGGAAATACCGCAGAAATTCCATGGCGATCATGTTGCTTTTTACTTATGGAATGCATTCCCTGATCAGCTTTCAGCAGGTATTGAATACCCCTTTCTTTTTTGTGTTGCTGGGGGTATGCGAAGCTGAACAGCGCATGAATCAGCAATATAATACAGATACACATGAGGAGTCTATAGAAGTCGGATGAAAAATATTTGGAAAATTTTCACAAAAGATGTCAAACAATTAGTGAAGCAGCCTTTTGCACTGATCATAATTATTGGGTTGTGCGTGATCCCATCACTGTATGCCTGGTTTAATATTTTTGCCAACTGGGATCCTTATGCCAATACCGGCGGGATTCCCGTAGCAGTGGTGTCATTGGATCAGGACTATACGTTAAAGGACGGTTCCGTGGTAAATATGGGAGAATCCGTTCTGGAGAGTCTGCATTCTAATACCAGCGTAAAATGGATTTTCCCGGACACAGAGGAAGAAGCAGAAGAGGGTGTGGAAGCAGGAAAATATTATGCTGCTATTGTGATCACCGATAAGTTTACATACAGTATGTATAATGCATTTTCGGATGATTTCGAGAATCCGGCGCTGATCTATTATCAGAATCAAAAGAGCAATGCCATTGCTACGAAGATCACGGATACGGTAGCGGGAACGCTGCAGAACACCATTAACGAGACATTTATTAAAGTGGCAGCCACTACCATTTTTGAAGAGAGCAATTCCGTATCGGCGCAGGTGCAGGGCAGCAGTTACGTGGATGAATTTCGTGCGGATCTCGCGGAACTAAACGACAATCTGAAAGAATACAGCGCGATGATCGATTCCTTCCGCGCGGGAAATACCCGACTGGAAGCTGCGATCACCCATGTAAATTATGAAATCCCGGCAATGCAGAAGAAACTGGATGCGACGACTGCCAGCCTGAACCAGAGCAGTCAGAATCTGTCTTCGACCCGTGACACGCTGGCTGATTTCAGCAATAATATTGATACTTCCATGGCAAATATCAACAATTCCCTGGAAAATATGAAAAAGACGCTGGATGCCAGTAAACTGGCGGATGATACAGCGCAGATGACCAAAGATCTGAACAAAGTGGCGAGGGATACCAATACCCTGAACGGACAGGTGAATGATCTGCTGGCAGTACTGTTGCAGCAGAAATTACAGGGAAGCGTCTCCGGAGGGGATGCTTCTGTCTCCGGAGGCAACGCAGGTGCCGGCGGCAATGGAGGAAGTGCGGCTTCCGACGCGGCCATTGAGGCACTGAAGGCAATGCAGAAGGAACTGGATATGATGAACACCGTGGTGGGCAGTGTGCTGGAAGCTACGGATGAGCAGGCGGCGGAGAAGGCAAAAGTCAATGTCAACAATGCCATGAATAACCTGAAGAGCGTTATCGACAGCTGCGAAAATAATGTAAGCAATATGCAGGGCATTTATAAAAATAACCTGGTACCGCAGATGCAGAGAGTGCTGAACAATATGACAGATTCCCTGAATCAGGTGACCGGACTGGTAAATACTCTGAGTAACACGGTGAAAAATGTGGGTGTGGTCATGGAAGGCGTAGGTGACGCAGTGGACGGCACCAGTGAAAGCCTTGGCCAGATTCAGAGCGTGGTAGACAGCATCAGCGACAAACTGACAGACCTGACGGAACAGCTGGAGGGTGCTTCCGAAGAAGAAATGATGGATATTCTGGTGCGTTTTCTGGGCGGTGACCCGGATAGCCTGGGAGCTTATTTTGCATCTCCAGTGACCATGGAGACTGTTGCCATGTATCCTGTGGCCACCTACGGATCCGCTATGACTCCGTTTTATTCTACACTGGCCATCTGGGTAGGGTCTACGATACTGGTGGCACTGGTGAAAGTAAAAGCCTCTCCGAAAGGATTGGAAAATGCACAGAGTTATCAGTTGTATTTCGGCAGATATCTGCTGTTTTTCCTGCTGGCACAGATTCAGGCAGCCATTATCGTAGTGGGAGATCTGTGGCTGCTGAAGGTCAATATTGTGGAGCCGGCATTGTTTTTCCTGGCGGCAAGCTTTACGGCAACAGCATTTTCCCTGTTGATCTATTCGCTGACACTGGCATTCGGAGATGTGGGTAAGGCTGTCTGCGTCATTGTCATGGTATTGCAGATCGCGGGATCCAGCGGCACGTTCCCGATTGAACTGCTGCCGGATACTTATCAGAAAATATATATCTTTTTCCCATTCCCCTATGCCATTACGGCAATGCGTGAGGCGCTGGCGGGAATGTACGGAACGGCCTATATGGAAGCATTGGCAAAGCTGATCCTGTTTATGCTGGAGGGCCTGCTGATCGGCCTGGTGATCCGGATCCCTTTCGTCAAACTAAATCACTTTGTGGAAGAGAGAATGGAAGACACGGAACTCATGTGACGCCTATTCGGAGCCATGTAAACATTGCAAAAGGAAAGCTCCGCAGGAGCGGTTTTGCGAATGAAGTACCGAATAGGCAGAAAGTAAGGCAGAAAGTAAGGCAGAAAGGAAATTTCATGGAAAGAGACTACGAAGAGATTTTTCAGAAGGTGTTGGACTATGAGCAGACCCTTCATGAAAAAAACAGAAAAAGAATCAAGATCGGTCTGAAGTGCATCTGGATCGTGCCCCTGTTTTTCCTGGCATTGTTGTTCCTGACCGGCAGCAATAAAGTGATCTTCCTGATCCTGTGGATCGTGTCACTGTTCGCCCTGTCGATCTATCTGATCGTTGTGGAATATATGGATCATAACTTGCAGGAAAAGATTATGGAACTAAAGGGGGAAGAGGGAACGATCGAAGCAGTAACCCCTGCGGATTTTGACAGAGCGGCACAGATCATTCGCAAGACCCGTGAAATGATCGGTGAGGGACTGAACTCCCCGGCGGAGACACAGGCAGAAGTGACAGAGAAAAAAGACGAAGCAGAAGAAATAAAAGAAACAGAAGAAATAAAAGAAACAGAAGAAATACAAGAAACAGAAGACGGGGAGGAAGGCGAGTAATATGCGTAACATCTGGAAAATATTTACCACCGATATCCGTCGGATCAGCAATAATGTGGTGGCAGTTGTCATTATTATGGGACTGAGTATTCTCCCGGCACTGTATGCATGGTTCAATATTTTCTCCAACTGGGATCCCTATGAACCTGCGGCTACCAGTCAGCTGAAGGTGGCGGTGGCTTCCGATGATGCCGGAGCGGAGATCATGGGACTTTCCCTGAATGTAGGAGACAGTGTGTTGGAGGCTTTGGGGGCCAATACCACTATCGGCTGGGTATTCCCGGGGACTACCGAAGAAGCCCTGGAAGGAGTTAAGAACAGTGATTACTATGCGGCATTGATCATTCCGGAGAACTTCACACAGGAGATGTTGGGATTCCTGGACGGAGAAGTGGATCATCCTACCATTTACTATTATGAAAACGAGAAAAAGAACGGTATCGCACCCAAGATTACCGGAAAAGCGAAAAATGCCGTGCAGGAGCAGGTGAATGCCACATTTGTCAGCACCGTGGCAGAAGCTGTCATGAAAGCCGGAAATGCACTGTCCATGGCGAATGCAAGCGGACAGGTCAGTGTGACAGGTTCACTGGATTCTGTAAAGGCACAGCTGCAGGATTATGTGGTAATGCTGCAGTCCTTCCAGAGTATTATGAGTTCTGCGGAGATGATCATGGCCACCAGCCGGAATATGCTTCCGGATATGGACAATATACTGGAGAACGGACGAAATACCATGATCGGTATGCAGACCATGATCAATTCCAGCGTAGATGCAGTGGATGTTATGGGTGATATGGTGAGCAGCAGTATGGATATGGTGACGGAAGCGTTACAGTATCTGTCTGTGTTCTCGGATGGGTTGCTGGACCAGATGGGCAGTAACAATATCGGAAGTACTACCGATACCGGACTGGGAATGGCGATCGGTCTGGTACAGGGAATGCAGGCCAACATGGATGTGCTGGGAAGCCTGGTCACCGGACAGGATGCGCAGATTCAGGCGATCAACCAGTCTCTGAAAAATATCGAGGCGGATTTAAAACAGCTGCAGAACAGCAAGGGTCAGGTAGACACGGATGTGAATACGCTGCGGGCACAGATCCGGGAACAGATTCAGATCTGCAATAAGCAGCTAAACAACCTGATGAATGATTACAATAATAATGTCAGACCTTCTTTCCGGAATACCGGGAAATCCATGCAGCAGGCATTTTTAAATGCCGCGGCTATGATGAACGGAACGAATGTGAATATGGATGAGATCTCGGATATTCTGGGAGAATATGAGCAGACCATCCGGGAAGGCAATTTAAGCCTGCAGGATTCCCTGATAATTGCACAGGAACTGCTGGACAAGGTAAGTAAAATAGCGGATAATATAAAACGGATCACCGGGGCGGATTCTTATGAAGATATTCTGAAAGCCATGGCCAGCGATCCGACTTCCGTGGCGGAATTCGTATCATCACCGGTGAAGCTTCAGACGGTACCGGTCTATCCGGTGGAGCACTACGGCTCCGCGGCATCGCCGTTTTACACGATCCTGGCGATCTGGGTGGGAGCACTGTTTTTAGTGGCTATCATCCATGTGGGTGTGAAACCCATTGATCCCGGAGATCATTACAAAGAATATGAAAGATACTTTGGCAGATATTTGCTGTTTTTCCTTATCGGACAGGCACAGACACTGCTGACGATCCTGGGCAATCTCTACTACATTGAGATCCAGTGCCAACATAAATTTCTATATTGGCTGGCAGCAGCTGTGGCAAGTGCGGCGTTCAGCTGTTTCATGTATTCCGTGACGTTTGCTTTCGGCAATGTGGGAGAGGCACTGGCCATCGTGGTCATGGTCGTTCAGGTAGCGGGAAGCGGAGGAACCTTCCCCATTGAGGCGCTGCCGAAGGTGTTTCAGTGGATCTATCCTTTCCTGCCGTTCCAGTTTGGCATGAAAGCGTTTAAAGAATGTATTGCAGGAATGTACGGTGTGGATTACTGGATCAATGTAGGAAAAATGACACTGTTCCTGATCGTAGCATTGCTGCTGGGACTGGCACTGGAACCGCCGTTCCGGAAGCTGAATCACAGGATCGAGAAGAGCAAAGAAAAGACGGGATTAATGATCTAATGCAGGTGATAAAAATAACATCGGAAAAGAAACATAAAATTGAAACGATCGCTTTATGGATGATTCTCATTCTGAGCACAGCAGTACTTTTCTCGCTGTGTCTCAATGAGGGAATAGACTATGATGAAGCATATAGTTATCGCACTGCCCATGATAATACTATGTTGGGGATCATACGTGTGGTATTGGATGCACATGATACAGATGTGCCGGTATGGTATATGGGGCTGCGGCTGTGGTCATTTCTTGTAGGGGATGGTATTATTGCTTACAAGATGTTTGCACTGTTGGGAACCGTATTATCCATGCTGTTGGGTCCAACGGTGATACGTAAGCAGTGGGGATCGAAAACAGCAGCTCTCTATATGATTTTGGTCAGTTTGTCACCGGCAATGATGAAGATCAGTGTAAACAATCGAATGTATTCCTGGACGGTGTTCGGAGTTACTGTCTGCGGATTGACTGCTTATTTTTTGCGAGAGCACATGAACAGCAGAATTTTATGGATGATATTGTTTTTAACTACTTTTTGTGGTATTTTCAGTCATTACTTCACAGCGTTCAGTTATCTGTTTATTTATCTGTATCTGCTGGTTGTAATCTGGCAACAGGATAGAAAACAGATATGGAAACCTCTTGTGTGTGGTGGATCGGTGGTAATACTTTTCGCAGTATGGCTGATAAGATCGGATTTTTTTCATCTGCTAACATCTGATGGAAATCTGGGAAATCAGGCAAAACTCCGCATTTATGAACTATTTGATTTTATTTTTGGTACGGAAGTGAAATATGCGGCTCGGATGGGAGAGGTTCTTTTTGTTCTGACATTACTCTGCGCTATCCTTTTTTGGAAGCGTCTTGGGAAACGAGACGGTATCTTTGCGGTTATGTGTACCTGTATGTTCCCCATAAGCTATCTGATGGCGGCGCTGTTGGCATTGCATGCTTCACATTTCTTTACCTATCGGCATGTCATGCACAGTATGGGACTTTTTTGGCTGGGAATGGCTATTATTTTATCACGAATCAATTTACAGGAATGGATTGCCTGTGTTTCTTTTACTGTATGGATGGGGGCATCTGCTTACAGGATCTCTTACAACGAGGAATATGATACGATTCCGTATCTGGAAGAGACTAAGGAGTTCATTGCGGAGAATATGGAGCCGGGGGATGTGATCGTGTATGATACCGACTGGCGTTTTGGACAGCTGTTTGGATGTTATATGCCGAATCAGACATTTTACACTATGGAAGAAGTGCCGGACCTGGCAGAATTGGCTGGAAAAAGAGTCTGGTATTTCCAATGCTTTGGTCATTTGTTGGACGAATCCGACAAATATACCGTTACCTATGAGAATATGGGACATTATGGATTCCAGTATATGGACGGAAACACAGATTTTGATATTTTGAAGGTGGAAATCACGGAGGAAACGGGAAATGATTAAATGGATGGAAAGAGGAATCCTGTTGGCAATGATACTTTCCATGCTGTTTGTCTGGCCGTATGGAGGAATCCGTGAAGATAAAAAGGACAGCTCTTTAAGTGAGGACTATGGATATACAGAACCCTTACAGGTAGGAGAATATGCTTCACAGTACTTTATTGCAGAGACGGATTTTTTGAAAACACTGGAGATCGCGGTGAACTATAATGAAGAGGAAGCTCGAAACGGACTTCTGGGTCTGGAGATTTGGAAAGAGGATCAGAAGATATATGAGGGAGTGATCCCTTATGATGCCATGGAATCGGCAACTTTTTTCCCGGCAGTTATCGAGACCTGGCTGAAAAGGGGCGCTGTATATGAATACCGGATCGTGAATCAAAGTATTTCCGAGAATCTGCCGCAGGTAGTATATACTACTACAGAAAAGGCACATGTGTTGGAAAATCAACAGTTGGTTGTACATGGAACAATTGTGAACGGACAGGCATTAAATCGTTATACCTGGAGAAAAAAGCTGGATGTGGTCAGCGTGTTGGAAATTGACAGTTTTATTGCTATATTGGCTGCAATGATATATGCTGTATTGGAACAATGGAAAGGAAAAAAGAAACAATGAAGTGGGTGAAATTCAGAATAAAGACTGTGACAGACGCGGAAGATATTATTATCAGTACCCTGTATGATCTGGGACTGGAGGGTGCACAGATCGAGGACAAGGTGCCTCTGACTGCGATGGAGAAGGAGCAGATGTTCGTGGACATCCTGCCGGACGGACCGGAGGATGATGGCATTGCATACTTAAGCTTTTTTGTAGAGGAAAAAGAAGACGGCAGTCTGGAAGTAGCTGGTGAGAAGACTACCACTGAGGCAGTACTTGCCGATGTGAAGCAGGAATTGGAAGATTTACGCCAGTTTATGGATATCGGAGAAGGTTCCGTCGTCGTGGATGAGACGGAGGACATTGACTGGATCAATAACTGGAAGCAGTATTTCCATCAGTTTTATATTGATGACATCCTGGTCATCCCTTCCTGGGAAAATATCAAGCCTGAAGATACCGATAAAATGGTGCTCCATATCGATCCCGGCACGGCGTTCGGTACCGGGATGCATGAGACTACACAGCTGTGTATCCGTCAGCTGCGCAAGTTCATTACCCCAGAGACGGAGCTTCTGGACGTAGGAACCGGCAGTGGTATTCTGGCAATTTTATCTTTGATGTTCGGCGCAAAACATGCTGTGGGAACCGACCTGGATATCTGTGCAGTGGAAGCTGTGGCACAGAACTGTGAAGTGAACGGCATTGATCCGGCACAATTTGACATGATGATCGGCAACATCATTACCGATAAAGAAGTACAGGACAAAGTGGGGTATGAGTGTTATGATATCGTGGTAGCCAATATCCTGGCAGATGTGCTGGTGCCACTGACTCCCGTGATCGTACATCAATTGAAAAAAGGCGGTATCTACATTACCTCCGGAATTATTGATGACAAGGAGCAGACTGTGGTAGAGGCAGTGAAGGCAGCAGGCCTGGAAGTACTGGAAGTCACTTATCAGGGAGAATGGGTCAGTGTGACCGCAAGAAAAAATTAGAGGATTTTTAACAATGTATCAGTTTTTTGTAGAGCCGGATCAGATCGATGTGGCGGGAAAAAGCGTCATCATCCGGGGGAACGATGTGAATCATATCAAAAATGTACTGCGGATGCGTCCCGGTGAGGAAGTGGCGGTCAGCAACGGAATCGACGGCAGGGAATACCGTTGCGGGATCCTGGCGTTGGAGGAAGACTGTGTTCGTCTGGAACTACGTTTTATCAAGGAAGATGGTGTGGAGCTTCCCGCAAAGATCTACCTGTTCCAGGGGCTGCCCAAGGCGGATAAAATGGAACTCATTATTCAAAAAGCAGTGGAACTGGGAGCTTTTCAGGTGATTCCTGTAGCAATGAAACGCTGCGTGGTGAAATTGGATGAGAAAAAAGCGGACAGCAAAATAAAGCGCTGGCAGGGAATTGCGGAAGCAGCCGCCAAGCAGAGCAAACGAGGTGTGATCCCGACGGTGGCACCTGTAATGAGCTATGCACAGGCAGTGAAAATGGCATCAGAAATGGATCTGAAGCTGGTGCCCTACGAACTGGCAGAGGGGATGGAACAGACGAAACAGCTGATCGAAAGTGTAAAGCCGGGTCAGCGGATCGCTATTTTCATCGGTCCGGAGGGCGGCTTCGATCCGGAGGAGATCCGTACTGCCACAGAGGCCGCAATACAGCCGATTACGCTGGGCAAGAGGATCCTTCGTACAGAGACCGCTGGATTTACGACTATCGCATGGCTGATGTATCAGTTGGAAAATTAGCGGATGGGCGGCACAGAGTATCTGCCTTTGGCATATTTTAATCATAAGAAGAATATAGTAACTATTCAGAGTAAACGGAAAGTTTTGAAAGAGCGATCCGGCGAATGGACGTTGAGTAGCTGCTACACAGATAGATAGCAAGGAGAAGAAGAGAATGGAAGTCTATTTGGACAATTCCGCTACGACCAGAACTTTTCCGGAAGTAGCCGAATTGATGACG
>ERZ1034701.739-NODE-739-length-11614-cov-79.116100_pt1 | contig 11614 bp, 17 predicted proteins | sample MGYA00520651_ERZ1034701 | MGnify/ENA primary metagenome ERZ1034701 (study PRJEB33766, sample SAMN09781713) | gut metagenome | biome: gut microbiome | host: Homo sapiens | place: Madagascar | study: EMG produced TPA metagenomics assembly of the PRJNA485056 data...
TGGCGGCAGAGCCGCCCCCGCCCTCACAAGGCACTCGGCATTATTTGTCGCCTAGCGGAAGCCAACCCCTTTCGCCCCCGCACATCGGGGGCACATATGCCACCCCTGCTAAGTGAATCGTTTTCCATCGGGCAGGGGGCGTGCCGCTCCCCCGCGCTCAGGAAAAACGAAAAACGGATACCCCATGAGCAAGCCTGCTTAAAAATTGCCGCTTGCAGCGACAAAGTACGGATACCCCATAGTGTTTGCATGAGCAGCCACGCCAAATTGTTGCGATATGCGTTTATGATTATCGCGAGCGATAATCACGCATATCGCATGTTAACCCCCTTCGCCCCCGTAATTCGGGGGCACAAATGTCTTTATAGCGCTACCTCCCTGCAATCCCCCCTCTGCCCCACCCGATATGGGCGCAGTCGGTAGCCCCCACAGCCCTTGGCGGGCGTCTAAAGCCGCCCTTATCGCCAAGAGCTGTGGGGGCTGCCGCCCGCACCCATGTCCCGTGCGCCCTCCCCCCAAGGGGGTGGGCTCCCAAATATGTCTTTTTGGAGCTACCTCCATAAATATTGCCTAAAGCTTGCCAGAAAACAAATGTCTTTTTGGCGCTACCTTGCTTGAAATCCCCCCTCTGCCCCACCCAATATGGGCGCAGTCGGTAGCCCCCACAGCCCTTGGCGGGCGTCTAAAGCCGCCTTTATCGCCAAGAGCTGTGGGGGCTGCCGCCCGCACCCATGTCCCGTGCGCCCTCCCCCCAAGGGGGTGGGCTCCCAAATATGTCTTTTTGGAGCTACCTCCATAAATATTGCCTAAAGCTTGCCAGAAAACAAATGTCTTTTTGGCGCTACCTTGCTTGAAATCCCCCCTCTGCCCCACCCAATATGGGCGCAGTCGGTAGCCCCCACAGCCCTTGGCGGGCGTCTAAAGCCGCCTTTATCGCCAAGAGCTGTGGGGGCTGCCGCCCGCACCCATGTCCCGTGCGCCCTCCCCCCAAGGGGGTGGGCTCCCAAATATGTCTTTTTGGAGCTACCTCCATAAATATTGCCTAAAGCTTGCCAGAAAACAAATGTCTTTTTGGCGCTACCTTGCTTGAAATCCCCCCTCTGCCCCACCCAATATGGGCGCAGTCGGTAGCCCCCACAGCCCTTGGCGGGCGTCTAAAGCCGCCTTTATCGCCAAGAGCTGTGGGGGCTGCCGCCCACACCCATGTCCCGTGCGCCCTCCCCCCAAGGGGGTGGGCTCCCAAATTATCGAGCTTAAATAAAATGCTGATTTTGTTTGCATAAAGGGGATATGGAGATAAAAAGAAAAAATTTTAGGAAATAGGTAAGGACCGTTTTTAATTTTTTCTTTTTATGATATATGAGAGAAAAAAACTTGGGAATCAAGGAAAGAAAAAGCTATCTAAAGATGTGTCAGGGCTGCGTGAAAGTATATACTTTTTAACATAAAGTGTTAATAAAAAGTATATACTTTTAACTTAATTTCCTTGCGTATATCAGAAAAAAGTAGTATCTTTGCGGTAGAGAAAGGGAGATAATAATTATCTCTTACCTCTTAAAGCTATCGTATATGACATTTAAAGAATTATTTGAACTTGAAAGCTATTTGGTTAATGCTCATTTAAGCATTGAGCAATTTACATTAAAGAAGTTAACTCCTGTCTCATTCCTTACAGGTATTACTAAATACGGTGTATGGGATAGCCATAAATTAATCGGTCGTTGGATTCTCATTACTTTTGAAAATGCGAAAGACGCTAATTTTCATTTTAAATATCTAATCGAGAATCATGTTCAACAATCAATTCATTGCCCTATGATGTTAATCGAAAATGCAATGGGTGATTATAAATTGTTGATTTCTATTCACGAAAATCAAGATTAAAGGTAATGGGGGTCTAACCAACCCCCGCTTAAATCTCGCTATCATGATTAATGAATATATCCAATATCTAGTCTATACAAAAGGGTATTCTGAAAATACCGCTAGATTATATGAAATCACTTTGCATTCATTTGCTAAGGCAATGCAGGGGCGCAAATGGTCTGAAATAACGTCAGATGATATCACTAACTATCTTATCATCAAGAAGGCGTCTGGCGCAAGCAACAACACAATCGTTGCTAATATATCAGCCATCAGAGGTTTATTTAATTGGATGTCCCGCAACTATCCATTGCCGCTGAATCCCGCTAAGTTTATCGAATCCCCTAAAAAGGAGAAGACAATACCGCATATCTTGAATGCTGATGATATCATCAAGGCAGTTCAGCAGGAACAGAATCAAGATATCAAGTTAGCTATAATGATAATGGTATCGACCGGAATGCGAGTATCAGAAACAAGAACCCTTACATTCGAGCAGATAAATATGAGCAACAGCCAGGCTGTTGTTATGGGCAAGGGTAAAAAGGAAAGAACTATCTTTTTCCCTTCTTACATTATCGAATCCCTCAAGCTGAGAGGAAAGCAGGAGGGCGAAATCTTCGAGGGATGGCAAGATAGAGAATTTCGTTACGCAATCTATTTCGCATTTGATAGAATAGGCATAAAGATGTCTCCTCATTTGCTCAGACATACTTTTGCTAGCAATGCGATAAACCGAGGAATGCGCCTTGATGTTTTGCGTGAGATATTGGGGCATACATCAATCTCAACAACTCAGATATACATGCATACTAACAATGTAGCTATGCAATCAGAATACAACAGAACAATATGTTAAATCTTTAAGCCCTAGCGCATCACGGTTAAGCGCATATCTATGACAACAGATTTAAATCAGATTTTGGCACGTGACGATTACAAGCGCCTTACAGAATCTCTTAAAGAGAAAGTTATTGAGGTCGCTAAAAGCATACGTCACAAAATGGATGAACTCGATGTAAGTGATGATTACATGGACGGTGGCTTGAAAGTTGACAATATTACAGTTGTTGTCGCACATTTGGGATATGGTGACAGCGGTTATTATGATTGCTTGGTGATGCAGTCAAGAAACGAGGAATACGGTTTCCCCGTTTGGCATTGCCTAGAAGATGTTGGTAATGTACGTCAAGAGGATAGAGGATATTTTGTTGACGGTGACGCAACTAACAAAGAACGTTTAGCATTCATAAATGCATCAAAGAAACTTATATTGAAGCTAGGTGAAATTGAGCAAAAGAATGTAGAAATAGTGCAAAATGCACTCAATAATAAATAAGGTTACGAGGGGCTAACCACCCCTCATTTAAAGCTATCGTGTTATGAAGAAAGAAACCTATAAAAAGGATGATTGGTTCATCCGTTTTCTCAACGTGTTTATGATGCACGCATCATACTGGCTCATCATTGCATTATTAATACGTTACATCAACGCTCATGGATAAGATAACATTATCACAGCGCAGCGCATTAAAAGCAACCCTAATGAGGGTTGCAGCGCTGCATCCACATGGGGTATTAATGTACGGAGTTGACAATATCAACGAGCAGTCATTTTGCAAGCTTATACAGCTAGGGCGCAATATCAGCAAGTTACTTGCTTGCACCCGAATCGACATCAAGGCAATTGGCAGCAATCCTCAGATAGAAGAAAAATTCGTCTCCTGGCTTAAAAGCCATGTGCGTACCCCATCAATGGTGCCGTTCTGCAATACTCTATTGTCACCTCATAATTGGTTGCGGTACAATATAACAGCCGATTTGTATTGCTTACATTTAGGTATCGCAGAAATTGACTATTACATGATCCTAAAGGATGAGCATCTAAGATATTATAGAGATAAAGCGTTTAATCATGCCAAGTAATCTTTTTAACAGAGAAGGGGCAAAGTATCTTTTGCTCCTCCTCATCATTGAAATATTAATTTTAAAATTAGTTGAGTTATGGCTAGACAAATAACACAAAAGGCAATCTCGGCAAAAATTGATAACGAGATATTCGTAGAAATGGAACTCTTTTGCAAGCGCACTGAGATTAAAAGAAACAAACTCATTAATGCAGCATTGAATGAGTACTTAAAAATTCATTGGGTATAGAAGAGGTGGCGGCTACCGCCGCCATCTCTCGACCCCGCCCACCCACCCCTATACGCAGCCCCTGGCAGGGCTGCGTTTTTTGTGCAATAGTCGTTAACGACTTCAAACAAAGGTTAAAGTTTAACTGTTAAAATGTAAAAGAAAACTAATAAAAAGCGACTACCTGGCAAAAACGTTGCAGGTAATTCGGGACTAACTCGCATTCAGAAAGATTTTGTACCTTTGCGAACGTGATAACAGGGGCATCCAACGGCACGCTCCAGGTACACCCCAGGTGCTCTGCCGGGGCATACCAGGTTCACCCCCCTGGGGTCTCGACTAGATACATTAACAATTTAAACCGTATTATTATGGCAAAATCAAAATCATTTTTCGGACTGCGTAAGGGTTCTACCAAGAGCCATACCTATTCCGTATTAGACGGTCAGCAGGTCACCAAGGACCGTGTGTATGACGTTAAAAACCCTCGCACTGAGGGACAGATGAAACAGCGTATGCTCATGACCACTGTAGGCGCAGCCTACAAGTTTATGAAGAGTATTGCCGACCACTCTTTTGAAGGAAAGGCTTCCGGAATGGCATGTATGCGCGAGTTCAATTCCCGCAACCTCAACCATTTCAAAAAAGCCGCTTCTGCTAACGGTCATGTAGCGTTCAATGAGTACAAAGACGGTGATATCAATCCACTGCCATTTATCCTCAGCGCAGGTTCACTTGCAGGTTTCGACTTCAAGCTGAACGCATCTTCGCAGCTTGAAATTGCATTCGAGCAGGCAGACGCAGATTTCACCACTGCTGAGGGAATCTATGCAGCTATGGGCATTAAGAAGAACGACCTCGTTACTTTCTGTAGTGTCATTGGTGAAGGTGGCGTAATTAATAATGTATTCGAGTACACCGCAGAGCGTTTTGATGTTGTTCGACTCGTTGCCGACAAGTCTGGCGCTGTTGCAAACCCTATTGATGCCTTTACTGTGAGCACCAATAACAGTGATGCCGCTGTCAACGCTGTTGTAGCGGGTTCAAAACTCACTATCACTTCGGGCGAATGCGACTTCGGTGCCGTAATACAGTCTCGAAAGGCTGACACAAACTGGCTGCGCTCTAGCGCTGTAATGGTTGTATCCGCAGACCTCATCGACGGTGTACAGACTGCAAACCAGTTGGCAACATACCCAGTGGGTACCGAACTCATTTTGAATAACGGCCCTATGGAGAATCAAGGTGGCGGTTCAGCTTCAAGTCTCCCTGCTCCTTCTCTCTCATTCGCTCAGAGTTCAATCACCGCTAATGGTACCGCAACAGTGAACGCTCCTCAGTTGAACGGTACACCATCTGGCGCTACTGTTACATACAGTTCACAGAATCCAACTATCGCAACTGTTAACGCATCTACAGGCGTAGTACAGCCAGTTTCAAATGGTACTGCCACCATCATTGCACGTACTAGCGCAACAAACGAATATGCAGCAGGGCAGGCATCATTCAAAGTTGTTGTTGCCGGTATTGAACAGCCACAGCTTGTAGTTACTCCTTCTACTGTAACACTCAGCGCAGAAACTCCTCAGCAGGCAGTTACATTCAGCAACCCTTCAAATGCAGAAGTAACTGTTGCCTTAGATGCAGCAGTAAAGGGTATTACTAGCGAGGTAGCAACAAACAAGCAGAGCGTTACCTTCAAGTTGACAGACTCTGAGAATGCAGAGCCAGGAAACGCAACAATTACAGTTGGCGCACAGAAGGCTACAGTCACAATCCAATTGTCAATGGCAGGAGGAGGAAGTCTTGGCATGTAGTCTCTAATCACAATTAATAATTCATAGCAAAGGGTGCAGGGAATTATGTCCATGCACCCTTTTTTAATAGTAAATGATTATGGACAGACATTCTAAAGACACGGTTGAATACTCTTCCGCTATAATATGCATAATGGCAGCAATCACAATTGGTATAGCGAGCATAGTAGTAAGTGAAACCCACGACATTGCCGCAGGTGTCCTCATCTTCGTTGCTCAGTTACTCATCTTCTCGGCTAGCGTTTTCCATCTTAATTATAAATTAGGTCAATATGGAGAAACAAAAAATAAATCAGCTGAAGAGTGATTATTTCACCCTCCAAGAGTTCACCAAATCATCAACGGCAACCCGACTGCAGATAGATAATACGCCAAACGCAGAAATATTACGAAATCTTCAGTACGGAGTTCAAATGGTTCTTGATCCTCTCAGAAGAATCCATCAGCAGCCGATAATAATAACTAGCGGTTACAGATGCGCACAGCTAAACAAAGCTGTTGGAGGAGTACCCAACAGTTGGCACACAAAAGGAAATGCCGCAGACATACACATCAAAGATGAAAATGAAGCTAGAGAGATTTTCAACATACTGAAAACTCTTCCTTCAGTAGATACAGCTTTGTTTGAACACTCTCAACAATCTCAATGGATTCACGTCCAATGGGATATGACTAAAACCCCACGACATCATTTCAACTTCAATTTCAGAGCCTAATGAAAACGATAATTGTTCTATACTTGTTTTTCTTGTTCACTTCCTGCTCTACAAATCGAACCGTTCAGCAAGAGCAAATCAAAGAAAAAGCCAGAATAGACAGTACATTCAACCATGTACTTACAAACAGAAACATAGAGATTGAATGGATTTTCACAGATGATACTGTTGCCATCCCATTTCTCCCTGGTGAAAATGACACGGCAGCTATACCACATTCAAAATTCACTCCCCAAAAAATCCCGAGGTATGGAAAAATCAGAATCCACATATCAAACGATAGCATCACAAGCCAGGGCAAAGTAAAGGCTACTATCAAAAAGAAAGCCAAAACGAAGAAAAAAGAGCCTGCCAAAGTGTTAAAAACAAAGAAGTCGAAAAAACGCTTTAATTTCTTATATGTAATCTTAATCGCATTTTGTGTTAAATTTTTGTGGGACAGCCGAAAAACTCTCAAAAAAATTTGGAGGATAATCAAATAAAATTGTATATTTGCACCGTCATAAGAGGATAAGAGCAACGCTGAGGAGCGACTCCCAACGGCTTATGACCACGATAGCGAGAGCCGAGCGGACGTAGTAAACCTACCCCGCTCGGCTTCATTTTTACCCAAATGTTGCTATTTTCTATAATACACGTTAATGATATCGTGATTCGCTAATTTACCTATTTATGATAAATAACAAAATTAAGCCTATGAACAAAGTATTAAAAGAAGTCAATGCGAGCAGAATAATGCTACAGTTGGTGAGCAATCCTCAGATTAGAGTATCGGATGTAGCATCTATGCTCTATATCAACAAGGATAAAGCAAGAAGATTGCTAGACTGGATGGTATGTCAAGGATACATCAAAAAGAAGATAATCAAATATGCTGGCAATGCCAACATGAATGTGTACACAAGATAATGGGACGGTTCTCGCTTCGTTGCATACGTGGTAAACCTAAGTCCTAGTTTTAAAACTTATAAGTCCAAAAGGCATGGAAATTAAAGTTTATGATATAGGCAAAGTCATTAAATACAATGGCATAAGATTGCAAGTCGTCAAGGCAGTGCAATCATGTCGTGGATGCTACTTCAAATTTCTAGAGCATTGCCACCCCGAAAATGTTGGAGCATGTACTAAACCATGGCGCCACGACAATGTTATCTTTCGCAAGTACGATAAGAACAAAAAAGAAAACTTACATGCAAGACAGAAACAAAGAAGTGGTACAAATAAGCGATGAAGGTATCGTCTTCATTGACGACCTTCTAGCAGATTACACCATACTAGTAAATCTGATTGCTAGTAATAATTGCATTTTGTTATTTGATAGCGAAGAAGCATTCAACACTCTAAATGAACTCCTTCAACCATTCATCAATGATAGATGCAGTTACGAGCTAGCCATTTACATTAAAAAAATTATCGCTGAACAATACGCTCAGCAAGTATCAATTAATAGTTTATAGAATTATGATTAAAGTAGAAATTATTGGCAACTTGGGCGCAGATGCTCAGTTGCAGGAGAAGAACGGAAACCGCTTTGTCTCTTTCCGAGTAGCAAATACTGATAAGTGGACAGATAAATCCACAGGTCAGATTATCGAGTCCACGCAATGGATATCTTGCACCCTCAATGGAGACGGTGGAGCACTCACCCCATATCTCAAGAAGGGTTCTAAAGTGTTCGTCCGTGGCAATGCTCAATTTGTTATATTCAGCAGTGCAAAGACTCATCAGATGGAAGTCGGGGTTAATCTCTTTGTGCGTGAGATTGAACTTTGTGGCGGTCAAAAGGAGAACCAACAGACAGCTCAGCAAACGCCAAATGCAAATTTGCCAATCTAAAATATGCTGAATGAAATCACATTGAATCAGTATATCACCTATGCGGGAAACCTCTTCCGATGCATTTTCAAGCGCACTGTAATTCTACAGAAGAAAGTTGAAGGCTTCAGCGGAATCTCCACCATTGCTAAACAACAGATAATCGATAGTATGCAGGAGGTAATAGAAGACGCTCAGACCCTAGAATTAGAGACAGAGATGCACTATGAATGCGGGTTCCCGCATGAAACATATTGGCAAGAATTAAGAATATATATTGATAAATATAAAAAACAACCATGGGCGCTGTATAACGAAATGCGAAATCGAGGTGTATATGGTTTAAACACCTCATTTTTGCTGTATTACGCCAAAGGACTTGCAGAAGATATTCAGGTTCTAGAAGGTTGGGCAGAAGAAGTAAGAATTTAAAACTAAAATATATGGAAGCGAAAGTACATCATATAGCATTTGTAACAGCAAAAGAACTCATCAAAGACGGATATCATGTTGCAGGATTTGGCTTTGATGAGAAAAAGGCTGAATCTCGCTACAATCTTGTGCATGAGAACGGAAACAAGATGGCAGTAGTATCAGTGGAAGCTGAAAACACCGTCTACATATATAAGAATAACAGATTGAATAAAACGATTAAACTATAAATAATATGGTACCATCATTGAAATGTGTCAATCTCGATTGGCTAGAAGTATATTGCGTCGAGCCAGCCGATATGCCAGCCCAATTCTTTCAAAATTTGGGATGGCAAGTCAATGTCCGAGAATACGGAACACCATTATACCAAGAAATGTTCACTCTTCTCACAGAACATGGCAAACCATTCATCGAAATTAGAAGAAACCCATATTCGCTTAAAGAAAAGGGTGGCATCTTCGAACATGGCTCATGCCACATAAGGCTGTCAAACAGGACCTTGTATCAATATAACCCGATACAAATACTCCAGGGCTTTTTGGATAAATACAATTATCAGTTGAAAGGTATCACACGCATAGATATTGCGTGTGACCAACTCGTATTCGATAATGGCATGGATCCTCAGAGATTGATATCAGATTACATGGCGGGTAACATTCTCAAAAACCGCAATTCTCGCATCAACGTTCATGGTACCGAGAAGGCAGACGGAAGAAACTGGAACTCCATCAAATGGGGTTCCGCTTCTTCCCCACTCTCAACAAAAATATACGATAAGACGCTAGAACTAAAAGAAGCTAGCGATAAACTATACATCAAAGATGCATGGGTTCGTGCCGGATTGTGCGACCTTCAGAAAGTTGCCTATACTTACAAGGATAAGAAGACCGGAACAGAAGAAAAGCGCAGTAAAATGGTAATAGTCAAGGCAGGAACAAAGACCGAGGAAGAACGTACAATCGATGAAGTGGAAGAGGTCAAGATATGGCGAGTAGAGTTTTCAATCAAATCTGAAGCAAGAAATTGGATAACGATAGATAATCAGCATACACTGTCAATTAGCCTAACGAAATTCCAATCGCCCGAACGCTGTTTGTTAATGTTCCTACTACTATCAAAGTGGTGCATGAACTTTGTGAAAGCTGAGTATAACGAAGACGGTAACCTCATTCGAAAGGATAGATGCACTACCATTCAACTCTACAGCGAGAAGAATCTTGAGAAAACCTTCAAACCTCATAGGGTAACCGAGCAGGAAGACCCAACACGAACACAAAAGATAATATACAACCGTCTCATAAGAATGTCGCACGATAGCGCATACAAGTTACCAGACTATGTTAGAAACATGTGTCTGCAACTTGCCAACTTCCTCACACGCTCGCATGGCAATTATTACATGACAGATGAACAGATGAAGCGAGCAGACAACCTAAGAGCAGAGATAAACGAAATGAAAGATACTGAACTCTTAGCACTAGATACATTCGAAGGTCTAGATTGGATAGAAAAATGGCAAAACCAAACCCTTACCGCAACTGAAAAATCATATATTCAGAGACACAAAAAAGAATACATAGCGCTCTTCATACAGCGTGCAGAAACCAACTACGAGAATGCAGAAAAAGAAATGCAGAGAGCGAGGACAGAAATAGAGTTTTGGAGCGGTAAAACCATGACCCCCGAACAGAAAGAAATCCTCTACGATTTGCCATTCTAGACTGCAATCGATGTTATTTTAGGCCAACTTCAAAAGAGTTGGCCCATAACCGTATATATCAACTACTTACGACATATAACTAAAGTTAAATTAAACCGAAAAAGAACTCAAAAAGACAACAGATTATTGCTCCAAACGCAACATTAAATGATAAATTTCAGATGAAAGACACAAATCCATAATAAAATATCAGATAATTATAAGAGACAAATGGCAAGAACTGACCAAAATGCGCCTTTTAGGCGATACAGTAGTATCGCCGTGCGAATGACAAAACACCCCGAAAATATGTTATACAACATAAAATAGATACAAGAACAATCTTCCGGAATCTAGAGAATATCCGGAAGAAGTCAACTTGCTCGCTACGCTCGCAAGTTTCCCCCGCTCGCTTCGCTCGCAGGAGCCTAGCGGACTGAAAGCAGATGATAACAGATCAGACCGGAAGAACCGAGACCGAAAGAGAAGCGCCCCTGCTCGCTTCGCTCGCAGGTGCCTAGCGGGTTGCGTGCCATTCTCCCTAGTGTATGCTTGAGTTAGCCACCTTCACGCCCTTGGGCAAGGTGGTGCGATGGCAAGGGCGAACATGCGGGGAACGGTAAACCGACCCCCGCATAATCGCCCTAATCTGCCATCGCACCGCCCTGCCCTGCGCTTGAACGGAAAAAGCGGTGTCCGAGAGCCTTGCAAGGGCGGGTCCCGTGGCGGCAGAGCCGCCCCCGCCCTCACAAGGCACTCGGCATTATTTGTCGCCTAACGGAAGCCAACCCCTTTCGCCCCCGCACATCGGGGGCACATGTGCCTTGCCTGCTGAGAGGAAAAGCGGTGTCCGAGAGCCTTGCAAGGGCGGGTCCCATGGCGGCAGAGCCGCCCCCGCCCTCACAAGGCACTCGGCATTATTTGTCGCCTAGCGGAAGCCAACCCCTTTCGCCCCCGCACATCGGGGGCACATGTGCCCCGCCTGCTGAGAGAAAAAGCGGTGTCCGAGAGCCTTGCAAGGGCGGGTCCCGTGGCGGCAGAGCCGCCCCCGCCCTCACAAGGCACTCGGCATTATTTGTCGCCTAGCGGAAGCCAACCCCTTTCGCCCCCGCACATCGGGGGCACAT
>ERZ1034701.743-NODE-743-length-11562-cov-6.580342_pt1 | contig 11562 bp, 8 predicted proteins | sample MGYA00520651_ERZ1034701 | MGnify/ENA primary metagenome ERZ1034701 (study PRJEB33766, sample SAMN09781713) | gut metagenome | biome: gut microbiome | host: Homo sapiens | place: Madagascar | study: EMG produced TPA metagenomics assembly of the PRJNA485056 data set...
TGCTCATCTTAGGAGTTTCTTCGAAACTCCATTATGCGCAGAAATCATGCGCAACTATTATGATATAATATCTATATAACAAATGCCGTATTTTAGGCATTTTGGGGCAATTGCTACTATCCGAGTACGGTGGTCCGTACTCGAACAGTAGTAAATCGTTTTTAGGTAAATTAAATTATACTAAATACTTTTTATTCATATATCCAATTTTACCATTTTTCTCCACTTTTGCATACCATTTAATCGATGACCGAAATAACACTTTAACAGATGCATTGTTAGCCACACGGAAATACTGTTTTTTCTTTTTTATGTCCTGCCACAAAATCAACCCCACAGGACGCTTAACTTTAGCCTGCCATGTCTCCTTAAATATCATAGGCGTTCCGTATTTTCTCTTCAGTTTTGTCGTTGTGCTTCCCCATTTAGATATGTACAGATGTGGCGTATCTACAAGGCTCTTCCAATCACCACCCCACGCAAGACCTACTGCTTTGGATTTTGCAATTTTAGCTACCTTTCTCATTAAATTGGTATCATATAATTTCTTGGAATCGTTGATTGCAAAATCAACAGCAATCCCCCACATGTGTTGGCTGGAATAGTTGCCGCCTTTGGCATTAGTAACGATCTTCCCCGGTTTAGTCCGTCCCTTTGCATACAGGGCATCCTGCTGTTCCTTCGTCCGGAACCCTTCGGTAACGATCAGATAAATTCCTTTCTTTCCACATTCTCGCAATAAACAAGTTAATTTATAATTCATCCATGGATGCAGTTTTGACCTGTCTATTCTTACATCATGCTCTTTTTTCATTTCGATTCCTCGCTTTCTGTATGTTGCTACACACTACTCTTCATTTTCTTTCGTCTTCCACTTCCGGAATACCCGCAACAGAAGTCAATAAGCTGACAACACCTGCCACTACCGCCGAAGACACTGCCAGCTTCCAATCAACTGTTGTCACTGTACTTCCTACGGCAATAATCGACACTGCTGTCTGTGCCATCGTTTTTATCGCTCTGATTCCTGCAGCTTTCATCCATTTTTTCGTGCTTACGCTTACTTTAAATACACAATTTTTTAACATTACTATCACCCTTTCCCTTCTAAATCTTGTATCCTGTGATTTGCTACTTTTATATCCTCTGTATTTAGGGCTACTGATTTTTCCAATTCATAAACTCTGTCGATTACCTGATTATGTACATCCTGCTTTTTCTCCAACTGCTCAAGACGATATGTGACCAAAGCAGTAGCTTTTTTGTTTGCGAAGTATGCGCCAGACATCGTCCCCATCATGGATATAGCTGCAATCACAATTTCTACTACATACTGTTGCATTTTCTTTTCCCTTCCCAGATGTTTTCTTCTGTGCATTACTCCGTATCCTCTACCATGAATTCCAAAGCATGCATTTGCTTGAGATTTAATGGCTCATTTTCGATTTCTGTCAGTCGAACTACCAATACCGGAATTTCAATCTCTGTCTGCATCAATTCCTGTATTTGCGAGTTTTTGTCTGCATCAGATGCGTCTGAATTGTTAATCTTCTGCAGATCGTCCTCATAAGGTTTATAAGCTTCAAGTAATTTACCATAGTTGCGGTTAATTTGGTGCGATAAGCGCACCCGAAGATCCGGACCATCATTTATCAAATCTGTTAATTGATTGATACATTCTACCATTTTTAAATTTGTCATTTTCATATTATGCTTCCTCCATTTCTGCGAATACTTGATCTGTGAAATCTGCAATATCCTTTTTTACCTGTGTAGCATTTTTGATATACAAATCTTTGTCGGTAATATTGGTGCTGATATTACCATTTTGTAAATTTGCATACATTGTTGCGGCCACCTTGTTCTCTCCAAACTGGCTACTACCTGTTAAAGTTACTGTCTTTGTGATTGTCATCATAGTTTCTTCCTCCTTAAAATAAAATATTTATATAAAAAAGACCCATCATAAAATTGATATGCGTCCATAATTTGTGGTACATATCACATAAAGATAGGTCTTTTTTATCCTATGCAATAGATTGTGTTTTGTTGTTAATTTGATTCTCCAAATATGCAATACGCGCTTGCATTGGAATAATCTGCTTATTAACCAGATCGCCTAACTTTGCATACAATTTTTGCACCATGTGCGTATTTAGAGCGATAAACTCTCCGTAATTGAGTCCGTACAAATAATCAATAGGAGTTGCTGATGTATCTTCTATTTCTGTCCCATCTGAGGTGTGTACAGTCGGATAAACAGGATCTTTGCAATACGCTGCCAGATCTACAGCATTGAGTCCGGCCTCATCCATCGCAGTCTTTGTCCACTGTGCTATAAATCCAATACGTGTACGATCATGGTTGTCATCCGGATTAACATTACGCCATCTATATGTCACAGGTTGCATCAGCATATACAAGCGCTCATATCGCTCATCAATCGCCTGTACATTGTCTTTCTGCCGTAAATCGGAAGTCTGAATAGTTCCATTAGTTGCATACACATACTGCCATTTATAAGTAGACGTGCCGAGACGATGTTTGCCTGTAATAGACGGATACAGATATCCGTTCGTAGCGTCTGACGCAAAAATTGCATTTGTAACTGCAAACATACGCACTGTATTGCCATATACAGTTGTCATTCCTGTTTTTTTTTCCTTAGCTCCATATCCTATTAATAAATTGTGACCTCCATTATAGATCATCATTTGTCTATTGGTGTTACTTGTGTCTTTTGCATATATCCCCCTATTATTTCCCAGATAAAGACTCCCTGAAAAATCCACGGTGCCACCAAACGATGCAGATGCACCTGTTATTTTTGTTTCAATTGTATTTGCCGAGTTTGTGAACGACAGCATTGGATAGATGGAATCATAGCAGCCAAGGATAGCTTTATCACCTGCTGTGGCGGTGTTGGAAAAATCCAAATAATTACCTCGAATAGTACACGTATTGATACGCGAATTGGCACTGTTTTGTATAAACACTCCACCATTATCAATATTGTTGAGTCTAATTCCAAGCGATGGGCTTAGCATAATACCGGTGTTTTTCGTATCACTAATAGCCGTCAACCCAGCCTTTAATCCGAGTGAACTAAGCGCCCAGCCAGCTATCTTACCACTGTTAGTAGTTATTGTTGCACCCGATATAGATCCTGTGGCAGTTATCGCCTGTGCAAACAGATCCGATACATTGATTTGTGCTGCTTTAATGGATCCTGTGGTAATCTTGCCTCCATCTATTGTTGTGGTATTGGCGCTATATAATCCGCGCAGCTCACTCAAAGCGCTATTGGCTGTCCCAGATGCGCTATTAGCTGTTGTCTTCGCTGTGTTAGCTGTACTTGCTGCACTGTCTGCTGTTGTCTTTGCCGCACTTGCCGTGCTGAACGCACTATCTGCTGTTGTCTTTGCTGTACTTGCCGTGCCGGATGCACCATCCGCTGTCTTTTTTGCACTATTGGCTGTTTCCGTCGCACTAGTCGCCGCTTTATTGGCTGCATTTGCCATTTCCGTTGCACTGGATGCCGCTGTGCTGGCTGCACTTGCTGTACTAGAGGCTGTGTTAGCTGTACTTTGTGCTGTTTTGGCTGCACTTGCTGCGTTATCAGCCGTAGTCTGTGCTGTCTTTGCTGCACTTGCTGCATTATTGGCTGTTGTCTGTGCCGTTCCGGCTGCACTTGTAGCGCTATTTGCAGTGCTTTGCGCTGTCGATATATCGCTTTGCATTCCTACAATGATCTTAGTCGCTCCAAGATTACTAATAAACGCAGTGCTGGACATAAGATTGTCAACATCAATCTGCGCCGCTTTAATGGAGCCTGTAGTAATCTTGCCTCCATCTATTGTTGTGGTATTGGCGCTATATAATCCACGCAGCTCACTCAAAGCGCTATTGGCTGTCCCAGATGCGCTATTAGCTGTTGTCTTCGCTGTGTTAGCTGTACTTGCTGCACTGTCTGCTGTTGTCTTTGCCGCACTTGCCGTGCTGAACGCACTATCTGCTGTTGTCTTTGCTGTACTTGCCGTGCCGGATGCACCATCCGCTGTCTTTTTTGCACTATTGGCTGTTTCCGTCGCACTAGTCGCCGCTTTATTGGCTGCATTTGCCATTTCCGTTGCACTGGATGCCGCTGTGCTGGCTGCACTTGCTGTACTAGAGGCTGTGTTAGCTGTACTTTGTGCTGTTTTGGCTGCACTTGCTGCGTTATCAGCCGTAGTCTGTGCTGTCTTTGCTGCACTTGCTGCATTATTGGCTGTTGTCTGTGCCGTTCCGGCTGCACTTGTAGCGCTATTTGCAGTGCTTTGCGCTGTCGATATATCGCTTTGCATTCCTACAATGATCTTAGTTGCTCCGAGATTACTAATAAACGCATCACTGGCAATCAAACTTATAATGTCAACTTTGTCTGCTGTAACTGCATTTGCCGCCAATAGATTAGTTGTTATTGTTTCTGCCGCAATCTCCTTTGACGTGATAGCTCCAGCTACAATACAATCCGCAGTGATTGATCGTTTAGTTAATATCGTTGCATCTAAACTATCCACATTTTTTGATACAAGATCTCCAACATTATTTAATGCATAGATTACCGATTTGTCAGATCCGACCAAGCAAAGACGTTCTACGCTCAACGTTCCGGCCGTTATCTTATCTGCAGTAAGCTCAACTATTTTTGCAGATGTGATCGATCCATCCGCTATTTGTGCGGTGCCTATAGCCCCTGTTGCTATTAATGCTGTACCTATAGCTCCGGCTTTTACGTTTGCCAATGTAATATCCGCATATTTAATATCTGCCTTATCTGTCGTTAAATATCGAACGTCGGCCCTATCTGTTGTTAAATACAGGATATTTGCTGTTTCTGCTGTTAAATAGGTTGCTTTCGCAACCTCTGTAGACAGATATGTTACCTTTGCATTTTCCACAGTCAAATATTTTACATCGGCCTGCTCTGCCGTTAGATAAAGGGCGTTAGCTTTTGCTACAGTTAAATATCTTATATCAGCCTGCTCTGCTGTTAAAACATTAATGTCTGCCAAGGCCGCCTTAATTGCATCTGTTGTTAATGCCTCTGTTTGTATGTTTTTGATAATGGCATCATCTGCCTTTAACGTCGATATAGAAGCCACTTTAGATACAAGGGTATCGGTGGTAACGGCGTTTGCATGCAATGTATCAAACTCACCATATAAAGCGCGAATTTGCTTGGTACTATATTTTTCCAATGACGACGTGTAGTTTGTCAGCGACTGTACGTCTGCCGCACTTGCTGCTATTTGACCAGAGGATGTTGCATCATAGGCACTCCCTACGGTAAAAGTATCATTGGAAGGCGATTCGATACCAAGCGTCCTCTTAGTTATCCGCAAATACATTTTATTAATATTAAGTAGCGGTGCGTTAACCATATAGTAATTCCCAAGCACTATCGCCGGGAATGTTGGATCTAACAAATGCTTATCAAACGCAGTGATTTGATATGTACGCTGTGGTTCTTCGTTTTCCAGCAGATAATCTTCTGCAGCGTCCAGCAGTTCTTGCGCCGTTTCGATATCATCAAATATAACAGTTTTACACACATCATATACCGATGTATCCCCAACTACTGTTATATCCCCGCCATTCACCTCGGCTACAGTTACTCGTTCTAAATTGTCCTCATCCGTATATAACTTAGATCCATATGGAACAATTTTGGTGCAAAGATTTGTCGCATCCTCGTCGCACTGATAAGATATCAAATTATCACCTATGGTAATTGCGTCACTGACCGAAGTAGCCGTAACATAAGCACCTATATACATCGTTTGGTAATAATCGTTTGCAACAACACCCCCATCAACCCACACGCGCATTTCCAGGCCTAACGCACTAAACAACTTATTGGAGATAAACTCATATAGAGATTCTCCCTCGCTCTGTATCTCATGCTTTTCTGCCAATAGCTCACCATCTATTCCCGATGCATCGAACTTCCACACATCCGAATGTGTTTTATTGTACAGCCCCAACACCTTATTTAAAATGTTGGGGATTGTATCGTTAAACACTTGAATAGGTACTGGCTGATCGTGTAGAAATCCAATCATAGATTCGCAAATCACTTTACGCCCAAACCCGGATGCCGAAAACTCAGGTGTCACACGTAATACGCGCCCGAAAAATATCGGGTTACCTTGTTGATCTGTCGCCAAAATTCTGCTGCTGTATGGCTTAATAACATTGTAACCGGGATTATTGGCGTAAACATACATCTCAATCGAACCAATCGAGCCAATTTCTTCCGTAATTGTTCCGGTTACCTTGGCAGGAGAATTATCTGTAGATGCATCATTTATTTTTGTGCGGTAGGTCTTGCCAGATCGCTCTTTATTGATCAAATAAATATTGCGCATTTACAACACATCCTTTCCCCCCACTATACGGTAGGGATTAGCCTTAAAAGTCAAAGTGCATCTCATGTGCTTACGGGTCGAATCACTGTAACTGATTTGAGTGCATATTGCCATATAGGTAGATGTTGGATCGTCATCATCAACAAAACTTTTGCGTCCGACACCGACAAGAAAAGCTCTGGTTAGAGTATTAGCCAGAGTATATAATTGCTCTGGAGTTTCCAATCTGCACCACACTTTAACTGTTATAGTACGATCATCATAAGTGGTATAGCCGGCAACCTCATCTATGTCAATAACACTACTTCGCAATGGAATAGTCACTTCTGTCTGCCGTCTCACTGGGGATCCAATATCAATACTTTCCACAGTCAATCCATAATCTGCGTAAGAATTTTTGCCATCAAAAGTAAAAGTATGCATTAGATTACTAACCCCCTTTGTTTTAAGCTAATCTTACCGCCTTGAAGCAGGTCAAGTGCCGATATAGTAGCGTTTGCAATTGCTTTAGAATCCAACATCAAAGTAAGCGATACAGGGCGTCTTGCCTCGAGCGATGTAGCTGCTGTATCTGTCACTGTGCCGGCTGTCACATTTGGGGCTTCCACTTTTTTAGGCAAAGAATTTAGAATAATATTGTGTAAGTCTTGTGTCTCCTTTTCCAATCCTTGTGCAAATCCTGCCCCTGTATATCCCCCCAGCTTAGCCATAACACGAGACGGCGAATGGATCCCTAAATTCTTTTTGACTTGCTTAACCGTAGTACCCGTCATACCAGCAATTGATTTGTACACAGCCTCGCTACCCGACGCTATTCCTTTTGCGAAGCCCTGCGATACATTTTTACCAAGCTGCCTCATTTGCTTTTGTGTACTCTTATCAAGAGATGCTACAGATTTTTTTAGTTTGTTATACTGTTTTTGTAAATTTTGCAACTGCTGTTGTTGCTGTTTGACCTGTTGCTTTGTCGCTTTTTGAAGCGAAACAAGTTGTGCCTGTGTGCTCTTTTGCAGTGCGGCATTTTCCGTGACAGCCTCCTGCTTAGCAGTCGCATTACGCTGGCTGTAGTATTTTTTGTATTGTGACAACTGTGCATCAGACATTGCCGCCAAAGTAGACACATCTCCAGCAGAAGATACTCCGGCAGATTCAAGATCCTTTAATAAGTCACCCGACACCCCCCTCTTACGCAATGTATCCATGTTCGTTTTCCATTGCTGCACCATCTCAGCCTGTGTCTTCATGTTACGAATTAATCCATCCGCATTATTGGTTTTAGATGAAGAAGCTTTTTCAAACAACCCCCATGTTGATGCTATCCCGGATGCTGTATCCTTTACAGCATCCGTATATTCCTTTTTAACCTCTGCCATCTGCGATTGGAGATCCTTAATTGTTTCATTGTAACTCGTACGGATCTCCTTTAGCTTAGACTGCATCGTCTTCATCTTTTCCTGATATTTCTCGTTCTTTTCTTCCTGCGCATTTAACAACTCATTTCTAGCCGTATAATATTGTTTGAGTGCGTCCTTGTGTGCCTGTGTGCCCTTTTTGGTAGCTTTTACAATATTGCTCCACATTTTAGTGATGGCTGTCTTGCTATATCCATGTCCATTGGTACGCAGATCTTTCATTTCGATCTTGCTTTCCAAAGCACTTATCATCTCCTGCCCAAGTTCATTCGCAGTCTTCTTCAAGTTTTTCTTGGTCTTTTTCAGTCCCTTATTTAATCCGTCACCTGCGTTTTTCCCTGATTTTTCCGTTTTTTTAGATGGAGAATGGATGTCCAAGCTTGATCTGATCGACTCATCGACAGCATTACCAAGCTCTTCACCTGCCTTGCCGACCGCTTTTTTGCGATTATTTAAGCCATTCACTACCCCATCTCCAGTGTATTCACCGTCCTCTTCCATCACACGAGAGGGAGAATGAATCTTCAGTGCCTTTCTGAATCCGGAGTCCGCACTCTTACCAAGATCTTCGTATGCTTTGACTACTCTTGCTTTGTTTGCATTCAACCCCTTAATCAAACCATCGACCGAAGACACGCCCGCCTCTTCCTCCAATGCTTTGATCTGCTCCTTAGACTTTTGGATCGCATCCAACGCATCTGCTCCACCCTTCTCAAAGGCAGATTTCATATTTTTCGGCACTTTAAGATATGCCTTTTCCATATTTTTTTGCGATGCCTTAGACTGCTTATCAATCTGTGCATTGATAAGCCTACTCGCCTTTGACACGCTCATCGTACCATTCTTCATGCCATCCGTTATTTCTTTCGGGATAGCCACACCTGACTGTCTTGCCTTTTTAGCTAATTTCATCAGATTATTCACAACTGCATTATTAATAGACTTTACTGCATCGTCCGGAGATTTTGCACCGGACTTAAGACCATTTGCAAGTCCTTTCGGGATCTTAGTTCCTGTTTCCTTTGCGACCTTAACAACTTGTTCAAATTGTTGTTTGCTCTTCTTAGAAGTCTTACCGCCTATACTTGCTATATCCTGCTCCGCTTTTTGGAAGCCCTTTGCTACAGCACTATACTGATCAGCAGCCTTTTTTGTCGATTTAGCAGCCGCTTTGGATGATTTGTTTTGCTTCTCTTGTTCCGCATTTAATTTATTCGCATATTTCTGGCATCTGTCTACCTCTTGATTGCAATCCGACAGTGTCTGATTATATTTCTTGATTTCGTTACGCAGTTTCTTGCGATTCTCTTTCTCTTGTTCCTTGGTTTTAAGATACTGACGCTCTTTATATAAGGCATTCTGATACGTTTTGCTATAATTTTCGTTATAGTTTGGATTATTTTTGTTTTCCTCATACTCCTTATTCAAAGCCTTTTGAGCTTCCGTTGCCTCTTTATATGCATCAGTTACTTTTTGCTGTGAATCAGTAATTGCCTGATTCGCATTTTCAATATTTTTTTGCGCATCATACTGCGCCTTGTATATATCCTTTAAGTCATCCTGCAGCGCTTGTGTCAAATATAACTGTTTCCAGTTTTTTATCTGCTTTTCAATCTCCTTGTTGCTCATTTTTAACGTTCCCGTTTGTTCGTCGTACGACTTTGTAATTCCGGGAATCTGGTTAGATAGAGACTGCACAAGTGTCTTCATCTCGTTTTTTTGCGCCTTGCTTTTATTTTCTACCTTATTAAGTTCCATCAATCGTTTTGCTTGTTGTTCCGTAGCAAATGCCTCTGACTCTGATGATTGAATCTTTTCTTTGGAGGATTTTATTGTCTGTTGGATAGTTTCGTTTTTTTGTCGCATAGCACTTACGGTCGCATCAAATTCCTGTCGTTCTTTACGTTCTTCCGCTGATTCTTTGCTGGTTGCCGTCTTCAGAGCAACTACAGCCGTCGCAAGTGTACCAAGAGCAACCACAGCAATACCAATCGGATTTGCTAAAGATGCAATACTGCTTATGCCTCCGACTACATCCATTGCCTTTGAGGCCGCCTTAAGAGTAAGCATTGCTCCGCCTATAGCAGTAACACCAGCTACTACCCCCTGTGCATGCTCTATAATCCATGTCATTCCAGTCGTTACAACATCTATGCCCCCCGATGCCAAATTGATTAAATCTTCCTTATTTTCTTGAATTGCTGTTCCAATTTCTGTCGCAGCAGACAAAATACTTGGTGCTAATTCGACCCCTATTTCTCGCTTAAGCGCATCAGACTGTGCACTTAGTCTATCAAATTGATCATTTACTGCATTCATGGCATCTAGCGTATCCTGCGACAATACCGCCCCGACAGACTGTGCTTCTTTTTTTAACTCGTTAATTCCTGCACTGCCTTGTGCTATCAGTGGATTTAATGTCTGTGCAGATTTGCCAAAAATGGTCATCGCTAAGCTATTACGCTCTGTTTCGTTCGCCACATTTCCTAAAGCATCAATAACATCCCAATAAACATCCTCGCTGTCGCGCAAATTACCATTGGCATCCGTGACCGATACAGCCAACCGTTCATACGCTTTAGCATAGGTAGCACTTCCTGCTTTAGCCTTAGACATTGACTTAATATTTTTTGCCATGGATCCTGTCACCTGTTCTAATGATACATCTACCAGATCTTCCATGTATTTTAATTCCTGCAATGTATCTGTTGCTACACCTGTCTGCGTAGAAAGTGTATTCATATCGTCAGCATATAGGCCAACATTTTTTGCTGAGGCAACAGATGCCTGCCCCACTGTAGTAATTGCCGTTTTGGTGCTACTAATTGCCTTGCCAATCAAATTACTCGCCAAATTAGCACGTAAACTATCCTTAAATGTATTTGTTTCTGCAACAACATTTTTTGTCTTTTTTCCATATTGGTCTAATGATTTTGCACACTGATCAGTAGCGTTTTCCGCCTCATGCATATATTTTTCGTTCTGCTGTACTGCACGATTTGCCTTAAGCACTTGTGTTTGCGCCCGGTTAAGCTGTGTTCTCCACGAATCAACTCTCTTAGAAGCACTGTCATAGTTATGTTCCCCTTTCTCTATCGCCTGCGCTAATTCTTTTAACTTTTTTTCTTGTTCTGCAATCTCTTTGTCCGTACTGGAACAAGACGCTTTCATTTTGTCCATGCTTTTCTGCGCCTGCTGATATTCTGATTTCAGCTTTCCTAAACTTTCAGCCACCTTCTGTTGGCTTTTTTGCGCATTTTCTAAACCTATGCGTACGGATTCCTGCTTGGATTTCTGTATATTCAAAATATTAGACAGCACCTTATGCTTATCTTGCAAAGCAGTCAAACTATTGGCATTCTCTGCATATTTTTCCTTAACAAGACCCAATTCAGATCTCATTGTAGCTAATTTTTTATTACACGCTGTCACTGCACTTTTAAACTCTTTTTCCCCGTCTAATACAATTGATGCCCCAATCTTTGCTTTATTTGCCATAAATTCCTCCAATTAAAAAGGAGACCTTTTACAGTCTCCTAATCGCTTTTCTTTATATTTCTATTTTCACCTGGCTATTTTTCAAGTTTTGACCAGTTCTCCAATCTGTCCATATATTCATTTTCCCTCTCTTCGTCCATTTCTCGACATAACTTCTGATATGCAGTCGGCTGCTCAACATCCTGTTTGTGATGGATAACCATTTGCATCAATGTCAATACAACCAAGGTCATACCCATTGC
>ERZ1034701.754-NODE-754-length-11308-cov-5.554519_pt1 | contig 11308 bp, 3 predicted proteins | sample MGYA00520651_ERZ1034701 | MGnify/ENA primary metagenome ERZ1034701 (study PRJEB33766, sample SAMN09781713) | gut metagenome | biome: gut microbiome | host: Homo sapiens | place: Madagascar | study: EMG produced TPA metagenomics assembly of the PRJNA485056 data set...
ATTGTATATGACAGGGTTATTATAAGTGGTTTTAGTTGAATGGAAAAGGCTCGCAAGAATTCGAAACTTCTTGCGAGCCGTTTTATTATAGTGATGCAAGTGAATTCTTCACTCTTCACTCTTCTTTCTTCACTCCCAATTACACGAGTGTTGCAACGATTTCCTCACGAGTTCCTGGCAACATGTCGATGACTGGAATCTCTGGCATGGTGTAGCAACCTGGCTGCAGACGGAATGAAGCACGAGCCACGTTAACCAATACCTGAGCGGTGAGGGCTGGGTTGTTGATGCTCATATTGAACTCGAAACGCTGGTTCTGAGTCTTGCCTGATACACCCTTGCGAACGAGGTTCACACCATGACCCATATCCTTTACATCATCTACAGATGCTACGGCAAATACGTGGGTCTCATCGTGAGCGAAGTATGGATCTGCCTTGATTTCGGCTGTTACATCCTCAAGCTTGGCACCTTCTTCCAACTCTACGTATACCATACGGCGGTGGATACCCTCACCCAATGGGATGGTTACAGAGAGCGCTTCCTTTACGCCCTTCTTGCTACGAACACAAACTGAGTGACCCATACTCATACCAGGACCGAAGTTGGTATATGTCAAACCCTTAGGAGCAAGGCTTTCCATCAGAACGCGTACGATAGAATCAGAACCTGGATCCCAACCAGCAGAGATAACGCTTACCTTGCCAGCCTTCTTGCAGTTCTCCATCTGCTTGGTACGATAGTCGAGGATGCTGGTGTGGATATCGAAGCTGTCTACGGTGTTGATACCGAGGGCAACGATCTTCTCTGCATACTCAGGGCAAGAGCGGGTAGGGGTTGCGAGGATAGCAACATCTACATCCTTCAACTTGGTGATGTCATCTACTACTTCATAGTTTGCCAACTCAGCTGGTTTGTCCTTGGCACCCTGGCGACGTACAATACCTGCAATCTCAAAGTCAGGAGCTGCTTCGAGTGCCTCAACAGTAAACTTACCGATGTTGCCGTATCCTACTACGGCTGCTCTAAATTTCTTCATTGTCTTATTTCTTTTATTTTGTTGTTTTAATTTCTTTTATTTGTTGCGGTTTAGTCATCCAACGGATATGTTTTCCGCTTTTCATTCTATTTCCGGTTGCAAAAGTATAGCTTTTTCTTGAAATACGTGACGTTTTAATAGAATTTTAACTCATAAAAGTTGCAAAAAGTAGTAAAATCATAGTTTTTAGGTATGAATAAGCGGAGATTTGTAAGGTATCTGTAGCAAGAGCCTTACTTTCCGATACCTCCCGATGTGCTTTGAATTACGTCCTGACGTAGCTTTTGCTGCGTCCCGACGTCTCTGGCTCTGCGTCGGGACGTATGACATGCTACGTCGGGACGTAATTTTATGGAACTCTATTACAATAATCCCGCCCTTCGCACGTTATTAATATATTAATTTAATTAGGAGAAAAAGAAAATGATAGAATATATTCATGGCGATCTGACAGAGCTGACACCTGCGCTGGCTGTTGTTGAGACTGCGGGGGTGGGCTACGGACTCAATATATCGCTCAATACATATACTGCCATTCAGGGCAAACAGGAAGTGAAACTCTATGTTCACGAAGTGCTGGTGGCTGGTGGAAGAGATGACTCTTTCACCCTTTTCGGCTTTGCTACCAAACAGGAACGTGAACTCTACCGCCTCCTCATCACCGTTTCAGGAGTAGGTGGAAATACGGCCCGTATGATTCTCTCTTCACTCTCGCCACGCGAACTCTGCGAAATCATCTCTACTGGTAACGACAAGGTGCTGAAAACCGTGAAGGGTATCGGACTGAAGACAGCACAGCGAATCATCATCGACCTGAAAGATAAAATCGTAAGCCTCGGCATTGCTGACGAACTGCCAGCCAGCGGAGGCAATGTGGTGATGGTGAACAATGACGTAAAGGATGAGGCGGTAAGCGCCCTCACCATGCTCGGCTTCTCGCCGGCACCATCTGCCAAGGTAGTAGTAGATATCCTCAAGGCACAGCCTGATCTCCCCGTAGAACAGGTTGTGAAACTGGCATTGAAGCAAATCAAATAAGTTAGGAGTTTTTTATCGATGAAACAGAAGCAAAGATTCATATCTTTTCTATTGGCTTGGCTGATGGTGGCAACCTTCGGCTATGCGATAGCTTTGCCTCAACTTCAGGACGATAAAAAGAAAACCCATACCAGCACAGCCCAGCCCGTGCAGCTCGATGAAGATACCATTCCCGATTCGCTGCTGCATACCCGCTGGCAGATTCAGCGCACCCAACCTTACTCCCTGAGCGACCTCTATCAGAGTCCGCTCGACCTGAAACGTCCTGATAATCTGCAATATCAGGTAGTCTACAACGATACCATCGACCGCTATATCATCGGCAATCGCATGGGCTCAACCTGGCTTTCGGCTCCTATCATGCTCACTCCGAAAGAGTATCTTGCATGGACCGAACAGCAGCAGCGCAACAGCTACTTCCGCAAGCAGAACGATGAAATCTTCCAGGCAAAAGGCAAGGAGAAGTTCGATTTCTCGGATATGCACTTCGACTTGGGACCTGCCGAGAAAATCTTCGGTCCTGGTGGCATCAGAGTGAAGACTCAGGGTTCTGCCGAACTCAAGTTCGGTATCAACAAGAAAAACATCGACAATCCTTCGTTGCCTATCCGCAACCGAAAGACGACGATGATGGATTTTGATGAGAAAATCAATCTCAACGTCAACGGAAAGGTGGGCGATAAGGTGAACATGAACCTGAATTACAACACCGATGCCACCTTCGATTTCGATGCACAGAACATGAAACTGAAGTACGACGGCAAGGAAGATGAAATCATCAAACTCGTTGAGGCGGGCAACGTCTCCTTCCCTTCCAACTCTTCGCTCATCAAAGGCGCCAGCAGTCTGTTTGGTGTTAGAACCGATATGCAGTTTGGCAAACTCAAGCTGCAGATGGTAGCTTCGCAGAAGAAGAGTGCATCGAAGAGCGTATCTACCAGGGGCGGTGTACAGCTCACCCCTTTCGAACTGAATGTAGCCGATTATGAGGAGAACCGCCACTTCTTCCTCTCCCAGTATTTCAGAAGCCATTATGATGCCTGGATGCAGAAACTTCCTAATCTCACCACGGGCATCACCATTAACCGTGTGGAGGTGTGGGTTACTAACAAAACCGGCAATACCACCAATACCCGAAATATCGTAGCCTTGACCGACCTGGGCGAGAACCAGAAACTGAGCAACCCGATGTGGGCGGCGAGCGGACAGGTGCCTTCTAACCAGGCGAATACAGAGTATGCGGCGATGACAGGTCAGTATGCTGCTGCCCGTGACATCGACCAGGCTGCAACCACTCTCGATGGAGGCGGACTGGTTGGCGGAGCCGATTATGAGAAACTGGAGAGTGCCCGTCTGCTCAATTCTTCTGAGTATACAGTCAATACCGCCTTGGGTTATATCTCATTGAAAACCAGTCTGCAGACCGACCAGGTACTTGCCGTAGCCTATGAGTATACATCGGGAGGCGTTACCTATCAGGTGGGCGAGTTTGCATCCGATCTCAGCGATACCAAGCAGGCACTCTTCGTGAAATCGCTCAAGAATACCAGCAATAATCCGCGACAGGGCAACTGGGGGCTGATGATGAAGAACGTTTATTATCTGGCTTCTACCGTAGAGAAGGAGAAGTTCCGCCTGGATGTGAAATACCAGAGCGATACCACCGGCGTATATCTCAGTTATATCCCTGAGCAGCAGGTGAAGGAGCAGCCTATCATCCGTGTGCTGGGCGCCGACCGTCTGGATAACAACAACAAGGCACACAGCAATGGATATTTCGATTATGTAGAAGGCTATACCATCTCTAATGGACGCGTGTTCATTCCGAAGGTAGAGCCTTTCGGCAGTTATATGCGTGATTATCTGGTCAAGCGGGGCGTGGCTGCCGACAAGGCAGAAAAGTATGCCTTTACCGAACTCTATGACAGTACGAAGACCATAGCCAAGCAGATAGCCGAAAAGAACAAGTATCAGATTGTGGGACAGTTCAAGGGTTCTGCAGCCAATGTCATCTCGCTCGATGCCTACAATGTGCCACAGGGCTCGGTGGTCGTTACGGCAGGCGGTATCACCCTGAAAGAGGGCACCGACTATTCGGTAGATTACAGTGCCGGTGAGGTGACCATCCTGAACCAGAGCATCATCGATGCCGGTACGGCTGTCAACGTTTCTCTGGAGAGTAATACCGATTTCGGACAAACCCGAAAAACGATGTTCGGACTGAACTGGGAGTATGATTTTACCAAGAACTTCCAGTTGAGCGGTACTATCCAGCACCTCTCCGAACAGGCGCTTACTACCAAGGTATCCATGGGCTCCGAACCGCTGAAGAACACCCTTTGGGGCATCAATCTCAACTGGCGCAAGGAGAGTCAGTGGCTCACCAATGTGCTTGACAAGATACCATTCCTGCACCTCACCCAGCCATCGCAGATATCCTTTACAGGAGAATTTGCCCAGCTCATTGCCGGTGAGGCAGGTGGCACACAGGACAATGCATCTTATATCGATGACTTCGAGGGTACGAAGACTACCATCGATGTAACGACTCCTACCTCCTGGTTTATATCCAGTGTGCCTTCGCTCAATTTCAAGGACGATTACAGCGATAAGACCGGTCTGAGCAGCGGTTTCCACCGTTCGCGCCTAGCCTGGTATACCATCGATCCGCTGTTCACCCGCCGTGGAAGTTCGCTCACTCCGGGACATATCAAGGGCGACCTCAAGCAGTTGAGTAACCATTATGTTCGCGAGGTCTATACCAAGGAGCTCTTCCCATTGCGCGACCAGAGCAGTTATCAGGGCGCTACCAATACCCTGAATGTACTCAATCTGGCTTACTATCCAAGCGAGCCGGGACCATACAACTTCAATGTAACAGATTTGCAGGCTGACGGAACCCTGCAGAATCCGCAGCGCAACTGGGGCGGAATGATGCGTAAGCTGGATACCAACGATTTCGAGCAGGCAAACATCGAATACATCGAGTTCTGGATGCTCGATCCGTTCATCTATTCCCGCGAAGAGGCTGATGCTGCCGATTATGGTGGCGATTTCTACATCAACCTGGGCGAGGTGAGCGAGGATATCCTGCGTGATGGCAAGAAATTCTATGAGAGTGGCATGCCGGTAGATGGCAGCAAGAGCTACACCTATACCCAGTGGGGTAAGATTCCTACCCAGAGCACCGTGACCTATGCCTTTGCTACCACCAGTGGCAGCAGAGCCTTGCAGGATGTGGGTTTCAACGGACTGACTGATGCCGAGGAGCAGGAATTCTACAAGAGTGCTTATCTCGACCAGATTCAGGGGAAGGTGAACCAGGCGGTATTCGACAGCATCTTTGCCGATCCGGCACGTGATGACTACCACTATTTCCGCGGTTCCGACTGGGATGAGATGTGTGCTCCTATCTTGCAGCGATATAAGTATATCAACAATCCTCAGGGCAACTCGCCTGACAGCGACAGCCGTTCTGAGAGCTATGATACTTCTTATAAGTCAACGCCGGATGTCGAGGATATCAACCAGGATTATACGCTCAACGAATATGAGAAATACTTCCAGTATCGTGTCAGCATCCGTCCGGAAGATCTCGTGGTGGGTAACAATCATATTGTAGATAAGCGTGAATACAGCCAGACCTGGCGTGATAATACCAAGTCTACCGTTACCTGGTATCAGTTCCGCATACCTATCGATGAGTTTGAGAGCCGTCAGGGCAACATCAACGATTTCTCCAGCATCCGCTTCATGCGTATGTTCCTCACCGGTTTCAAGAAACCTATCGTGCTGCGTTTCGGTACCTTCGACCTCGTGATGGGCAAGTGGCGTACCTATGATCAGCCGCTCGGTGCAGCCAGTGGCGGAACCCTTGACGCAAGCAGCGTGAGTCTGGAAGAGAACGGCGAGAAGACACCGGTCAACTATGTATTGCCTCCGGGTATCAAGCGCGAACAGGATCCTAGTCAGCCTCAGTTGGTTGAGGCGAACGAGCAGGCGTTGAGTCTGGTGGTCAAGAACATGAGCACAGGCGAGGCGAAGGCGGTTTATAAGAATTCTACCCTTGATCTGCGCCAGTACAAGCGCATCCAGATGTTTGCCCATGCCAATGCATTGGAGCAGAATACCACCCGTCTGCAGGATGGTGATCTCTCAGTCTTCATCCGTCTGGGTAGCGATTACAAGAACAATTACTACGAGTATGAAATCCCGCTGAAACTCACCGAGCCACGCTCCAACTACAACCGCTATGTGCTAGCCGACTGTAAGACGGTATGGCCTGAGGAGAATATGCTCGATGTGCCGCTGAGCGTCTTTACGGCATTGAAGAAAAACCGTAACAAGGCGAAGGCACAGGGTGTGGCTTCTTATCTCGCTCCTTATTCCATGATGGATGCAGAACATCCGCAGAATAAGATTACCATCGTGGGTAATCCGAGTCTCGGTGAGGTGAAGACCATGATGCTGGGTGTGAGAAACAATTCTGCCGACATCAAGAGTGGTGAGGTATGGATAAACGAACTCCGACTCAAGGAACATAATAATTCGGGTGGTTGGGCAGCCAATGCCAACCTCAACGTACAACTCTCCGATCTGGGTAGCGTGAATGCCACCGGCAGATACATCAGCGAGGGATTCGGCGGTCTGGAAGATGGCGTGGCAAGTCGCACTACCGATAATTACGGTACCTACAGTGTGACCACATCGCTCGAAATGGGTAAGTTCTTCCCTGACAAGGCGAAGGTGAGCATACCTTTATATTATAGTGTCACCAAGGAGAAGACCACTCCTAAGTATAATCCGCTGGATACCGATATGGAGTTGAAGGATGCCCTCGATGCCGCCGGCTCCAAGCATGAGCGCGATTCTATCGAGAATATCGCTGCCACCAAGATTACGCAGACCAACTTCTCCATCTCGAATGCCCGGGTGGGTATCGCTACCAAGCGCCATCCGATGCCATACGATCCAGCCAACTTCTCATTCACCTACAGTCATCAGCATCAGTATACTACGGGTGAAACGACGATGTATGAGCGCAAGGACAACTGGCGCGGAGCCTTGGATTATTCGTGGAGCCCGGTTTATAAGGCATGGGAACCATTCAAGGGACTGAAGAACAAGAGTAAGTGGCTCGACATTCTGAAACGTTTCGGACTGAACTGGCTGCCGCAGAACATAGCCTTCAATACCGAGATGACGCGTGATTACTACGAGTTGCAGGAGCGCGATATGGAAACCCTGATGAGTGGAGCTGCCGGAGTAGACTCCAAGTTGCCGCTCACTTTCAGTGAACAGTTCCTCTGGAACCGTGAGTTCTCCATCAACTGGGATTTGACCAAGAACCTGCACATGAACTTCCAGAGTGCTACCCATGCACAGATAGAGGAACCATATACACCGGTCAACAAGGATCTTTATGCCGACCAGTATCATGCTTGGAAGGACTCCGTATGGACCAGCATCCGCCACTGGGGTGCACCGCTCGACTACAGTCAGAATTTCCAGGCATCCTACAAGGTGCCTCTCAATCTGCTGCCTGTCTTCGACTGGGTGAACAGCGATGCCTCTTACAATGCCAACTATTCTTGGGAGCGCGGTACAGAGGATGAGGAGGGCAACTCGTATGGAAATACCATCAATACCCAGCGCGAACTGACATTGAATGGTAACTTTAACCTGGTGAAACTCTACAACCATGTGCCTTTCCTGAAGAAGGTAAACGATAAGTTTGACCGTACCCAGAGTAGGGCACAGATGCAGCGCAAGAAGCAGGAAAAAAAGAAAAAGAAGCAGGAAGCAAAGGAACAGGCGGCTGATCCGAAGAAGGCGCTGCCTAAGAACAAGCGTGCCTTCGAACGGGAAATCACCCTCCTGCCTGATACCACATTCAAGATACGCCACGGCAAGAATACCAAGCGACTGATTGTGAATGCCAAGACGGAAGACGGCAAAGTGTTCCCGCTTAAATATAAAAAGGTGGATAATAACCAGATCAGAATCATCTCAAAGGTAGATACTGCCATGAAGGTGAAACTCTCCGTACTGGCTAAGGAACCGCTTGATGATAAGAAATGGTATAAGGGATTGCAGTTGGCTAGTCGTCTGGCAATGATGGTGCGCAATGTGAGCATCAACTATCGCAGCAGCTATCAGCTCACCCTGCCGGGCTTCTTGCCTAGTGTGGGTGATGCCTTCGGACAGAAGAAGGTGGGACAGATGGCACCGGGTCTTGACTTCGCCTTCGGTATGGTTGGAGACGATTATATCGAGAAGGCTAGAAACAACGACTGGCTGCTCTGCAACGACAGTATCGCAACACCTGCTACTACCAGCAGAACGGATAATCTTACGCTGCGTGCCACCCTGGAGCCTGTCAAGGATTTCAAGATTGATCTCTCTGCCACACGTACCAAGACCACGCAGAAGAGCATACAGTATATGTATGAAGGAACGCCAACTACCCAGAGTGGAGCCTTCCAGATGACTACCATCTCGCTGGGTTCGGCTTTCGAGGGAATGGGTAATGCCAATTCGGGGTATCGCAGCAAGACCTTCGAGAAGTTTGTCAACTCGCTGGCTGGTTTCAGAGATAGGGTAGAGGCTCAGTATGCAGGTACCGTTTATCCGACTGGTTCGGCTCTGGCTGGCGGCAAGTTTGATGCTTCCCGCACGCCGGTCAACCAGTATAGCAGCGATGTCATGATTCCTGCCTTCCTCAAGGCTTATACCTCGATGGGTGGCAATTCGCTCTCGGTATTTCCGGCATTGAGTCGGATGTTGCCAAACTGGACCATCCGTTACAGTGGACTGGGACGTCTGCCTTGGTTCAACGAGCACTTCAAGAGTGTCAACATCAACCACTCTTACAAAAGTGTCTTTGCGGTTGGCAGCTACAACAGTTACAGCACCTTCCAGGAGTATATGAACGGTCTCGGCTTCGTGAATGATGCCACTACGGGCAATCCGTCGCCAAGCAGCATGTTCAACATTTCGCAGGTAAGTATCAATGAGTCGTTCTCGCCATTATTGGGTATGGATGTCACATTCAACAATAATATGACGGTGAAGGCAGAATATCGCCAGACCCGTGTGTTGAACCTCAGTATGACGAGTGTGCAGCTGAACGAGGCATTGAGTAAGGACTGGGTAATCGGTATGGGTTACCGCATCAACAACTTCGATGTTTTCGGCTGGGGTGCCAAGGCCTCCCGTTCCAAGTCGAAGGGCGGCAACAAGAATGCAGCCAACAAGAATGCGTCGACCACCAAGACGGTTCAGAATGGTACCAACCATGATCTGAATCTACGTCTTGACTTCAGTTTCCGCAAGCAGGCAGCCATCGTCCGTGATATTGCCTCAATGGTAAGCAGTGCCAGCAGCGGCAACAATGCTCTGAAACTGAGTTTCTCTGCCGATTATACCTTCAGCAAACTCCTTACCATGAGTTTCTATTATGACCGTCAGACTAACACCCCGCTCCTGTCGAGCAGCAGTTATCCTACCACCACACAGGATTTCGGCCTGAGCATCAAGTTCTCGCTGACGAGATAAAAAGAAAATTCACCAGAACCAATAGGTAGAAAGAAAAATTCTCTAATTCTCAAATTCTTGAAAATAAAAAAAGCTCGGATGCATCACAAGCATCCGAGCTTTTTAATATTCTGATAATTCTTGATTACTCCTTGTCGTAAGCATGAACAGGGTAGTCGATGGTATAGTGGAGACCACGGCTCTCCTTGCGTTCTATCGCCATGCGGGTGATGAGATAACCCACGTTGATCATGTTGCGGAGCTCGCAGAGTTCCTTGCTTACCTTTACACGCTTGAAGAGATTCTCTGTCTCTTCGTAGAGAAGGTCGAGGCGGTCCCATGCTCGCTTCAGACGGAGATCGCTGCGCACGATGCCTACATAGTTGCTCATGCATTCGCCCACCTCTTTCACGCTCTGTGTAATCAGCACCTTCTCTTCGTTGGTCAAAGTACCTTCATCGTTCCATGCTGGTACCTTCTCATTGAAGTCGTACTCATCTACATGTTCAATACTGTGCTTGGCAGCAGTCTCGGCATAAACCACAGCCTCGATGAGCGAGTTGCTGGCAAGACGGTTACCGCCATGCAGACCGGTGCATGAACACTCACCCAGGGCATAGAGACGGTTGATGCTTGAACAGCCGTTCAAATCAACCTTGATACCACCACACATATAGTGAGCGGCAGGACGAACAGGGATATACTCCTTGGTGATGTCGATGCCGATACTCAGACACTTGGCGTAGATATTAGGGAAGTGACGCTTGGTCTCCTCTGGATTCTTATGGGTTACATCGAGACAGACATGATCCAATCCGTGAATCTTCATCTCCTTATCGATGGCACGAGCCACGATGTCACGAGGAGCCAGACTCAATCGCTTGTCATATTTCTCCATGAAACTTTCGCCGTTAGGCAGACGCAAGATGCCACCGTATCCACGCATCGCCTCGGTGATGAGGAAGGCAGGATGGGTTTCGCCCGGATGATAAAGAGCGGTTGGGTGGAACTGGACAAACTCCATGTCGGCTACAGTTCCCTTGGCACGGTATACCATCGCCTCGCCATCACCCGTAGCGATGACAGGGTTGGTGGTAGTCTGATAAACAGCACCACATCCGCCGGTACACATCACGGTTACTTTGCTCAGATAGGTATCAACCTTCTGGGTATCAGGATTCAATACGTATGCACCATAACAGTTGATATAAGGAGTGCGGCGAGTAACACGGGCACCCAAGTGGTGCTGAGTGATAATCTCCACGGCGAAATGATTTTCCTTGATATCGATATCCGGACAGTTGCGCACAGCCTCCATCAGACCGCGCTGGATTTCTGCACCCGTATCATCTGCATGATGAAGGATGCGGAACTCGCTGTGACCGCCCTCACGGTGGAGGTCGAACTTGCCGTCCTGCTGCTTATCGAAGTTGACGCCCCACTGCACGAGCTCCTTGATCTGCTCCGGTGCCATGGTGACAACCTGCTTCACAGCTTTATAATCGCTGATATAATCACCAGCAATCATTGTATCCTGTATGTGCTTGTCGAAGTTATCCACTTCCAAGTTGGTAACTGACGCCACACCACCTTGTGCGAATGACGTGTTAGCCTCGTCGAGCGAGGTTTTGCAAATCATACACACCTTACCTTTATGCGCTCTGGCTACTTTCAGGGCGTAACTCATACCGGCAA
>ERZ1034701.759-NODE-759-length-11271-cov-5.762750_pt1 | contig 11271 bp, 17 predicted proteins | sample MGYA00520651_ERZ1034701 | MGnify/ENA primary metagenome ERZ1034701 (study PRJEB33766, sample SAMN09781713) | gut metagenome | biome: gut microbiome | host: Homo sapiens | place: Madagascar | study: EMG produced TPA metagenomics assembly of the PRJNA485056 data set...
TAGTCGCGCATAGAGGTGAGGGCTTCCCTGTTGACCTCATCAAGCTTCTTGTTGTACTCTTGGGTAGCGAGGTCTCTAGCCTTATTGAGGGCATTGGACTGAGCAGAGGTGAGGGTTACTTTCTTGCCAGCTTCCTTGTTTTTCTTCTTGAACTCTGCTTCCTGCTTGTCAATCTCGGCTTTGCGCTTGGCATAGTCGTTCTTGATTTGAGCAAGCTTCTTCTCCGTGCCTTCCTGCATCTGAGATATATCGGTGTCGATATTTTCCTGCTGCAGCTGCTTCAAGTCCTCGTTCAGTTCCTCCTGGGCCTTCTTGCGGTCTTCTGCTAGCTTCTTGGCATCGGCGGCTGCTTTCTTTGCTTTGGCAGCGTTTTTCTTGGCATTGGCTTCTGCCTCTTCCTTTTCGCGACGCTTCTGCTTAGCATCGTCTTCTGCCTTGGTCTGCTTGGTGTTGGCAGCATTGGTATAATCCCATCCTCGCTGTGCGATATCTTTGGTTGACATCCATTTGCCATTGACTAGCGCACCAGACTTCTTGTTGTTTGCAAGGTCGCGTGCCAAAGCAGAGAAGTATTTACCTAAGCGTCCCAGTTCCGGAATATTCATGTTCTGCATCCACGAAGGTATCTTGGCATCGAAGTTGACGTGGAAGTTGATGTTGTTCTCGGAATAGTTCTGCATGAACTCCTTGACACGGTTGTAGAGAACGTGTACATCCTCGCCGGCACCCTGGAGTTGTTTCTGCAAAGCATTTATCCTGTTCTTGGTAGATGTGGCCTTGTTTCCGAAATCCTCGGTAGCATCTGCCGCCCGGTTGATATTATCTGCCTCTTCACTATGCAGCTTCTTTGCAGCTCGAAGCTCATAGAGATAACCAATCAATGCCTTCCTGGCATCGCTTGTCTTGTCTCCTGTAAAACCGAAAGCATTAGCAAGCTTTTCAGATTCGGATATCAAAGAAGCCTCTAACTGATTGTATTGCTTCAGATAGGTCTGATACTCCTTGGAGTGCTCATTCAAGCCAGCCATCTTCTGTGTTAGGTCATCAAACTGCTTGATAACCGAGTCAGATACGATGTTCTGTATGCCGACGGCTATACCGCTGCTAGAGGTTCCATAATCCTTCAACTTACCCAAAAGGGCTTGCTGAGCGCTATCAACACGGTTATTGTAGTCTTCATTAGCCTTGGAGATTGCATTGGCTCTGTTGCGCTCTGTAGTCTCCAGCTTAATTTGCTCGATGAGTTCATTGGATTTATCTATCTCCTGCTGCTTAACATCCACAAGGTTGCTCTCGTCTTCCTTGATCTTGTCAATAGCAATCCCGTAATTGCCATAGATGTTTGACAGCTCCTTGATGGTGTCCTTGTAAACCTTGGAGCCTTCCTTTGCAGTCTTCAGAATGGAGATTAGCGACTCGACCTTGCTTGATGCTTCATTTGCACTCTCGGTAAACTTGGAGGTCTTGGTCGCTGCATCTTCTGCACTATTGCCGAACAGCTTGAATGCGACAATGGCGGATAATACTGTTCCTACGACAAACCCTAAAATATTTGTCTTGCAAGCTAAATTGAACACTCTCATTGCTTGTGTTGCATTACTTACAGCTTTAGCAAGTTCAATGAACCTAACTGCTGTATTAAGCGCAATGCGAGCCTTTTCTATAGCAGCAAGAGTTATCACGACAGCCTTGTATGCTCCATACGCTGCAACGACAGTCATAAGTACCTTGCCTACCGTCTCCCAATTCTCAACGAGGGTGGAAACGACTCCCAATCCGGTATTGATAACACCCTCCTGGGATTTGCCGAGGTCATTGAACATCTGCTCGATGGCATCCTTAATGTTGCTTATCTGACCGGTAATAGTCTTGGACTGAGCTTCCATCAAGCCACCGAACTTGCTACCCTCGGCAGTCATACTCTGCATTGCCTGGATGAAGACATCGCTGGTGACCTTACCAGCCTTGATTTGCTTCTGCACCTCCTTGATGGCATTGGTAACGTCAAGACCCATAACCTTAGCAATCTCATCTGCGATAGGAATACCTCGGTTGAGGAACTGATACAAGTCCATCGTGTCCATCTTACCCTTGGCAATGGTGGTACCGTAAAGCATCACGAGGTCTTTAAGGTTCAGACCCATACCTGCCGCCACGTCTCCCAATCCGATAAGCGTCTTGTTGACATCCTCGGCTGCTACGTTGAACGCAAGGAGCTGCTTGGCTCCCTCTGTAACATCCTCTACACCGAAAGGAGTGATGGCTGCCGTGCGGATCATCTGCTTCATGAGAGCATCAGCTTTCTCCTCAGACTGCAACATCGTCTTGAATGCCATTTCTGTCTGCTGGAACTGACCGCGGACCTGCATCATCTGATTGACGAACTTGCCAATGCTCCAACCGCCAATGGCAATGTTCATGCTGTTCTGTATATTAGAGATTACATCGTCAATAGACTTTCCGTCCTTCTCAACCCTCTCAGCAGTCTGATGAACTGCGTTCTGAATGTCTCGAAAACCGGAAACGACCTTGGCTGTCTCGACTATTGTATCGAATTTAATGCTTGGCATAATGTTCTATTTTTCCTTGAATTTATACTCTGTTATAAAGAATCGCCAGGGAAACACCAAATGTGAGTGTTCGATATGGGAACTTTACGTGCGTGCGCAGGAAGACTTCGGTTAAATCTCGGTCTCTGACTCTATCACCGCCTTCATGACCGCCTCCTTGTTGTTGCCATCGATGACCTCTTCCCCTGCTGCCGGTATATGGGCTTTCTTCCTCTCCTCGTCAGACAGATAGATTGAAGTAATCTTGTCTTTGAGCATGAGAGTCAGGTTGTTATACGATATTCCCCATACCACGTAATCGAAAGTCCATCCGTATCTTTCGCAAGCAGCGTCTATGAGTGTTCCCCATATTGTCTTGCCTCCGAAGATAAAGCTATTCTCTGACTTCTTTGCTGCGTTGACTTTTGCCATACGCTTCGCTTCTTCTTCCATTCCTGTCTCTTTGGCTATTGTCTGGTATGAGTTAGCCTTAAGGATGATGATGAGGAGAGTGGCTATATCCTCGTTGGAACATTCTTTGAAGATTACCTCCGTCTGCCTGCTTACGCATTTGGAGTCTAGTATTTCGTCCTTTGTATTGAGTGAGTGATATGCAATTAATCTGCAGCATGTCTCCCTTTTGGTGTTTGCAACTCGCAATGCTTCCAAGAATGGATCAGCTTGAAGTAACTCTTTGTCTAGCTCCAAGCTATCTATTAACTGCGACGTTAGGTACATCTTGCCCAGTGTAACAGGGTAGATGCTAACGTGAGCGTGCTCAGTATCAAAGCCTATCGGCATATCTGTGAGCGTATTCGATATAATGATTCCTAACTCTTCCATATCACTCGAATTTAAATTGTTGGCACCCAAGGCAGAACTCGAACCTGCGACTTTCAACCAGCTTTTGAAGACCCTGGATTTTCATGCGACGGACTATTTGGTCTCGCTCTGCCCCTGAGCTACTTGGGTTAGTTGCCGACTGATGACCCTCAGCCGGCTGAAGGGATATTAGAATATGCCTATTTCTCTGTGTAGGTTTCCGTGATTTCAGTAGGAGCGGTTTCACCATCCTGCGGCTTCTTGAAAGTCAAGGAATACTTTCCACCTGTTACCTTTGTGGCAGTAATGACACGCCAACGGTAAGCACAATAGACATCCTCGCCCTTTGAGTTGATAGTCTTAGCCACAACGTCACCCTCTGGAATAAGTGCTGAGTGTGTATAAGTGACAAGAGCACCATCCTCTGTAGAGAAGGCCTCCTCTGCACCAATTGTGGTGTTACCTAAGTAAGCTCCAGGTACTTCCGGATCCTCTGGCTGAATAGCCAATCTGTAATTACCCTCAATAATGCCGTCAATTGTCTTGAAAGGCTGAGATTGGTTTTTCTTAATAAAGAGCTGATACGCAGCTTCATAGGTTGACTTCTTGGTCTTGCGGTCAACAGTACCGCCTCCCTCTTCCTTCTGCTCCATTGTATCGCCCTTTGTAGGGGTCACATTCGTGGTTCCTTCCTTCGGTGTAGGAAGCTTATCCCATTCATTCTTAGTAGCACCTACCTTCTGAACAAAGATAGAACATTTTCCCCATGCTGTTACTGACATAATTTAATCATTTATGAGTTTATATTCAACTTGATTATTTATTACATGTTCTCCCGTGCTTATTGCATATACCCTCTGCTCAATAGCGTGGGCTGCATATTCGCTCGTTCTGAACGTTTCCAAGAGATTCCAAGCCAATTTGCAGATTTCGTCAACTCTGATAGTGTTCTCCTCAAACTGCCCATCTACATCCTGGTCTTGTATATATATATTTACATTTATAATTGCCGTTTGAAGCTGCGTTCCCTCATTAGCCAAGATGGAGATAACGACATCTTCCTTATGAGAATTATGCGGTCTCATCGTCTTTGACAGCTTGCCATTGACGTTGTTCATGAAACCGCTTTCATTGATGTACCGGTAAACATCTGTCTTAATTGCTCCGTCTGATTTCATATCTTCCACTTGTTTATTTCATTAACTGCTGAGTCTATTGCTGTCTTCACACGCTGCTCTACAATGGATGTGGCCCATATCTTCGTTGATGCGAGAACATCCTTGCTTTCCAAGGCTTCCACCTCTCCTGCGTATTCCATTCCGGCAACGACAACCAAAGCATAAACCCTGGAATATTCCTTTGCAAGGTCATTGATCATCTTCTTGCCCTTTGCAGAGCCGTCTGTGCCACTGAGAACCTGCGAAAAGGCTGATTCCATATATTTACTTCCCTGCTCGTACACGGCGAAGCCTATGGAGCTTCTTAGGTTGCCCGTATGGTCTATCCAGCTTTCCTTGGCAGACCTGTTACGGATTCTAACCACAGATTCGTCTCCTAGCTTGCTCAATGCCTTAAGCACATTCTCCTGTATCTTCCTTGCGGCTCTTTGTAGGAAGGCATCAAGAGCGGAAGCGCTGGTTGTCATTCTTATGCCCATATCTTACACTGGAGTTGATAACGATGAAATCCCTTGACCTTGATAATTACTTCCTCAGCCCCTAAAATATCTAGCTTGATAAAATCCCCATAAGAGAACTTTTCAATTCCTACGGGCAAGTTATGCACTTCGTAGGAGTAGTAATCAATAGAACCGTCAGATGTAACTAACTTGTTGGCCTCGCCAGCAGGAACTACATCACAAGTGCAGCAGAACTTCCACTCGGTCTTGCCCTGGTGATAATTTCCATCATCATCTGTATAGCCAGCTACCTTCTGCTGCCGGTATAGCTTTGAGGCATGAAAACTCAATAGACTCATCAGCAATTAATGTAAACTGTCGGCTTCGGAGTAAGTGAAACCTCCTCCTCGCCGATAGAGTTATATAAACGATTGACTTGAACTAATATAGCCTTTCGCTGGTCTTCCGAGAGGGAACCTATTGATTTGTCCGCTTCGGAGAAGCTAACGGCTTGTATGAGAGAAAGCAGACAGTCGGCAAGCGTTCCTTTGTAGGCGTCACTTCTGGCAACGTCACCGGTGAACTCTGATTCGATATCGAGGTCACGCTTGATGCAGGCGTTTTCCACGAAACCATAGGGGATAGGTATGTGTACCTCATCCACCAAAGCTTGTCCGACCGTCTTCATGATTACTCCTCAGCTTTAGCTGCCTTTTCCTTGAACTCCTTCTTCTTCACAGGTGGAAGCTCGTTATAGGCATCAATAACCTCCTTGTCGCTGGCGTCACTAGGAAGTGTAGCACCAAGAGCGTTGAGAGTTGTGATAGCCTCCGGCTTCTTGTAGGTCACATCAGAGATTGTTACCTTAGCGTCCTCTGTATCTGCTTTCTCCTTTTCGGTATCAACCGAAACGTCTGGGTCAGCCAGCTTAGTATTAATCTGATAGATTGTGTCAACGTCCTCGATGACAGGCAAGCAGTATGCCTGCACCGCAGTTGTCTCACGCAATGGATCAGTTGTTGAATACTGAGAGATAAGCTTGTAATCAATCTGCTGATAGGTTACACCTGCCACTCTGTTGGTTGCCTCTGCTACCTGACCGTAAACGAGGGCACCAATCATCTGTGAGCAGACACCGATAATCATATCGTTGTTCCAAGGCTTAACGCTCTTCTTCACACCATCATGCTCCAAGCGGACAGTACGGTTGATGATGCGGAATGATACACCGGTCTCGTCCAAGAATGCCTCCTGGAATACGCTGGCAGTAGGAACCGGCAGCTTTGTGTTGGAGTCATAAGTCTGACCCTTATAGTTGGCAACAAGCTCGCGAGCGTCTTGTGCCTTCTTCAGTTCGTCAAACTTAGCCTTACCAATCCAGAAGATCAAGATGGTGTTGCCATCATTCGATGCTCGCTCGATACATTCCTTCAAGTCTGCAACGGTAATACCAGTATCAACGTTGTTGATGCCGAGCTGATTTTCTGGCAAGTACTGATACTTGATACGGAGCAACTCCTTTGGATTATCGTCGTCACGTACAGCTACATAGCCGTTAGAGAGGCCATACAGAAGGGCGTACTCATTACGCTCATCAACACCGACATTACAAGCTACCGGGTCCTGCGCCAACTTACGACGAATCTCTGCTGTCTGACCGCCCTGTGCTTCCATAAGTCGGAGGGAAAGAATATCTGATTCCTTCAAGAACTTCTTCATACCGACCTTTGGCAGTTTGCCGTTGGCGGTTGAAATCTTGTCACGAGACTTCAAAGGAACAGGAGAATCCACTGCCACGTAGTCAGCAGCTACGTAAGAGGTATCAACTGTGTCGGCTTCCCATTTGTTGTCGGTAGAATAAACGCGGCGGAGAATGGATGTATCTTTGTGGAGATACGTCATCTCGTTCTTGCGCTTACCGTTAATCTTCTCAATCAAGGTCTTCAAGATTGGGAAGAAACTCAAGATATACTTAAGAAATAAAGAACTCTGTTGCATAAATCACCTCCTTAACCGATTGCATCGTGTCCCCACTGAAGAGTAGGAACGGCTGTTTTCAAAGCTGCCTTGATAGTATCGACAGGATAAGGGACAGCCTTATCATTAGCCTCACCTGCCGTCATAACACCTACATGTGGGGTATCTACAGGAGCAGTTGTCATGCAGACACCTACATACTCGTGATTTTCCGGCAATGAAGCATAAGCCTCACCTGTTACCGGCATAGGCTTGTACTCGCCAGACTTGGTATCACGAATGATAATGTGTCCGCACTGGATGAACTCTCCAGAGAAACCTGTCATGTCAAGAATGACACCACCCATGATGCCATTCACGTAATTTCTGATGATTACAGACTCCTTGCCTGAATCAAACGTTTTTGTCTTGCTTACGCCATACATAACTTTTAAAATTTAAAGATTACATAGTTTCGGCAAGCTCATCAATCTCGTTGTCCTTGATAACCTCAACCTCTTCCTTCTTAGGCTTTCTCTGAGCCGCAGGAGCACCAAGCTTTCCGAGACCTTCGTTAGCACGCTCTTGATCGATAGCTGCCAAGTCCTCCACAATACCATCGTAGAAATCATCGAACGCAGATTCGTTCTCGAACTTCATCATGTCGAAATTCTTCAAGACAGTCTTTCCGAACGTACCTTTGTCCTTAAGGAGCGCCTTCAGCTTAGAACGGCGGCCATCATTCTCTCGCTCTGACTTCAAACCGAGGATTTCGGTCTGCAAGGCTTTGTTCTGAGTAATGAGTGCCTGCGCCCATGCTGGGACCTGCTCTTCTTTCTCTTTCTTCTGTTTGCGGATTGGTTTCTTGTTGCCGGCAGGGTCATCATCATCGTCATCGACCTCGTCGTCATCCAAGTCTTGACTATCCTTAAAACTCTGGATAGTACGCTGCGCAGTCTTTTGCGCAATCTTAAGATAAGGAAGAACCGCATTGACCTGCTTTTCAATCTCTGCGTTTACATCCTCGTCTGAGGCTTCTTCATCGAGTTCTAAGTTATTGGCAACATCGGCAGCAATACCCTCTAACTCCTCTCTACTGAACCCCAACGCCTTTGATTTGGGTTTCAGAATAACTAAAACTTGCTTCGTTCTTTTTTTCATTCTAACTAAATATTTAATTGAACAATAAAATTCAAGAAATATCCCAGTACGAAGCGATAGCAATAAGTAATGCTGCAAAATTATAAAAAAAGTATTTAATCACCAAATATATTGCAAGGAAATATACTTAATGATTAAATACTTTATGGTTACATATAAATATTAATCTGGATAATTGAGCTTATCCGGTCCAGCTGTGGATAAATATACGGAGAACATATCACATAGCTCTTTTGCTCCTTTTAAGTCGTTGAGCTTGTAATTACCGCATTCCACTTCCGATGCACCTGGAATCGTCTTTGATAGCGAACACGCTTTAAAAGCTTCCACTATCATTTCCTTTATGAGCTTTGAAGTCCACGTACCTTTAAGGATAAGATAGAAACCTGTAAGACAACCCATCGGTCCAAAATACAGAACGGAATTGCTAAGAGGGCTATCATTGCGTAGGTAGTCCGCCATCAAATGCTCTATTGTGTGCGCGACAGCAGGTGACATCATATCTTTGTTTGGCTTGCACATGCGAATATCGAATGTGGTAGCAGTCTCCATGCCCCATTTATCTACTCTCGAAACATAAAGACCTGGCTTCAGTTTCGTATGATCAACTTTAAAACTTGGTATCATTCTCTAATAATTTACAAACAACATCAAATGCCTTCTCAGCAAGGCTATCCCAAAATCCAGCATACTGCTCGGTTTGATTCGGTTCCAGAGGATTATCGCTAATAACTCGGATGGACGTAAAACCAATACCCTTCTTGTAGCATACCTGCGCGAGGGCAGCAGACTCCATGTCAATAGCACATACGTTATACGAATTAGGAAGGAAATCCTTAATCGCCAATACCTGCTCTCTCGTAGTGACAAACTTATCTCCCGTAGCTATGGTTCCTAATCGGAATCTTTCATCCATATCAATCCACGAGAAATCAGAAGGAAAGACTGCCGGCATACCTTGAACTTGTCCATTGGCATTCGGCTCGCCGCAATATACATCGTGGTAGCAGTACGAATTGCCAATCACGACATTACCAGGTTTCAATCCCGCAACGGCAGCACCGGCACATCCTACCGAGATAACTCTTGTAACTTTGCTGGACGTATTCGACGAAAGAAATTCTGTCAAGCAAGATGCCGCATTAACCTTGCCAATACCAGACTTGATTAAAGCTATGTTTTGAACATTTTTGTAGTCAAGCCAATTCTTTGCAATCCATTCGCTGATAAGGTCGTATTCCTTATCCATAGCGGTAACTATGACAATCATTGCGCACCTCCTTTCGTTAGCTTAAGCTTCTTGCAACGGTTGTAAATAGCGTTCTCATCCACGCCAATCTTGGTAGCAATGGCTTTTACCGGATACTTGCCATACATTCTGCGAATGATGAAATCCTCGTCAGCAGTAAACACGTGGCTCTTGCTGATACCCATTTCCTTCATCTTACGATGGATGGCCCAATAATTACGATTGAGCTGCTTTGCAATCTCCGTTGTCGTCATCACCAAAGCGTTAACCTTGATGAACTCAATCTCTTCTGCACTAAAATGTTTTCCTCTACTCATTATTTAATATTTGGGTTCGTTAAGCCGCCCAAGGCTTTCTTTCTCTTTCTGTTATATCTTCTGTTTGCAGCAATCCTTTCAGCGTTCTCTTTACGGTAGACTTCCATTCTTGCCAATAAATGTTCCTTATGCTCCTGGTAGTACCTTTTATGGTATTCCCGGATATCTTCCTCACTTCTCGCCATGAACCTTGTCTTTTATAAGTTCGTACAGTGATGGGCTGAGTGTGCTCCATTGATCATTCTCGTCTTTCACGAGATAGAATCCATCAGGGACATAGAACTCTCGATTTTTCAACCTAACTATCAACGTCTGCTTCGTGCGGTCTCCGCTGATAGTCTTTACTAACTCTGAAACGTCCGGGCATTCCCATAATTCTTGAATGCTCTCGGAAGATACTTTAATTGCTACCATATCATTTCTATTTAATGTTTTTTACCAATCTAAGTATACAACACCCATCCCATGACAAATACCGCACGTCTTGTTTCCTTCTCCATTACATTCTGGACAACAATGCCGATGTTTAACTATAGGCGCAGGAGGTATCAACATACGAATAAGAGCCATCCTAAAATCTGCATCATGACAATTCTTGATGGCATCTAGTATTTCTTGTTCCGTTAGAATAAACATATCCCTTAAACTTAATTTATGAATATTTACCAATTCCAAATGTCAGCGTATCTTTCATCTGGTGGTGTTTTAATCTTTGGAAATATAGGAGTATTGCTGATAACATGATGGTCGCAACTTCCTGTACTTCCACTAGTAAGTGGCTCTCCGTTACAGACTAATCTATATTTACATTCATCACATTGTATGTAATTCATATCACTTGAATTTAATGATAAAAAACTCTGTATCAAGCCATTTATCGGGGCATAAGCCTTTCTTAGGCTTTCCGATGGTGATACTTTCAATCTCCTTTTCTACCTTTGGGCTATCGTCATAGTAGCCGTTCTTGAAGAGAACGTGAGTGAATGGTACGAACTTCATTGTACCATTATTCAGTTTCTCCTTGATAGTATTGATGTCTATAAGCATCTCAAATGTCTTACCGATATGAAGCTTATCGTACTTATCGAAATCTTTGAATTTCTCATCCTTGATAAGGAGAAGACGGCTCATCCAAAAATCTTTAATTACCCGATACTCTTCATTCTTTTCGCCCGACACTATCATATCGAACCATTCCTTGCTGACTGCGAGGGTAAGAACCTTCTTCTTTGCTTCTGATAAATACTTATCCATTACTTTAGTTAATCTTTCCATAAGCTAATCTTAATCATTTTAGATGAACAACAAAGTTTTTTGGCTTAAACTCGATAAAGCCATTATCCTTTTTCGTTTGAGTAGTCTCAATACTGAAACCTGCGCAATCCTTAACGAGAAATCTTATTTGAGAACCAACCTTACAGGAAAGCTGAACATAATCAACTTTCTTAAAATAATGAGCAACAGAAATCCCATACTGAATATGAGGTTTGCCATTACTATCTAATCTGACCGTTAATTGGTCTAATCTCCATATTGGCTTTACACCATCGACAAGGGTATGACACCAACGAGGAATGCAAGGTAAACGTACTAGTCCTA
>ERZ1034701.768-NODE-768-length-11219-cov-10.267556_pt1 | contig 11219 bp, 14 predicted proteins | sample MGYA00520651_ERZ1034701 | MGnify/ENA primary metagenome ERZ1034701 (study PRJEB33766, sample SAMN09781713) | gut metagenome | biome: gut microbiome | host: Homo sapiens | place: Madagascar | study: EMG produced TPA metagenomics assembly of the PRJNA485056 data...
ATATTAATACTGTATATATAATAATGTATACCTTATTATATAAAAGTCTTATTAATGTTAGTTCCTCAAGCAATTCCAGTACTGCATACTTTAATGAGTTCTATATCAAGCATGAATCAAAACTGATTTTCACAAGCCTTTTAAAGGAGCAAACATTGACGTAGAGCGTAATTCCTTTTACGGGGCGGCTCTCAAATATATTCAGTGATAAGTTATTCACGAAACATGATTGAACGTCTTACAGACGAATTTGAAATATTAAATATTTTATAGGCGGAAAATAAAAAGAGTAGCTCTCTCACGAGCACTCCTCTCAACAATCACCAAATAATAAAAACAAAACCTATTTCTTATCGTATCTGTTCTTGTTTGTCTTAGCAATCTTTAATTGATTAGCCATTTCTTCTCTTTTAACTTGTCTATCAGCTGCTTTATTATAAGCATCCATTGCTATCTTTTGACGTTCAAGTTGAATCTTAGCAGCTTCACTAGCTCTCTTACTTTCTTCTTGAAGTTTAGCTAATTGAGTTTTAGCGTAATCATCATTTTGAGGATTTGTATCTCCAAGTAAAGCTATATCGCCTTTAGCATATTCAAGTTGCAAATCATATTGTGCTTTAAGAGCAAGCGTTTGTCTATCTTGTTCTCCCTTAGCAGCAATCTCTTGCAGCTTCATTTGATTAGATTGTTCTTGAATTGCCTGGTCCATTTGCTTCATTTGTTCTTCATGTTGTCTTCTAATCTCAGAGAACTGTCTAATACTATCAGAAATAGCTGCAACATTATCTCCTTGAATAGCTGCAAGAGCAGACTCTAAATCTCCATTTTGTGCAGCACTAAATGCCCATTGTTTAAGTTGTTGAATTTTATCCATTTCTTTACCATTATTTCTAACAGTAGTAGAATAGTCAGAATTAACAAAACTATTAACATCAAGACTAAGATAATGTTTTTTACCAGTTGTCTTATCAATATAAGATGTTTCAAGACCTTCAACATAAGCACATTTAGCAAAGTCTAAATCTCTATTGTAATCAGCACATCTTAAAAGGTCGAACATTTGGAATATTAAAACAGAACCAGTACTTGATTGACTAATAGCATTTTGAGTTGTAGAAGCTCCAGCAGATTGAGCTATTTGACCATAACGTTGAGCATTCATATCAACAAGCTCTCTAGCTTCTTGTTTAATAGCTTCATTAAGATTACTAAGTTCTGTTATATATTGTCCCATATTAGCATTAAGTAATCTAATGTTCTGCATCTTAACACCTGCTGCATCTTCTTCATCATCAATAGGAAGAACTCCATCTGCTGCCATTCTGTAAATAGCATCTTCTGTTTCAGAAGCAACAAGTGACTTTGGAAGCAACAAAATCAACATCTTGTTCTTTGCTATTACCATTTCTTGATGATAAGAAATAATATTTCTAAGAACTTGGAAAGGAGTAATTATTTGAATAATACTAAACTTTCCACAATAAGGAAGAAGTTCTTGAATACCATTATATGGAAGTTTACCTTTACGTTCATAAAGAATAGGTCTAGCTTTAACAGGATAAATACCATTATAACGAGTACCTATACGATAACCTTCATAAACTTGAGTTTTATATTTCCATTCTATATCAATATCTCCAGCTTCTGGATTAAATTCGTAATCTTCTTCAACTATTCTTTGTTCTTGAAAACCAAGTTCATTTGTATAAGTAAGAATACCTTGACGAGCAAAACCTTTCCAAACTACATGCCAAACTTCATAAAGATTACTATTATTAGCGCTTGAAGTTAAAGGCTGAGTTTTATATAAATTTCTTTCTTCATCAGTAAACTTACCACAAACATCTGGATATTTTTCAAATAATTGATTCCATCCGAGTTGTTCAACTTTAGTAGAAGCACTTGCAGAAGTATTATAAATATCATCAAGATAAGATTTATCTTTATCGGTTAAGTCATCTTCAAAAGTATCAAGTATTTGATTATATGACATCATAATACGTCTTGCAAACATATCATGGTCTTCAACCATAAATTGATTATTAGGAATAGGAAAAGCTTCAATAGTTGGAACACATTCCTTAATAATCTTATCTCCTCGAAGTTCAGTATATGTATAACATTCGCCAAGAGAACAATAATTAAAGAAAGCAGTAAGATAAATCTGAGCATCATTTGTAAGGTCTCTAATATAATTAAGAGTATCTTGACCTTGTTTGCTTTCTCTATCAATATAATCTTGATTAAACTTAGCAATAAACTCTTCAGGGTCTGGCATTACTTCTTGAGGATTTATACTTTCAGGAGATTGACCTTGACCTTGAGCTTGTTCTACAGCTTCTTTATACTTACGTTCAAACTCTTGTTGAAACGCTTGTTGTGCTGCTTGCATTACTTTTTCCTTCAAAGCTTGATTTCTCTCAAATACTATATTAGGATTATTAGCTCCTACTGCAAAATCATGAGTTCCTTTAAAATATTCTCCTACATATCTACGTACAATATCAGACATAATATCATAATTACGAAGAGTTGCAGGAAAACGTTTAAAACGTTCATTAGTTGCATTGTAAGGATTAAGAGTCTTTTTATAAAACTCTTGTGGCAAATCTCCATGTAGAACATTAAGCATTGTTTCAGTCTCAGTTCTATCATTCAAACTAAGTCCTAAACCAATAATATAATCTATACTATTGGCATACCAATCAGGTTTCTCTTTAGTAGCAGCATCAACCTGTTGTTTAGGAAATTGAAAACTTAAATTATTAAACATACGTACATTATATTAATTAGTTAACTAAATATTAAAACCAACTTCTATGCCAAATATCATCTCTAATATTTTGTTCAGTAACCTTTTTTCTATGAACAAGTTCTTTAGCTGCTTGAACATCTTGAAGTTTCCATTGTAAACCGTGAATAAGCATTTCAGATACTCTATCAAAATTACCTTTAATATTCCATTTAAGAAGTTCAAGTATAGCTTGATGGTCATATATTGTTTGAAAGAACATAATATCATTACCATTAATATCTTTACCTACTGGAGTATAAAGCATCTCTTTAAGAAGTCGAAGACCTTCAAGAACTTTACTACTACCATTACCTGCACCGCCACCTACATTAACTCCATAAGAAGCAGTAACTTTAGCTTTAATAGAACTATCCCAAAGTTCAACAGGGTCTTTCATTAAATACTTTAATGCTTTCCATTTTGCAAAATTACTTACAGTTTCACCTCGGTTAACCTCAACTCCTGTTGTTCCAATACAGTTATAATAACGTGCCATAAGGTAACATATCCAGTCAGCTTGTTCAAGTTTCTCAGGACGACCATAATAAGCACAAACACATTTAGTTTTAAAGTTATTATATTGAGTAGGATTTTCCCAAACTCTAATACTATTATGAGAGTGTTTATTAGTAAGTGCATCATTCTCTTTATTAACACCTACTGGGTCATAACTAATACTATATTGCCCAGGAGGAATACCAAGTTTAGTAACTCCATCTTTATCTACATAAGAAACTTTAATTGGTTCAAACCATTTACGAACACAACCATGATGATGTTCACGAGGTTTACGAGGAACACCTTGAATCCAATCAAAATAATCAACATTAAATTTACCACCTTCAGCTTTAATACGAGCATTGGTTTTAAATATAACTTTATGATTAATATCTTCAAAGAACATTCCATCGTCTGCAATATCTGTATAAGCAGGGTCATTCTTTAGAATTTCTTCCCAATTCATTAAAGCTTCAGAACTAAATAAGTTTTCACTAGTAGAACTAAATGACTCACTAGGCATATTAGCATACTGACCTAGATAATTAATATAATCACTAAAAGTTTTACTACTTTCTTTTTTAGCTACACGTTCTTTATATGCAATACGAAGACCAGTTTCTATATTAGAATTACCATCTTTGTCCATTGCAAAGTTGTCTCCAATTTGACCTTGAAGACCCCAACAATATGGTTTAAAATAACCGCAAACTTCATTACGAGAATCTTTATCCCATACGTTTTCAAAAGGCATAAAATGGAACTTATTAGGATTATAGAAGTTCATTTCAAAAACCTGCATATTACCACTAGTTGCAGTACCCCAAGCAAATAAGTTACCAGTAACATAACTACCAGTACGCATAGCAGGTTCAGTAACATTCATATAATCGTCAAAGTTTTCCATTGTAGAAACCTCCTCAGTCTTAACACTAACAGCATCCTTACCGATAGCACAATCAGGATTGTTATTAGCAGAAGCACTAAACAAAGCACTATTCCAAGACTTAGGGCTAATATCTCCATTAGGAAGTTTAAATCCTAAAGTAAAGTTCTCAGCAGCACGAGAAAGTATTCCTCTTTTAAAGAATGTATTATTCTCATAAAAATAAAGGTTTCTAATACTAAAATCAGTAAGACCTCCACGTTTAGTAAGATACTTTGAATCAGCAGCTACATGAATACAAACTTTATTAGGTTGAAGATTAATCTTATTAGCACTATGAGCAGACATAATATAAGAGAAACCTCCACGACGAGTTTTATCTATAAGAAGATGAAAACCATTAAGTTCACAAAACTCAATAATAGCAAACGTCCAAAACTGTGCATCTATAAACTTAGGAAAGTCTTGTTTCTTCTTAGCAACAGAACCTTTATCTGTATGTATAATAGTCTTTTCATCCAACTGTTCAATAATAGTATAATTTAAATAATTATACATATCTCCACTAATATGAAGATTTTGAACTTTACCTTCACGCATAAAACAAGGAGCATCAAATCCATGACTTCTTCTATATTCTTCACGTTTACGAAGTTGTCTATGAGGAATACTATCTTCTTTATATAACGTATATTTACCACCATTAATATGGTATATATTAGCCATTTCAGTAAGAAGATTAGTATTTACAAATTTATCTCCTACACGTATATCAAGAAGAAAGCCACCACTTTCTCCTATCATAAAGAAATCATTAGGGTCTTTATAACCAGCATCTTTAGCTCGTCTAAAATGATTTTTAGATTCCTTTATGTATTGAAGAAAAGGGTAGCTTTCAATATATTTTTCTACAGTCTTATCATCACTCATTTCAATAGACTTAAAATTAGTAACACAATAGCAACACCAGTACTACAATAAGCAATATTGCGTTGCTTCTTTATTTTCTTACATGACCTATCCAATAATATATATCTTTGTCTAGCTTGTTCTGCAAGAATACTATCATTGACAATAATTTGTCGAAGATTCTTATTAATATCTTTTTCATAACTTAATTCTATTAATTTTGTATTAGCTTTACGAAGGTCGTCAATAGCAATTTTAATGCTATCATGTTCTAGCCCCCCCATAAAAGGTATGTAAACTTTACTTGATGAGTTGATAGAATAACTTAACAGTACTATCATTATCAAGAGCTTTAACTTCAATAACTTTTGCATTTTTAATACTATCTAAATTACCAACTTCGATTTTTAAACTATCATTATGTTTCTGTATTTCAACATTTTGTTCAACAACAGTATAAGTCTTTTTATTATCTATAAGACTAATAATTGCAATAGCACTAATGCCAAAAACAAAAAACATTGCTGCACCTTTAATAATTTCTTTAATAAAATTACTCATTGCTTAAACATTTACTAAAAGGTTTATAACTATGAAGACTATTAATAATTTCTTTATCAATATCTTCTTGACATTGAGTAATGTCTATAAGTTTTGGAAAACTTCTTTCAGCATACTCTTTACGAGATATATATCCTATTCCTCCTTCAGGAGAAATTATCATTTGTTTCTCTTCTGTAGAAAAAATATCACGCATAGCTTTTTCTAAATCTTTTATAGTAAAAGTACCTTGAACTACACCATCAACAAGAATATAAGACATTACAAATCCTCCTCATTAATTAAAGTATAAGTAAATAGTTTACCGTATCCTTGACTAATTTGTCTATGAGCTAGTTTCATAAGTTTATCAAAGTCTTCTTTATTAGCAAGAACTTGACAACCAGCAGACCAATTATCAACTTGAGTAGAATGTGTTCCAGCTTTATGAATATTGATACCAAATGTACCTTCTTCTATAGTCTTTGGATTAAAATCATAAACAGCATCTTTATTATTATCTCTATAAACTTTTACAGGTTTATATTGAACAATAGCTTCATACTTACCTTTATGATAACCAAGTTTCCAAGCAGAACGATATTGACCAGGAACAAGTATAGCACAACCTTTATAACTTACAGGTTTAGTCATACTAGTAATACCAGGGTCAGTAGTAGCAGCAAATATTTCTCTACTTTTAATACCATACATATCAATGTATTCTACTACAATGACATCATCGAACTTATTACTAACATTATTACCAGCATTTCTGATACCAATAATGTTAAGATTATACTTACCTTTATTAAAATAGGCATATCCTTTATTGATGAGTATTTTGCTGAAATCAGCTTTACTTGCTTTATTAAATAGTTCTTCATTCATATCTTATTATTTTAATACACCAAATACATAAAATGTTCCAGTTTCTGGAATACCTTTACAAACATATCTAATATTATCGACTTCTTCAACATGAAGAACTCTAGTATTAATTCGTCTTCGTCTTGTCATATTACCATTGTATTTGAGTTTGTTTATTAAGAAGTCCTTTACTATTAAGATAAATTCTTCTATCTTGAAACATAGTATCTATTTCATTACGAATATACTTAATGTGATACCAAGTAACAACTTCTTTACCATTCTTATCTATTTCATACATTCCTCGTTTGTCACGCAATGGCATTCCGTATTGATTCTTAATAAAAGGTGTTTGTATGTGACAAAGACCTAAACCATAACATGGAATATTAAGTATCATTTCTACCATACGAGCATAAGTTGAAAGTTGTATTGTATAATGATTACCATTACAATTTTCTAAATGACCAAAAGGAGGAAGCATCATTTCGTGAGTATTACACCATTCACTAGTTAATTGAACTGGTTTAGCTTTCTTATCTTTACGATAGAATCCACTAGTGAAATGAAGACCATCTTTATTAGTTTTCCAATCAAGAATAACAAATCTATCAGGTCTTATACAAAGAACATCTATAGTACCACTAAGAAGAAGTTCTGGAACAAAACTTCCAATCTCTGAATAAATAGTATATCCTCTATCAATATAATATTGAAATACACTATAAATCTCAGGATATTTATTATTAGTAGCTTCTTTAAATTGTTCTATATCTAGAGGATGAGCTTGAAGATTTGGAATATCAGCAACGGTTATACATCTACCAGTTTTAACTTCTGTAAGATACTGAATAGCATCTTTAAACATACTACTTCCTTTAATTCCATCTTCGAGACCATTATGTGTAGCAGTACCACGTTCACAAGCTTCTTTTGTAATAGCAGCCCATTCTTCTTTGATACGCTTTTCACTAATACCACGTTCTTTAGCTTTCTTACGTGCCCAATAGTCTGCATTAAACTTTGGACAGTAGTTTTCAATATTAGTTGTAACACTAAGATATTCATTTCCTAAAGTGTCAGTATATTTATGACCTTCTTCTTGGAAATACAGAAAATTATTGTTATAATTACTATTCATATCTTTTAAGTTTAAACTTTAATAAGCACTAGCATCCATACTTGACGATACAGCCATTCCACCTCTCGCAGTCTCAGTTTCTTTTTCATACATAAGATTTTCTTTAGCTTCATCAAGCGATTTGAGAATCTTAGGTAAATCAGAAGCTTTAGCGCTAACTTGATTAATCAAACCCATTATGTCACTAACGTTTTCAACAGTTAGATTAGCTTTATCTCTAAGTTTTTCATTAAGCAACATATTTATAGCATCAATAGCTATATTTACATTATGAAGAGTTTTAAGAAGATTCTCAACTACTCTACCAGCTTCTCCAATATTAGCAGCATAATATCTACTTATTATTTTTCTAACAAGTTGATTAGGGATATAGTTAGTTGGCAATCCAGCTTGCTCAATAGCCATTTTAAGTGCTTCACCATCACTAAGACCACTTTGTTTTGCAGGAGACTTTGGGTCTCCCATATAATAAATAACTATACAGTCTTTTATGTACTGTGACTTATCTTTACTTTTATCTTGTTGATAAAGTGTACGAATATCTTTATCCATTAATTGACGAACATCTGGAGCTTGAGGCATTCCATTATCATCAATAACAAGCATGTTATCTATAATTAAATCTGTTCTTCGCATGGCGGTGAATATCTTAAATGAGCTATACCATGAAACATTATATCAGCTTTTACTTCTCCTATTGTATCAACATAGTTCCAATATTGTCTTCTATTATGACTAACAACACGAGCAATTTCAAGTTTATATACTTTGTTATATTTATAACGTTTACTTTCGTCAGCAAACAAAGCATGTTTAAAAGCTATATAATGTTCTTTATCTAACACTTCTCTAGCATCATTAAGAGTTTCTTTATTTTCTCTAGCAATAGCTGCTGTAAGTCGCTCTTTAATTTTTCCTATATAAGGAATACCAGCAGTATCACCAGCAGAAACATACTTTTGACAAGATAACTCTAATGATGTTATAATTTCATAAGCTATTTCTTTATCTATAATATTGTCATCAATAGTTTTAAGAATATCATTTTTATTAACTATTGTGACATCATATCCACCCATTGCAGGAAACTTACGAACTTCTAATTCATCATTCATTGTATTATTATTAATATTATAAATGTAATTGGTATCGCTTCGGGGACTTGCGCCCCCTCCGCTATAGCTCTAGCCCCCCCGTAAAAGGAGTATATAGTTTATTACCAAATTACTCTAGTGTACCTCCTGGTACTAAATACATAGCTTCTTTACTTTCATCTTTAGTCATACTACCATGAATAAAAGCAGTAGCTACAACTTTAAAATCTATAAAATATGTAGGAGACATAACTCCAATAAGTTTCTTATTCAAATTATCATTTGTCTCTGCAAGTTCAAGAAGTTTACTAGGAGTAAGATTATTATTAACCACTCTTACAGTATGACCAAGAGCAATATCAGCAGGAGCAATAATAACAGTATCACCAAGTTTAATGTTTTCATAAAAACTAGTATTGCTATTACCTTTAATAAACATTGCTACTGCACCAACATTAGCATTTTTGTTCTGTCTTACACTACTTACAATTTCAATAGGACGAACCTTATACAAAATAGCAATAAGAGCATACTCTGGAGCTACATGAATATGCTGAGTAATCTTATTAAGATAATCAACATTGATTTCACTAAGTGTAGTTGGCAAACTAAGGAGATAATCTCCACCACGATAATTAACTTGTAAATTAACCATAACTTTAATATTTTAATTAATAACTAGATTATATACATCTTTTTCAAGTTATATAATATTTAAATAAACTGATTGAGGAACAACTAATGAAACTGGTGTTCAAAAGGGTGCTCGAAAATCTGCTGCAAATATAACTATAAATAATGAAGATAGACTATTATTGAAGTTTAATTTAATAAAATTAACTTATATTGATAAAAAGGCTTATCTATTTCATGTCTTTATGGGGCGGATATATGAACTATATAGGTTAAGATTTGTTCTAGTATAATGATTATTAGTTATAACTTTATAAAGAGTAGCATTGGCAGCATTAAGTTCGCTACAAATAATGCCAGCATCAGGATTTTAAAGTTAAGTATTAATTACTCTAGTAAATAGTGGAAAAAGAGGAGAAAAAGAAGAAAAATACAATAAAGATAAACTATAGATGAAGTTAAAATAGTAACAAGAGATAAATATAATGTTGAACTTGGAGAAATAAAGTTAAAGAAAAGGATAAATTGTTAGATAATAGAGAAAGAGATAAGTAGGGGTATAGATTATATAATAAATAATTGTGAGGGAGGGAGTATTACTAGCAACCCCCGGTCATTGAAATAAAGATTGAATGCCCCCCCTACTCATCAACAACTGAAAAATTTTAGTCATGCAACAACTAAAAAAGTTTTGGCTGGAGAAGGACTTCAGCTAACTAGTCGTGTACTAGTTTGTTTTATCAATTCCAAACTTATTATAAAATGGAGACAACAATTGTTACAGCGAATGTTATTCGCAATGCTGAGACTGGTACTAGAGTGATTAACCTTGCTACATCTGAGGAGTTTGAGTTCTTAGATAGAGCAAATGCTTTTGCTCATGGCAAACGTAAGATGCTCAACATTAGTATGAAGCAGTTTATGCACTTCATCAATGAAGCAAACAGTGATATTGCTGATGATGTTGCATTTACTCTTATGGCTACTGACCCTACTGATGCACAGATTGAGGATATTCTCATGGGTGCTAAAGTGGACATTGAGCAGACTGAGCGTAGTGCTGGTGAACAGTACACTGATGGAAATGGTCAGAATGTTATTGCTACTTATGATTCTATTCATATTAGCAAGTTTGATTTACTCAGTGTTTCTGCTGTTGGTCGATTTGCCTTAGATTATGATGGTGATGCTACGACTTATGCTACTTGCAAATCTCGTAGAGTTGCTTGGACTGCTACTCGCAAGAGTTTACGTTAATATGGTTGCTGCTCTAGCTTAGGCTAGAGTGGCTTCTCATGTTGCTACTAGTCAACAAGAAAGAACAAGTACTCGACAAGAACTAAAAAGGTTTTGTCAACAAGAACAAAAAAGGTATTGATGTGGAATTGTCTTATAGTGAAAGTAAGCGTTCTACTGCTAATAAAAGTATTAATTTAAAATAGGAGAACTATTATGAATAAAGTAATGATTTTAGCTATTCTTGTAGCTTATAAGGCTTTTAATGATAAAAGTCTTACTATTGTAGTTAATGAAGATAATCATGAATATGTAGTTAATAATGCTATTATTGATGGTATTGATACTATCGATTGTGATACTATCAGTGTTTTTAGTAATAATAATGGTACTATTTATTGTAAAACTATTTATGTTGATAATATTGTTGGTATTCAGTTTCAAAAGTAATATGAGTGTAGATACTATTGATTATGAGGATATTTATGATAATATTAATGATTATGAATATCCTTATAATCATATCAATCATAGTAATTTGGTGTAACATTAATAATTACACGCGCACACGCACGCATACGCACACGCACGCACGTGTATATAATAATAATATAATAT
>ERZ1034701.785-NODE-785-length-11057-cov-6.215143_pt1 | contig 11057 bp, 7 predicted proteins | sample MGYA00520651_ERZ1034701 | MGnify/ENA primary metagenome ERZ1034701 (study PRJEB33766, sample SAMN09781713) | gut metagenome | biome: gut microbiome | host: Homo sapiens | place: Madagascar | study: EMG produced TPA metagenomics assembly of the PRJNA485056 data set...
CAGTTTTGCGTCAATTAAATCTTTATACTGCATAAACCATGAGAATAACTGAGGAAGAAATTGCGGAATTAGAAAAGAAGCGAATGAAGTTCTATGAGAACTTTAATCATGATGAAGATGCTGTCTAATCTTTTTATACCTTGAAAAACACAGATTGATTTAGAAATTAAATTTTGAGATTACAATATACATAGGCTAACAAGGGCTTTGATAGAGCTATCAAGAAGGCAAGATTCGTGGGAAGAGAAGATAATCACTACTGTCCCGTTTAGAAATCATCGGGTTAAATAGGCTAGGATGCCATATGAGTGTAAAGGTACAAAATCAAATCGAATACACAACTTCTAGAACATAAAATATTGGATATTAATAACTTATATAATAATCGTCCAGACTAAACGGGACACTAGTGCAGATTTGAGTGAAGCTAAGAATCAAGAAATCCACAGCTGGCTTGAGTGCCTGCTGTGGATTTCTCTGGTTTATATTAAAGTGTAAGATTCTATAATACTTTACTGATCAATCGTAATGGCATCGCCTTGTAGCGGCCAGTGTTCTTGCCGTTGCTACCACCCACAAAACGTACGTTTGAGAAGTTCAGACTCTTATTATAAATATCAAAATACTTGTACCAAAATCCGTAGTCAGGACTTGTACTGGCGAAACCTTGAGTTCCTGATAATGGTGTTTGAGTCCACAAATCTACATGAATTGGATTTCGTAAAACCTCATTTTCCAAATATCCGCCGTAAGGTAAGTAAATTCTACTTAGTTGCGAGTCTACTGTCTTAATTTCTGCACGGCTGTATGTTTCGCCAGATGGTGTTGTCTTGGATACTACCTGAATGGCGGGATCAGATCCATTGATCAAATCCTCGAAGACCTCCATCTTTGGGATTTCATATCCGCTAGGTGAAAGAGTTGAGGAAAGATTATCTGACTTACTTGTAGCAATGTAGAAGTAACCACCGATTGCTTTTTTGTTTCCATCCAACGCTTTTGTCTCTCTAATGTAAGGACCATTATTCGATGCGCCCAGGTTGCGGTCGAGCATGAGATAAGTCTTGCCACTATTTCCTTTCACCTTGACCACTTCATAATAGAACCAGCCTTTAACCAACTTACTGGCTTCTCCATCTTCAGCCATTTGATTATCTGTGTTCGAAATCTCATGGAAGATACCTGTATGATATACATCATAAGTAATCTTTACCCTAGCAGTATGCTTGATGTTGAAAGATGATTTCCAAAGAGAATTATCGTTACTATTTTTCAGGGTCACTTTCCAGTATCCGCTACCATTATCTTCAACCGTAAATCTAGTATCGCTATTTTCATAGCTGTCACCATCCAACTTCTTGATGAGATAACTGTACGTATTGTTAACTGGGCTAAAATGCAAACCTTCATTCCTAACGACGGCGTCGTCGCCGTCATACATCTCTTCTGGCGTTATACCTTGCACTTGATCTAACCATGTGAAGTAATCGTCTGTCAATTTATTCGATCCATCCCATAATTCAACCAGACGACCAGCATCTCTTTTGAAATCTTTACCTTTCTGTATAATCTGAGCGGTGAGCATTAAGTCACCGGATTTAACCGTTATTTTACCAGTCCTGCTTTCTTCCTGAGCATCGTTCTTATCTAAAGTAAAGGTCAGGACATACTTTTTACCCTGAGTAGAATGGTTGGTTCCATCATATGTATTCGTTTCTACAGCGGTAGGATTTGAATGTATCCAACTGTCTTCAGGGGTAACCGTATAAAAACTACCATCGCTGCTGGTTGCTTTTTCCAAAGTTGTAACTACAGTTACTATAGCACTGGTAGCTTCTGCGTCGTCTACGTAAACTTTATCGCTAACACCCAGTTCATAATCCTTGCAGGCTATCATTTTGGTGATGGCAGGATTGTCATCAACTATTTGTGCCTCTATTCTGTTTTCAGGATCAGACTTGATAGCTTCAGCCAGAGTTTTGAAACCATAATCATTCACCTTGGTTACAGTGATGGTATAGTTATGGTTTCGCAAGAGGGCATACTGGGAAGTCTTGTCTGCATTATTGTAAAGCCCCACTTTATAGTAATAGTAACCTTCTTTACCCTTGTATTCAGCCTTGATGATAACGTTAGCTACACCTGCAGAAGTTTCAGTTACCGCTACTTCACGGCTTCTTCCATCGCCGAAATCTGTGCTACTAAACTCTGTTGTCTCTGCTAAGGCATCGGTTGGTTCTGTATAACCAGCAGGTGCGATAGCACTCTTTGCTGCTGCATGATTGATGATAAGACCAGCACTTTCTTCAGGGAAATCAGTCACCGTAGCATCTACTTTCAAGGTAACCTTGGCATATTGTCTCAACAGACTGACATTTGCCGAACCATCCAAGAGCTTCTGTAAAGATACGCTACCCCAACATACTGGGCTGTTTGTATCTATTGTTCTAGATGTAGCTAACGCAATGTCTTGCAAATCTTTTGCTTCTGTCTCACTGAGGTCACTAACGTTCGTTACCAGATGAACAGTAGACGTTCCTGATGGAATTTTGCTGATTGTTACCTTATATTTCCCTTCTCCGTCGGGACTTCCATAAGTTGCATCAGCCATATCTATATAGTTATTGCTTTTATCATAGAACACGGCTTTGATAGAATTGATGCTTTCCGTTGTTCCTGCTCTAGTACCTATTTTCTTTTCGGAGAAGTTGGGCAACTCAATGTTCAAGGTTACCCCCTCGGCAGGGATTTCATCCCCACTGAGTCCGATAGTCTCCATTGCATCCTTGCAAGAAACAAGGCAAAGGAGCAATCCCATCCATATCATTAAATGCTTTATCTTCTTCATTTTTCCCAATATTATTTATTTTGCACCATCAGGTATACCTTGATACCATGTTCCACCTTCGTAATAGCCAGTATCGTTTTTGAAACTCCTGCCATTAAAGAGAATGATACTTTGGCCTGTCTTTTTATCCGAAGAGGTGTATAATCTTATAGATTTCTCGTGTTCACCTTTTATCGCTTTGAGCGTTATGACAGTTTTATGCCATGAACCTACAGTACTTTTGGTGTAAGTTTTACCCTCTGTATCGAACATTTTGAACTGACCATTAGCTGCTATGCCATACTTTATGAACCAGCCATAGATTTCAGATTGAGTATATATAGTAATCTTAATATTCTCAATTTCTGGCTTTTCATCAAAAGCATGCCACATGGCGTCGGTTGTCGGGTCGAAAACAATCCAACCCTCATGATCCTCGTAGTCGAAGAGAGGAATACCTGGCTCCAGATGGTTAGGGCAGCGATGTGCTGCATAACCTATACCTTGGTTAAAATTATTATTAAACATGAGTAAGGTTTCACCAGGCTTGATTTTTCTGTCGCCTGAGGCTCCAAATTCAGTGCTTTTTTGCACGTCATTTATACCATAATACATATAATACCAACCAGTGTTGGCATAGTCTGCCTTCATCTTGTCTCCTGGCCAAGGTTTCGTATATTTCCAGACTGGATCTTGCGGCTTTCCAGTCGTTTCACCTATCTGGGTATATGCATAGAGGTAATGGTTTTCTTCTTGAGGAGTAATGTAATTGTTAGCATTATCTTTATTAGACCATTCTGAGTCGAACCATCCATCATTCCAGTTGTTTTCACCACCTTCAGGCAGTGTACCATTGTAGTTCTTTTCAACCCTATTACCGTCTTTATCATTATATGGTGTACGATCATTAATAGCCCTGAAGTAGATATAGTAATTACCTACTGCTGGTTTAACCGTAATCTTAATAGGCTTTTTAAAGTCATATTCTGCACCATATTTACCTGTAGTATAGCCTTTTGGCTGAACATAAATGGTATGTTCAATGGATGTTTCTACATCTTGGTCAGCTTTAATACTAAAGGTTCCCTGAACAGTACCAATCACCGAATTAGCCGTTATGGATGAAGTAATCGTTGCGCCACTTCCATTTGTATAGCTTATGTTGGATTTTGCCTCTGAGGCAGAGTAACTAGAAGTAGTTCCACCATCTGTAAATTCTAAGCCTCCAAGATTGGTATTGAAGTCTATTTTCCTTAGTATATTATCGCTTCCACTATAGATTGTTATCTCTTGTGGAGTTACATCAAAATATGGTTTTACATCATACTTTACATCAATATATTTCTTAATATTACCAGCCTTGATCCATACTTTAGCAGTACCTGTATATACACCACTATAGGCAGAATAGTTAATATCCTTATTTATTCTGAACTTAATCTGCTTTGTAAGCATTTTCAGTTCTGGTATAATCAGATCTTGACCATCAATCTTTGTCTCACAACCAAGGTTTTCTTGTGTAATGGATGCATTCGACTCATAGTTAATGGAATCAGGTGTCGTTGACGTAACACTAGCCTCCGTCTTGCTTACCCGCAAAGTGGTATGGTTGAAGTCGGCAGAAATAGGCACTATTTCCCAGTCCTTTACACTTACCTTGCAATTCAGATCCATATTACCGAGACTCTTGATATAACCGGTAATCTCATAGAAGGTGCCGCGAGGGAAGACGGGTACTTCTGTGGCGCTGCTTTCATTCTTCTTATGTCCGAGATTGATGCGATAATTGTTGACAGCTGTTCCACCTACATTACCATTGATGGTAAGATAACTGCGATCAGCTTCTGACGAGATATATCGCTCTGGGAGATAATAGGTCTGCTGGAAAAGCCATTTATCCGCAGGGTTTATGGGTGGATTCTCTGTTGCTGTTCCTGTTCCTTTAATATCGTCTCTATTATTTGTTGCCGGCAGACGGCTGTTGTCTGTCCAATCGGTATAGTATACGGCAGCTCTAGATGATGCCTCATACTGAGTACTTGGAATACCCTCCTTGTATGCTTCTTTATCTTCATTTTTTGTCCAAGTTGGAGTCTCAAATATACCGCCCCAGTAAAGATGGGTAAAAGGAGAGAGTTTCTTGGCTGAAATACTGTTGATGCTAAAGACCTTGCCTCCGAAATTGGTTTTAACTTCTGGGTCACTTGGATCGAAGATAAGATTCAGCTTAACCTTTACGCATGTAAACTTCAGGTTAGCTGCTACCTCTGTATATTTATCACCCGCTGCTGTAATCACGGTTTCAGCGAGATTGCCTGCGTCATCCTTAGGTTCGTAAATCATCGGGATATTGGTGCATACAGGCATACCTGTTGTACTTGTAGGTCTGTAATCGAGTACTATTTTTTTGAGTTCATCTTCTGTTTGGATACCACTCAACACCTTGTTCATATTGGCAACCACATAGATATGGTAAGTGCCCGGCTCGATTTTGAGCTGATAGTTAGCTACATTCGGCTCTACCATCATCGTAGCCAGTGGGGCAGGGAGCGTCTCTACCAGGAGCTTACCTCCTTCATTTCCTGTAGGGAAAGCATAGAGGGTCAGGTCGTTGATCTGGCATTCATCTACCGTAGCATTATAGGTAGGAAGGCCGGAAGCATCGTCGGTACGGGTGCCGCGGCTGCTGAGCACGGTTGGCACGAGTACATGCAAGTTGCTTTCTGACGAAATGGGAGCGCGCTCGCCTCCAAGTTCGTCAGAGCAACTTACTGTAACCAACAATATAAACCAACTAACTAAACTTAAAATGAAATCTCGTATTTTCATTGTTTCTAATTTTTAAAGTCAAATACTCTTATGAGCTAAATGCCCGGAAGGGGCTCTGACACCTGAAACGATTAGAAATCGACACGCTGGATGCGCTTGCTCCAATCCAGGATGGAAATGCTGAGCTGCACATACTTCCACTGGTTGCCCTGGAGGAAGAAGTCGAGCTTATAATCGTACTCACGGTCCAGGAATTCCTGTGCTGAATAATGGCGGGTTTCGAAGGCGCCACGGCCTTGAGCCAGACAGTCAGCAAGATTGATGCGTGCCACCTCTTCGCCAGTAGTCTTGTTCGTGATGGTGAGGATGGCGTTCTTGTCGTTTTCTTTTGCCGGATGCCAGATGAGTCGGGGGAACATGAGGGCGGCATGAGCGGTGCGCTCCTTTACATTGCCCTCGGTATCCTTAAACTCAGAGGTCCAGGTGTAGTATGGGGTATATGTCAACTCCTCGTCGGGGAGGAGAGAGTTGTCGTAACTGATATCGCCGTTGGCATTGGTTATCTGATAACTGAAGTCATCGGCATGGATGTTGGCAGGCTCGTCGGTCTGATGCAGGCTGATGGTGAGCTGCTTGGTATCACGAACCAGACCGATGGTATGGCGTGTAACCTGCAGGTCTTTTACTTCAACCAGTTCGTTGCTGAGTCCTTGCCAGAGTGTATCGAGCGGTTGGCTCTGGTTGTTCACCTTGCCCTGTTCGCGGTCGAGTCGTGCATGGAGGGCGGTGATGTTGTCACCCTGCTGTGGCAGAGCTATCTGGAATTTGGCACCTGGCTGCGCGAGTGCATCTTCGTATTTCTTTTGGAAGGCGAAGGTTGCGAATCGGTATTTGCCCGGTTCCAGATTGATTCGCATGGCATAGTTAGGGTTCTTGAGCGGCTGTGATGTCGCATCGTTATAGGCATCATGGCGAGCAATGAAGTTGCCCTGCTCGTCGTATACGAATACGCTGAGGCCGCCCACATGATCTTTGAACATGTCGGCACGCTGCACGTTGTAGTCGTACTTGAACTGCAAGTCAACACCCATGTCACAAGGAGGCAGGTCGTCGTGCATCAAGTCGTTGCAGCTGCTGAGCATACTGCCCGCCATGATGAATCCCCATCCCATGCATATATTCTTGATCCAACTGTTAAACTTCTTGTTTGCCATGATGCTTATCTGTTTTATGAAAAAGTAAAGTGTATAAATTGATTCTTATTCTTCCGATATAGCCAGCCGCTCCTTAGCGCTAGAGCGGCTGAGCTATATATAATAATGTGTAATGGATTACAAATCAACGCTCTGAGAACGCTTAGCCCAAGAAAGGACATTAATCTTAACAGCGATGTAAGACTTCAACTCATCGTCAGTGTTAGGTGTTACGTTAGGAACTACAGCAGATCCCAATCCCTTAACACCTTCTACAGCAATATCATACCAGTTGTTACGGAGAACACCATAACGACCAAGATAATTTCCTGCCAGATTATCTGTTGGATATATACTTGAAGTTGAAGGCTTTGTTGTTTCATCCGTATTCCAAGGTGTCATATCATCACCAAAGTGCTTGATACGAACAAAGTAATAAGATTCACCATCCTTATATTCCTGAATGCTACCAATTCTCTTCAAAACCTCATCATAGTTAGTTGGTACTGTAGCTGAAGAAGAAACAGTAACTCCAGATTTAAAGGAAATACTAGTAATTGATACCTTGCCAGCATCATCTGTAATCTCTACATCAAGATCATCACCATTAACCTCTGACTTACCTGTAGCAGGTGTTACATTAGCCTTAATCCATGCCTCATTCTCAATCAAGTAATACTTCTTGATTTCGTCTTTAACTTTATTGATAGGATAGATGGTATTCTGATCACCATTAAATACATAGAATGTTTCACCGCTATTCAATTTAGCCTTAATCAAGACACGAGTTGTATATTGGTCTTTCTGGCACGCAGCATCAAATGTATTCTCAAAACAGTATTGAGGATTATCATCTCCAAACTTATCTACGAAAGTAGGATTAGTGCTTGTTACCAAATCACCAGCTGCTAATGCGGCTGTATTACCCGTTTGATCGAAATTTGCATCTTTTGCAAAATAAGTACGATATAAATTAGCCGCTACTGCATTTGAACCTACAAAACGATACTTATTAGCTTCAAGTAATGAAGTTGAGTTTGAAAACAAACTTGTCCAATCGCCAAAACCGTCTGTAGAACGAACCAAATAAGTTTTCTTATTAGTATTATCCAAGACCCATGATGTGATTTTAAAATCAACGGTACTAGTTGTTCCACCAAACTTTGTAGAACCATCTACTGTAGCAGGTGTCGATGTATTCTGCATAGTAACCTTAGCTACACCACGCTCTACATAAATCTGAGCAGGTGCACTTTTTGCATCAGATTCTTTTTCCTTAATTTTACCATCAAGAGTTGCCAATGTATTAATTTCTGCACCTGCTGGGTCTGTTGCACCACCAGCTTTACTTGCCAATGGAGCATTAGCCATATAGAAACCATTTTTAGTTAGGTCTTCTTCTGACAAAGACTCTGCGAAATCCTTATAAGTTCCAGAGAATGTTGCTGTTGCACCCTTTAAAGTTATTGCCTTAGCTGTTTCGTCAACCGTAAATACACCGTTTTTGTTCAAAACAACAAGTGCATAACAATGGTCTGAAGATGATGCAGGAGTATCAATTTGCTTAACAATGGTAGCTGAAGTGGTTGTTATATTATCAGTTTTACCATTGTCTTTCCAAGGAGCTGTATTCAGAGTATATGCACCTTTAAATTGTGCATTAGCTTCATCTGCACCTTCAAAAATCAAGAGTGTAGCATCTTTCACATCATACTCATTAGGAGTACCAGCATCAAACTGGTCATTCGCTGAACTAGCACGAGAGCTAGAACCTGACTGAGTAGGCAAATTGATGTTGAATGCTACATAACCTACACCTGCTTCATTAGTACCAGTACCTGGACCTGCGTTTCCCAGGTCCTCATTGCTTGAACAGCTTGCTGTCATAGCTGCGATGACAGCCAAGCCAAAATAATGTTTAATCTTCATAATCTTAAAAGTTAAGCTTGTTTATAATCGTTATTCTCTAATTTTCTGTTATTCCAATTCCTTTATCTGCTTGAAGACATCTCTTACACGCTCTGCCTCTTTCGAGTTGCCTGCCTTGGCAAGATGCTTTTCGGCAGAAGTAAGATCACCTTTCTGCAAATCGGTGCAGGCGGCATTGAGATTCGCAGCCTCATCATCAGGGAAGAGACGGACAGCAATGTCGAATACCTCGTTAAACTCTGGCGAACCCGGCTCGTAAGTCTGTGCCACCAGGAACATCTCCTGCAGAGAAAGCTGCTGAGGCTTGGTCTTCAATATCTCCTTGGCCTCTTCGATGCTGAACGGACGAACCGTGTAGGTTACCGTATAGTCGCTATGACGGAGACGAGGATAGATATTATCCAGGATATAGCGGTAACTTGCCGGATGGAGCTTTCTGATCTTCAGGTCCTTATCGTCGGGAGCCAGCGAGGAGTTGGCTATCTCGAGTATCGCTTCCTTGTCAGCCAGATGACTAGCCTGAATCTTCTGCTTGAATCCTTCCCAGTCTTCCGGTGTAGCCTGATAGGTAAAGAGCTTGCTGTTTAAGGTGTAGAGGCTGCTCACATAGTTGCGGAGAGCAGCTGCACGCTCGTTGGCAAGGCGCTTGTTGTTGGCATACGAACCATCAGGCGAAGCAAAACCGTGGATATCAATATCTGTGATTTCAACGTTCTTATCGTTCTTCACCAGGTCGATGGTGGAAGTAATCTTCTTCAGCTCAGTAGCATTCTCACGGAAGTTGGCAAGAATATTACTCTTGTTAACCACAAAGCTGAGATAAGCTTCACCCTTTTCGGCTCTCACCTTCTTGGCTTCCGCCTTCGGCTGCACGAAGAAATCCTTCGTAATCTTCGGTGTACGGTCGATATCCGCAATCGGCGTATTGTCCTGTTCTATCAGGTTGCCGCATCCGCAGAGATCTTCTTTCACCGAGAGTTTGAACTTCTTCATCCATTTCTGATAAGGAACAGACTGGGCGAAGTAAACCTGCTGACTGGTCTTGTTCTTGCGGGTAAAAACCTGTGCCTGCGGATTCTTCTTGCTGTCGGCAAGTCGGCGGTATCTTACAGCCTGGTTTCTACCCTGGATGATGATAGGGTTGAGAGCGATAGAATCAGTTCCTACCATTACCGGTGTGAAAACAATCTGCTGCTCTGATTTCATCTTCAAATCGTTCAGATTCATACGGAAGGCAACGTTCATCTGGTTGCCGTTCTTGCGTGCCAAGACGCTGTCTACCTGAATCTTACCCCCTGCCAGCTGTTGAGCCTGAGCAGGCATGATGCCCTGAGAAAAGAGTATGCAGAGGGGCGAAATGACCGCATAAAGCTTCATTTTATCCATATTATGATTTCCCTAAAATTTTTTGTATTCTGTCTAGTTATTACGTGTTTATATTGTCAGTTTAAAACTACTGTTAAGTTATATTCTTAGAACACGTATATGAGAGATAGTGCGGCTTTTGTAGGGCCCACATAGTTGCGGTTGTCTTTGTCGAGACATTTTTCGCATCGTCCGTAAAGCTTGTAAGGACTGTAGGCATATCCCAAACCGATAGAGCCTTCGAAATTGAGGTGCTTATTGAGCAACCACTGATAGCCGTAGGTGAGGCCTCCACCAACATACCAGCCTTCATAGTGCCTGCCCTCCAGAGTTTTCGGCAGGATGCCGAAGGGCATGTCAATGTTTTTAATGTTGTATTCACCGCCTAGGGCATGGATTCCGAAGAAATGGCCTCCAAACTTCTGGCAGGTGTACCATCTGTATTCTGGCATAACATTCCAGAATCTCATCTTCTTGTCGCCCGAGAACTTCCAGGGGTTCAGGGTGCCGAAGAGTTGGAAGGTTGTTTTCTTGCCCGTGCCGATTTCGATGCCGGCGTTGGCAGATGTGGAAGCCCATCCCAGTAAGTTGGTCTTCAGAGCGACCTCCTGCGCTCGCGTCGTTGCCGTTGAAAGGATCAGCAGCAGCAACATAGCTGATTTAATGAATGTTTGCTTCATCATATCTTTACTTTTATATTTGGTTTCGTTTATATTAAACTTAGCCTTCGTTCGCTAGTTGGTATCTTTTTTCGGCTGCAAATATATGAGGAATTTCTATAGTAAGCAAGAAAATTTCTCAAAAAGGTTCTATTTATTTGTGCAAACGTTTGCACATTCATGCAATCTGTTTGCGCACACACATCATAAAGCACATGATTATAAGTGTAATTTGCACAAATATGCGTAAGGGCAATAAGTTTTTTCTAAAATCACCCCGTCCCTCTTTACCATTAAAGAGGGCTCCACCTCTCA
>ERZ1034701.790-NODE-790-length-11018-cov-5.015233_pt1 | contig 11018 bp, 13 predicted proteins | sample MGYA00520651_ERZ1034701 | MGnify/ENA primary metagenome ERZ1034701 (study PRJEB33766, sample SAMN09781713) | gut metagenome | biome: gut microbiome | host: Homo sapiens | place: Madagascar | study: EMG produced TPA metagenomics assembly of the PRJNA485056 data set...
CTAAATAATAAAATTATAAATAAACAGAAAATTATGTTTGAAAATCAACCAAAAGGTCTGTGGGCCTTAGCTTTGGCTAACACGGGTGAGCGATTTGGTTATTATACCATGCTCGCTGTGTTCCTACTCTATTTGCAGGCTAACTTCGGTTTTGAAACTGGATTGGCAAGTACTATTTACTCTACCTTCTTGATGATGGTTTATTTCCTGCCTATCATCGGTGGTATCGCTGCCGACAAGTTTGGCTTTGGACGTATGGTTACCACAGGTATCTTCATTATGTTCATCGGTTATCTTGTTCTCTCGCTCCCTCTTGGCAAAGACACAATAGCTGTTGCCGCAATGGGCATTTCGCTTATCCTTATTGCTTTGGGAACTGGTCTGTTCAAGGGTAACCTACAGGTGATGGTAGGTCGTCTATACGATGAGGCACAGTATGCCAGCAAACGTGATTCTGGTTTCTCTCTCTTCTACATGGCTATCAACATCGGTGCTATGTTTGCTCCTACTGCAGCCATCAAGATTATGAAGTGGGCGCAGGATAGTTTGAGCGTGTCAGTAGAGGACTCATATCACTTCGCATTCGCTGTAGCATGTGCTTCACTTATCGTAAGTATCGCTATCTACTATGTCTTCAGTTTTACATACAAGCACGTTCTCGCTTCAGAGACCAAGAATAAGGACGAAAAGGCTTCTGTTAAGGAGACAAACGAACTTTCAAAGGCTGAGACCAAGGAGCGCATTATTTGCCTCTGTTTGGTATTTGCTGTGGTTATCTTCTTCTGGATGGCTTTCCATCAGAATGGTAATACGCTGACACTCTTTGCACGCGACTATACGCTGAAGACTTCAGAGGGTCTGCAGTCAATGGCATTCGACGTTACCAACCTCGTAGCTTGTATCTTCGTTGTTTACGGAAGTTTCGGTTTGGCACAGAGCAAGACAGGTAAGGGTAAGGGCATCTCGCTCGGCGTTATCGTTGCAGCCATTGCTTTCCTCTTCTACAAGTACAACTCCATGGAAGGTGCTGTAGATGTTGAGGCTCCTATCTTTCAGCAGTTCAACCCATGCTACGTAGTGGCTTTGACACCTGTGAGCGTTGCTTTGTTCTCATGGCTAAACAAGATAGGCAAGGAGCCTACATCTCCTGAGAAGATTGGTTTGGGTATGCTCGTTGCTGCTCTTGGTTTCGTATGGATGGCAGTCGGCTCTATGGGTCTGGAGCTTCCTATGACACAGGGCGACCCTGCAACAGAGGGTACACGTGTAAGTGCTAATCTCTTGATCTCTACCTATCTCATCCTTACCTTCGCTGAGCTTCTGCTCTCTCCAATTGGTATCTCGTTTGTATCGAAGGTAGCTCCTCCTAAGTATGCTGGTTTGATGATGGGTCTTTGGTTCGGTGCAACAGCTATCGGTAACCAGTTGGTTATGGTGCCAGGTATCATGTGGGGTCAGAACTTCAACCTCGTTGTAATCTGGGGCGTTCTTGCAGGTATCTGCTTGGTTTCAGCCCTCTTCATCTTCTCTATTATCAAGAAGTTGAATCGCGTAAGCTAAATCGTATATAATCTTGCTTTGATACGTTCAAAGCAAGATTTTTTTTTTATATTTCCTAAAAAACTCTTTTTTCTTTGTTTGTTTGAAAAGAAAGTTGTATTTTTGCTGTGTTTTAAATATAAAAGCGTATGACAGCTCGAGAAGATAAAGAAAAGTTAAGGTATAGCCGTGAGAACTTAAGTAAATTCTTCTATGATTTGGCTAAGGCAACTTTCACAGCTATGGTTGTGGGAGATGTAGTAACTATGTTTTTAAAGGAAGATGTAACAGCTACCGCAATTTGGCTCTTTATTACTGGTTTAATTACCACCAGTTTGTTGTCTACGGTTGGGTATAGAATTTCTAAAATGTAAAGATATGGAAGCATTAATAATGACATTGGCTGGTACAGGAGTAGTGGCTTTGATACTGAATATCTGGTTGAGTACCAAATCTGGTAAAAAATGGCTTAAAAATCTATAAGGAAAAACGAGGTAACAGGTTACGCCTGATACCTCGTTTTTTTCTTGTTTTAGTAATGTTTAAAAAATAACTTCCGCAATTTTTTGTTGCTATTTATGTTTAGCTCAATTGCCGAATACCTAACAAAAGAGCCATGTAAAGATGTTGCTTTTATACTCATATATATCTTTTTCCTTTCTATTTTTTACTTGAAATCCACGCCCAAACAATGAACAAAGCCATTTCCGTGAATAAAGTTGCCAAAATTCCTAAAACAAATGGGTTTACGAACATATTTACCTCGCTTTCTATTCTTTTGACCCTGTGGTATAATCTCCTTATCATTCAATAAGGAGGTGAACCTATGTTTTTAAAGTTTCAAATATTTTGTACTTGCCATAGTGAATATACTGTAAATGAAGATATATTCACTAACAAAATTGTTTGTCCTAACTGTGGTCTTGAATATCCTCACTCTGCCAAAGTGTTATCTATACTCAAGACTGCTAAAGAAATACCCGAATCGGACATGTTTAATTTTGACGAATGTGGTATTCGCATTATTTCTTTGGAGAAAGATATGAAGAAGCATCAATAACAATCTTCATATAATCTAAGAACCCTTTAGCTTCCGAAGCAGATAAGCCATATTGTGCAATCAATTCTTTTGTAGAATTAGCTAAACAATCTATGGCTCGTCTGTTTTGGCAAAGCGTTGCAAAAAATATAGTTCCATCTGTTGTTTTCAACATTTCGTTTTTTAAAGCATCTTTGATAAAATCGTCCATTTTTATTCTCCTTTCTCATATCTTGTTTTTATGCTATAATTTCACTATCTTTTTTATGAAAAGAGGTGAAATCATGGAAACTGAAATAATTGTTGCTTCATACACCACCGCTAAAATTTGTGGTTATAAAGGCTCATATGATGATTTCAAGAAACTGTACGACCAATACTATTCGGAAACCATCAACTCATTGCCTACCGAAGAACCACAACTAGCAAAAGTTGAAGCAATCAACAATCCTCTCCGTAACTCGAAGTATTTCTAAATGCTGTGGCTACCGGAGATATGGCGTTAAGCACTTTGATAGATAACTCGATATTAGTTTCATCAATCTGCTTAACACCGTTTGTAATATATCTGTAGTCATCTATAATGTCTAATGCTATATGCTGTGCAAATTCATCAATGCCGATGTATCTAGCACCGTCTCTCTCAGTAATTACACTTTTGCCGTTTTTGCCTGTTATGCTGTATCTGTTGTCCTTCATATTTGCATTACGGCGGCGTGAAAGTTCATCCATAATTTCTGATATTCTCTGCTCTCTTGTCATGCTGTTACCTCACTTTTCATAAACTTATTAACAAAGTAAATCTGCCCTTTTCCTGTGACCTTAGTTGTGCGTGTTATTCTCACGCTGCCATCGGGGTTCTGAATATTGCTTTCTTTGACTTCAAACAATCCCTGTTCAACAAATCTCTGCTGTGGCATATTTCTTGATGAACCACATTTAATAAGGAAGTTATTCGTTCTTAACCATTCAAACAACCTCTTTTGTCCGATTTTGTAACCGTTCTGAGAAATCAGCTTTGCTAAATCTCCGACAAGGATTGATGTTTCACTAGCTGATACTGCGTCAGCAAATATCTCTTTAGGTTTCATGCGTTCAATCTGCTTGTCTCTATCAGCAATCATTTTCTGAGCTTCGATAACCGCAAGTGCAATCAAATCATTTCCCTGTGGAAGTTGAGTTTTAATTGTATCTTCCATTTCGTGAAACCTGTTTATGTACTTTGCTGTAAACTCTGTACCTTTTACCCCAGTCAGTTTGTGTGCTATAAACTCGCAACCTTTCTTTGTGACAAGATAACAAGGCTGTTCTTTGTTTTGCTTATTTTTGTATGTACTTTCTTTGAAGAAATCGGACTGTGCAATCTTGCTCTGTCCTAACTGCTCTACATATCTACGAATATCTCGTAAAAGCATATTATGCTCTTTCCCTACCATTTCAGCCACTTCTCTGCTGTCGAGATATTTCTGTTCTAAACTATCCATATGTTTATCACCTCTTTTCTGTTTAGTAACTTAGAAAGTTACTTCTTTAGCAAAAAAAATATCAATAGGATTTTCAATATCAAAACTGTCAATCATTTTCTGAATATCATCACTGCCGAAAACACCTTTTCGCATATGCATATAAAATGTTTTGGGCGTTACACCAAGCATTTTGGCTACATCAGCCTGTGTCTTTCCGTTCTCAGCAAAGATACCTCTAAGTTTGTTTGTGTCTATCATATTATCACCTCTCTTTCATTGTAGTAACCTCTGTGGTAACTTTTGAGGTTACTTACATTATACACCTTAAAAGTAACTTGTCAAGTTATTTTTTACTTGACTTGTAACTTTTTTGTGCTATAATGAAGTTACCAATAAGAAAGGAGGGTTTCCATGACTGTTGGAAATAGAATTAAAAAAAGTCGTGAAAAGGCAGATTTATCGCAAGTAGAATTAGCAAAAAAAATTGGTGTGTCAAAACAAACTTTATATAAGTATGAAAATGACATTATAACCAATATTCCAAGTGATAAATTGCAAGGAATAGCTGATACTTTAAAAATTTCACCAGCATATCTAATGGGTTGGGAAGATAATATGTCAAATGAAAATTTAGATATTGTTGCAGATTTTCTTCCAGATTTATTTTCAAATGAAAAAATGTTAGAATGTATTAAGAAATTATACGAACTTAGCAAGGAACATCAGCAAACAATTTTTGATACTGTTGCTTATTGGTATGAGAAAGAGGGGCATTAAATGCCCCACTTTTTTTTGAATGATTTAATTGTACTTAATAAGAAATGTAAAAATTTTTCACTATCAATTTGGTCTACAAGTTCCACAATTTCTCTTTTTAGTTCTTCTTTACTCAAATTTAATCCTCCTATGTGACACATTATAGAACGGTTGTTCTGCTATGTCAATCCCCTCAAAAAAACAGGGCAGTGCAACGCCAATTACACCACCCATAACCGAAACTTGATATGCCGATGTTTTTATCGACATTCTTATTATAAGACTATTCGAGGGGATTTTAAATAGTTGTCAGACGCTTTAATGTGCTAAAATATGCTATTATTCGACAGTTTTAGACCTCTTCACCTTTTGTTACTGTTCCATCTTCATTGAGAATATATCCATCTTCGACAAGTTTCTTTTTGACTTCTTCCTGCCAAAGTTTGTTGATTTTAGTCCATTTCTTGTACCCATGCTCCACATTATAAACATAGTAATTTACCATTTTTTATTCAACCTCACTTTCTGTTGCTGTCATTTCTGCTAAGCTGTCGATTGCTTCATTATGTACAGCTATCATATTTGCTATATCATCTATAGCGATACCACTTACATCAATGCGTTCATTTGTCAGCTTATTAAGTGTCTGCATTACTTTATCTAACTTTTGCGATACATCATTTACCTTTTTTGACACATTGTTGATTGCTTTGTAAATTTCTTTGTCTTTTCTTGTCATTTTTATTTTACCTCCTAAATACAAAAACATGGAGCGATGCCAGCAGAAATGGACGCATTGTAGTAGTCCTCTCGACCTTGATTGTCCACAGCACAGAAGCTATAACTATACAACGAACAAGGGGAACGTTGATGCCATATGTTGCTTAAATTTTGTGAACTCCATTTTGGAAGTTTATATCTGTTAGCAGTTGCGTTTTTAAAATATTGATATTGGTTTCCCTCAACTGCCGCTGAATATTTTTTATTACCAAAAATTTCAATTTCAGATAGTAAAAATACTTTATCTGCTGTCGTTACAATTGTAGAACTTTCACTCCCAACAGTTGATTTTTTATTGACCTCTTTAACTATATCTTTAACGCCTATGATAGCGTTATAATATATTTCGTTGCACCATTTTCTTCTCTCACATTCTTTCCAGCCGCCAGCATTGGTATCACTGCTGTTTATATACCCATTTTCGGTGTTATTTTCACCCTTTACAGGATTGTTCCTATTATCTATATCCATCAAACAATCAACCTGTGTAAGTGTAACAGCCGCTTTCGTATGTCCGTTTAGAGGTGTAGTTAAATCATCATGGTCGAAATCAGCTATAGCAAATTTATATGTACCACTGAGATGTGATTCGCCAACATATCTAGCTGACATGGCACTTAAACCTATTTCTCTTATATCGCCAACCGCCCAATAATCAGCTATATTTATTTTGTTGTTGTAATGTGCTTCAATCATTGCCATGATTTCTGCGTCTGTTCCATCAGCGAAAGTCACTATTTTAATAAACGATAATTCGACATTGTAAGAATTACCGTATTCAGCTATATTAACTGTCGCTGTAGTAGTATCTGTCCCGTCCGAAGCTGTAACTGTAGTTTCTCCAGTCCAAGGTACTTTAATCGTTGCTGAACCACTATTGCTAAAAGTACCAGTTACTTTCTGACTACCACTTGTAACTGTTACTGCTTTGCTGTACAAACTTGCTTCTTCTGTAGTCACTGTTAAGGTAGCGTACAGTTTAGCAGATACGCTTACCTTGTCTGAGGATGTACCATCAGTTGATATTGCGAATAGCGAAAAGCTGTAGTCATATCCGTCTGCCAAACTTATCCCATAGCCTGTGTTTTGATATTGGTTTCTTGTAATTTCCTCTACAGCTATCGTGCCATCGTTTATATCTGTCGGTGCTGTAGTTCCTTGCTTATATATGAGAACTGTTTTCTGCCAAGTAGCGGTATTTCCGTCTACTGTTTTTGTTGCCGCTGGGTCAGTCCACGCCACTGTTACTTTTCCCATAGTTGCTGTAGCTTTCATGTCTGTGCAAGGGTCAAGTTTGACTAAAGATGGTTTACCTAAAAGCCTACCTGCTTCGGAATAGTTATAAATTCCATCAGTTGAATATGGAAATAGTGCGAAGTAGTATGTTTTATTATTTGTTAAACCTGTTACTGTATATCCTGTGCTTTGATACTGGTTTCTTGTTGTACTATTAAGAACAACTGTTCCGTCATTTTCATTAGTAGGATAATTGCTTTCGTTCATTACAAGTTTTGTTCCAGCCCATGTTGACAAGGTGATACCCTCTAATGTAACATCGTCGGGGTCAGTCCATGTTATTGATACTTTTCCGTTGCCATTTTTAATAGAAACATTTGATACCGCTTTTGGTGCTATAGATGTTCCACCACCGCCTTTGGCAGATAAAACACCATCTTCACTAAGAAATACTGTTTTGTTATCCACTTTGACAAGTTTTGGCACTTCTGTTTTGTCAGCTTTATTTTCTTGCAACTCAGTAATAGTTCTATTCAAAGCGGCTATATCGTTTGTACCAGCTTTCTGTTGTAAAGCCTGTGTTATAACTTTGTTTTGCACTGGATTTTCGCTTGTTTCTGACAACTCGCTGTCAACTTCTATAATTTCTCCTATTTCTGTCTTTTTAGCATATGTCTCTTGAATATTGTTACCGTTTTCATCTGCAACCGCTTTTTCAACTGCTAAGTTAGCATTTAATACAGCTACACCATTCGCAACACCTTTTTCAGACTTAGGTATGAAATTACCGCCTGCTATCTGTTGTGCTTCGTCTGCATACTTTTTCGCCTGTTCAGAGTAGTATTTTGAGTTGTCAGTATCTTCCCCATCACGGATGCCGCTTTTACCAACCGCATATGACTGTGACATTTTAGAATCTAACTCAGAATTTGTAGCCGACTGAGCCGCCGCTTTTGCACTTGCCGCCGCATTGTTTTCTGACAATGTTATAGCCGACATAACTTCACTTGACAGCATAGCTTTTGTTATACTGCCGCTTTTGATAGACGCACTCACTTTTCCATCGCTATCAACGCTAAAAGCTATCGTATCAGTGCCTTTAAATTCATACTGAGTAATCAAAGCTGACATATCAATGTATTGCTTTTCGCCGTTTTCAAGTGTAAGTATAAGCTGTTGTGTCTGTGCGTTATACTCAAAGTTTACGGCTATCTTTTCCATTGCGGTATCAATATTCAAAACTGTACCGTTATGCTTTGTTATACTGATAACACCATTTTTATCATTAAAAGATACATCGGTCACCATATTATTGAGTTGGTCTGCACTTACTTTTGTAGTGTCAATTTCATCAATTTTAGCTGACATTGATACAACTTCATCATCAATAAGATTGATTGCTTTATCCATCTTATTTAAGTTTGTTTTACCAAGCGGTGTAGTCAGACTTTCCGACTTATTAAGCCAATTTATTCGGGTGTAAACCTTTATTACTGCCATCGTGTGTCACCTCTTATTCTGCTGTTTTTGTTTCCTCTGTTTCCATAAGGCTATATACATAATTGTCAAATGCCGCAAAGTCTTTTAATACTTCCTCTTTGTTTGCATTGAATAACTCTACATTCTGAATAGCACGACTGATATTAGGTGCTCCGCCGACTGGAATTGAAGCGTTCATGTACGCCACCTGTTCTTCCTTGCCATCAACTGTTAATACACACGCTCCTGTTACTGATACCTGTTTGTTTAATCTTACCATTTTATTTTCCTCCTAATTTTGATTTTAAATCTTCCATTTCCTGCTTTAATACTTCTATGTCTTTAACTAACTCTTGTATCATATAAACGCTCATGCCATTTATATTTTCCCAATTTATATAGTGTAAATCATCACCGGTAGGAATATATTTATATTCACCGTTAAAAACACTCGGTTGCCTTTTTTGCACTATATTGTACTTATCTATATCAAGTTTATGCTTTTCAAATGCTCTTTCTATGCCCTGTGCGGTAGTTCCAAAGCATATTCCGTCACGTTCTAAAATACCATTGTATTCAAATTGGTAGACTGGAATATCCATATACACATCTTTTACATTCGGAATATCTACAATATTTTTCTTGATACGTTCATCCGATGATACTTTAGACTTCACATATCCTACAGTAGCAAGATTTCCATATCCTGACGTACCCTCAGATATAAAGCCTTGACAATTTTCGATTTTTACATTTCCTACTGATGAATACACAACCTTAACTTTAGAAGAATTTAATTCAATGGCATTATTCGGATTAAAATAAATATCATTGATATATATTCCCCCATCAGAACTATAGATATCGACTTTGCCTCTATTTGACAATGCCAAAGCACCTAAAGCAACATGCTTATTAGAAAAAGTCGGCTCTATATATTCTGTAAAAATAACATTCGACCAAATTCGTGTACCACCATTCTGCCATTCAAGCCCTCTACTTGTAATATCAAACCATCCAATTGAACCACTTGTAGCTTCGACTTTTCCTTTCATACTAACATTTCCACTTCGGTCAAGACTGAAATTGGTACTGTCGATAACTAATCTGTTAGAATTTAAAGTGATTACGTCTGCACTTTCGTTTATCATAGATATAATTTGACCGTCATCGTCTTTATCTATTTTTAAGGAAATTGAAGCACGCAGCGTATTTTCTTCACTTGTCGCTCTTGATACTTCCTGTGTTATTTCACCAGCCGTAACGGTAATTCTGCCCGAAAGTTCTCCCTCAGCGTTGCTTGCTCTTTTTACCTCGGCTTCAATTTTGCTTGCTGTCTGTTCAAATCTTGAACTTGTATTTTCGTCAAGGTCTGTAACTTCTATCAACAGTCCGTCAACACCTTTTTGAATTTTAAGCATTCTTGACTGCAAAGTCATTATTTCTGATGTTTGACTATCTCCGTTTACTCTTAGCTTATTTCCCTTGCTTTCAAACGTATCTTTTAATGCTTGTATTCCTGTCAATGTCCTTGTAAATATAGGCGAAACTAAATCGTCATTGTTTTTTGTCAGAATATAATAATCGCCTGTTACTAAGTACGGTAATCCCTCTAAAGTTGTTGTGTTTGGTCTGTATGTAATTCCTTTTATTTTTGTAAATATATTTTGTCCGATTTTTGTTAAATCTTCTGAGGTCTTATTGTATATCAAAGGATTTCCAGTAAGCATATAAGCATTATCTTTTGTTCCTACAACTTGACCAACATCATCACTATTGCTTTTTACTATAACACCCGTAATAGCTTCTGTTTCATATTCTTCATAAGCTACAGAAATATAATTAGCTTCGTTTTCTTCTGCACTTAAAAGCTCATAATTGCTTTCTTCGGGGTATAAATCCTCAGATGGGTACAATGTTTCTTCGGGATATAACCCCGCACTTGTCAATTGAATTACTTCAAATTTTCCATCACGATTTATTTTTCCAAATCCAGCATTTAATTCACAAATGTATTTTAGTATATCTGTGCCGATGATTTCACCAGTATCGCTACCATCAAATGTCCTTTCGATAGTTACATCATCATTTATTAAATCCTGTTCTATAAAAGAAATGTTCAAGTGATTTAAAAGACTTTCTCTTAGTTTTTTTAATGTTGTTTTTGCGTAAATACGCTTCGTGGTTGTTTTCCTTTTACATTGATACACTTCAACCCAACGATACAGTTCGTCCTTACTATCATCATCTTTGTTAATATCTTGTGCTTCATACAATTTACCTGTTGATGTGTCAAGATATGTTGTGTCATGTGCTTCTTCGGGTACTGCACCATTCGCAAAAAACGCTATCCAAGGTGGTTTACTTCCCGAATTATCAATATAATAGTCTCCGTGTTCCCATAAATCATCAATATCTCCAATTGCAACTACTTCTTCATATTCAGATACTACATAGAAAACTTTGTTATACCAGTCGGAAACATCTATTTGTGCATCGTATAAAGCATCATAAGCAACAATTTTTCTGTAGTCTTTATCATTAACTCTTTTTGCAGAATCCACACGATATTTACCCATTTTTACAACTGCGTCTTTACCATCATTTACAAGTAATTTTGCTGTAAACTCCAGTCCTGCAAGCTGATTGTTTTCAAGTTCCGATACTTCAAATTCACATGAGGATGCAATACAACCGCCTAACTGTAAATCTTCACTATCACA
>ERZ1034701.796-NODE-796-length-10973-cov-5.933321_pt1 | contig 10973 bp, 9 predicted proteins | sample MGYA00520651_ERZ1034701 | MGnify/ENA primary metagenome ERZ1034701 (study PRJEB33766, sample SAMN09781713) | gut metagenome | biome: gut microbiome | host: Homo sapiens | place: Madagascar | study: EMG produced TPA metagenomics assembly of the PRJNA485056 data set...
GGGGAATCGTCCCATATAAAAACCTCTTCCACTTAGCCTTCCCCATCGGGGAAGGGGGACCGCGCCAGCGGTGGATAGGGTACTGCCGCTATCCACGTATGTGACACCTTTTCCATTCCCTCATCCCGTTTTCATACCAAAGCACCCTATACGCCCTTCGGGCACCTTTCACAAAAGGGAAGACTGACGGTACGGAAATACCGCCAGTCTAAAACTCGCGGCGCTTTCTTATTGTTTTGCGCCGCACCACAACCCTGAACCCTGAACCCTGAACCAAATGAAAGCAAAGTAAAAAGGGGCTGTGAAGAAATGTGAATTCATTGAACCCGTTCCCCTACTTCCCTGCTATTTTCAAAAAATTCTCTATCATACTCCACCGATGCGAGCTTTCATGGCACGCGAAGGAAATCATATATTTCCCTTCCGTGAAAGCGATCTGGTGGAGTTTTTGCATATCCGACGGGGCAAGCATGGCCTCGGCCAGGTTTTTCGGGCAGAAATACGCCCCAAGTCCCCGCAGGCAGAGCCGGAGCATCGTCGCCATATGCTCAGACTCCGCCGCCACGCGCGGAGCGAAGCTGGCCTCACGGAAAAGCTTTCTCGCCAGACGTCCGGCGATATCCCCCTCGCTGTTCAGAAGAAAATCACACGGCTCCAAAAAAACAGGCAGCTCCTTTTGCGGCGCAGAGAGAACGCGCGATTTCTCTTCCTCCGTCCCCGGCAGGCGCTGATACAGATCGGCGGAAAGAAGAAGCACGATTTCCTCCTCCTGATAGGGATAGAGCGAGACACCGGGCAGCTCCTCTTCCCACCGCGCCAACGCCAGATCGATCTCCTCCCGTTCCAGCGCTTTCCAGATCATTGCATTCGCCATCTCGCAAAGAACGATGCGCACGCGCGGATACCGACGGTGAAAGACTTCGAGCAAGGGCGGCAGCAGGACCTCGCCGCGGGCGGGCGCGACACCGATGCGAAGCACTCCGCTCTCACTTCCCGACACATCCGAAAGCGCACGGCGAAATGCCAGTTCATTGCGCTGGAATATACGCGCGTAGCGATAAAATACCTCGCCCCCATCCGTCAGCTCGAGCGGCACATGACGGATGAAGAGCTTCATCCCCACCTCCCTCTCTACCATCGCGATATGCCCCGAAAGCGTCTGCTGCGTCACATGCAGCCGCTCCGCGGCCCGCGTAAAATTCCGATCTTCGACCAGCGTCAGGAAGTAGTGTATCGTCAAAAAATTCATCGGATATCCTCCTTCATAGTACAGGCATTCCCCTGTACTTGGTACGTTATATAACAGTTTTTCTTTTATAGTATAGCATCCTATAATTGGAAAAGAAAACGATTCCGAAGGCTTCGCGCCGCCCCTTCCCACCGGAGCCGATGCGCCCGCTGCCCCGCTTTCCCCAAGGAGGTCTCATGAAAAATATACTCGAAATCCTCGCCGGCCCTGCCAGCTTTGCATTCACCGCCTTTGCACTCACAGGCACCTTCACGCCTGCGCAATCCTTTGCGATCGGCACTGCCGTCTGGATGGCGCTATGGTGGATCCTCCGCCCCGTTTCCATTTACGTCACCGCCTTCATCCCCATTCTGGTGGATTCCTTCTTTGATCTGATCCCCGAGGGCCATGTGCTCAGCCAGTACTTCTCCGAGATCGCCGTCCTGCTCTTAGGCTCCGATCTCATCTGCCTTACATGGACGACCACAGGACTGGATCGAAGGATCTCCGTCAAGACGCTCTGCTGCATCGGCACCTCGATGAAGAACCAGATCTTTGTCTGGTTCCTCGCCTCGACCCTGCTCTCCGTCTTCCTGCCGAATGTCGTCGTCGCTGCCATCTTCTGCCCCATCGCCGTCGCCATGCTCCACTTCGTCGGCGAAAAGGACATCACAAAGAGCCGCCTCGCCCTTCCCATCCTTCTCTCCATCGGCTGGGGAAGCGGCATCGGCGGCTTCGGCTCACCGATCGGCTCATCTGCCAATCTCGTCGCTGTCTCCTACATCGAGCAGCTCACGGGACACGAATTCATGTACTATGACTGGGTCATCCGCTTCCTCCCGCTGCTTGCGATCATTTTCTTCGTGAACCTTCTCTTCCTGTGGGCGATCCCCGTCCCCGTGAAAGAGATGAAGGGTACACGCAGCTACTTTCAAGATATGTACAAAGCCTTCGGCCCGCTGAAGAAAGGCGAATGGATCGGCCTCATCCTCTTCCTGTCCGCGACCATCCTTGCCTTCGCCCGCCCTGCCTTCGCCGACCTGCTCCCCGGCTGGAAGCCTGCCTACATCTTCCTCACCCTCGGTCTCTTCATGTTCTTCCTGAAGGATGAGACAGGCCATCCGATGCTCACATGGAAATACGCCGAGTCACACATCATGTGGGGCATGATCTGCCTCTTTGCCTCCGGCCTCGCCCTGGGCCGCCTCGTCATCGAGACCGGCGCGATCGAGCAGCTCGCCACCCTCATCGCCGCCATGCATCTCTCCGGCAGTCTCTCCATCATGGCGATCTCCTGCGGCTTTGCCACCTTCCTCTCCGAGCTCTCCAGCAATACCGCCGCCGCCTCCATCTCCATCCCCGTCGTCACCGGCCTTACGAAAGCCCTGGGCGTGAATCCCATCCCTTACATCCTTGGCAGCATCGTCGCCGCCAACTGCGCCTACGTCCTTCCGATCTCCACCCGCGCCATCCCCATCGGTCACGGACTCGATGCTGCTGAGCAGATCAAGTATGGCCTCCTCCTCACCCTGATCACACTCGCCACCACGATCACCACCTGTACCCTCTTCATGATGTACTCACCGCTCTTTAGTGAGTTGTGAAATAAAGGTAGCTAGGGACTAGGGACTGGGTATTAGACATCTGACATCTGATTTCTGACTTCTGAAGTTTGAAAGCAGGGATGAGTAGCTAGGGATTAGGGATTAGACATCAGACTTCTGACTTCTGACTTCTGCCGCCAGTCACCACACACGCAAAAACGCTCCCGTCGAATGTTCGACAGGAGCGTTTTCTTAGTTTCTCATATATATCTTAGTACAGCACATGGGCGATGATGAAGCCGGCGATGCAGGCTGTCACGACACCGGTGAGCCCCGGAAGCATGAAGCTGTGGTTCAGGACAAACTTCCCGATCTTTGTCGTACCGGAACGGTCAAAGCCGATGCACGCCAGATCCGACGGGTAGGTCGGCAGGAAGAAGTAACCATAGCAGGCAGGGATGAAAGACAGCACCATGATCGGATCCATGCCCAGATTGAGTGCCATCGGCATGACGATAGCGACGGCCGCACCCTGAGAATTGACCAGCTTCGAGGTGAAGAAGAGAACGACTGCATACGCCCATGGATATGCCGTAACGACAGAGCCCAGGAAGGTCTTCAGGATCGACATATGATTCGCAAAATAGGTATCCGCCATCCAAGCGACACCGTATACAGAGACCAGCGCGACGACCCCCGCACGGAAGACCTGGCTGTTTCCGACCTCCTTCGCCTTCGTCTTGCAGACGAAGAGAATGATCGCAGAGATCAGGAGCATGATGATCTGGATGACCGTCGTCATAGAGATCGCCTTCATCTTGCCCTTCGCATCAGCAAAGTGCGGCAGAAGATCCGGGAAATTGCCCAGGATAGCGATGAGGATGATACCTACAAGGAAAATGATGGTCGCATGATAATAAGAAGACGGCAGCTCCTTGCCCTGCAGCGATTCATTCTCGCCAAAGACATAGGACTTCTGTTCCGGATCCTTGATCATTTCCTGGAACGCGGGATCATTCTCAAGATCCTTGCCTCTCTTATAGCTGACAAGAGCCGCACAGATGACGCCGATCAAAGTCGCAGGGATGGACACCGCAAGAATCTGCAGCAGGTTGAAGGTGTAGCCCGCCGCCGCCATGAAGCCTACGATGGAAACGACAGCGACCGATACAGGAGATGCCGAGATCCCCATCTGGGATGCGATGGACGATACCGCCATCGGACGTTCCGGGCGGATATTCTGCTTGATAGAAATATCATAAATGATCGGGAACATGGTGTACACGACATGACCCGTGCCGCAGAGGACAGTCAGGAACCAGGTCGTCACCGGAGCCAGGACCGTGATGTGCTTCGGATTGTTGCGCAGGAATTTTTCCGCATACTTCAGCATGACCGTCAGCCCGCCGGACGTCTGCAGGAAGCCCGCGCAGGTGACGACCGCCAGAATGGTCAGCATGACGCCGATCGGCGGCGTGCCCGGCTTGTAGTGGAAAACAAACGTGTACAGCGTAAGACCGATGCCGCTGATGACAGCAAGCCCGATCCCCCCGTGCTTAATTCCCAGGAAGAGACACCCGAGAAGGACAATAAACCCCAATAGCATTTCCATAAATCATTTCCTCCATTTTATTGTATGCTTATTTTGGATGATTCGATGATTTATAGTATACACCATGCATTGAGTCTATCAAAATACAGGTTATGCATGGGAAATCGGGGTTGCTATGCATTTATGGTATCCAAGCAGCAAACGGAACATGGAATGGACATTTCTCTTTTTTAGAGTCTCCCTCTCCGCGAATGTGGACTGCGCTCTGCCCCCGATCCATTCCCAAGGAAGCCCTTCCCTTTTGCGCCAATGACGCAAAAAGGCGATCTTCAATTTCTCATTTTCCTCAAAAGATGTATAATATAGACACAGACTTCTAAGGAAACACTGATTCAAGAAGGAGGTATTCCCATGGATTACAAAATGATTCACTACACGGTAGAGAGATCCATCGCGACCATCACGCTGGACTACGCACCGACGCTGAATGCCCTCGACATGAACATGTCGCTCGAGGTGGAAAGCGCGCTGCATGAAGCGGAAGCGGATCAAGCGGTGAAGGTCGTCGTGCTTGCAGGCGCGGGGCGTGCCTTCAGCGGAGGCGGCGATATCCGCTTCATGAAGGCGCACTGCGATGAGCCGGATTTTGCGAAGGAGTCCATGGGACCTCTGGCAGGCAAGCTGTCGGAGATCGTGCTGTACATGAAGAAGATGTCGAAGATCGTGATCTGTGCGGTCGCCGGTGCGTGTGCGGGCGGGGCGGCAAATCTCGCCTTTGCCTGTGACTTCATCTATGCCGCAGACAATGCAAAGTTCCTGCAGGCCTTTGTCGGCATCGGTCTCTGTCCGGATACGGGCGGCGTGTACACGCTCCCGCGCATGATCGGTACGCATCGCGCCTTCGACATGTTCGTCACGGGACGCATCGTAGCGGCCAAGGAGGCCTATGACATCGGCCTCGTGAAAGCTGTCACGACGAAGGAGGAGCTCCTGCCGACGGTCTATGCGTTTGCAGAAAAGCTGACGAAGGGCCCGACGCTCGCTTATAGAAATATGAAGAAATTGATGTTCGAAAGCATGTACAAGGGCTTTGAGGAATACATGAAGGCAGAGTCTGTCTACCTCGGCGAATGCTCGTCTTCGGAGGATTTCAAGGAAGGCATCACAGCGTTCCTCGAAAAGCGCCCCGCGGAATTTAAGGGGAAATAGGAAAGGGTTCAGGTTTTAGGGTTCAGGGTTCAGGTTGATGGGTTCGGGGTTGCAATTCCCTACGGAGCAAGCGCTAGAGAAGCATCTGTACCTTGCGATGCTTCGCATTATAGCAAACTGGCACGGACAGGTTTATTGCTGGCACCGTATCCTGAACCAGCTGCTTCTTCAGTTTGGAGATCGCATCCTTCCAGAAGATCTGGAAATTGTAATGTGATTTATTTCTTCTAAGAAAGTGAAGAAAAATTTACACAAAGCATTTGACACTACCGTCCTACAACAAACGACTAACAACCAGCAACAATCGAAAATCCATTTTATTACCAGTTGAAAGATGAATGACCAACCACTAGTTAAGCCTATCCCATGATATGGTAATGATAGAAATAATAAAAGGCTGGTATGGAAAAGTTATAATCCATACCAGCCTTTTGACTGTGCAAAATATATTTGATCGCAACTGATAGTATTAAGAAGAATGCGTTTCCATCTTTTCACGAATTATTGGCCGAAGATTTTTGGAAACTCTTAATGCATCCATGGCTTCTGGTAACGAGAGGTTCATTGTGTCCATTAAGTTATTTAGATTTTGAATGGCGTTCGATATAGCCCCTTCTTCATGTGCATCTTCTAATTGAGACTCTCTATCTATACGTGCCATTTCACGATTGATATACAACCGACGTTCTGCGGTGTTATTCAAAAAGATACGAGCTGCTTCCATAGCATTTTGAATGGCTGCTTCACTCATAGCGAGTTCCTCCTTTCCTTTACGATCCAATTGATTGGCAAAATAGGCCAGCCAACGTTCCATTTTAGACATTTCCGATATTGGCTTTTTCTCTTGCTTCGCATACTTAGGGATTTCCAAAAAATGAATGGCTAAATCCTTGGTGAGTTGATGCCCATTGGTTGAATTATAGATGCCATACACCGCATGGGGGTCTTCTTGTGGTAGAAAACTGAAATTGACCAAATTGATGGTGATACAAGGCTTTAAATTCCGATAGGTCTTCCCTGCTGGTAAAGACATCAAATACATTTGGGCCCAATAATATAGCGTGCGGCGGGCCATATTTTTTTCATTGGCGACCTGTACTTCCACATCCACCTGTTCGCCGCTATCCAGTACACACGCCACATCGAGACGAGTCAATTTATCATGATCGTGCTCTGGGCTCATTTCCGTATTGGAGAATTGTAAATCCTGAATGGTATGTTCCAGACTGGGATTGAGTACAGCATTTAAGAAATCAATGGTAATCTGCTTCCGCTCTTCTTTACCAAAAATAAATTTAAACAGTACGTCATTCAGCGGATTGTAATTGTATTCATCCAAATTTTCAAACAAGAACTCTTCATTCATCGGAAATCGCCTCCTTACCTTTTCTTACATTGTAAATCATAAATATATGCGTGGCAAGATGACAATCCACTAAGGCACTGCTGGTGATTGTTGGTTGAGGGGGGGATTGAAACGGTGTTCACATGACCGATGTGTATGAACTGACTTTGGGCGAATAAATTTCCTCTACAGCATAAAAACTCCTCTTTGGAATCAATGCTGTTAAGTTAGTGGCTAGTCATTAAGGAAACGCTGATTTAATCAAAGAATCTGAAATGATATGAATTTTTATCCAAAAATTCATCAAGAAAATCCTTAAATAGCTCGCTGTTCGCGGATTTTCTTTCCACACTTTGAATAAAAATTCAAGAATTATTTCAACTCATGATTAAATCGGTGTTTCCTTAATTCACTTTTGATGAAATTTCTTTCTTGCAAAAGGTTAAGGGTTCTGGTTTAGGGGGATTCTTACATTTAAACCTCAAACCAATAACACTTTCAAGGCCTATCATTTGTAGCTGATGGACGCGGAACATAAACCTTAAACCCATGGCGCAAAGGGATTTGTAGAATAACACACAAATTTCTATGCATTTGAACACTAAACTTTTGCCTGATTTATTTCGTAAATATCGAACAAGTGAATTGATGAGCATCCCCTAACTTAACAGCATTGACATTCCGTAGGGAAGTTTTTACGTAGGATGATGTGTCTGTTGAAATTGATCTATAAAAAAAGAACCCACAGAGGACTCTTTTTGTTTTGGAGCGGATGAAGGGAGTCGAGCCCTCCTGTCCAGCTTGGGAAGCTGGCATTCTACCGATGAACTACACCCGCACCGATGAACTACACTCGCGTGGTAGAAATATAATTTGCGTATGCATAGATAATGCCACATTTTTTCCGAATTTTCCAGTTTTTCTGATAACTTCCTCTAAAGAGAATATTTCTCATGATTTGTCATCATTTCGGATCATCTTTTTGAAAACAAGGTGTGATAAGGTGTGAAAACAGTTTCACACCTTATTTAGTGGCTGTCTATTAATTCACTTTTATGAGTTTTTTCTTGTAGAGATGCTAAGGTTTAAGTGTTGTATTCTTACATTTAAACGCCAACTTTTACCAGGAAAACACTGATTTAATCATGATTTGAAATAATTAAATCGGCGTTTCCCTAGATTACTACTGCCATTTATAATTTCAAGGGATCCTCCCCATACCGATTCGGTCCTTCCGTTCCTTTAATAAAGCAAATCAAAATACTCAACCATATATTCACCAATGGGAGGCAAAACAGCAATAGCCACCATCCACTTTTATCCAAGTCATGCATACGACGCACGCACAAACACCATAGACCGACATAGGAACACATCATAACAACAAAAGCTACTATAATAAACGGATACCCAAGAGCATTGGTATCACTGATTTCGAGAGCAGCCCCCAAAATAATAAATGAAACAAGACCTGTCAAGTATAAAACTATTGCTCTATACCAATAGGCTTTTCGATTCAACCGCCCACTAAAAGCAAAAAATAGTTCCTTTAAGATAGCCTGTTTATCTGTGTTTCCATTATTGAATAATTGATTTAATCCATCCCCTAGGTGTAAAAACCTCGATTGTTTTTTACTTTCTCTAGGATAGGTTGCCGCAGCTTGACTAGGACCACTGCTATTCTCTTGAAATTCGTTCACTTTCAGTCCACATCTGGTGCAAAATTTAGCTTCTGGCTTTAGTTCGTTTCCGCAATGTGTACAAAATTTACTCATAGATATATCTCCTCCTATCGCCAAATGTGCTTATTCCGCTGCCGGAAGTTTGGTAGGGCGCACTAACTTGGTGCCATCAGCGAAATCAAGTTCCATAATTTCCAGCCGATATCCAATGGTCTTCATTCGTCCACTCAATCCTCTTTTTTCAATTTCTGCATCATTCTCATCAAAAGAATTTAAAGAAACAAAGGTAGTTACTACCGTATTCCGATCCTTTGCCACAGCCCCCCAGTCTTTGAGTTGTACTTCTTTGAAAATATTATTTTTATTTCCTGCATCGAAGAGAATCATTTTCCCCTTGGCTCCTACAATGTCCTTTTTCCCTGTATTTTGCAAGCCAATATCGAGTTCCAGTCTGGTGTCTACAATTCCCCGCCGGATAGAAGCATTTCCTGTAGTTTGCAGTGTACTATAAATTTGTTTTCTGATAGGGGCATCTAGCTCCTTTAATTTTTCTGCCTGGTCTGTTTCCTTTTGGGCCAGTACATCACCTAAATTGACCAATTCTTTGACTTGCCATTCACCATTTCCTAACTTATTCATTTGCAAATGGAAATCGTAATCTTTATCCACCTGTTTATCGTGAACTACGATAGATACGATAGCTGTCGTCCCATTATTGCTAATGGTACTGACTTTTTTCACTCCGTTGGCGGACATGTTTTTCAAAGGATCCATATTTTGTGTAAACTTGTTGCCACGGTTCGCATGGTCTACCGTGGCAGCTTTTGCTGTGTTTGTCTGGTCGTTTGATGAGTTTCCGCTGACCGTATCTAAAATTTCCTTTTTAAAAGTTTCTACCACCTGCGGTTTGAGCATAGTAATCATCCCCTGGGCCAGAGGGGAGCTGAGGTCCTTATTATTTTTCACTTCCGCCGCCATAAACGAATCAAACCCTTTGTTGATCAATGTATCCAGGTCTACATGTTGTTGAAATTGAACGACATCATGATTTTTGACAGCATCTTTGATAATTCCCAAAGAATATTCAGGTGTTTTTGTCCAATACAAAAAATAAAAAGCCAATCCACATATGATGGCTAATGCGCCACCTACAATCAGTTGAAGCTGTCTATTATTTCGTAATTCTTCCATATGCCACTCCTTATGGTTCTATCATTTACTACCCTAACGAATGAGTATTCATCTATTTTTCAACTAGCAAGAAACCGGATGATCAGTTGTTGCTGGTTATTAGTTATTGATTGTTTATTTCCAAACAACCAAAACCACCCATCCCGCTTTTTGCTATCGAAAACCAGAACGAATGAACAACCACTACCTATTATTGTCAACGGTCTCGTTGATGCATATCTTCTAGTAACGGAATAGTTTCTTCCATGAAAATGTGGGCCAGATCTACATTTTTCTGTTCATACAGATAGGTCTGGTAGTTAGAAGCGCCTCGTCCATTGGCCGTAAAAAGGCCATTATCTACCAATTTTCCGTTCTCATATTTGAAATTCATATTGATAGGGATGACATGCCGATTTCCCTCCCAATAACCAGCATTGGCATCCTGGTCATGGGTATCATTCCAAACAATGAATTGAACTAAGACGGGATACATATGTTTTGAATACCCTAGATCAGTCAATTTTTTCAAACAGTCATAGTTTGCAATCGTTGCATACCGATGATTCTGCGTATCAAAAACCATGGCAGATCCAGCCACCATGGCCATGAATCCTTTGTCACTATGCCCATAGGAGGTAGCTGTCAAACGCTCTCCACTAGCACCCATTTTCTGCATTTCTTCTCGTGCCTTGTCCAATTTATCCCTAGATTCATCCGTAAGTTGCCCCATAGAACCATCCTCTGCGTCTGTGTTTTCCAAAGCTTCTGTCTTTTCTGCAGACGCAGAACTAGCCGCCACATTGGTTTCTACCGGTGGTACATTCTTTGATTTATATGTATCATATCCCCAAAGTCCCCCGCCAATAACAGCAACCGCTGCCACGGCACATGCCAAATATTTTACAGTCTGGCTGGAAGTCTGCATTTTCTCTTCTACCACAGGCTTTGCCAGTGAAACATTCGTTTGCTGTGCTACTGGTTTTTCTTTCTTAACTGGTATTACAACAGTGTCAACGGGTACTGGTGCTCCACATTTGGAGCAAAACTTCACATGATCTTTTAATGGTGCTCCGCACTTTGCACAAAATTTAGCCATTTCCTATTTCACTCCCTAAAAACCATAATGGATTGTTTTATTTCCTGCCACAATCCCTCGTAACATTTGATTGCTAACCGCCGTCACATCATTTCCATCCATCTGTACTTTCACTACACGGAAGGTCTTTGATTTCGGGTACAC
>ERZ1034701.800-NODE-800-length-10954-cov-5.273420_pt1 | contig 10954 bp, 7 predicted proteins | sample MGYA00520651_ERZ1034701 | MGnify/ENA primary metagenome ERZ1034701 (study PRJEB33766, sample SAMN09781713) | gut metagenome | biome: gut microbiome | host: Homo sapiens | place: Madagascar | study: EMG produced TPA metagenomics assembly of the PRJNA485056 data set...
AATCCCTGCTGCTTGAGGGCATCGAGGAATCCGACGCTCATTGCTTCGCAATCCTTCTTGGTATATCGGATATCGGTGAAAACCTGGGCTAATGTTTCTACGTTGTTGATGCGTACAAATTCCTGGTTCTCTTCCAGTGCTTCCTTCTCGGCATAGAAGTCATCAATCTTTTCTGGGGTATAATCCTCGAAATGTTCGTTGTGGATGATGCTTCTCAATGGCAGACGGTCGCTCTGGGCAGGCTGTTCATCCGGCCATCCGATGGTAAGGGTAGCCACTGGCATTACCAGCTTCGGCAACTTCAGGGTGTCGATGATCATTTTCGGCATATACACCGTGGTGCCCAGGAAGCAGGTTCCCAGCCCCGCCTCTTCTGCCAGATTGGTAAAGGTCTGCGTGAAGAGCAGTGCATCGGTAGCCGCATTCATGAACGAGAGAATGTTGTCGTATCCCGGGGTTCCCTTGCGGTTTTCTGCCCAGAGGGTGGTGCGGCGGTAGTCAGCGCAGATGGTGAGTACCACAGGAGCGCCTGTCACCATCGGCTGGTTGAAGTGGGCAGGTGCCAAAGCCTTCTTTCCCTCTTCGCTGCGGGTTACCACTACGCTGTAGAGCTGCAGGTTTCCCATGGTAGGAGTGCGCATCGCCTCTTCCAGCAAACTGTTCAAAAGTTCATCTGTTACCTCTCTGTCTGCATATTTGCGAATCGAGGTTCTTTTCTTGATTGATTCCATATCTTGTTTCTTTTTCTAATATCTTATGCAAAGATAATGAAAGTTTCCCAAAAAGAACACGGTTCTTTTACATTTTTTGCTTCATAATGAGCTTTTCGTGCGTTTTTTGATGAAATATCTGCTCAAACGTTTCATATTTTAGAAATATTGTTTTAATTTTGCAGCTAATTATTAAACGTTTAATATGGAATGTACTGAAAATATGACCTTCGAAGAGGCGAGCCATGCCTTGATGAAAGATTTGAAGACCCGATTGGCTGACCTGCATGAGCATTTCGATGCGCAGAATGTCGATTGGAATAAGCTCCATCTGCCATTGGCGAAACTCGTTTCCGAAGAAACGCAGAAATCGCTCGTTAGTCCGGAAGTGGTAGAGGTTCGACCTAAGGAATTGGAGTGCGATGTGGTAAGATACCAGAACAATAAGGAGAAATGGGTGGCTTTGGTCGGATTGCTCAATGGTCATCCCTACGAGATATTCACCGGTTTGCAGGATGAGGATGAAGGCATCATGCTCCCCAAGTCTGTCACCAAGGGCAAGATTATCAAGACGGTGCTCCCGGAAGGACAGAAGCGATATGATTTCCAGTTTGTCAACAAGCGAGGCTACAAGATTACCGTCGAAGGATTGAGCGAGAAGTTCAATCCCGAGTATTGGAACTATGCCAAGCTCATATCCGGCGTTCTGCGCTATCGTATGCCGGTTGCCCACGTCATTAAGCTGGTCAATCAGCTTCAGCTCACCTCCGAAACCCTCAACACCTGGCGGGTGGGCGTGGAAAGAGCCTTGAAGAAGTACCTCTATGAAGAAAATGGAATAGATAACTTGGAAAACGGAATAGATTATAAGGAGACTGAAGATGAAATTGATGAGCAGTAAGATATACCTCAGGAATGTGCGTTTCCACGCTTTCCATGGCGTATTGCCGCAGGAGGGAATCGTTGGCAACGATTATCTTGTCAACCTGGTGCTGGATTATGACTTCTCTTCTGCCATGCAGACTGATGAACTTCAGGGAACCCTCAATTATGCCGAAGTCTATCAGAAGGTAAGAGAAGAAATGGCGGTGCCCAGCAAGCTCCTGGAGCATGTGGCAGGCAGAATCGCCCATAGGCTCTTTTCCGATTTCCCGGAAATCCAGAAACTCCAACTCTCTATCACCAAGGTGAATCCACCGATGGGGGCCGACAGCGACGGCGCAGGGGTAGAGGTTGTATTAACAAATGATAAAACTTATAGTTAGAATTAGGTTTTCTGATAATAAAGTAGTAATTTTGCAAAATCATCAGAAAGTATGTGTAAGAAAGTAACACTGATATGGGCTTTGATGTGCATGTTTGTAATGACATCGTTAGCTGCCAATAAGCGGTTCACGCTGGTCATCGACCCTGGTCATGGTGGTCATGATGCCGGAGCACTCGGAGCCATATCCAAGGAAAAGAATATCAATCTTGCCGTTGCCTTGCGCTTCGGTAAGTATGTGGAGCAGAATCTCCCGGAGGTAAGAGTCATCTATACCCGCAAGACGGATGTCTTCATCCCGCTCAATGAGCGTGCGAATATCGCCAACCGTGCCAATGCCGATCTCTTTATCTCCGTGCATACCAATGCCTTGCCGGCAGGAAAGGTGGCTCGTGGCTTCGAGACCTATACCCTCGGTATGCACCGTGCCAAGGATAATCTCGATGTGGCGATGCGGGAAAACTCCGTCATCTCGATGGAGAAGGACTATCAGCAGAGATATCAGGGCTTCGATCCCCGCTCTTCTGAGAGCTATATCATCTTCGAGTTCATCCAGGGCAAGAATATGGAGCGCAGCGTAGAACTGGCTCGAATGATTCAGCGAGGTGTCTGCGATGGTGCCAACCGTCCCGACAAGGGCGTGCATCAGGCGGGATTCCTGGTCTTGAGAGAGACTTCCATGCCGGGATGCCTCATAGAACTGGGTTTCATCACCACTCCTGATGAAGAGCGCCTGCTCAACAACGACAGCAGGGTGGATGATATCGCCCGTGGCATCTACGAGGCTTTCGCAAAATACAAGAATAAGTACGACAGATCGGTTTCCGTTCCTTATCGTGCCAAGGATTCCGAGGATGTGAATATCCCGAAGATTGTTCCGGATCAGGAACCTGCGCCTAAGACTCGTGTCGTAACGAGGGGAAAGCAGCCGAAGCGTGAAGAGGCAACGCCTGAACAGCCAAAGCGGGAGGTGAAGAAGCAGGAGCCGAAGAAGGATGTGAAGAAGCAGGAAACGAAGAAGGATGTGAAGAAGGCTGAGGTAGCTGATGCGCCGGTCTTCAAGCTTCAGATTTTCGTAGGTAGTAGAAACCTTCGCAAGGGCGATGCTCATTTCAAGGGCGAAACCGATTACGATAGTTTCCAGGAAGGCAATCTGGTGAAATACACCCTGGGTGCATCCACCAATTACAACGAAATCTATCGCCTGCGCAAGGAAAAGCTGGAGAAGTTCCCGGAGGCTTTCATCATCGCCTTCAAGAACGGACAGAAATATGACGTGAACCAGGCTATCCGGGAGTTCAAGCAGAACCGCAACCGGTAGCTCCTCCACTTCTCGGGCAGCCTGTAGCTCCCTTCTCGGGTAGCCGGTAGCTCCGCAGCCTGTGATTCGCTCTATATAAATTAGGTATAATAAAAAGAACAAAAATAGATAAATATGAAATTGACAAAGGAAATTAGGATAGCGTTGGTCGCTATTGTTGGTATCTTGGTGATGTATTTCGGAATCAACTTTCTGAAAGGCATCAACTTGTTCTCTACCAATAACACCTACTATATGACGTTTGATGACATCCAGGGTATGGGTGCTTCTACCCCTATCTATGCCGATGGTTACAAGGTGGGTACCGTGGATCAGCTGGATTTCGACTATTCCGGAAAGGGTCCCATCAAGGTCAAGGTGGATATCAATAAGGATCTGAGAATCCCTGCGGGTAGTACCGCAGAGATTTCTAAGGATATCATGGGCAATCTCCAGGTTAGTCTCCTGCTTGCCAACAATCCTCGTGAGCGTATCGAACCGGGCGGCATCATTCCTGGTACGGTGAATTCCGGTATGATGGGCAAGGCTGCCGAAATGATTCCGGTTGTTGAGAAGATGCTGCCTAAGCTGGATTCCATCCTTACCAGTGTGAATGCACTCCTGGCTGATCCTGCCCTGGCTGCTTCCCTCCACAATGTGGAGACCATCACCAGCAACCTCACCGTTTCCACCCGTGAGCTGAATACCCTGATGGCTGGATTGAACAAGCAGGTTCCAGGTATGATGAAGAAGGCGAATGGCGTTCTCGACAATACCAACCGACTCACCTCTAATCTGGCAAGCCTCGATGTGCAGGGCACACTCGACCGTGTGAATGCCACCCTAGATGGTGCACAGAAGTTCACCGAGCAGTTGAACAGCGGAAAGGGTAGTCTCGGTCTCCTCATGAACGATACCCGTCTCTATGAGAATCTGAACTCAACCATGTCGCATGCCGACTCTCTGGTCATCGATCTCAAGGCGCATCCAAAGCGCTATGTTCACTTCTCTGTTTTTGGAAGGAAAGACAAGTAGAGACTCGAGAATACCGTTTTGAAGGCTTCTTTGAGGAAAAAGCCAAAATAAATTTTGTCTAAATAATAAAGGCAATGTTTCACGCCCCGGAATAGCTACAGAACTTGTTGTTTTTTAGCTATTTCGGGGTGTTTCAAAATTGTTTCACCGCCCCTAAAACGCAATTGTGGATAACTTTCTTAGTTGCTTGATTATGAGATAGTTATCAGGGTAGTCTTAAAATATTATAAATAGCCCGATTTGCTACTTTGGGCTTTTTTTTGTAATTTTGCAGTCGATTTGCATCAGGTGGTGCAATCTGATGTAGTGTTAAGGTAAAAAATCAATTAAATAAATAAGTAGTAAATAGTGTCAATGTTAGCAAGTCCAAAAGCGCTTTGGGACAATAGTCTTTTGCTTATAAAGGATAATGTGTCAGAGCAGCAATATAATACATGGTTTCGACCAATAGTCTTTGAGTCGTACAAGCCTTCGACCAAGACTTTGTTGGTTCAAGTTCCAAGTCCATTCGTATATGAGTACTTGGAACAGAACTATGTTGGCTTGTTGAGTAAGGTCCTTCATCGCAATTTCGGCGATGGCATCCGGCTCACTTATCGTGTGGTAACGGATAAGGAACACAGGTTGACCCAGGATGTGGAAGCTGATCCGGCTGATATTGATGAGGCTGAGCGCAAGAGATTGGCACAGCAGCCACAGACACAAGCTAACCCGGCAGAACCACAGCAGCCTGAAGACATTGACACCCAACTTGATCCGAAACTCACCTTCAATAATTATATGGAGGGTGACAGCAACAAGCTGCCACGTTCGGTGGGATTGTCTATTGCTGAGCATCCGAATACCACTCAGTTCAACCCGATGTTCATCTATGGTCCTTCTGGTAGCGGAAAGACTCACCTGGTGAATGCCATCGGTCTGAAAACCAAGCAGATGTATCCACAGAAGCGTGTGCTCTATGTCAGTGCCCGCCTCTTCCAGACACAATATACCGATGCGGTGCTGCATAATGCGAGCAATGATTTCATCAATTTCTACCAGTCTATCGATGTGCTCATCGTGGATGATGTGCAGGATTGGGCAGGCAAGGCGAAGACCTTGAATACCTTCTTCCACATCTTCAATCACCTCTTCCGCAACGGAAAGCGTATCATTCTGGCAAGCGATCGACCTCCGGTAGAACTCAAGGATATGCCAGACCGACTCATCACCCGTTTCTCTTGTGGACTGGTGGCAGAGTTGGAGAAGCCGAATGTGGAACTCTGCGTGGATATCGTGAGCAACAAGGTGCGCAAGGATGGACTGAAGATTCCGAAGGATGTGGTTTCCTTCATCGCACAGACCTGCAATGGCAGTGTGCGTGATCTCCAGGGTGCCATCAATGGTTTGCTGGCTTACAGTATCGTATATAACAGCAGCATCGATATCCGACTGGCTGAGCGTGTCATCAAGCGTGCCGTCAAGGTTGAGGAGAGCAACAAGGTGCTCACCCTCGATGAAATCGTGGAGGCGGTCTGCAATCATTACAAGGTAACGGTGGCTGCAGTCAACAGCAAGAGCCGCAAGCGTGAGTACGTGGAGGCGCGTCAGGTGGCGATGTTCATGGCTCAGAAACTCATCAAGATGCCTGCTTCCAGAGTGGGCAAACTCATTGGTAATCGCGATCATAGCACGGTTATCCACAGTTGCGCCAAGGTAGAGGAGCGACTGAAGATTGATGCCGAGTTCTTCGATGAACTCTCTAGCATCGAGAATGGATTGAGAGTGAAGAGATAATTAACATAGATAAGCACGGAACCTTGGTATAGTGGTTCTCGTTTATATAAATGAAACAAAAGGAAGTCGGATAAGTTTGTATTTGTCTTGGCTTCCTTTTTCCGTTTCTCTTTCCTTCGAACTTTATGATTACCTTGTACATAAAGTATTTTGAGCCTTTTTTCGAAAGATTTTTGGGAAAAAGCGATTTTGTATCATTCTTTTTTATTATATTTGCAGTCGAAATAGATTTGAGCCTAAACTAAACGCAGATATAGTTATGGAACAGAACTTCAAAGTTATATTATATGCCGTGGGTGCGATGATTCTTGCACCCCATACCCTCCATGCCCAGTCAGAAAATATCAAAGGTCTGGATTCATTGCGCTTATACGGTTCGGTGAGCGTGGTGGAGCCTGAACTGCTGAAGAAGGGCGTACTCAATAATGCCCTTGATGCCTTGAATGGACAGACGGCTGGTGTAAACGTTACTACCAATGGTCTCGACCGTATTGCCATGCTCAACTCTGTGCGGGTTCGTGGTACCACTTCCATCATGGGCGGCAACGACCCATTGGTCATCATCGATGGTGTAACCTCGGATGTAGCAACGCTTGCTACGATCTATCCTGCTGATATCGAAAGCTTTACCGTGTTGAAGAATGCCAGTGAGACCGCTCTTTATGGTTCTCGTGGTGCTTCGGGCGTTATCCAGGTGAAGACCAAGAAGGGAACGGGTAAGGGATTTCAGATTTCTTACGAGGGCAACTATGGCATCGAGGCGATGTTCAAGAGTATGGAGATGCTGAATGCCGCTGAATACATAGCTGCTGCACAGAAGTTTGGGCTGGAATATAACAATAAGGGATTTGATACCAATTTCTCCAAAGCCATTACCCGAACCGGAAATGTGCAGAACCATTATCTCGCCTTCAGCGGTGGTACTCCGCAGAGCAACTATCGGGCTTCCTTCGGCTATATCGACCATAACACCATCATCCGGAGCAAGGGCTATCGCAACCTGGTGGCTAAGATTGATGTTACCCAGAAGGCGTTTGGTGATAGACTGACGGGTGATTTCGGCGTATTCGGTTCATCCTATAAAAACAATGATATCTTCGACAGTCAGATGCTTTTCTATTCTGCCGATGCCATGAATCCTACCTATCCTTTTGATAGGCTGAATGGCAGTTGGGTGAAGAATGGGGCTGCTTCGCAGGTGAATCCTCCCGGTGCCCTGCTCGAAGAGCGCAGGGATACGAAGAACATGAACTTCAATGCCCATCTGAAACTGAACTATGATATTTGGAGCAACCTGAGCATTTCTGCCTTCGGGGCATACAGTTATACTTCCAACGAGAATAACCAGTTCTGTCCTACCTGGGTGTGGGCGCAGGGCAATCTCTATCGTGGGGAGTTCAAGAGCGAGGAATGGCTTGCCAATGTTTCCTTGAACTATCAGCGGGTGTGGGGCATTCACAGCCTTAAGGCGATGGCAGGTGCTGAGTATCAGAAGGATATCCGTACGGGATTCTGGACTTCTGCCAAGGGATTCTCAAACAATAGTATGTATTACCACAATATCGGTGCTGCCGCTTCCCGACCTTTCGGCGGTACAGACAGCAACTATGAAGACCAGGCGCTGGCTTCCGTGATGGGCAACATCGACTATACCTTATATAATAAGTACAGTCTTTCAGTTTCCATGCGTGGTGACGGTTCTTCTTTGGTGGGCGACGACCATACCTGGGGTTTCTTCCCATCCGTTTCCTTATCCTGGGATATGAAGCAGGAAGAATGGCTTCGCCAGCTCAAGGCGATTACGATGCTCAAGTTGCGTACGGGTTATGGACGTTCGGGTAATCTGGGCGGCATCTCTGCCTATACCACCATGAACACTGTGAGACAGAACGGCATCGTTTCGGTGAACAGTTCGCCTGTGGTAACGATGGGTATGATTCGCAACAACAATCCCGACCTGAAGTGGGAGACGCGTGCCACCTGGAACTTGGGTGCCGACCTGGGTTTATGGAACAACCGTCTCGTGCTGACGGCGGAGTATTACTATTCCAAGACCACCGATATGCTCTATGCCTACGATGTGCCGGTGCCACCTTTCGCCTACGATAAGCTCTTGGCAAACATCGGTTCGATGAGCAATCAGGGATTGGAGGTGGGCTTCTCCATCACGCCTATACAGAAGAAGGATATGGAGTTGAACATCAACATGAATCTGGCTTGGCAGAAGAACAAGCTCCTCTCGCTCAGTGGCGAATATGATGGCATGCAGATGTCGGCGGCGGATATCACGGCGATGGGTGCCTTATCGGGTGCCGGTCAGCATGGCGGCTATAACAATGTGGTCTATCAGATAGTGGGACAGCCGCTGGGTGTCTTCTATCTACCTCATTGCAAGGGACTTGTAGAAGATGGCAACGGGCATTATCGCTATGATATCGAAGATTTAGATAAGAACGGAACCGTGGATTTGAGTGATGGCGGTGACAGATATATCGCCGGACAGGCGACGCCAAAGGTGACGCTTGGCTCAAACATCAGTTTCCGTTATCGCGACTGGTATCTTTCCTTGCAGATGAATGGTGCTTTTGGACATAAGATTTTCAATGGAACGGGGCTGGCATATACCAACATGTCGAGTTTCCCGGATTACAACGTGCTGAAGGGTGCCCCGGAGAAGAACATCGTTGACCAGAATGTATCCGATTATTGGCTGGAGAAAGGTGATTATCTTAACTTCGAGTATCTCACCCTGGGTTATGATATTCCAATCCGCAAGGGGGTGGTGCAGTCGCTCAGGGTGTCGGCAAGTGTGAACAATCTTGTCACTATCAGCAGTTATAGCGGACTGACGCCGATGATCAACAGTTATGTGGTGAACAGTACGATGGGCATCGACGACAAGCGGACCTATCCGCTTTACCGCACCTTCTCGCTGGGTTTGAGTGTTCAATTCTAAATGCAGAACTTTAAATGCGGAACTTTAAATGCAGAATTCTAAATGCAGGACATTAAATTCAGAATTTTAAATGCAGAAATATATGAAACGATATAGAATATACTTTTTCCTGATAGCAGCCTTGATGATGACATCGCTGACGATGACATCCTGTCTGGATGAGCATCCGAAGGACCAGCTCGAGGAGGAAGCCATTTATGGCTCTGCCTTAGATATTTATACCAACGCCGTGGCTTCACTCTATAATTATATCGGCGGCACCAACGAGAGTGAGGGCATTCAGGGCACATGCCGTGGCATCTACGACTACAACACGCTGACTACCGACGAGGCGATGATTCCGATTCGTGGAGGCGACTGGTACGACGGCGGGTTGTGGAATGCCATGTACCGGCATGACTGGACGGCTGATGATGAGCCGCTTTATGATACCTGGAAGTATCTCTATAAGGTGATAGTTCTGGCAAACAAGTCGCTCGACATCATTGAAGCCAAGTCGTCTCTGCTCACAGCAAACCAGAAAGACCAGTTCCAGGCAGAGGTACGTGCCTTAAGGGCATTGATGTATTATGAGGCGATGGATATGTTTGGCAGGATTCCGGTTATTCTGTCTTCGGGAGAAGCTGCCCTTTATGCGAATGCTGGGGGAGCTGATGCCACTCTTCCTTCTGTCACAGGTGCTGCTCTTCCTTCTCAAAGCGAGCGGAGCGAGGTGTTCCACTTCGTTTTCAGCGAGTTGCAGCAGGTGCTGCCTTATCTTCCCGATGAGCATAGCAACAAGGAGGGCAATTACTATGGCCGCATCACGCAGCCTGTGGTTAACTTTCTGCTGGCAAAATTGGCGCTGAATGCCGAGATCTACATGTTTGATGACTGGACCAAGGGGTATGCGAAGCGACCTAAGGGCAAGGATATCTATTTCATGGTGCAGACTGCCGATGGAGCTTCTCTGCTCAATGGCGGCAAGGCGAGTGCGAACCGCAGCAAGAAGTTGAATGCCTGGGAAACCTGCATTTACTATTGCGATAAACTTGCCGGGGAGGGGTATGACCTGGAGGCAGATGATGCCTTCAATTTCTCTACGCACAATGAGACATCGAAGGAGAACATCTTTACCATTCCAATGGATAAGAACATCTATACCAATCAGTTTCATTATCTTTTCCGCTCTTACCATTATACGCATGGTGGTGCCTTGGGATGGGGTAGTGAGAATGGTACCTGTGCTACGATTGCTACGATGAAGGCCAACCGTTATGGCGAAGCAGACGAGGACACCCGTTGCAAGATGAACTTTGTGGCAGGTGTAGTGAAGGTGGATGGCAAGGAACTGCTGATGGATAATGGCAAGCCTCTGGAGTATCAGCCTTTTGAGGTGGCTCAGAACCTGACTGGCAGCAAGTATATCAAGACGGCTGGAGCGAGAATGGCGAAATACGAGGTAGATAGAACTTCGTATATGGATGGCAAGTTGCAGAGCAACGATATCGTTCTTTTCCGTTATGCCGATGTTCTGCTGATGAAGGCGGAAGCCAAGGTTCGCCTGGGAGAGAATGGTGATGTGGAACTGAACAGAATCCGTGCCCGTGTAGGCATGCCGAATCGCAAGGCAACGCTTGCCAACATCCTGGAAGAGCGATTGCTGGAACTGGTATGGGAAGGTTGGCGCCGCCAGGACCTCATCCGTTTCGGCAAGTTTACCGCAGCTTATGATCTCCGCACCCCACTTCAGGGCGAGGAATCTGGCTATACCACCGTCTTCCCGATACCGCAGAAATGCATCGATTTGAATAATAAACTGGAGCAGAATAAGGGGTATGAGAAGAAATTATAAAGGGCATACTTGTCTCCATACGCCCTGCATACTTGTCTCCATACGCCCTGAAAGGGCAGAAGCTCCTAGCCCAGGGCAT
>ERZ1034701.801-NODE-801-length-10948-cov-7.215184_pt1 | contig 10948 bp, 8 predicted proteins | sample MGYA00520651_ERZ1034701 | MGnify/ENA primary metagenome ERZ1034701 (study PRJEB33766, sample SAMN09781713) | gut metagenome | biome: gut microbiome | host: Homo sapiens | place: Madagascar | study: EMG produced TPA metagenomics assembly of the PRJNA485056 data set...
CAGAAATCCTATGACCAGGAGATCGCAGATCGCAAAGCCAAAGAAGAAAAATAATTCTCACGCTGCGTAATACGAAAGCGTAAACAAAGGGGCCGCTGACTCAAAGAGTCAGCGGCCCCTTTCGCGTGGGTCTTCCGGGATAAAAAGTGACTGGTGACTTGAATATTACTTTCGGGCATCGCCATCATCTATACTCCGCGGCGTTTCTATATTTTATGCGCCGCACCACCTCATACCCGAACTCATTTTCTTCTTGCATCTTACGCGAGACTATGGCATAATAATCTCCGTCAATGATTTATGGGCGATTAGCTCAGCTGGGAGAGCGTCTGCCTTACAAGCAGAATGTCAGCAGTTCGATCCTGTTATCGCCCACCAAAAAGAAAGCGTCATGTGCTTCGCGCCGTGATGCTTTTTTCTTGCCCTTTCCCTCCTACCTTATTTATCATTTAACCTCCTGCATCCGCGACTCACGATCATTTGCGCGTCGCTTTGCTCCTTCAAATGATGTTCGCTGCGGAACCAGTTCGATCCTGTTATCGCCCACCATAATGAAAAGACTTCACGTGCTTCGTACCGTGGGATTTTTTATTGCCATTTTTACTGAGAAGTGGCTAGTGGCTAGGGATTAGGGATTGGGGATTAGGAGTGACTGGTGGCTGGTGACTGGGATTTCTCCGTTGAACCCTCAGAACCTATAGAACCTGCTGAACCTCTTTCCCAATGAAATCAAAGGGCAACTCGCCCGATGAGCTAACCCCGAACCTTGAACCCTAAACCTCATTCATCTTTTTCTAATCAAATTTCCCCTTGCAAACCACTGCGAGATTTGATATTATAATGCACGTACTCACGTACAGATTCCTGAATAGCTCAGCCGGTAGAGCGCGTGACTGTTAATCACGATGTCGCAGGTTCGAACCCTGCTTCAGGAGCCAGTGGCCTGTTCGTCAAGCGGTTAAGACACCGCCCTTTCACGGCGGGTTCGGGGGTTCGAATCCCCCACAGGTCACCAATGTGGGCGATTAGCTCAGCTGGGAGAGCGTCTGCCTTACAAGCAGAATGTCAGCAGTTCGATCCTGTTATCGCCCACCATAATGAAAAGTTCCACGTGCTCCGCGCCGTGGGATTTTTTATTGCCATTTCCCTCCCACCTTATTTATCATTTAACCTCCTGCATCCGCGACTCACTACATTTTGCGCCTCGCTTCGCTCCTTCAAAATGTGTTCGCTGCGGAACCAGTTCGATCCTGTTTTCGCCCACCATAATGAAAGCGTCATGTGCTTCGCGCCGTGATGCTTTTTTTCTTGCCCTTTCCCTCCCACCTTATTTATCATTTAACCTCCTGCATCCGCGCTCACGATCATTTGCGCCTCGCTTTGCTCCTTCAAATGATGTTCGCTGCGGAACCAGTTCGATCCTGTTTTCGCCCACCATAATGAAAAATTCCACGTACTCCGCGCCGTGGAATTTTTTGCTGCCTTTCCCTTTTCCCTCATTTGTCATTCCCTCCCTGCCCTTAAAAAATCTATTGCATCTCACCCCCCAAAGGGGTATAATACGTAAACACATGGGGCATTAGCTCAGCTGGGAGAGCGCAAGGTTCGCAATCTTGAGGTCAGGGGTTCGATCCCCCTATGCTCCACCAATAAAAAAACGATCTATGGTATAACTCCATGGATCGTTTTTTATTGGTCTAAAACCCGCAGCGCCTCTCTTTTATGATGCACCGAGCTTCTATTTCTCATTCACTGAGTCATCGACAGTGATCATCGGCAGTGTCGATCCACCGACAGGAATGACGTAAACGCTCGCCTTCGCTCCCCTCTTTTCCAGCGCCTGATCGACAGCCTGCTGAAGGTCATGGAAAGGCACCATATTTGCTTTCCTGACAAGGGCATCGTCCATATCGGTCACGAGATAGATGGTACATTTCTGCTGCACAAGACCGAGCGCCGCCGATTTGTGACCACCGAGCTCGAAGTGCTCGTGAATGGCCGCGATGCGTTCTTCCGGTGTCGGATAGCTCTCGATCCAGCGGGTGAAGGGCGCGCTGCCGTAGCCTTCGTGGCAGGATGCGGCAACGATCATGATACCGCCCTCTTTCACAGCGTGCTTCGCATTATCGATGGATTTCTGTGCCTGATAGAGATTGATATCCTTCGGATAGCCGCCAGTAGAAACGATGACGACGTCAGCCGGTTTCTTGATATCCACCCTGTAGAGGCCATCCAGGAAACGGCAGGCGTCACGATGCGCTGCGACGGGATCTCCGGCTGCGGCATAGGCGATCTTCTTATGATCATCCAAGACTACATTCACGATGAAATCGGCAGGGCAGTACGCTGCCGTTTCTTCGATGTCCTCGCGCACCGGATTTCCATCGAGATGCCCCGCATACGCACCGGGGCGGATCATATTCCTGTGATTCGACTGGATCGAGGCAAGCGAAGCGCAGCCCGGCATGATGGCTTTCATGCCGCCGGAATAACCGGCGAAGTAGTGGTACTCGACATTGCCGAGAAGGATGCGGCGGTCGGCTTCGGCAACCGTGCGGAAGATATCGACGGAGGTCCCATTCCTGCAGGTGCCAAGATGCACGCAGTCTTCCGGATCGCTGTCGATGCATTTCACTTTGTGATACGCCCATTCACCGACGAGGCGCTCTCGCTCCTCTTCTGTCAGATGGCGATGGGAACCCAGGGCAAAGACGACGGTGATATCTTCCTCGCGGATTCCCGCAGCTTCCAGCTCTTGCAGGACACAGGGGATCAGAAGCCAGGAAGGCACGGGGCGCGTGACGTCACTCGTGATGATCACGACCTTTTCCCCCACTTTCACGATCTCAGAGAGGCGCGCTGAGGAAATCGGATGAGCAAGTGCCCGGCGGATTTCCTCTTCTTCGATATCTGCCTCTTCGCAAGGATGAGGGAGGAGTTCTTTCACCGGATGGCTGTCATCTACATGAAAGGAAATGTAGTCTTTGAAGTATTTGATACTGAAATCCATGGTTTGCCTCCTTATACATGAGAAATGAAGGCAGCGGCTTCGCCGCCTTATAAAACAGGCGATGTCCCCAAGCTCTTTTCTTCCATTATAGCTTTTCGGGATGATATGGCGAATATCAAGTGGACATAGAAAATGGTGAATGGTATGCGTTCATTCGATAGCAGGAGAACAGGTTTGGCGGGGCAGCCACCTACGAAGAAGCCATCTGTTCTCATCACTAATCAATTCCGCGTCCTCTCCATGATGTGATGCGCCGTGCTAACACTCCTCACTCGAGAGCAGAATTTTCGCACGCAATCAAGGGTTAAGTTTGAAAGCAGGGATGAGTAGCTAGGATTAGGGGCCTCGAGTGACTGGTGACTTGAATGCGACTTTCGGGCATCGCCCCATATATATTTGCGGCGAAGCCGCCACCTTCATTTCTAATTCCTCATTCCTAATTCCTCATTCGGGTCGAGCTTTCAAACGGCATCAAAGGCCAGCACGCCCTAGGGGCTGACTCCGAATCCCATATTCCCTCTTGACAACTTCCCCTCTTCCGTCTATAATCCAATCATACGAAACAAGCGATGATGAAGAAGGGTGCTTGAAGCTTTTTCAGAGAGACAGCGGTCGGTGTGAGCTGCCAATGGGACAAGGACTTTCCACTTCGGAGATAAAGATGAAGAATCTTTCGGGATCTGCCCGTTACAGGAGACTAAAGATGGCCGGAAGGCAATTTGGGTGGTATCGCGGGTGCTCTCGTCCCTTTGAGGATGGAGGGCGTTTTTTATTATCCGTATACTGACTGATGCACCGGTTAAATTGGGTGGTACCGCGAGAAAAGAGAAGCTCGTCCCATGGGACGTCTTCTCTTTTTGTGTTTTCTAAGGAGTTTGCCATGAAACGAGTCTACAACTTTAACGCCGGTCCCTCCCCCATGCCTTTGGAAGTTTTGGAGGCGATGAAAAATGACCTCACCGATTTCAAAGGAACGGGCATGGGCATCACAGAGATCAGTCATCGTTCGAAGGAATTTCAGGACATGCTGGATGAGACGAAGGCTCTTCTCCGCGAGCTGATGCACCTCGATGATGACTACGAGATCGTATTCATCCAGGGCGGCGGCACGATGCAGTTCCTGATGACGGCGTATAATTTCCTTCATACCCGCGCCGCCTATGCCGACACCGGAGTGTGGGCGCACAAAGCAAGAAATGCTGCCGCCTTTTTCGGAGAAGCCTATGATGCCAATTCCGCAGCGGACAGAAATTACTCCTACATCCCCGACACCTATGAGGTGAAGCCGGGGACGGACTACCTGTACCTCTGCGCCAACAATACGATCTACGGCACAGAGTACTGGAAATTCCCGAAGGTCAATGTACCTCTTATCTGCGACATGTCGTCAGATATTCTCTCCCGCGACATCGACTTTAACCAGTTCGACATGATCTGGGCGGGCATCCAGAAGAACCTTGGCGCGGCAGGCGTGGCGCTCGCGATCCTGAAGAGATCTCTCCTCGCCACAGCACGGACGGATATACCGGAATTTCTTCAGTATCAGACCTTCGTCAAGAAGGACTCGACCTTCAATACACCGCCGGTCTTCTGCATCTACTCGCTGAACCGCATGCTCCACTGGATCAAAAATATGGGCGGCCTTCCTGCCATCGAAGAAAGAAACAAGGTCAAGGCCCGGCTCATCTATGATGTGATCGATACGAGCGATGGCTTCTATAAAGGTCACGCGGAGAAAGAGGCCAGAAGCCGCATGAATGTGACCTTCAATCTGGCGAATGCCGAGATGGAGGCCGACTTCGCAGCCAAGGCAAAAGCCAATGATTTCATCGGTGTCAAAGGCCATCGACTGGTCGGCGGACTCCGCGTCTCTCTCTACAATGCCGTCACACCGGAAGCGGCAGAGGCTCTGGCTGACTTTATGAAAGAATATATGAGAGTGAATGGATAAAAGTGACTAGGGATTAGGGATTGGGGATTGGGAGTGACGAGTGACTGGAATACTATTTTCGGGCATCGCCCTATTTATACTCCGCGGCGCTTCTGATTTTTATGCGCCGCACCACCATTCCTCATTCCTCATTCCTAATTTTCCTGAACACCAAGCATCATACCGCTGCATTTAATATAAGGAGCAAAAACTATGTTTAGAATTTTCATCACAGCAGACGTTGCCAAAGAAGCGAAAGAAATCCTGGAAAAAGAATTTATCGTCGACATTCAGCCGAATATGAAGGAAGAAGAGTTGTGCCAAGTGATCGGAGACTATGATGCCATCATCACAAGAAGCCAGACGAAGGTCACCAAGGCCGTCATCGATGCAGCCAAGAATCTGAAGGTCATCGGCCGCGCCGGTGTCGGCATCGACGGCATCGATATCGCCGAAGCCACCAAGAAGGGCATCACCGTCGTGAATACGCCGGAATCGAATACGATCGCAGCCTGCGAGCACACCATCGCCCTCATGCTCTCGATGACCCGTCATATCCCACAGGCACACCAGTCCATCATGGAAGGCCGCTGGGACAGAAAGAGCTTCACCGGCATCCAGCTCCTGAATAAGACCGTCGGCATCATCGGTGTCGGCCGCGTTGGCTCAAATGTGGCCAAACGCCTGCAGGCATTCAATATGAAAACCATCGGCTACGATCCCTATATCACCTTAGAGCGCGGCAAACAGCTCGGCGTCGAACTTGTCGATCTGGACACCCTTCTCAAAGAGTCCGACTACATCACCCTGCATACCCCGCTCACGGATGAGACGCGCGGTATGATCGGAGAAAAAGAACTCGCTAAAATGAAAGACGGTGTCCGCCTTGTCAATGCGTCCCGCGGCGCCGTCGTCGATATCAAAGCACTCGCCGACGCACTGAAATCCGGCAAAGTGGCCGGAGCCGGCATCGACGTATGGCCGAATGAACCGCTGAAGCCGGAAGAAAATCCATTCCTTGGCATGACGAATGTCGCACTCACCCCGCACCTCGGCGCGTCTACGAAGGAAGCGCAGGCCGGCGTCGCCACTGACGTCGCCATCGGCGTCGCGCAAGCGCTCCACGGTGAACCGGTCGCTACCGCAGTCAATGCTTCCCCGATCACGAAAGCTACTCTGCATGTTATCCAGCCGTACTTCAACCTCTGCGAACGCATGGGCAACATCGCCATCGATCTCGCAGGCGGCCGCATTTCCACTGTCAATATCGAATACACCGGTGAACTCACAGATACCGAGACCGCACCGCTCACCACGGCTGTCCTGAAGGGTCTCCTCTCACCGGTTCTCCAGCAGACCGTCAACTTCGTCAACGCCCGCGGCATCGCAGAGGAACGCCACATCGATGTCCGTGAAGTGAAAGCGAAAAAAGGTCACTACTATACGAATACCATTTCCCTCACCATCGACACTGACAAGGGTACACACCGCATCACAGGCTCTCTCTTTGACCGCAAGGATGCCAAGATCGTCTCCCTCGACCATTTCCGCGTAGACTTCGAACCGAAGGGCTGCATCATCATCGCTCCGCATGAAGACAAGCCGGGCATGATCGGTCAGGTCGCTTCCGTCCTTGGCAGTGCAGGCATCAATATCAACGGCATGCAGGTCGGCGCTTCCGCAGACAAGGGCACGAATGTGATGGCCGTCGCCGTCGATAAAGATATCCCGACTGCTGTCCTCCCTGCCCTCATGAACATCGATGGCATTCACGATGTGAAGGTCATTCATTGCGAACATTAAGGGGAATGGGTTCAGGTTGAAAGCGGGGATAAGTGACTAGTGACTGAAATGTCACCTTCGGGCATCGCCCCATATATATTCGCGGCGAAGCCGCCACCACCCCCCTGAGCCCTGAACCTTGAACCTTGAACCCCCAAAAAGGAGACTCTCTCATGATCCGTATCATTCTTCTTCGCCACGGAGAGACTACGTGGAATATTGAAGGCCGCTACCAGGGACAGGAAGACACGCCGCTTTCTCCCCGCGGCATAGAGCAGGGAAAAGCGGCCGCGCTCGCCCTCAAGGACATCCATATCGACCGCGCGATCTCCTCGCCCCTCTCCCGCTCTCACGACACCTGCCGCTTTGCTGCGGACTACCATCACCTTCCCGTCGCCAAAGACCCGCGGCTCACGGAGATCAGCCACGGCCTGTGGGAAGGCATCCACGCTGAAGAGATCGAAGCACGCTATCCGGAAGAATTTCACCTCTGGCACACCCACCCTGAACGCGTGCAGATGCCCGAGGGGGAAAATCTCGAAGACGTCAGAAAACGCGCCCGTGAAGCCTTCGATGAATATGCCAGAAGCTATGATGGTGAGACTGTCCTCGTCTGCGCGCACGACGCAGTCAACAAAGCAATCCTCTGTGACCTGCTGGGGCTTCCTATGAGCCACTTCTGGCAGATCAAACAGGACAATGCCTGCATCAATGTCATCGAGTGTGACCACGGCATCTGGCGTCTCGTCACCTTGAATGCCACAACCCATCTGGGCTACCTCGTGAGCGGCATCGAGCAGAAGGGGCTGTGACGCCGCTGAGAAAGAGCCTTCCCACGGCACCCGAAATGACATCCGATCAGCGGGCATAGCCCCATATATATTCGCGTCGAAGCCGCCACCTTCATTCCTCATTCCTCATTTTTCCCTGAAGTTTGAACGCAGGGATTAGGGATTAGTGGCTAGGGATTAGGAGCCTCAAGTAACTGGTGACTTGTGACTTGTGACTTGTGACTTAAATACTACTTTTGGGCATCTCCATTATTTATACTCTGCGGCGCTTCAATATTTTTATGCGCCGCACCAGCACTCCTCACTCCTCACTCCTCACTCCTCACTCCTCACTCGAAAGCAGAGCTTTCATCCGCAATCAAAGGGCACCCCGCCCCGTGGGCTAACCCTTCCACCCTGAAACCGCAGCGAAAGCTGCGGTTTTTCTTGACTTTCTCCCGAAATAGTGTAATATGTAGAAAGCATTAAAAAGTGTATACTTATTAGCGAGGCACAAGCGCTCGCAGAAGGAGAATCACATGGAATTTTTTATCGATACCGCTGATGTGGAAGCCATCCGCAAAGCCAATGATATGGGATTTATTTCCGGCGTCACCACGAATCCGTCTCTGATCGCCAAGGAAGGCAAAGACTTCCACGCCACCATCAAAGAGATCGCCTCCATCGTGGATGGCCCGATCTCCGCAGAAGTCCTCGCCGATGATGCGGAAGGCATGATCGCAGAAGGCAAAGTCCTCGCTGCCCTTGACCCGCATGTCGTCGTCAAGATCCCGATGACCGCAGAAGGCATGAAAGCGGTGAAGGGTCTCGCAAAGGCCGGTATCCGCACCAATGTCACCCTGATCTTCTCTGCCAACCAGGCTCTGCTCGCTGCGCGCGCCGGTGCTTCCTTCGTTTCCCCCTTCGTCGGCCGCATCGATGACATCGGATGGGACGGCGTCGAACTGATCCAGACCATCTCCGAGATCTTCGAGCTTCACGGCATCGAGACGAAGATCATCGCTGCCTCCATCAGAAAGCCGCAGCACATCACCCAGTGCGCTCTCGCCGGTGCTGACATCGCGACCGTTCCCTCCCAGGTCCTCATGGATGCGATGAAGCACCCGCTGACCGACAACGGCATTGCCCGCTTCAAGGCTGACTGGGCTGCCGCTCACATGAAATAATTGAGGATTTCGGTTATAATAGAAGGAGTTGCCAAAAGGCAGCTCCTTTTTTCGTAGTCTTTTTTACCGGTCTGAACCAGCAAGCATTTTTCAAATATACGATCCCTATGTCTATCAATCTTTCTCATCTCAAAAAGCTGATCGCGACAATGATCCCGATCCTGATCGCCCAAGTCTCCACCGTCGGCATGAACTTCATGGACTCGACCATGTCCGGTCACGTCAGTGCAAACGATCTGGCCGGCGTCTCCATCGGCGCCAGTCTCTTCCTTCCCATCCAGACGACCGCGATGGGACTTCTCACCGCTGCGACACCGATGGCCGCACAGCTCATGGGGAAGAAAGAAAAGGAGAGCATCCCGATGATCATCCGCACGGGACTCTACCTCGCGCTCCTGCTCTCTTTCCTTTTCGCCCTTCTCTACTACCTCCTCATTGATACAGTCCTCGAAGGGCTTTCCCTTGCCCCCGCAGTTTCCTCCATCGCGAAAGACTACATGCTCGCACTTGTGGGCGCATTCCTTTTTGAAATGCTCGCGATGCCGCTGCGCTCACTGACTGACACGGTGGGAGCGACGACGATCTCCATGCGTCTCTTCCTCCTCGCCCTCCCGGTGAACGGCCTTCTGAACTACGCCTTCATCTTCGGGAAATGGGGGGCTCCCGCCCTGGGCGGTGTCGGAGCCGGCATTGCGACTCTTCTTACCTACGTCTTTCTTGTCCTGCTCTTTCTTGCTGTCATCCTGTCTCAGAAGCCATTCATGGGCCGCGCGCTCTTTTCCTCACCGGAAAGCCGCCTTTTCGTCTGGAAAGAGTACATGGCGCTCGGCATCCCGAATGCGCTCGGTGTCTTCATGGAAACGAGCCTCTTCGGCTTCATCATCGTATTCATCACGAAATTCGGCACAGAAACCATCGCGGCGCATCAGGCGGCGCTCAATTTCTCCGGTATCATCTACATGATCCCCATGAGCTGCTCCATGGCGATGACCATCCTCGTCGGCTACGAGGTCGGAGCGCGCCGCTATGACCTTGCCCGCGAATACTCCCGGCTGGGGCTCCTCACCACACTCACCGGCGCAGCCATCACCATCACCGCGACGCTCCTTTTCCGGAAGGAGATCATTTCTCTCTACAGCACGGATCCTGCCGTCATTGCGCTTGGCAGCCTCTTTCTTGTCTACTGCGCCGGATGGCAGCTCTTCGATGACATCGCAGCTCCCATCCAGGGGATCCTGCGCGGCTATAAGGACGCGAAAGTCCCCTTCTTCCTCATGCTCATCGCCTACTGGTTCGTTTGCTTCCCCTCCGGTCTTTTCTTCGACTACGTCCTCTCCCACGGTCCCGAGTCCTACTGGCAGTGTATCGACCTTGGCGTCGGCACCTCGGCCCTGCTCCTCATGGGACGGCTGTGGTGGATAGAGAGGAAAGTGACTAGGGATTAGGGATTAAGACTCTGCGCTTGAATCAGTGTTTCCCTAGTCCTGTCCCCTCCTTTGGTGCTACAATAGTATCAAAGGAGGTCTTTTTATGAAACGAATTTCTCTTTTACTCATGTCCCTCATCCTCTGCCTCAGCGTCCTTGTTCCCGCGAAGGCGGCCGATCCGGCTGTGAATCGAAGTCTGGGATACTTCGAGAATACGCGCACCGTGCTCCTGCTACGGGCGCGATACAGAAGCGGTGAGGAAGCCGCTGCCTACGTGAACCGCGAAATGGAAAGGATCTTCCGCTATCCCTATTACCGCACCCTGGATCCGAGCGCGTACGAGGCTGACCTCTACTCGACCTCCCAGCTGAAGGAGCTCGCTGAAAAAGCAAATGCAGACATCGTCGTCATGCCTGTCATCACGGAGTGGCGGCAGGTCGTCTATCACCGCTCCTTATTCTGCGACGCTGATGACATCGTAGAGACACGCGCCGTCTTCGATATCTATTCCTATAAGAAAGGGGAGCCGTCCGTCCGCGATGACCGCGCGACCTATTGGAACAGCGAAGAGGAGGGCACCGTCAGAAATCGTTATATCTTCGATGACCTCATGCAGGATATCCTGAAGACCTTCCCCTACCGCCGCGTACCGACGGATATCGCAAGAAATCTCACCGGTGATCCCGATCGGACCCCGCTCGCAGAGATGGGAAAATAGATCGCACTCCGATGGAGCCAAGATGAGCCCATGGGACGCTAAGCCTGCGACCCAGCAAAAACAGGCGATGTGAAATAACGATCATCTCATTTTCGCGTTCCATCTGCCGCGGGGGACTTGCAGC
>ERZ1034701.809-NODE-809-length-10883-cov-3.553288_pt1 | contig 10883 bp, 6 predicted proteins | sample MGYA00520651_ERZ1034701 | MGnify/ENA primary metagenome ERZ1034701 (study PRJEB33766, sample SAMN09781713) | gut metagenome | biome: gut microbiome | host: Homo sapiens | place: Madagascar | study: EMG produced TPA metagenomics assembly of the PRJNA485056 data set...
GTCCATGCGCTCTGCACAGGGAATCTACTCCTTCTTCGACAAGGAGCGTTACAATATCTACTTAGTTGACATCAAGGGCACCAACTGGCACGTCAACCTTGACAACGGCAACGTGGCACCCATCGACAGGAGCGACTTCTCCTTCATAGGCGAGGACGGCAAGGCCGTGGTGTTCGACTACGCTTATATCACCATACATGGCCAGCCGGGCGAGAACGGTCTGATGCAAGGCTATTTCGACCTTATCCACCTGCCCTACTCCACCTCAGGCGTACTGGTGGAGGCCATGACGTTCGACAAGTTCGTGCTCAACAATTACCTGCGCGGCTTTGGCGTGAACGTCGCCGACAGCATCTTGCTGCGTCGCGACGACGACTACGACCCCGCCGAGATTGAGAAGCGCCTGGGCATGCCATGCTTCGTGAAACCGGCAGCCGACGGCTCCAGCTTCGGCGTGAGCAAGGTGAAGAACGCCGACCAGCTCGCCCCTGCCCTGCGCGTGGCCTTCATGGAGAGCAACGAGGCAATGGTGGAGAGCTACCTCAAAGGCGTGGAAATATCGCAAGGCGTGTACAAGACAAAGGAGAAGAGCGTGGTGCTGCCCGCAACCGAGGTGGTGACAGAGGATGAGTTCTTCGACTACGACGCCAAGTACAACGGCAAGGTGAAGGAGATAACGCCCGCACGCCTCTCGCCAGAGACAGCTAAGGCCGTGGCGGCAGAGACAAGCCGCATCTACGACATACTGCACGCCAACGGCATCATACGCATCGACTATATCATCACCAAGGACGAGAACGGCAACGACAAGGTGAACATGCTGGAGATAAACACCACGCCGGGCATGACAGCCACGAGCTTCATACCGCAGCAGGTGCGCGCGGCAGGCCTCGACATCAAGGACGTGCTCACCGACATCGTGGAAAACCAGTTCGCATAAAGCATTATAAAACACCCCGGTAATGGCGCTGTCATTACCGGGGTTTATAATGTTCAGGCTCCATGAAGATAACTTTCGGAAAAACTATCACTTGAGTTTCTTCACATCGTCTTCGAAAGTCTCGGGATGGATGGCGCGCTTGCGCACCGCCGTACGATAGTTATAAATGCATGGCGGAATCGAAACGGTAGGTGTAATATTCCCAAAAGAGCTTTCCTGCAACGGTAAGACGATGCCGGTCGTCACGCCCTTTCATCTCTTGGGTGAGACGGCGTATACGGTTTTCCTTGATGTCCATATAATAACGGCGCCGGTTCAGGACGCTGTCAAGACTTTGAAGAAGATCGCCTTGGGCAAAGACCCTGAATGGCAACAAGACAAGAAAGAAGAGGATTGCTTTCTTCATAGACGGGATCATTTAGTTACAAAATATGTTTGACTTCTGCCGTAAAGAAAGACGAATTGTATGGTGCCTACACGCAGTTTTTTTTAGTTCCTCACTCTGTGCCATGCCACGGGTTCTACAATACAACGACGACTGCCAGGGTCAGAACTGGCAGTCGTCGAACGTGATATAAAATTGCTGGCTTTACGCAACTTTTACGCAACTATTACTCAGCCGTAAGCTCAAGGACATGGCTCGTAGCCGTGTTTGGAGTGAGGATATTCAGTCCCACCTTCATCAGGAAGTCGCCGGAATACTGCTGTCCGTCGCAGTCGAGTGCCGACTTGGTGTCGGGCATGAGGTTGATTTCCTTCACCGTGTACATTCTGTTGGCATCGAGCCCTTGCAACTTGACATTGCGCACAGGCTCATGGGTACGGGGGTGAAGGTCGTAGGCGAAGACCACGCCCTTGCTCTTATCCTGCGACACATAGTTGACAGCCGCATGGTTGCTCTCATAAGGTGAGACAAGGCGGTAGAGCTCACCATTGAGGATAACATCCTCCAGGCGGCGCCAGTTAGCGACAGCCCCCTGCGTATAGGCATAGTCGGCCTTATCCATGGTCTTGAGGTCGATATCAAAACCCAGCTTGCACATGGAAGCCACATCAGTACAGAACTTGACGGAAGTAGCCTTGTTCCAGCTGGTGACATGCGCGGCAATGGCCTTCACCGGGAAGAACTTCGACATAGACCACTGAATGTAGAGTCGCTCGAAGGGATCGGTGTTATCACTGGGCCACAGCTCCCCGAAATATTTAAGCGCGGTATAGTCGCAGCGGGCACCGCCACCAGAGCAGAGCATCATCTCCAACTTGGGGTATTTGGCATGGATACGGTCGAGGACCTTATACAGTCCGCGGACATGGTCGATATACATGTTGCCCTGCTGCGCCTTCTCGTATGGTGAGTAGATATTGGTGATGGGCGAGTTGCAGTCCCACTTGAAGTAAGCGATGTTCGGATTCTCGGTCATCAGCTTGTCAACGATGCCGAAGACATAATTCTGCACCTCAGGATTGGAGAGGTCGAGTACGAGCTGGTTGCGATAATAGTAGGTCTGGCGGTTAGGCTGTTCGATGACCCAGTTCTTATGCTTCTCATAGAGTTCACTCTTGGGGTTGACCATCTCCGGCTCTATCCACAGGCCGAACTTCACACCAGCCTCCTTTGCCGATTTCACCAGCGCGGGGATGCCGCCGGGGAGCTTTGACTTTGTAGCCTCCCAGTCACCCAGACCGGCGTGGTCGTCCTTACGGGGATATTTGTTGCCGAACCATCCGTCGTCGAGCAGGAACATCTCTACGCCGAGATCCTTGGCATCTTTCATCAGCTGCGCCAGAGACGCTTGGTTGAAGTCGAAGCCGGTATTCTCCCAGTTGTTGAGCAGTGTCATGCGGCTGCCCTCACCATTCCAGAGCTGGTAACGGCGGGCCCAGTCGTGCAGGTTGCGTGAAGCCTGCGACGTGCCAGTGTCGCTGAGCGTGAAGACAAACTCCGGCGTCTTGAAGGTCTCGCCGGCTTTGAGCACGTAGTCGGAGGCATAAGGATTAATGCCGGGGATGACACGCAGACAGCCGACATTGTCCACCTCGAAGGTGCAGCTGAAATTTCCGGTCCAGCCAATGGTGCCAAGCATCACTTTACCTTCGTTCTCCTTGACAGGCCCGTCTATGCCCAACTCGAAGAACGGCTCGCTCTGCTCAGCGGCGCGCGTACCGAGCTTGGTGTCAATAATCTTCTTGCCAAACTGCAACTGTTGGACGGCAGGCTGTCCCTCGCGCGCCCAGTCGCTGTGATAGTTGGTCAGGAAATATTTGTCGGCATTGAAATAAAAGATACCGCTGGCATAGCGCCACAGCGTCACAGACTTCTTCTCCTTGTGGCAAATCTCGCTCCAGGTCTTGATGACATTCTCCTTGGCGTAGGCCACGTAGTGCAAAGTCACCTCGTCGGCATACTGGTCGTCGGCAAGGCGTACGATAGTCTCTGTTCCGCCCTTCACCGCTTTCTGCTCGCTGCCTTGATAATATAAATAGGTGGAGAGGTTGCCGTCGGCGTGTGTGATGGCCAGTGCCGGCTCGAAGAAGTCCTCACCGCCTGAGCCCGGATAAGCCTCGAGCCCGCGTATGCCATAGCTGCCGTCGGAACCAGGTTTGATCTTCCAGTTGAAATGGCTGAAGTCAGCATCGGTGGCGAGCTTATTGCCGAGATAGACCTGGTAGAGGCGATGGTTGTCACCTACTTGCAGTACGAGGTCGATATTGTCGGTACTGATACGGATGTTCTGTCTGTCTGCTGCTTGGATTCCTAAGACTGTGAGGAACATTGCAAGCAGCGTGAAAAGCTTTTTCATAAAGTAAGGATATTAGCTGGTTTAGAATCTGTATCTCACGTGGCTTGTACGAGTCAGCCGCATTGAGCATGACATTACGGTCGTCTCCCTCTGCAGTGGCTGTGGCAAGCGTGTCGGTTTTTTGTTGTTGTGCATGGGCACTCATTGCGACTGTGAGGGTAGCCCAAAAGAGAATGAATTTTTTATCCATCATAATTGTATGTGGTATCTTCATTATGTTGATTGTCTTTGTGCAAAGTTAATCAATCAATGGCATGCAGGAAGGGCTTGGTACTGGCTCGGTAAACACCCAAAAAGAAAAAGTGTTGGATAATCTTAATAAGCAAATTAACAGCAATGGCATCTGCTGATGAAGTAAATGGTCTTTAACCTTCCAAAATGCCATTGCCTGTGTTATCGTATACCAATTAATGCGTTTCCTTCATTGGAAGGCTGTTAATAGCCCTCGTTCTGGTCCATGCTGCCGTCTTCCTTCCTCATCTGTGTGTTTTGGTTCAGTTCGGTCTGAGGAATAGGCAATATCATGTTGCTCTTGACAAAGGTGCCGTTGGCCACACTGCGCTCGCACCATTTGTTGCGCTTGGTGACCAGCTCTTCCCACTTGCCGGTGCGTATGAGGTCGAAGCGGCGCCAGTTCTCTCCGAAGAGCTCGCGCATACGCTCGTCCATAATCTTTGTGCGGAACTGCTCTTGTGTCATACTCGTCCAATTGGGCACACCGGCTCTTTGGCGCACCTGGTTGACATAGGTGATGGCTTCGTCGGTACGGTTGAGTTCATTGAGGCATTCTGCATAGCTTAGCAGCACGTCGGCGTACCGCAGCACAGGGATATTCTTTCCGGAAAGCCACATGTTGCTGATATTCAGTCCGGAGCCCTTGTCTGTACGATAGTCCTCATATTTCTTAATATGTGGCTTGAGCTCATCGTAGTCATCCCCTAAGCCTTCCCATGTGAGTGTGCTGAGATCTGGAGTGACACCATTGTATGTGAAGTCATAGCGGATGGAAGCCTCCCGACGTTTGTCGCCCTCTTCCCATACTCCTCCCTCGCTGACACGGCTGTAAGCATAGTGGGTCGGTACAGCGTGGTCGTAACCGGCAAAGTAGCATCCGTCAGTGAACCAGTTCTGTGCTGCACGGCTGCCTATCTGGAACTGGACCTGGTTGGCATATCCACGGGCGTTGGAGAAGGTCTGTGTCAGGATGACCTCGCTGGAAGCTTTCTTGGTGTCGTAAGCGAACAAGTCGGCATAGTCGGGGTCGAGCTGATATTTGCCGGAGCTGACGACGACCCGGAAAGCTTCAGCGGCTTTGGCATAATCGCGCAGACCAGTCTCTTGTGGTGCGCTCATCAATGCCTTGCCTAACATCACGTAGCCTGCATATTTGTTGGCACGTCCCTCGTCGGTGGTCTCAGCTGCTTTTGTGGCCTCAGCGAAATTGTCGATGATGAACTGCCATACTTCCTTCAGAGACCGGCGGCTGTAGTTGCCGGTGCCATCCTCGATGGGCACCCTACCCCACAGCATGGTAGCCTGCAGGGTGAGGAACCCGCGGATGAAGCTCAGCTCGGCGATGAGCTGCTCGCCCTTGCTGCCCGCAGCGGGATGAGTAGCCTCCAAGGCGTTGATGGCGTCGGCAGCCTGAGCGATGACGGGCCAGCGATAGTCCCACATATCTTGCACTTTGGGATTTTCGGCGTTGAGATATCCACAATTCCAGTCCCAGGCGGCGGATGTTGTGGTCTGCTCTTTTAGAGCGGTGAGAGCACCGGCTTGTATCTCGTCGGTGCCGATGAGGGTAAGCCAGCAACGCTCATCGCGGTAATTCTCTTTCCATGAGGAATAGATATTGAGGACGTTCTTCTCGGCCGTGGCGATATTTTCGTATACCTGCTTTTCCGAAAGGGCTGTCATGTTGGTCTGATCCAACTGGTCGGTGCAGGAGGTTGTCATCAGAAGTGCTCCTGCTAAAATGATGGCACTTATATATTTTGTTTTCATTGTATGCGACATAAAAGAGTTAGAAAGTGAAGTTGATTCCAAAAGTGAACGAGCGGCAAGGTGGATAGCCTGTGTCACCGGTCTCCGGATCCATACCCTTATATTTGGTGATGACAAACAGATTGTTGGCCGTGGCATACAGGCGCAGCGCCTCAAAACCGATGTGCTTCAGCAGCTCCGGCTTGAAGTTATAGCTCAGCGAGAGCGTAGCGAGACGGAGGAAGCTGGAGTTCTGAATGCTGAAATCCATGTCTGACGCCTTGTATCCATTGTAGTTGCTCGTGTTGGTGACCACGCGCGGGAACTTGGCATTGGTGTTCTCGGCAGACCAGTGGTCGAGCAGATCGGTGCTGGCCTGGCTGAGTCCGTAGCTGGTGATCAAGCTTTCATACCAGGGCGAGATCTTCTTGGCGCCTAACTGATAGTTGAACACGGCGTTGAGGGTAAATCCTTTGTAAGTCACGTCTGTGGCGAAGCCACCATACCACTTTGGATCTGTCTGTCCGACGATTGTCCGGTCATATTCGTTGACAACGCCATCGGGCTTGCCGTTAGGACCGGAGATATCTTGTGGGAACAGGTCACCCAACTGCACGGTATGTCCACTGTAGTTGACTCCTTCCCACTGGCTGCGGTTGCTCTCATTGGCAATGCCGCCAGTCTTGAGCGTATAGATGGTGTGCAGCGGCTGGTCAATGAAGATGTTACCTTCACGCTCTGTACCATTGAGAATCTTGTTGACATCACCATAGAGCTTCGACACTTTGTTCTTGTCGTGCGAGATGTTAAAGTTAGCGTTCCACTGCACGTCTTTGTTCTGAATGATAGCGGCATTGAGGTTGAACTCCACACCATTGTTCTTCACCTGCCCGATATTTTCCCAAGTTGTTTCATAGCCGGTCGTCGTGGCCAGTGAGTGCTGTAAGAGCAGGTCGTCGTTGACCGTGTTGAAATAGTCAAAGCTGACATTGATGCGGTTGCTGAGGAAGGCCACATCCAATCCGATATTCAGCTGTTTTTGTTTCTCCCATGTCAGAGCAGGTGTACCGCGGTTGGTACTGCGGCTGATAGACGAGGAACCGACAGTGGCACCGTTGACACTACTGCGCAGTGCCACCATGTCGTACCACGATCCATAGACATAGTTGGCAATGTCCTGGTTTCCGGAAATACCGTATCCGGCGCGCAGCTTCAGCTTGTCCAGCCATGACACCTTCTCCATGAACTTCTCCTGACGTACATCCCATGCCAAAGAGAACGATGGCAGCAAACCCCATTTGTGGCCACTGGCAAATTTCGAAGAACCGTCGAGACGGGCTGTTGCCGTAGCGTAGTATTTATTGGCATAGACATAGTTGCCTCTGATCAGGTAGCTCATCAGCGTCTGGGTGTAGAAGTCGGAGCCGATCTCCGTGCTTTCGAACTTCGAGGCTGCGTCAAGCTTCTTGTAGCCTAAGTCGTCGCTGGCGAAACGATAGCCCTTGGCTTTGGTGTAGTCACCCTTGGTCTTTGTGAAGGACGTACCCATGAGAAGGTTCAGGCTGTGTACCTTGTTGAAGACATGGTTGTAGGTGACGGTGTTGTCCCATTGCCAGTTGGTACGTGTCCAGCGCTCATGTTTGGCATTGGCGTCACCGGTAGTGTCACTCTGCGGCTCGTTGCGCACACTTGTCGGTGCATCACTGGGCATATACTCCATCCATTTCTGGTTGCTGATCTGTACAGCCAGCGTGGAGCGGAAGTTCAGACCTTGGATGGGATTGATGTTGATGTAGTTGGTGGAAGAAAGAGTCTGCCGGTTGCGCTTATATTGCACTTCCTCCATAGCAAAGGGGTTGAACTCGTTGTTGTAGTTGGAGTTGTTCGACTGATAGTAGACATACTCATACGGAGCAGTATGCATGGTAGCGGGGTCAGCGTAGGGAGCATAGTCCAGCAGCGGGTTGCCGTTGAGGGCTTTGGTATAGACCGTGTTGTCGTGCATGTGGTCGGTGGTATAGTTGAAACTGGTGTTTGTACCCACTTTCAGCCATGGCTTGATTTGCGTGTCAGCGTTGACACGGCCATTATACTTCTCCTGGTTGCTGTGTCCGAGGATGCCGTTGTTGCCACTATAGTTGAGAGAGACGTAGACATTGCCTTTCTCCATGCCATTAGAGAAGCTGACGGTATGGTTCTGCTGAATACCTGTTCTGAGCACCTGGTCGATCCAGTCGTAGCTCTTTCCGCTCTTATAGGTCTTCATCTCGTCGGGACTAAAGGCCAAGTTGGTACCCAGCAAGGTGTTGTTGATGTATGCCTGACGGTCTGCCGTGGGATGGTCGAGCATATAGCCGTTGGCGAAGGCATCGATGCGGAGGTCGCCCAATTGCTGAGCGTTCATCGTCTTGGGAAGATGGCTCTTCGTCGTGGCGCTGATAAATCCGGCATAGCTCACCTTGCCCTCGCCAAGCTTTGCTTTCTTGGTAGTAATCACCACAACACCGTTGGCGCCCCGGCTGCCATAGATAGCGGTGGCACTGGCATCTTTGAGCACCTGGATATTCTCCACATCGTTGGGGTTGATGCTGCTGAATCCACCGAAAGAGTTGTCCATCACTTGTCCATCGACCACATAGATAGGGTCAGAGCCGGAATTGATGGTGTTCACACCACGAATCTTGATGGAACTGTCATCGGCAGGATTGGCGTTGGTGACGACAGAGACGCCAGGCATACGGCCCTGGATGGCTTCGTTGACATTGGTAACAGGGCGCTGCTCCAACGTCTTGGAATCCACCATCGCCACAGAACCCGTCAGATCACTCTTGCGCATGACGGCTCCGACGATGACGACCTCGTCGAGGGAGGCATTCTCTTCCTCCAGCTCAATTTTGAGATTCCCGTTTCCTACTTTCACTTTCTTGGATTTGAAACCAATATAGGAAATGGTAAGTTCGGCATTGGCATCGGCTTGCATCGTAAAATTACCGTCAATGTCGGTAACGGTGCCCTTGGTAGTGCCTGCTATAGTGACACTGGCGCCAATGATAGGTTCTGCAGCCTTGTCGACCACATTACCTTTGACTGTGATCAACTGCGCCATCGCATGGAGCGTTGCGCAAATGACAACAAGGAGTAATGATAAAAAACGTTTGGTCATTTTTAGGTTGATTTATGATTATTATTAAAAATTGCCGAGGAAAGGTAGCTAGGGCTTGTCCCGTATCATCGATGCAAAGTTAGTAAGAAACAAGGTGAGTTAATAGTATTAGTAGTGGTGAAGTAAACCAACCATAATTATTATTATTTTGAAAACTGCTCATAGTCAAAATATTACAAGGATAGAAGATTTAGTTCAAAGTAAGTCGTATAATTAATAATATTTCGCTAAATTTGCACTTGTAATAACCATTATCAACATGGAAAGAGTTTTTTGGATCCTCTTTTTTCTGGTCATCTCCCTGTATCATGCGCAGGCCACCAACACGGATGAGATGCTTGCGCCTCTTGACAGTGCCTTGTCGCACCGCGATGTTTACATGCACAGAAAAGAGTTGCGGTTGGACAAATTACGGCACAGCCTACGATATACGCGTGACGGTGATAAGCGACTCGCCCTTTATGAAAAGATGTATGAAGAGTATTATACCTATCGCTTCGACTCGGCCATGAGTTACGCTAAGCGCGAATATGCGTTGGCGGTGTCGCTAAAGGCTCCACGCTACACGACGCTCGCACTGCTCCACCGTGCCCTGCTCTTGGCCACCAGCGGATACTACAGCGAGGCGGAGCATTTGTTTGAAAGCGTAGATACCACAAGGATGGACCGCCAACTGTGGTTCACGTACTACTGGACGGGATTGTGGATATTCAGTTATTGGTCGGGATACAGCCAGGGCAACGACTTCGTGAGCGTTTACGACAACAAACGCAACGAATATATACAGCGTAGTTTGGTTTATGCCGACAAAGGCAGTGCGCTGTGGTGCTATCTGTATGCCGAACTGGTCTATTACAAAGACCATGATGTCAAGACGTCACTCCGTTACTATCGCTTAGCAGAGCGTCGTGCCCCGAAAGCATCCAGAACCTACGCCTCGGCCACCTATGGACTGGCCCGATGCTATAAGGAGTTAGGACAAATGCAGCGCTATGAATACTGGAGCGTCCGTTCCGCCATCTCCGACCAGCTCTGCCCTTTGAAAGAGAATCTCTCGCTTCAGGAGCTGGCCATGCACCTCTTCCAGAAAGATGAGCGCAATGCCGAAAGAGCCTCTCGCTATCTCTACTTCTCGCTCGACGATGCCAAGTTCTACCATAACAAACTGCGCATTCTCGGCATCTCGGAGAAGTTGCCGGGCATCATGGCGGTCTATGAGCGACAGCTCTATCATAGCAAACAGGTAAGGACACACCAGAACTATCTGTTAGGCGTGCTCGCAGTTGTACTGCTCTGTGCCCTTGTCGTCATCTTGCGACAGAACAAAAAGTTGAACAAGAAAGAACGGGAGGTAAGCCGGCAAAACAACCTGCTTACACAGATGAATCAGCAACTCACACAAGCCAACAGCAGACGCGAGAAGTATATGCGGCTGTTCATGGATCTGTGTGCTCTGTACATCGGCAAGCTCAACAACTACCAGAAGTTGGTGGTCAGAAAAATCAAAGCGCATCAGGTAGGGGAACTCGTACAAAGAGCCAACTCTACGAAGCTTGCCGACAACGAGGCCATCGAGTTTTATTCAAGGTTTGACAAGGCTTTCTTGGAATTGTTCCCTTCGTTTGTCGAACAATTCAATGCGCTGTTACGTGACGGAAAGAAAGTGGAGGTGTCAAACAAGGGAGGACTGACCACAGAGCTGCGCATCTACGCACTTGTACGTCTGGGCGTGGGAGAAAGCGTAGAAATAGCAACATTGTTGTCCTACTCGCCACAGACCATCTATAACTACCGTACGGCAATGCGCAAACGGGCTATCAACTCCGATACCTTTGAGGACGACGTCAGAGCGTTGCATGGATGAAATGCGCGAGTCGGCTACTGAAAAAACGACAGCAAAAAGTGAGGAATCTGTAACCTATTAAAGATACGGTTATAAAAGGGTCTTACGGGATTTGGAGTGATGGCATACCCAATCGTAGCGCTTTGCAGGGGC
>ERZ1034701.815-NODE-815-length-10804-cov-7.010885_pt1 | contig 10804 bp, 5 predicted proteins | sample MGYA00520651_ERZ1034701 | MGnify/ENA primary metagenome ERZ1034701 (study PRJEB33766, sample SAMN09781713) | gut metagenome | biome: gut microbiome | host: Homo sapiens | place: Madagascar | study: EMG produced TPA metagenomics assembly of the PRJNA485056 data set...
TTTTTTCACCTTCTTTCAAAGAGGGTATAATACCCCTCTTTATTAATTATTTTTATTGAGAAATAATCACTTCCCTTTATATATTCTTTCCAATTATCACCTCAATTAAACCTTTTGAGACTATAATTTATTATACCAAGGTTGTGATTTTATATATTTATCATGGTCTTTGAATTTCCATATATTTATAGTACAACCACCATATTTCATGTAATACGTCCAAGATTTATGGAAATAACCTACGCCATAATATCCATTACACCATTCTATAGCTTCTGTGAAACTCCATGACATTTTTCCGTCACCATATTCTAATATATAAACATCTGTATCTAAAGGTGACCCCATAATTTTCACAGCTTCTGAAGCACTCTTAGAAATCAACAAATCGAAATCAGTTGTATAGCCTCCAGTATCTTTTACATACCAAATGCCATCTCCATTATATTTTTTAGTTGACGGAATGTATAATTTTGTATTGTATGGTAAATTATGTGCACCACATGACTTTCCGACTATTAAGTTTCCACCTGCCCCTACAGGTGAAGGAGTTCCGTATGCCGTACATCTACCATGTGTTAATTTAGCTACATAATTCATCCCATCTATTGTTCCTTCTTCATAGAATACATTTGGATGTTCAGAGTCTGAAGGATTCGTTATGTTATTTGAATTATCGGCTTCAGCTACCTCTTTAATTCTTATAAAGAAATGTTTATTTGTAAAATTAACTTTTTGTTTTAATATACCAGAAGTAAATCCACTAGCATGTAAAACTGTATTTCCTCCACCACTAATCATAACATGGTGAGTACTAACCGTTGCCATATTACTATCTGTAACATTATAATTGGCAACCATTATAATATCGCCTTCTTTTAACTTGTCAACACTTTCTTGTCCAGTATACCTCCAAAATTCAGCTCCATGATTTTTACATACAGTTTGTAATGAACCTGCACTGCATGACAATCCTTTTAGATATTCAATTCCGGCATATTCATAACATACGCCAGTAAATGAACTACAATCATAACCTATTGTTTGATTTAATACTACCCATGAAGGTTGTGTGTATAGCGTACTACCCACATATTCAGTTCTTGATTTAATGGTATTTGGGGATTTATAACTTATTGTTCTATATCGTTGACTGTAATTGGCTTGATGATTTACACACATTCTAACTATTTCTTCAGCTTTTTCCATAATTTTTTGTCTTATGAGATTTACCCCATTTATTTCATTATCTTCATCATCTGGGGGAATAAATGTGCCAACATTATTTTTAATTTGATATTTAATATTATTTAATAACATTTTACATCCTACTACGTTTAAGTCTAATCCGTTATAAGTATAATGAGAAGCCAATATATCATTTTCAACCATTCCGCCTTGAACTGTTATAGATTTTAATCCTAATTCAACTGTAATCTTTTGTAAACTGTTATTGTAATTTTTAATTTGACTATTTAATTGTTCATAACTATAATCTACAGTTGCATAATTTATACCGACAGGTAATTCATTTGCTACAAATATATATTTTCCTGTGTATTTAGTTTTTATAGAATTTAACAATGTCTTTATTTTGCTTATATCACATAGGGAATCATTGTTTAATCCTAACATAACAACGATAGCTTTTGGGTCTGATGGATAAATTGTAATATCAAAATCTTCAACAATATTTCCGAAATATGTCATTTTTGGGGCTAAATTATATTCTTGTAGATTTTGGATTCTTTTTGTTCCTATAATTAATACTTCATCTAAATCATCTATATTTATTTCTGCCTCTTTACCACTAACCGCAACTGTGCAAGATGCTTTTATTTTAGTATTTTTATTTGATATAGCTGTTATAGTACATTTCCCTTTACCTACACCTGTTATTAATCCCTCATTTGATACTTTGGCTATATTACCATCCGAACTAATATATGTTATTGATTGATTCGCATTAGTAGGAATTACTGTAGGTAATAAATAAACTGATTCATGTTTATCTATTTCTAATGAATTTGTATTCAATCTGATACCCGTAACATTAACATTACTACTATCTCCCATATCAACTTCTACAACTACTTTACAAGTATCTGTTTTATTACCATCTTCTGTTATTACGGTTATTATACAAGCTCCATATCCATTTCCTACTATTACACCATCACTTACACTTGCAATGTTTTCATCACTACTAATCCATATTACATTTTTATTTTTAGCCGTATCTGGTAGTATTGTCGCCTTTAAAATATATTCTTCATTTAAATTTATATTTAAAGTATGCTGACTTAAATCCACACTTGAAACACTGTCAACATAAGCTTTATTAGGAGAAAAATCTAAATCTAAATTTATATCAGTAACTAAAGAACTGTTTACTTTATTATACTTTTGTTTATTCCATAACCATTTATTTACAGAAATTATTTTCTTAGTTTCTTTAGATTTCTTTAATAAATCAGCTATAACTCTTGTATTCTCTTTATTTGTCTTTTTATTTGAGAATGTTAGATTCAAAGTATTATCATTATAATTCATAGACCAACCGGTAAAGAAAACTAAATCTTCTTTATTTCTTTCTTTATCATAAGTAGATATTACATCACCCAAACCTAGTTGAACGTTTGGAATTAATCTAGTTTTATCACCTAATAATCTACTAATAAAATTTACTGAATCTATTGTGAATTCTACTGTAGGCTTACATTTTGATTCCAATATATGTTTCCCAGTTTTAATTAACTCATTTGCATCTAAAAAACTATCATCTGAATATGTATCATAATAAATATAATCTTTTAATTCATTTAATAATTTTTCATTAAACAATAAATTACCAGCTTCATCTTCTGAAGTTTCTCTTCTACATAACTTGTTTAATTTATTTATTTTAACTTCCAATTCTTTTGTTTCTTTTTCTAATATGCGTATTTGATTTGAAACATCTTGTAGTTCTAAACGTGATATATCTAGTTCACTTTTTATATCATCTAATAAATAATATTCTTCTTCAGTTTCCATATCATTATATCCATCAATTATATTTTGTAATTGATTACATTTAGTCATCAATATGTTTTCCGAAGAGTCTAACTTTGATAATTCTGAATTTTTTTGAGCCTTTAAACTTACATATTCTTTCCATTTATCCATTCTTTTAGGGGTTAATTCTTCAAATAATTTTAATGCTCTAATTAATCCTTCACTCATATCTTCATTTTCTATGAAATAAGAATAATTTTCTATATAATCTAATCCTGTTGGATTTGCTTCTTCAACTATACATTCTTCTTCGTTTCCTTCTAGAATTAATCTTGTAACAATGTCTGAAGAATTGTAAGTTTTTTCTAGTGATTTTAAATAATTATCTTTATGCAATATTAATTTTAAATCATTCCCAAAACCATCAATATCGTATAAATTTATTTTTTTATTCACTCTATCAAAAATTGGTACACAACAGAATTGCTCCGCTATAGTTTCAGTTATAAATGAATAAAATGAAGTATTAGTTTCCTCTTGCATACGAACTTTAGGTTCGCCATTATCCATATATCTTACCTCATCATCTATGTGTCCTAATTTCCAACCTGTCTGTTGATATAAATGCTCATTAAAAGAATATATATTTGTTTCTTCATCTTTATCCTTTAACATTAATCCACAATCAGATAATGCTATTGTATTCTTTTCTAACTTATTTTCTAATCCATATGCTGTAATTGATTTCGTATGATTAGATTGATTTTCTGTTATTTCTTTTATAACAAAATATTCACCATCAACACAGATTAATCTTTCAGCTACAACTTCATCGTATACATAATAATCTTGCATTTCTTTACTGAAATTATTTCTATATTTTAAAGGTATTGTAAAACTAATTGTGTCCACTTCATCTATACTTCTTGTTTCTTCATTTAAATAAAACAAAGGTATTTCAGCTATAACATCACCATTTAATTTAGTTAATGTGATATGTTTTATAGGCTTTAATTCTTTTATAATTATTTCGTTCATAATCATCACCTATATTATTTCTGGAAAATTACAATAAATAATAATAGTACATTCGCCTTCAATTACCAATTGATTATCACCTTGCTTTAATTTAATCCAATTTCTATTACAGTCTGATATAGGATAATATCGTTTATCACTTTCAACTAAATACATTTTATTATCTATTTTAATAGTTTCTTCTTCAATCAAATTTTTTATCACAAAATCATTTATTTTCACAACTTGATTCCTTTTACAATTACTTTCTATAACAATTAATGGCTCATAATCTAAATCTCCACTATTATATATATTTATTAACTCTTTCCCTTTTATTTCTTTTTCTATTATTACCTTTCTATAAGCATATTGATTTAATGGTTTAAAAGTGACTTCTATGCAACCCATAGGTTCTCCATATGTAAATTTCTTTTGTATTTTTATGCATTTAAAATAATATACAAAATCTAAATTATCATATGAAATAAATTCTTCAAAATCATCACTAATTAACCATCTTCTAATTTCTTTATAATTTTCATAAGTCCAGATTAAGGGAGTCCCATTTTTTTCTAAATATAATTGTAAGACTACATCTTCTGGTTCTTCATTTTTTTCATTATATAAATCTAAATTATCTTCTTTTTCCAGACTTTTATTATAAGGTACTCCAAAATCATTTAAAACATCATTATCAGTGGTTAATATACTTAAAAATTTATCCTTAGATTGTTTTCCTTTCCATATAAAATATTGACTTTTAAACAACTGTATCACCCTCCTTTTAAAAGAGGGCTAAATGTATTAACCCTCTATAATGATTTGTTAACAATATCTTGTAAAGTTTTATTTATCATATCTTGCATATCATCTAAAGTATTATCATCAACGTTTCCATCAATATTTATTACTATATCCCCTACGTTTAATGTTTTATTTCCTGTATTTTTATTTAGATTATCTTTATAACTTACATTTCCTAGTTGCTTAAATCCTAATTGGTCAAATATTTCAGAATAATCTTTTAAATAATCCAGTGCAACAGAAAGATTGTCACACAATTCTGTTTTAATAGAATCTCCTAAAATACCTACAGCATCACCACTTGTTTCAGCAAAATCAATTAACTTATCTTGTAGATTAGTTATGTTTCCATTTAAATCAGTGAATGTATTAGTCATCATTGCATCTTTTACCATTTGTGCAATTTTTTGTTGAGTATAAGTATCATCTATATCTTGCGTCATATCTTCTTTCTTTTTATCTAATGCGTCTAATTGTGATTGGAACATATCATCTATATCGCTATCTGTTTTGCTTTGTATTTTATCATTTAAGTCATCTTGTGCTTCTTTTAATTCGTCTAATAATTCTTTTAATTTAGATTTTCCACTCATAGAATTATCTCTTTTTGCCAATTCTATTTTCTTATTAATTTCATCTATTTTATCTTGTTGTTCTTTTAAATCTTTAGCATAATCATCTTCGTCACGCTGTTTCTTATAAGCATCTCTTTTCTTTTCTATTAATTCTTTTTCTTTATCGTATTGTTTTTCTATAGAATCTTTTCTTTTGTCTATTTCGTCTTTTATTACATCAGTTATTTTATCCTCTATATCTTTAACTTTATTCAACTTATCTTTTTGTAAATCAACTATATCTTTTTGTAAATCAGCATATTTTTTTTCTGCATCAGCTAAATCACCGTTAATCAAATCTGTATATTCTTCCAATAAATCATTTACCTTTTCTAAATCTTCATTATTTTGAAAACTATTTAAAATATCATCTATATTATTAACATTACCTTCAATGTCAAATGTAAAACCATACTTAGATAAATTTTCTTGATAAACTGGAATTTTATTTTTCATATTATTTATCAAATCCATTTGTTTAGATAGTTGCTCATTCATTAATTTTAATTTTTCTTCGGTCAATTTGATTGTATCCAAACCATTTGAATTTTCTAATTTTACATCTATTATGTCTATTTTATTTCCTAGTATATCAAATTGATTATTTAATTTAGTTATTGCATTGTTAAATCTATATAACTTGTCTTCTCTAGTTAATTTTTCAATTTCGTCATTGTTTTCTTTAATTGTGGCTTTCATTTCTGACCATTGTTCTTCACAACTAAATAATTCACTTTGTTGAATATCATAATATTTATTAGCTAAATTTGTAAGTTTGTCTAATTCTTCTTTATATTTGCTAGCCTTATCACTAGCACTTTGACTAGCTGAAGAATTTGAAGAAGATTTTGAAGAGCTACTTTTAGAAGCTTTATCTGCTATGTCTTGAAGTCGTTTATATTCTTTTTGCATAGCTAATAATTTTTCTTCATAGTTAGTCATATTCCCATCTTCATTAAATTGGAATCCTTCTTTTTGAAGTTTTTGTTGAAGTGTTTCTCTTTCAGAAATTAAATCGTCATAATATTCCTTTTGAAGTTTTGCTTGTTCTTCTAATAATTTATTCTTTTGTTTAAGATATTTAATTTTTTCAGTCCCCACTGCTTTTTCCATTTGTTTGTCTAATAATGAAGTTTTCTTAGTTACTGTTTCGATTCTATATTGTAATTCTTTAAATAGTTCTACAGAGTATTCAATCATATCTAATACATCTTGATATTTAAGACTTATAGGAGTTAAAGCGGTTTCCACATCACCTATGCTATTAAAGTCTCTCGTAGCATAAGTACTTATTCCACCGGAACTATCTGAAGTAGGAGTTGCTGTGTTTACATCATTTGCAGTTACTACGGGTTGTGAAGTCACCATTGGTGTAGCACTTAATTGCTCTACAGAATAAGGATTATCTTCTATATTAGAAAATTCACCTATAGAATCTCCCCACATTACTGATTTTCCCTTTCCACTATGAGGAACTTTTGATTTGCCTTTTTCTGTATAGGTTAAAGTAGCCATTATTGATATACTTCGTGGTATTTCTTTTATTTGTTGTTTCAAACTATCTAATTTATTTGCTATATCTGCACTATTACTAATTATTTTAATATATTTCTCTGGAATTTTTAATCCTTGAAGTGCATAAAGTTGCTGTAATGCTTGATAAGCTATTACACTAACATCTACAACTTTATTTTTTAATTGTATAGCATCTACAGTTCCAAGTTCATCTAATGCATTAGATAATTCTACTCCAACTTCAATTTGTTTTTCTGGTGGTAGTTGCCCTATTAAATCCATTACAGATGCTATATCACCTTGTGCTAACGCTTTATCTATTTTTACTTTTATATCTTTTTCGTCTTTTTCGGTTAATAGACTATCTATTTCAGCTTTAGCAGTTTTTATTGTATCTTCACCTAAAACATTTATATGACAACTTGTTACCGCTTCCGGATGGTCAAATACCCATTGAATCATGTCTTCATAAGATTCTAATTTAGATAAATCTTCAATGTTATTTTTAAAAAATGTTTCAACATCTTTATCTTTACCTCTTAAATTATCCATTAATTTGGCATAATTTTCGACCTGGTCGGTATTTTCTACTTGTGCTTTTATAGTTTTCACTATTTCATCTTTTCCATCAAATTGTTTAAAACTCGCAAAAGCGTCATCTATTTTCTTTTTATCGTCGTCAGATACAGCATATTCTCCTGTGACAAACAATTTACCTACGTCTATTTTACCTTTTCCAAATTGTTTATCTACAAGATTTTGAACGTCTTGAATTAATTGGTTTCTAGTATCTTCATCATCTTCCACATAAATTTGAGATAATTTAGCTGTTAATTCCATATCGTCTAAAGAAAATTCATTGTCATCCATCAATCGATTAACTAAGTCTTTTACTTTATCCGGTAAATTACTATCTTCCAAAGAGGCTTTAATGTCTGTGATTTTATAAACCATTTTTCCATCTTTTTCTACTGTATCAAGACCACCTAAATCTTTTAGGAAGTTACTATAAGCATCCCATGTAGCCATTAAATCTCTAGTTTTTTTATCTGTCATATTTATATTTTTACCAAAAGAACGTAAATAAGCATCTTCGGCGTTTTGAGCCATTTTAACACTTTGAGGTAATTCCACCATACTTCTTACTACATCTTCATTGACTCCCCATAATTTGGCTAAAGAAGGGATTAATTTTTCAATTCCTTGTTCATAAGCAGTAATGTCACTTGTATCTGCGTATGCTTGTTGCAAATCATACAATTTTCTTATTGACTCATCTATTGTTCCAGAATCAAACATTTTTTTCATATTCGATTCAAATAGACTTTGTTGTCCACTTGTTAATTGAGAAAAATCTAATGCGTTTACAACTTCTATCATTTCAGATTGAACATCACTTTTTAACCTACTAAAACCATCGCCCACCTCTAAGGAATTTACTATACCTTTATTTATTTTTTGAGATTCCGCACTTATTTTTGCCTCGGCATCTACAACCGCTTCTTTAGCGTTAGCATAGGCATCACTTAATTTAGCAAGTCTTTCTGAATAATCTTCTAACCATGCCGAATCACCTGTTTTAACAAATGTGTTATTAAGTTCATCTTTCTTTTTCTTGATGTTATTTATTTGTTTATTATATTCTTTGATTGCTTGTTTATTAAAAGCCCCATCCATACCAGCGAGTCCTTGTCCTTCATTCATTTTGTCTGTAGCATTTCTTTGTTGGTCTTTATATTCTTGATTTAAAGCCTCTTGTTGTTTCTTAATTAATTTATCATATTTTGCAATTAATTTATCAATATCTCCACCCATCGATAAAATCGGGTTATTATTTTTATCATAGCCCAAGACAATATCTTCACCACAAATATCAATTATTTGTTGTTGTAACTCTTTAAATCTTTCTTGCTGTTCAGAAGTTTTATCTACCGTATCATATAATTTTTTATATTCGTCTCTAATATTTGAAAGATTTGTTTTTGCTTTTGTTGAGCTAGTTACTTTATTATTTAAATTGGTTATGTTTTCAGCATTTTTCTCTAAAGCATCATTAAGTTTATTAGCCTCGTCTGTAAAATGTTGAATAACTTTACCTATTCCCCATGATACGAGCATACCTACACCCATATTTACAACACTCATAGCTAAATTCATAGCTCCTAAAGCTACTTTTGTTCCTAATGCTTTAGCCTCTACACCTGCTAAAGCACTTCTAACTGCCGTTAATCCAGAGGCAAATACTCCAGACGATTGACGAGCTTCTTTAAATGAAGTACCTATTCCTTTTATCACATTCCAAGATTTTCCAAGATAACTAGCTTGAAATCCTTCTCTTATTGTTGCAAAGAATCCTGGATTGGTAGTTCCAATCATTGTAGCACTAGATGCTTGTCGTGTTGCAGTGGCTTGTCCTTCTAGTGCAGTAGTTGTACTCAAAGCTTCGGCTTTTAATCTTCTTTCTTGATTAATTAATGCTTCAAATCCACCACTTCGATTAAATTTTATTGATTCAAAAATACCAGAAATTAATCCTGCTATTACAGGTAGTCCTACGCCCATGTCGTCTACCCATTTAACAAATTTATCTAACATGCCTAAAACATTTATACCAATGTCTAAAAAACCTTTTGCTGTGTTTCCACTTACAGCAGTATTAACTATACTTCTCCATTTTTCTTGAAGTAATGTAAGTTTCCCTTGTACGGAGTCTATATATCTTGCATTCGTTATCTTCACATAAATTCGCTACATTTACGCAGTTCTCTTATGAACTTCCTATATTTTCATATAGAGACGAGACTATTTCTTCACCTTCAGCATTATCTGTTAAGGGCAAAGTATTTCTTCCACCCATAGCTTGTGGTTTTACTCTCATTTCAGAGATAGTCGTTGAAAGTTTAATCTAATTTATTAATTATTTTTTCATTTAAAATGGTTTCTATATTATTAAATTCCCAGTAAGGGATTCTTATTAATTCTATGTCATTTTCTTTACAATAAATATTTTTAATCATATCTCTTACCTTTGTACCTATAAATGCATCTATTCCACCGAAATGTTCGGATATTTCAAAATGTTGTCTCCCATCATATTCGATAAGAATATTGAAATCTGACAAATAAAAATCAAAAGGCAATTTTCTTTGAGCTTTACAATCATCAAATTTATACTGTTCTATAATAAAAAGAAAACTATCTTCTTGGTGTATTATAATCAAATTAATTCTGTTGTATTAAAAAAATATTATTGTTTTTTAAATACTCTTTTATTTGTATTTCTCCTTTTGATTGATTACATTTTGGACATCTACTGCCATTCTTAAAATCATATATTGTACTTTCATAAATATGTCCATGATTACACTTTAAAAGTATTTTTTGACTCCCATCTACATACTTTTCTCTTGGGGTAATTATATCATAATTAAAAGTTTTTACATATTTTAATCTCTCTTCATATGGTACAATACAAGATTTACCTCTTATTTTGTCATAACATTTTGGACACCCACTGCCTTTTTGCAAGTTATGAAATGTAGAATGAAATATTTCTCCACATATTTTGCATTTAACTGTGAGTTTTCCATCAATATTATTATATTCAGTTGATAATAACTCGAAACCAAATTCGTCTATTTTATCTTTTACATATTCATAATTTAATTTCTGCTTGTTACCATTAATTTTTGATGCACATTTCTTGCAACCATGTCCTTGATATAAATCATTTAAATTTTGTTCGTATATATGTCCATTAGAACATTTCACTTTATATTTAGAATTAAATTTTTTATATTCTTCTTTTGGAGATAATAATTTATATCCTCTTTTTTCAACTCTTATTTTAGCTT
>ERZ1034701.818-NODE-818-length-10766-cov-4.260947_pt1 | contig 10766 bp, 8 predicted proteins | sample MGYA00520651_ERZ1034701 | MGnify/ENA primary metagenome ERZ1034701 (study PRJEB33766, sample SAMN09781713) | gut metagenome | biome: gut microbiome | host: Homo sapiens | place: Madagascar | study: EMG produced TPA metagenomics assembly of the PRJNA485056 data set...
ACCCATAGCCAAACGATTTTTGGCTATGGGTGGCCCGCCTTATGGTTTGCCTTGCGCAGGGCAATTGCGCAACGGCTCGGTTACTTGTCGTAAGCGTGCTTCGGATAATCCACGGTGTAGTGCAAGCCGCGGCTCTCCTTGCGCTCTATGGCCATGCGGGTGATGAGGTATCCGGTGTTGATCATGTTGCGGAGCTCGCAGAGGTCACGCGAGATCTTCACACGTTTGAACAGGCTCTCCGTCTCCTCATAGAGCAGGTCGAGGCGATCCCATGCGCGCTTGAGGCGCAGGTCGGAGCGCACGATGCCCACGTAGTTGCTCATAATCTCGCCCACCTCTTTATTAGCCTGTGTGATGAGCACGTGCTCCTCATTGGTAAGCGTTCCCTCATCGTTCCACTCAGGCACCTGATCATTGAAGTTGTAGTCGTCAATATGCTCCAGCGAATGCTTGGCGGCAGTATCGGCATACACCACAGCCTCGATGAGCGAGTTGCTGGCCAGTCGGTTGCCTCCGTGCAAACCTGTGCATGAGCACTCGCCCAGGGCGTAAAGTCGCTCAATGCTCGAACAGCCGTTGAGGTCCACCTTGATGCCGCCACACATGTAATGGGCAGCGGGCCTCACGGGTATCATATCCTTCGTGATGTCGACACCGATCGACAGGCATTTCTTGTAGATATTGGGGAAATGGTGCTTTGTTTCCTCAGCGTCCTTGTGAGTAACGTCGAGATACACATGGTCCACACCATTTTTCTTCATCTCGTTATCGATGGCACGCGCCACAATGTCGCGCGGAGCCAGCGACCCACGCTCGTCATACTGGTCCATGAAGGGCGTTCCGTCGGCCAGTTTCAGTATGCCGCCGTAGCCACGCATGGCCTCGGTGATGAGGTAAGCGGGATGGGTCTCGCCAGGGTGGTAGAGCGATGTGGGGTGAAACTGCACAAACTCCATGTCCTTCACCGTTCCCTTGGCGCGGTAAACCATGGCCTCACCGTCGCCCGTGGCCACCACCGGGTTGGTGGTTGTTTGGTACACGGCGCCGCATCCGCCCGTGCACATCACGGTAACCTTGCTCAGGTAGGTGTCTACCCTGTTCTCAGTGTTGAGCACATAGGCGCCATAGCAGTAAATGAATGGTGTGCGACGGGTTACCCTCGCACCCAAGTGGTGCTGCGTAATGATCTCCACGGCGAAGTGGTTCTCCTTGACGTCAATATCGGGATTGGCACGCACAGCGGCCATCAGGGCGCGCTGAATCTCAGCTCCTGTGTCGTCGGCATGGTGCAATATGCGGAACTCCGAGTGTCCTCCCTCACGGTGAAGGTCAAACTGGCCATTGGCCTGCTTGTCGAACTGCGTTCCCCACTCCACCAACTGGCGGATCTGTTCGGGCGCTTTTGTCACCACCTGACGCACAGCCGCCGGGTCGCTGATGTAGTCGCCGGCAATCATGGTGTCGTTGATGTGTTTTTCAAAATCGTCTTTCTCAAGGTTAGTCACCGACGCCACGCCACCCTGCGCGAAGCGCGTGTTGGCCTCATCGAGCGTTGTTTTGCAGATGATGCAAACCTTTCCTTTTTTCGCTTGGGCCACTTTCAGGGCGTAGCTCATGCCCGCTATACCGGCGCCAATGACCAGAAAGTCATACTTGTAAGTCATAATGAATGTGTTATGTCAGTGCAAAATTACTAAAAATATATATAACGCCTTCCTATAACTCTTCGATTTTTAGTAATTTTGCACCTTGAAATTATGGACAGGACTTTTCATCATCGTTTTTCAGTGGGTGCCATCTGCGGCGTCGTTCTTTTCGGAGCCATCTCATTTTGGCTGTTTTGGCAAAAATGGGTAGTGCTCGGACTGCTCATGGCTCTTGTGTGCGTGGTGCTCCTCGAGCGCGTGCTCCACTCCGAATATGTGTTCCGCGGCGACCGCCTCATCGTTTACCACGGCCGTTTTGCGCGTAAGAAGGAAGTAGCCCTGGCCGACATCGTTGGCTACAGGCCCGTCACCACCACCTTCGGTCTGACCCATTTCTTGCTGCTTGGCCTCAAGGGCGAGCGCATACTCATGGTTCAGCCCGACAACGAGCAGGCGTTTGTGAAGTGCTTGACCGAACGGAAACACAACATCAAGAGAAAGGATGAGAACAATTAAAGCTTACTTATGGATTCTGATGATTGGCCTGGCGCTGCCCTTGCAGGCCCAGACCGAGATCATCGACGACGACGAATCGACAGAGGATAACGACACGCTCGCCACCGACTCGCTGTGGAGCGACTCGCTGAGCGCCCAAGGCGACACACTGCCATGGCCCCACAACGTGCGGGCACAGATCAACGCGTTGCTGCAGTCCGATATGTTCCGCACCTCTCAACTCGGCATGATGGTCTACGACCTCGATGCCGACTCGGCCATCTTCTGCCACAACGAGCGCCAGCTGATGCGCCCTGCCTCCACCATGAAGGTCATCACCGCCATCACCGCCCTAAGCCGTCTGGGCGGCAGCTACCAGTTTAAGACCGACCTGTGCTACACGGGCGAGGTCGACAGCTGCACGCTGCGCGGCGACGTCTACTGTGTGGGCGGCTTCGACCCACGCTTCAACAACGACGACCTGCGCGCCTTCGTAGAGGGCATCAGGCGCATGGGCATCGACACCATACGCGGCAGCATCTATGGAGACAAGACCATGAAGGACAACAATCCCTATGGCGAGGGATGGTGCTGGGACGACGACAATCCCACGCTGTCACCATTGCTGTTGTCGCGCAAAGACCAGTTCCTTCCTAAGTTCTACTCGGAGCTACGCGAGGCGGGCATCTACCTCACGGGCTCATTGGGCGAGAAACGCAAGCCCGAGGAGTCGAACTGCATCGTCCGACGGTTCCACACCATCGATCAGGTGCTCATGCGCATGCTCAAGGAGAGCGACAACCTCTACGCCGAGTCGATGTTCTACCAGATCGCCGCGTCGACCGGTAACCGTCCCGCCACGTCGAAGAGCGCGCGCTCGGTCATCCAACAGTTGGTCAACAAGGTGGGGCTCAACGGATCGCGCTATAAGTTTGCCGACGGATCGGGGCTCTCGCTTTATAATTATGTCAGCGCTGAGCTCGAGGTAAAGATGCTGCGCTACGCCTTCCACGACCAGAACATCTATAACCACCTGTTGCCCGCCCTGCCCATTGCCGGCACCGACGGCACCCTGCGCAAGCGCATGACAGGCGCCTTCACGCGCGGCAACGTTCACGCCAAGACGGGCACCGTTACGGGCATCAGCAGCCTCTGCGGTTACCTCACGGCCGCCAACGGCCACCACCTGTGCTTCGCCATCATCAACCAGGGTGTGATGCACCACAAAAATGGCCGCCGTTTCCAAGACAAGGTTTGCACCATCCTGGCCTCGCCATCGCTCTAAAAGGGCGTTTTCGTTGAGCCAAATAAGCAAAGCCCAGCCATTCCGCCTGAGGCCAAAACGATTTGGGGTGAAGTGGAATCCTAATCATCACAAACATGGAATGACCCCCATTGGGGGATGGGCGGCATGCGAATTATGGCAACAAACTATACTGAAATCTACATTGTTGGTAACAACGACGGAAGAATTGGGCGGAAATACGCAATTCTCAGCGCAACTACATAACCAACTGACAGCCAACACGTTATCTCCACAAGGAAGATATTAGCCTTCCATATTTAACATTCCACGTTGCGAAACATGCCTAACCGAGGGACGAAACGTGGCCTTTCGAGCGTCGAAACATGGCCTTTCGAGGTGCGGTTAGGTAGGTATCGCAAGACGAAAGATGCCTAACGGTGAGCGCGCGACGCAGATTTGAAACGGCGAGCACGGAAAAACGGCGATTTCGTTGGCTGGTTCAACCCAAAACACCGCACAACTTTTGCACCAAAATATCCGACAGAACACATTGCGCAAAGGACGAAGAGGCGGAACCATTGTTTTCTTTCAGCACCAACAAGCCATCATTTAGGATCATCCAACATTTGGAGTGACAAAGGACACTCGTATGTATTTACACTCAGACGCAGTAGCTCGTCGGAGGCTAAGGATGCGTTGGCCCATCGACGGATGGGGGCTGAACAAGCGCAAAATGTAAAAAAGCGATAACACTCAAAGGCTATTTGCCGTTTTTTGTGTACCTTTGCATAGATTAGCCCCATATTGGGGTTACAAACCAACAGATATGGACGACGACAAGATCATCAACAACAACGATACTCCGCAGGCCGACGACGAGTTGACTACCGACACCCACAGCGACTACAAGCCCGCCGACCGCTTCGACGCATCGGCCGTGCACCACCTGTCGGGCATGTACAAGAACTGGTTCTTGGACTACGCCTCGTATGTTATCCTGGAGCGTGCCGTGCCACACAGTGGCGACGGACTGAAGCCTGTGCAGCGCCGCATACTGCACACCATGAAGCGTATGGACGACGGGCGCTACAACAAGGTGGCCAACATCGTGGGCGAAACCATGAAGTTTCACCCACACGGCGACGCATCCATCTACGACGCTCTGGTACAGCTCGGACAGAAAGACCTGCTCATCGACACCCAGGGAAACTGGGGAAACATCTTCACCGGCGACTCGGCGGCCGCTCCCCGATACATCGAGGCGCGCCTGTCGAAATTTGCCCTCGAAACGGTGTTCAATCCCAAGACCACCGAGTGGCAGCTTAGCTACGATGGCCGAAACAAGGAACCCATCACCCTGCCGGTAAAGTATCCGTTGCTCTTGGCCCAAGGCGCCAACGGCATCGCCGTAGGACTGTCGAGCCGTGTGCTGCCCCACAACTTCAATGAGATTTGTGAGGCGGCGGTGAAATACCTGCGCGGCGAAGAGTTCCACCTTTACCCCGATTTCCCCACAGGCGGCGCCATCGACGTATCAAAGTACAACGATGGTCAGCGAGGCGGCTCGGTGCGCATCCGCGCGAAGATCGAGAAGCTCGACTCCAAGACGCTCGTCATCCGTGAGATTCCCTTCACCAAGACGGCCGACTCCCTGCAAGACTCCATCACCAAGGCCATCGAGAAGGGCAAGATCAAGGCACGCAAGGTGCTCGACCTCACCGCACGCGATGTGGAGATACAGGTGCAGCTGGCACCCGGCACCTCATCGGACAAGACCATCGACGCCCTCTACGCCTTTACCGATTGCGAGATAAGCATCTCGCCCAACTGCTGCATCATCGAAGACAGCAAACCACAGTTTCTCACCGTCAGCGAGGTGCTGCGCCACAGCGTCGACAGCACCATGGGACTGCTGCGCCGCGAACTGCAGATACGCCGCGACGAGCTCATGGAACAACTCTTCTTCGCCTCGCTCGAGCGCATCTTCATCGAGGAGCGCATGTATAAGGAGAAGTCGTTCGAGCAAGCGCCCGACCAGAAGGCTGTGCTCAAGTTCCTCGACAAGCGCTTCGAGCCCTTCAAGGAGCAACTGGTGCGCACCATCACCGACGACGACTACCTGCGCTTGCTCGAGATCAAGATGCAGCGCATTCTGAAATACAACAAGGACAAGGCCGACCAACTCGTGGCCAAGATCAAGGCCGAGGTGAAAGGCATCGACCACGACCTGGCCCACATGGTCGACGTTACCATCGCATGGTACGAGCACCTGAAGCAGACCTACGGCGCCGACCACCAACGTCTCACCGAGATACGCAGCTTCGACACCATCGAGGCCGCCAAGGTGGTGGAGGCCAACGAGAAGCTCTACATCAACCGACAGGACGGCTTCGTGGGCACCGGCCTGAAGAAAGACGAGTTTGTGTGCAACTGTTCCGACCTCGACGACATCATCATCTTCTACCGCGACGGTAAGTATAAGGTGGTGCGCGTGGCCGACAAGATATTCGTGGGCAAGAACGTCATCTGGGTGCAGGTGTTCAAGAAGAACGACGTGCGCACCATCTACAACGTGGCCTACCGCGACGGAAAGAAGGGTCCCTACTACCTCAAGCGCTTCAACGTGACCAGCATCACACGCGACCGCGAGTACGACCTCACATGGGGCACACCCATGTCGCGCGTCATGTATTTCTCGGCCAATCCCAATGGCGAGGCCGAAATCATCAAGGTTACCATGGACCCCGACACCACGAAGAAGCGCCAGAACATCTTCATCGAGAAGGATTTCTCGGAGGTGATGATCAAGGGGCGCACCGCGCGTGGCAACCTGCTCACCAAGAAGAGCGTGCACCGCATCACGCTCAAGAGCCACGGACACTCCACACTGGGTGGACGAAAGGTGTGGTTCGACCCCGACGTGAAGCGCATCAACTACGAGGAGCATGGCCAACTGCTCGGCGAGTTCAACGATGGCGACAGCATACTCGTGGTGCTCAACAGTGGAGAGTATTTCACCACCGACTTCGATCCCAACAACCACTACCCCGACAACATCAAGATCATCGAGAAGTGGAAGGCCGAGAAGGTGTGGACGGCTGTCATCCTCGACGCCGACAACAATGGCTATCTATACCTCAAGCGCTTCCTGATGGAGAACTCCAAGAAGCCCGTCAACTATATTGGCGACAATGCCGAGAGCAAGGAGCTGCTGCTCACCGACACCGTTTACCCACGCCTGCTCGTCACCTTCGGAGGTGCCGACGCCGACCGCATGCCACTCGAGATCGACGCCGAGACGTTTATCGCCGTCAAGGGCTACAAGGCCAAGGGCAAGCGCATCGCCACCTGGCAGGTGGAGAAGGTGGAGGAGCTCGAGCCACTGCGCCACCCCGAGCCCGAGGCTGGGACCGATGCGGAGGGCGACGGCGCATCTGGCGCCGAAGCCGACGACAACCTCGACCCCGACGCTGGCAAGAGTCAGCAGCAGGTCATCGACGAGATAACGGGACAGCTCAACCTCTTCTCCGACATCGACAACGGTAACGGCGAGGCGAAATAAAAAAGCGCCTCGCCAAGGCGTTAGCCTTCGCCCCACAACATCTTTCACCAAACGAACCCTACTGCCTATCATGATAAAACGAGCCATTCTTCTTGCCACAATGGTGGGCATCGGCGCGCTGATGGCATCAGCCCAGCGCCTCACCGCCGTGTCAGTGGCCTACACCGACATCCTCGACACCTATCTCTCGCAAGAGAAGTTCACAGGCACCGAGATCAGTTTCCTCAGCCAGCGCACACGCATGAGCGACAGTAGCCGCGTATCGCGCGAGCTCATCCATCATGCGTCGGTGGCCATGGCGGGCACACGCGGCAACGACCACTCACTGCTTTCGGCGCTCTACAACCTGCGGTTCGGTTGGCATTACAACTGGACCTTCCCCGCCCAGCGGTTGCACCTGCGGGTGGGAGGCGCCGGCGACCTGACGCTGGGAGGCGCCTACGACACGCGCAACTCCAACAATCCGGCCCAGGCGCGACTCGCCTTGTCGGTCGACCCGGCGGCGTCGCTGTCATGGGACTTCCACATAGCCCACCGACCCTTCAAGCTCACCTACGCCGCCGCCATGCCACTTGTGGGCATAGCCTTCTCGCCCAACTACGGACAGAGTTATTATGAGATATTCTCGCGGGGCAATTACGACCACAACGTGGTGTTCGTATCACCACTCTCTGGCCCCCAACTCCACCAGATGCTTACGCTCGACGTGCGCCTATGGCGCACCACGCTGACCGTGGGCTACCTCTGCGACATTCTGCAGATGGAGGCCAACGACCTCAAGTACCACCAGTATAGCCACGGCATCCTCATCGGATGGAGATACTAACCACCAACACGCACGCCTTATGAAAACCCACCCTACCCTCCTTCGCTTCTTGGCAAGACCCATCAGCGGCTTGCCGACACGGCTCGCCACATACTGCCTGCTGCTTTTCGCAGGCGCCTTCCTGTTGTCTTCGTGTGTCACCGAGGATGCGTTCGACGACACACAGAAGGGCAATTTCGAAGCCTTGTGGAAGATTATGGACGAGCACTACTGCTTCTTCGAGGAGAAAGGCGTCGACTGGGACTCGGTTCATGCGGTCTACGCCAAGCAGGTGGACAAAGGCATGACCGACAGCCAACTGCTTGAGGTGCTGGGCAACATGCTGGCCACATTGCGCGACGGCCACGTCAATCTCTACGCTTCGTTCGACATGGCGCGCTATTGGGGATTCCACGAAAACTACCCCAGCAACTTCAGCGACACGCTGGTCAACAAGTATCTCGGCACCGATTACAAGATTGCGGCGGGCCTCCGCTATCGCATCCTCGACGACAACATCGGCTACCTGCGGTGCGCCTCGTTTTCGGTTGTGCCGGGTTCGGGCAATCTCGACGACATCTTGCTGTACCTGGCGCCCTGCCGCGCCTTGATCATCGACCTGCGCGACAATGGCGGCGGACAGCTCACGGCGGCCGAAAAACTGGCCGCGCGCTTCACCAACGAGACGCGGCTGGTGGGATACATGCAGCACAAGACAGGTCGCGGACATCGCGATTTCTCGTCCCTGCAGGAGCAATGGCTCAAGCCTGCCAGCGGACTGAGGTGGCAAAAGCCCGTGGCGGTGCTCACCAATCGACAGGTGTTCTCCGCCGCCAACGAGTTTGTGAAGTACATGAAATGCTGTCCTAACGTGGTGCAGGTGGGCGACCAAACGGGCGGTGGAGCCGGCCTTCCCTTCTCTTCGGAACTGCCCAACGGTTGGAGCGTTCGCTTCTCGGCCTGCCCCATGTACGACCACAATAGGAAAAGCACAGAGAATGGCATTGCGCCCGACATCAACGTGGGTCTCGGCGACAACGACATCGCCACTGGGCGCGACGCCATCATCGAGGCGGCACGCAAGGCTTTAAGAACCAAGTAACGAAAAAGAACAACAATATAGGTCAGCACGACCATCATCACCGTTTAGCACGGCCTTAATCATTGGTTAGAATGAACATTTTCACACCTATTATATCAGAACGGCTGGGCATAGGCGCCTCGCAAGTAGACGCCACACTTGGCCTATTGGATGAGGGTTGCACCATACCCTTCATCAGTCGTTACCGCAAAGAGGCCACAGGCAACCTCGATGAGGTGCAGGTGGCGGCCATCAGCGATCTCAATGGAAAACTGAAGGAGTTGCAGAAGCGAAAAGACACCATCCTGAAGACTATCGAGGCGCAGGGTAAGCTCACCAACGAACTCCGACAGCGCATCAACACTTGCTGGAACGCCACAGAACTCGAGGATCTCTACCTGCCTTACAAGCCGCGGCGCCGCACCCGCGCACAGATCGCACGCGAACAGGGCTTGGATCCGTTGGCCCTCGCCATTCGCCTGCAGCGCGAGCGCAACCCCGAACAGTTGGCGCAACGCTTCGTCAAGGGCGACGTGAAGGATGTGGAGGCGGCCCTGAAAGGCGCCAAGGACATCATTGCCGAGGAGGTGAGCGAAGATGAGCGCACCCGACAAACCGTACGCGCCGTGTTCCGGCGTGAGGCGGTGATCAGCGCAAGGGTGGTGGCGAAAATGAAAGACGACGACAAGGCGCAGAAATATTCCGACTATTTCACGTTCAGCGAGGAGCTCCGCCGCTGCTCATCCCACCGCCTCCTGGCCATCCGCCGTGGCTAGGCCGAGGGCGTGCTGCGCGTCAGCATCACCGTCGACGACGAGAATTGCACCGACCGCCTGCGCCGGCAGTACGTGCGTGGCTATGGCGCTTGCCAAACATTGGTGGGCGAGGCCGTCGACGACGCCTACAAACGGCTCGTACAACCGTCGATCGAGAACGAGTTTGCGGCGCTCAGCAAGGAGAAGGCCGACGACGAGGCCATCCATGTTTTCAAGGAGAACCTTCGACAGTTGCTGCTGGCCGCTCCCCTCGGACAGAAGCGCGTGATGGGTGTCGACCCAGGCATCCGCACAGGATGTAAGGTGGTGGTGCTCGACGCGCAAGGCAACCTGTTGTACCACGACGTGGTGTTCGCCGTAAGAAGCGACCATCCCGGCCGAGCCGAGCAGCGCGCCGCCGACCCCTTGAGGCGTTTTGCCGACATAGCCCAGCGCTTCCAAGTGGAGGCCATAGCATGCGGAAACGGAACAGGGTCGCGCGAAACGGCCGATATCCTGAGGCAGCTCCCCAACTTGCCCCTCTACGTGGTGAGCGAGGATGGGGCCAGCGTCTACTCTGCCTCTGAGGTGGCCCGCGAGGAGTTTCCCAACGAGGATGTCACCGTGAGGGGGGCCGTCAGCATCGGCAGACGACTCATGGATCCACTGGCCGAACTGGTAAAGATCGACCCCAAGAGCATTGGCGTGGGACAATACCAGCACGATGTGGACCAAGCCAAACTGAAGCACAGTCTTGACCAGACCGTAGAGCTCTGCGTAAACACCGTCGGTGTGGATGTAAACACGGCCAGCAAGAACCTGCTCACCTACGTGAGCGGACTGGGGCCGGCCTTGGCTCAGAACATCGTGGATTATCGGCGCGAGCATGGCGCGTTCACCTCGCGCGCACAGCTCCTGAAGGTTTCGCGCCTCGGTGCGGCGGCTTACCAGCAGTGTGCGGGGTTCCTCCGCATCCCCGGAGCCAAGAACCCGCTCGACGCCAGTGGCGTTCATCCCGAACGATACGGCATCGTTCAGCAAATGGCCAACGACTGCGGATGCAAGGTGGCCGACCTGATGAGCAACCCGGAGCAGCGCAAGAAGATACGCATTGCCAACTATGTGAAGGGCGATGTGGGACTTCCCACGCTGAAAGACATCATGAGCGAGTTGGAG
>ERZ1034701.820-NODE-820-length-10752-cov-2.903431_pt1 | contig 10752 bp, 8 predicted proteins | sample MGYA00520651_ERZ1034701 | MGnify/ENA primary metagenome ERZ1034701 (study PRJEB33766, sample SAMN09781713) | gut metagenome | biome: gut microbiome | host: Homo sapiens | place: Madagascar | study: EMG produced TPA metagenomics assembly of the PRJNA485056 data set...
CAATCCTTCCACGGTATAAGTTTTTTCCATCACTGAGGGAATCATTCCAATCTGCTGGATCAGGTAATTTGTGTTACTGACATTGTAAGTTACCGTTAATGTATCTCCGTTATGAAGTTCTCTGCTTTTATTATCGATTTCAAATGTGTATTCATTGCCATAAGGGATATCTTCTGCCACTTCCACTACCGCATGACCTCTTCCATCCCATCCTTCATAGGAGAGTGTTACACTGTCAAAGGGATCAAAGGTAGGAATTTCCGGAAGGTCCTGTACTTTCACAGTAATATCCTTATATTTCAATGTATAGCCGGTCAGTTCTTTAAACGGCTCTGCTTCACAATTCCATGCTACCGTCGCATTCTCTCCGTTTTTCAGTGTTCCATTATTCTCCACATAATAGTTTACAACCATATCTCTTGCCAGATCGATCGCCGAATCATAGATCAATCCCACATCACCGTTTACCCTGGCTTTCGGAAAGTCTTCCTTCATCTGTTCATAGTCAATCTCGACGTTGACGGAACCCAGTCCCTCATATCCTTCTACAGTCACAGTGGTGTACTTATTCAGGTCTATATTTTTCCCACAACCTGTCAGTAAAAATGCTGCTCCCACAGTGATCATTGCAATTGATAGTTTCTTCTTCAGACTACTCATTAGTATCTCCTCCTGTCATATACGACTTTTTATTGTTAAGGTTATGATACCGAAACTGTTTCAAATCGTTTTCACTCAAAGTTTACATTTTCTTCTTGAATTTCATTTGACTCTCTTTCTAACAGTGACCGTGCTTTCGCACGGTCACGCATAAAAATGCTTTAATTTTCACTATCTTAAAGTGGATAGTTTGTTAATCTGTTTGTTCCAGTAGTTCCTGTTAAACATTTTATCCATCTTTAAAATACGATTGATCTCCGTATCCTCAATATATCCATACGTGTTCAACAGCTTCTCTGACTCAAACGTCATATAAGTGCTTAAATTTTTCGCATTAAAAATACCGGAATCGGACATTGCGGAAGAGATGAACTCCATTACTTTTTTCTGGTCAATATTTCCTTTTATCGGTCCGCCTTCTTTCATCTGCTTTTTCAGCTGCTTCAGATCCTGAACCTGATAAGTAAGGTTCGGGCATGTGTCATAAAACAATTGAGCAACGCCTTCTCTTCCTTTTTTACTCTTCCAAATTTCAAAAAAGTCCAGTTTTCCTGTATATATTACCGGGAATACCGGCACATACGGATCATTGGTAAAGACAACACACAGAATGGCTTCTCCCTCACACTGTACGCCATAAGTGGTTTTAAATCCTACGGCGAATACATCCTGGGCATCCACGACCACCTGATCGAAACCGCTCAGGCAGTAAAACTGTCCGCTATAAGCTGCACCGATAGTAGTGTTGATGGTAGATCTTGACATACGTATCAATACATCGAACGCCTGCTCATCACTCAATTTTTTATAATTGTCCGATGCAGACATTAATTCAGCTTTGGAAATGCCCTGAGTCATTCTGTACTTTTCCATGATCTGCTGTCTGTGAACCACGATCTGTTCCAATTGTTCTGGCGTATAGTCAGGCAGATTCATCTTACGGGCATACTCAACATATCCCTGAACAGCCATTTCTGCCTTTCTCTGCTTTTCCTGACACTCCGGACAGATATTTGCACCAAGAGAAATTCTTACTTCATACTCCTTACCACATCTTTCACAGACCACAGTTTTTTTTGAAAAAAATCCCATCTCATTGTCCTCTTTTCTTTTTCAATTTGCGATTATTCTTTTTCTGAGATCACCTTGCTGCTGGCCCAACCGGTCTGTTCCCGCGCATCATCCAAGTAAATTTCATACCAGATTCTTCCACTGCTTTTTTCTTCCTGATTACCGGTAGCTATGTATTCCTGTCCCTCTGCTCCGGTTGTTACGACTCCATAATCGGTTCCGGGACCGGAACGGATATTCGCAGAGCTCACAGTAACTACCATTACTTTGTCAGCTTCCGCAACTGTCGTATCCTCTTCCATCAGATAATCACTCTGTTCTTCCTGTACCACAGGTTCTGTTTTCTGAAAATACCCTGTTTTCTCACTGAAGGCTTTAAATCCCATGGGAACTGCTTTCACTAATATACACACAATTGCTACACACAAAACATTAATAAGGATCTTGAACACAGATGACTTGATAAAGTATTGTTTCTTTTCACGGAATTGTGTATCTACCTTCTGCTTCAGCTTCTGGAAAATGTTCTGGAAGGTTCTTTCGACACCGATCCAGTCATACTGTTTGTTCAAATTATCCGCAGCCTCTGACACAAATAATGCAACAAGCAGTGGCGGAAGTGCGTAGATGATCAAAAATATCACAAATATAAGCAGCGAATACAAAATCAGGCTTACAATATTGTCTGTCGTAATTCCAATGGATTCCTGTAAATACGATAGCCATTCTTCTTTCATCAAGAGCTTGCGGAACACCAGCAGATTGTCCATTCCCAGTGTCTTAGGCAATAAAATGTTCATCGCTAAAAATAAAACTCCAAACACCGGAATTGCCAGTTTCCCCAGCTGGGTAAAAATAGCCCGGAAAACCTCAAATACAAAATATAACAGGAAAATAGGCCAATAGGTTAACCCGTAAATAAGAGTGGGCAGAAATGCTAATTTCCTCTGCTTCTTTCTTCCAAGCTTTTTATCCAGCTCATCCAACACTTTATTGGCTTTTGCCTGCTTCTGTGCTTTTTTGATAATCTGAAGAATTGCCGTGCTGTTGGTGATTCCGAAATTATCACGTACCGGGTTATAATAAGAAATAATGAAATCCGCTTCGTCACGGAAGACATATTCTTTATTGGCAACATCCATCAACCCTTTTAGCGTAGGCTTTTTCATCTCCACAAAGGAATACATATAGGGTGTCAGACTCGGATATTTTACCAGCAGCTTGAATTCCTCAAAGTTGTCCACAACGTCCTGGCATTCGCACAATTCCCCAAGCTTATTGAAAAGATCCACCATGCAGATAAAATCAGAACCCTTTTCCTGTCTCACATTAAAGACTTCCGTTTTCATGGAATTTACAAAGGTCTGTAACCGTGTCAGAGTATCTGTCTCATCCAGCCTTAGATATTCATATAAGCTTTCCTCTATTTGCGGATATTTTTTTATTACATCTGAGGTTTGCTTCGCCGTTGCATAATACTCAAACATTTTTCTGATCTTAAAAATAGTTTCTTTTTGGAACAGATTTACAATGAACGGCTTTTCTTTTTTATTTTTCTCGCCTGATGTGTTTTCCTCTCCGCTTTCTTCTCCAGACTCTTCTTCGGCTCCCTTGCTTCCGATTCCGGGAATCTTAAATTCTTTTTGCAGCATCTCGACAATTGCTTTTTTATTCTTTTTTTCTGCCGGATAATAAGCAAAGAAAAACTCCACATCTTCTTTTTTTAATTTTTTAGATGTTTCAATTAGCTTAAAATACTCTTTTGCAAATTCTGTGTTCCCTGTAGCATTGCTCCCGTTTTTTTTGCCATTATAGAAAGCAAATACCTCTTTTCGCAAACGGTCATCTTTTAAAACCGCTTCGTACTTGTCTGCCTTTGCCAGTCGTTCTCCGTCTCTTTTGGCATTTTTTTCATTAGCTCCGTTGACACTCTGCGTCCATCGCTTTCTTGTAGCATCAATGGCATTCTGTAACTCCTGGGGACTCGGATCCGCTTTCTCTAATTTATATAGCTTAAAAATATTTTCCTGAGCAATATCAATTCCATATTTTTTCAGGACTGTTGTCTGTATGTCCGCCATGATGTTATCCCTTCTCTGTCTGCATCATAATCTTCTTCAGGAAATAGTTATATTTACTCTCACAACCGGCGGCCAGAGCGGTCATCAATACAGTTAGGAAGGTAAACACAAAATCGATTAACTTTTCCAACAGGCTCTGCACAATCTGCCACAGCCATCCGACCAAAAACCATAGAATTCCTATTTCCACTGCGAGCACAAACATCATTGACAATGCGCTAAATAAGCCATTTCTAATGATTTGATCAATAATGCTGCTAATTGTCCCAATGATCAAAAAGCCTATTATAAACAACAAAATGATCGAAACAATCCGTATCAGAGAAGAATACAGTGCATCCGTCAAGGCTGCCAGCATATTAAAGCCTGCCTGGAGGATAAAAAATGTCAACGCCATTAATGCAGACCAGAATATAATTATTGTCGTCATCTTCTCTCCTTACTCCACATTTGCAGTAGACATTCTTCGTGTTGCGTTTGCCAGTTCTGTCTCGCTCATCTGATTGGAAAGCTGGAAGGTAGTATCCAGTTTGGAGTGATACATCTGCTCTTCCGCAATAATATGCAATATTCCGGAATTATCCAGTGCTGTAGTCATAATGACCGGCGTCTGTCCATCTACCATCTTCTGGAATCGCATTTCAATCGTAGTCAGTGGCTGTCTGTCTTCAATTTCCATGGATCCCTCTGTTGAACGGCTCTCATAAATATTAATGTCTATTCCCTTCTGCCTGTCTGAACTGGTATAAAAAGTTTCTGTCCGGGTGGCGGGTAATTTGTCATTAATCATCAGCATGTTAAAAATAAATGGTCTGTGAGTATCACTATCCATAATTCTCAATCCATAGGTTCTGGACAATACATTCGTAATATTTATCTTCAAATCCCCTGCAACGTTTCCACCCATACGGGCATAGAGCTGATCCAGTTCTCCGGTCACCAGATTGTCTTCTTTGATCTCTTCTACGGTTTTGCCGGATTTTGCTGCCTCACTTGCAACGAAGTCATTAAATGCCTTTTCGTTTCCCGCATAGATTGCAGCTCCCTTGGCCACTGCTTCATCCGGATCTGCCAGCACAGGAGTCACATGATAATCTTCCTCAATCATCGCTGCTACCTGGGGCATTTTCGAAGAGCCGCCTACGAGAAGTACCTTATCGATCTTCGAAATAGGATATCCCTGTTTTGCAGCAGTTGCCAGCACATCATCCAACAGGTTCTTAGTTCTGTTCAGCAGATCCTGTGTGATCTCCTCATACTTTTCACGGGTCAGTTCCTCACGGAATCTGCCTGCCGGTCCGTTTACAGACATCGTTACCTTTTCCCTGGAGGTCAATGCCTTTTTCCATGTCTCCACATCCACATAGAGAGAGGCTACCGCATCCGGATCTTCGGTCAGATCTTCCCCGTTTTCCTCCTCATATCGCTCCGCGACATAGTCCATAAGCGCTTCATCCCAGTCTTTACCACCCAGCTGATCATCTCCGCCGGTGCAGACCACTGAAATATTGTTTCCATCAATATTCATTACTGTGATATCAAAGGTTCCTCCACCAAGGTCATATACCAGTACAGTCTCATTTTTATCCTTTCCGGACACTCCGTAGCTGATAGCCGCTGCCGTAGGCTCGTTAATAATGTTTAAAACATTTAATCCTGCCAGTTCTCCGGCAGTCTTTGTCGCCTGTCTCTCATTCATTCCAAAATAGGCAGGACACGTGATCACCACATCCCGAATTTCTTCGCCGTCCCGCAGAACTCCTGTCTGGCGTAATTCTTCATTAGCATCGCTTACGATTTTTTTCAAAATCATGGAGGAAATCTCCGGTGCATGATACTGGATTCCATTCAACGTTACCGTATCGTTCTCCTTACCCATTTTTCTCTTAATAAATTGAACGGTTTTATCCGGCTCCACTTCAATGGATCTCTTGGCTTCCGTTCCGACAATGATATTACTTTCAGACTCTATCATTACAACAGAAGGTGTGGTATGATCCCCATCACTGTTTTTCAGTACCACAGGTTTCCCATACTCATCAATATAAGAAATACAAGAATAAGTTGTTCCTAAATCAATACCATACACGTAACTCATAAGCTATCTCCTCCGTTTTCTGTATACTGATACACGATCACTTTTTCGGGTATCAATACTTTCCCATTCTTCTTATAGCCTTCTCCCAGGCTTTCCTTCACGAGCTTATCCTTCTGTGGATCAGTCGTTTTTTCAAGCTTTGCCTGATGGATCGCAGCATCAAACACATTTCCCGGTTCTGTGGAATAGGCATCCACATTTTGCTGCTCCAGCAGATCTGTCAGATCCTCAAAAGCATACCGATACTCCTTTTTCAGCTGTGAAGCATCCAATGTCTCCCAGTCGCCTGCTGTCATACAACGCTGCATGCTTTTCCGCACCCGGATCACCGCCTTCATCAGTTGATCCGTAAACTTGTCCGCATAGTCCTGCTTGTAAAACTCTAGTTCTTTGTGAAGTTTGTCGATCATCTGATCCTTCACTTCAATCTGATTTTTGATCAGATGCTCTACCATCTGGCATTGTTCCTGCGTATTTAACAGGATCTCTTCCAGTTGATTATTCTGATCATTTTCGAAAGATTCAAAAGCTTCCATCTCCCACCTCCATTTTTTGCCATGTATCTATCATACCGCATATTTTTTTCTGTCTTTTCACCTAAAGTTTACATTTTTCGTGATTATTTTTCTCCACAATCTCCAGGAACTCTTCCCCGCTAAATTCCCTGCCGCTCAGCAGTTCCGCGGCAATGTTCTCCATACAGGACTGGTATCTGTGTATGATCTCCATGGCAGCCCGGTCGCCCTCGCGGAGCAGATCCTCCTGCTTCGTAACGCCGATCTCACACATGCCATATAGATTCAGCATGTTATCTGCGATCTTTTTTGCCCGGTCATAATCCGAAATACATCCTTCATCACAGCCACCGCAGAACACTCTCTCCGCGCAGCGTCCTGCCAGCAGGATCGTGATCTCGTTTTTCAATTCCTCCTCTGTCCGATTCCGGGCATTCTCTTTCAGTGACACACGGCCCAGGCTGAAGGCTCTGCTTCTGATGCTGATCTTCTCGATCTCCATGGCAGAATGCAGCTCATAAATGGCAATAGCATGTCCCAGTTCATGATAGGCCGTCCGGCGTCTGCTCTCTTCACTGATCTTCTTAGGATCCTGCAGGCGGAGTCCCGTGGTGTTGGTCTCGATCAATTCTCCGATTTCCGGAATATCACATGCCTCAATGCGATTGTAATCTCCCTTGGTATACTCTCGCTCCGAGCGGTTGGCTATAATACGTGAGATCAACTGCTCGACAAATCTTCCGTTTCCGAATTTCGGCATCTCACAGAAATATTCCATAATGTCTCTGAGTTTCGGATATACTTCCTCCGTCACGACAAAACCGGATTCCTCCATCTGCTTTTTGAAGATTTTGATCAGCTCCCCGGTATCATAATCTTCAAATCGGAAAGTGTAACCGATCCTGGAGGGGATTCCCGGATTCATTTCCAGGAAATTCCTCATCTCCGCAGGATATCCGGCGAAGATGAAAACAGTGTCTTCTTTATGATCCACCATTGCCGTGAGAATTGTCTCCACCGCTTCTCTTCCGGCATCACCGGCCTCCGCGAGAGCATAAGCCTCGTCGATAAACAGCACTCCGCCGATAGCTTTGCCGATCAGTTCATCCACCTGTTTGGCCGTCTCGCCGCCATAAGGAACGATGATGTCCTTGCGCTCGGCGATCACCAGCCGGTTGGTCTTCAATACCCCCAGCGAATACAGATCATTGGCGATCATCTTCGCCACCGTAGTCTTGCCGGTTCCGGGATTTCCCACAAACAACATGTGCATGAATGGTTCCGGCATTTTTTTCATTCCCATTTCCTTAATGGCATGGAAATACTTCACCTGGGTACGGAATTTCTCCAATTGCTTTTTCACTGTGTCCAGACCGATCATATTCTCAATCGTCGGTTCATTCCTGGCGGGCATTACATCCAGAAAATGCTTCTCATAAAAGATCTTCGGCAGTTCTGCCTTTTCTTTTCCGTATTTTTTCACCAGCTCATAGTATTCCTTGGACCAGCTTCCCTGTACCTCCTGCAGCAGATTATCCACATCCCGTCCGTTGCCGAAAAATTCCTGTAATTTCCGGGCCTCCAGGCACTCCTCCAATACCTCTTCCGCAGATTCATCCAGTGTGAAACCGCTCTGCCTGCATTGCTGCTCGAAGATCTGTTTCAGTTCTTCCACGCTGAAATCTTCAAATTTGATCTTATAGGCAATGCGGCTGCTGAGACCGCTGTTTTTCTTCAGCAGCTCCTCCATTTTGTCCTCATAGCCTGCCAGGATCACCACCAGACGATCCTGATGATTTAACATCTCCTGGATCAGGATATTCAGGGTCTCTGCACAGCTTTCCGTACCGTTGGCCAGCCCATATGCCTCATCGATGAACAGCACTCCGTCCAATGCCTGCTGTATCTTGCTTTTTACCTTCGCGCCGGTACCGTTTTTATAGACAGAGATCAGATCTCCCACCGTCGCCTCCACACATTTTCTGGTCTTCAATACACCACACTGCCACAGCAGCTCCGCCGTCAGTCTTGCCACTGTCGTTTTTCCGGTTCCGGGATTTCCGTAAAACATCATGTGGTAAGATCCTTTTTTCGCATTTTCAGGGTCTGCCAGCTGTTTTTTATAAATCCGGTCAAAGGTCTCCTTGACACTTTGCAAGCCTGTCAGTGCATTCAGCTTTGCCAGGACGTCCTCTGCCGTCCGGATTTCCTTCCGGTATCTGGGAATACATTTAGCGGTAAGCACATCCGGCTTCTCTTCTGTGCAGTATTTGCTGAAATATAACGCATACACACGGTTTACGGCATCTTCGGCAAATGCCGCTCCCTTCAGTTCCGCTCTCTGGTAGATCGTATGTACATATTGGGTGAATTTTTCCTCAAAATCCGGTGCCAGGGTAAAGGAAGAGCTCCGAAACCGCTGTAATGCCATCTCCAGCGCCTGTTCCATGGTAATTTCCGGGATGCACAGTTTATGACTGAAAATACGATAGTTCAGTTCGTTATTTTTCAGAAAGGTGTCCCTGTAGACGTACTCGCTCATGCTGACGATCAGCGTTATATCCGGATGCTTTTTGCTGAAGTCTGCGATATACTTCCAGAAATTCCGGTATTTCATTGCTTTTTTGAGAGATTCTTCCCTTGCAGCCCCGGTTCCCGCATCTTCATTGACAAACGGCTGCGGCTGGCAGTTGTAGATATGGACGATATCGTAATATTCCCATCTGTCTCCAAAGCTTTCTTCATCATGGCTTTTTCCCCAGCTGTCGAAGCTTTCGATCGCCACATTTTCTTCCGTTATACAGCTTTTCGAGCACCTTTACAAATTTTATGATCTGCCCCTCATCTCCATACAGCAGCAGATTATAATAGGTTTCCATGATTTCCGGATGTCTTGTATATGCGTCATCCCTATTGCGCTGATATCTGAAAGTGATATAATCGGCAATTGTGGGATAAAACTTCTCTGAAATATGAAACTCCTTTGCCTCTTCCAGTGCGACTCCCACATACTGTGCCACATCCCTGGCCAGGAGCGGTAATTCCATTGACATCTCCATTTCATTTTCGTCGACGGATACCTTCCGGATCCTCACAAATACAGGAGTCCCCTTGATCGTATCATAGATACGCACTTCTGTCTTGATCAGGGCCGTCAGAGTATCCAGACGACTTTGCTCAACGCCAAACTCTATCAGTTCAAAAACAGCAGTGAGTTCAAAGCTCATTTTTATTCTATGATCGTAAGTCTCTTCCTGTTTGAGCAGCCTGATTCTCTTGCGTTCCACATTCAGGATTTCCGCATCCCTATATTCCGCTCCGAGTACGATATCTGACTGTATCAGACTCACATTATCCCATATATGATCTTTGATCCTTGTGATCACACTTTTTCCCATAATGCTTAATGCCTCCCTCCATCTGTTCGCAGTATCCCTCGCATCAAGGGTAGTATATCGCAGTCTCCTTACCGCTGTTTCAGCTGAAGTTTACGTCTGACAGACAAAAATACCCTCTCAGCCGAATGCTTCCGGTTAAGAGGGTATTTCCTATCTATTCTCTATTCCATTCTCTATTCTTCTGTTGCTCCTGCTGCAGCCGGTGTGCAATAGCTGAGATACGTTTCTGCCGCCTGGTGATCCATTTTGGTCTGACGGTAATTTGCCGCTACTCCCAGCAGGGGAACACACAAGAGTACACACGGTATAAACAATAAAACGATCAAAAACGAAGCAATTCCGGTGATGATATCCATCGGGAACGGAACCAGAACCCAGCCGATCCAGCTGATGCCCTTAGCCATCTTCCATACGAATCCGACGGTTGCCTTAATGCCTCCGCCTATAATATATGCAGCAATCGGTCCAAAAAGCATTCCCAGTTGGACTATATTCACCAAAAATTTCGGTGCATTGCTGAATGCCTTCGGTGCAAAAAAAGCCAGCACCCATAACACCTGTACAACCAGCGCAACGATCAATGCAATCTTACACCTTTCCAGTTTGGACTGGCTGTTCGCCAGAACATCCTGAGCGTACTGCGCATCATTGAACTGCATTTCCGTAAAAACCTTTTCTTTTTCTTTCTTAGCCATTCGTTTTCCCTCCGAAATGTAAAATGTTTTCAGCGATCTGTATCGCTTATGAACATAGCATACAGTATTTCGTATAAACATTTTTCACCCAAAGTTTACACTCCCCGGCTTACCAGATATTTTTCCCGCAGAAACCACACTGTCAGAAATACCAGTCCGCAGATCCCGGCAGTGCCCGTCGGAATTCCCCATAAGGTCCACCCGGCGATCCCCGACAATGTCAGTTCCAGATAC
>ERZ1034701.828-NODE-828-length-10685-cov-9.818909_pt1 | contig 10685 bp, 7 predicted proteins | sample MGYA00520651_ERZ1034701 | MGnify/ENA primary metagenome ERZ1034701 (study PRJEB33766, sample SAMN09781713) | gut metagenome | biome: gut microbiome | host: Homo sapiens | place: Madagascar | study: EMG produced TPA metagenomics assembly of the PRJNA485056 data set...
TCAGCGAAGTGGCGAAAGCTGCAGATGCCACGCTGAGGCGAATGGGGATTGCCAGCCCGTCCGGGGAGATATTCAGAAAAGGTACACCGGTCTGTTGATATTCAGGTAACAGGTATTAATGATGAAGAAAGATATGGCGGACAGTGTGTCAGTGACATGGCAACTTTTGTGCGATGATCATGGTTTTACCCGGGAGCACTAAAATCTGCTGAAGAAGTTCAGCCCGGAGGCATTACGTGAAATTATTGCTGAAATAGCCTGCTGCCATCCATCAACCAGTATATTGCTCAGGAATAAGTGGCTGACACCGCCGGAGAATATTCTGGAGCAGGTTACCCATGAATACGTACGAAGAATACATAACTGTTCATCTTTCAGGAGCGAGAAGGAGGCGGAATCCTGGTTAAATGAGCTGTTTTTTGCTGTGATTGCCCCGTTATACCGTGTTGCCCCCGGACAATCAGAACAGGTTGAGTCCTTTGTTCTGCAGCTTATTGCCGAACAGGAGCGGGTTTGGGAGCTTATTCTAACCAATGATGGTTGTTCATGGCATTGCGCACTTTATGATATATTATTTCATTTGGTTTTACGAAATATGGAAGACCAGCCTGAACATGAGAGACAACGAATAACAAAAATGCTTAATGAGTCCGATACAAGGCGGGTTGCAGAAGAGATTAAATTCCGGATTCAATATCTTCAGGATGAAGAACAAAAGAAAGTTTTAAGTGAGTTGGTAAATGTCCTGATTTCAAAAAGATAAAACATGTCGGAGTAATTTTTCTATATATTAAAAAACAGGTGCGTATTACCATAAAGGAGATCGGTGAGTAACCGTTATTGGATGATCTCCTTCCATAAAAATACGCGCAATCTAACGGTTCGCTCTGTGCCAAAAAAAGACATTGCTCACAATATCGAGTTAATCATTCGGCCGTTAAACATTCCCATTGAAAAATTTCTCAGTATAGAATATACCAATGTTGAGGGCATTCCTCTTACATCTCGAAGGATAACTATCATGGGTCTAAAACCAGGTCCAAAACCAATTGCTAAGTCAACAGGAAAACCGGATCAACGCCGACGCGATAATAAAGATACTCCTGGCAATACTCCGGGATTAAAGCCAAGTAAGTCCACAGGTAAGTAAAAAATAAGGGTATAAATACTTATTTATACCCTGACTACATATCCAGTCTACTGAAGGTGTTTCTGCAGCCAGATGCACGTTCCTTCTATATCATACGCCTGTGCCCCATACCCTTTAGCAAGCAAAGTCTCTGGTAAATACTCGTCATATTTATCCAGATACTTGTCGGGAACAACTGCAGCAAGCTCAAACTCTGAAGGTAGCCCCGACAATAGCATTTTCTTAAGTGCACGCTGGACAGAGGCAACGCCTGAGTCCTCTACCTCTATCACACCTGCAAATGAACTGGCTTTAAAGCCACAACGTATAAGCAGGGACGTAATTGTATTGACAATTTTATCCCCCATCCACGGGATCACGTAGCAGTTCTGACCACTGGCAATAAAACAGTCATTTTGTAGATTGTAGCGTTGGAAGTTGTCACTTCCTTCCGCGAAGAGGCTTCTGGCTGCGGCATCAGCATAATCGACTCTCTTGTTGCCTACCGCGATACGGTAATCATTTTCCCTGTAGATAGTGAGCATTTCCTGGCGAACAACATCATGAACAGACATCCCGCTACCACTGAATAGTGGCGGCTGACCGCCTTTAGTCGTCTCAACATAGATAACCTTTTTTTCAACCTCGATCTCTGTCACTTTCCAGCGCCGTCCGCCGAAGATGATGTGCTGCTCCGGCAAAAGTGGGGAGTCTACAGGCACTGTGCCAAGAGTTCGGTTTCCCGTTACAATGCGAAACTCCTCAGGTGTATTGAATACGGTATAAAACGTGTAGTGATTAGTCAGTTTCTCCCCCTCAGCCCCGACAACTATTTCACCGCTGGTTAGTTGAGTGAGCAGGCCACATGTCCCCATATGTTTAAGCAGACTTTTGAAGTCATTTATATCCACATTCCGGAACGGACCTGTCTGGCAAAGTTGTGACCAGAGCTGATCGGCACGAACACCTCCCCATTGCGCAGTAATAGCCAGGATCTGGTGTAGTAGTGTGGAGTAATGTTTCTGCCGGATATCTGCAGGCTCGAACCAGCGCTTAGAGATCATCAACCTGATCATTGCCATCGCCTGAACCAACTGCAGCCGTAAATGATCCACAATGCTGCTGGTTGCGGTAAGTTCAGGTTCAGTAATTAACATTCTCAGCACCGATGGGGAATCGCGCCGCCCTGAACGTCCCATGCGTTGACGCAGACTGGAAACAGAATGCGGAGGTGTCACTTGTATGACAGACTGCACCTTACCAATATCAATACCCAGCTCCAGAGTCATTGTACAAACAGCGGTTGTGGGCAAATTCCCTTTCTGCAGTCGGGCTTCAAGCGCCTCACGCAACTCCCTTGCAAGGGAACCATGATGAGGAAAGAATTCATTAGGAACGACATTTGCTTCACACATGTCGCTCAGTGTTGCCGCTATGCTTTCAGTACGCTTTCGACTGTTAGCAAAGACCAGGTGGGAATCGCCACGGCAGAGCCTGAAAATATCCGCGCAGACGAGCTGTTCAGCAGAGCTCTGGAGCTCTTTTCCTTTTTCGGGCACCCGCTCAAGATAACCTTTAACCTGAACCTGTATTGTGGCTTTGCTATTACTGTCTGTTACCGTTTCACAAGGTAATCTCTTATCCGGGCGCAATAGTTCTGGTACTTTTTCCAGCTCTCCCAGCGTGGCACTCAACGCGACACGGGGAACTGGATTCAACTGGCGTCCCAGCACATGGTCAATTCTGTTAAGCAGAGAAAGCAGCTGTATACCACGCTCTGAGCCAATAAAAGCATGGAACTCATCAATAACAATGTATGCCACAGAAGAAAACGCCTGTTTGAGCCAACCCAATGAGTTTATGAGCAAAGACTCAAGTGATTCAGGTGTGATAAGTAAGATGCCAGAAGGGGTTGTCCGTGCTTTCTTCTTTTTGCTTTGTGGTACATCCCCGTGCCAGGGCGTCACTTGCATTTCCAGGGCTTCACCAAGACTCTCAAGACGACGGTGTTGATCGTTAATTAATGCCTTCAATGGACTGATATAGATAATGCCAAATCCACCAGTGAGATCTGCAATCGCTGAACAGGCAGGAAGAAAGAAAGCCTCTGTTTTACCCGCAGCTGTACCTGCACTAATTAGTACATCACGATCACGGGCTAAAATTGCCGGAATAGAGCTTTCCTGCAAGGGCCTTAAGGATGACCAGCCCTGCTTATAAACCCACTTACGGACACGGGGATCAAGACTATTGTAGGCACTACTCATAATCTGAAATTCGCCAGGCCATCATCGTCATCACTTTCCTCCACAATGGCATCATCCATATCGCTGAGCTTGTCTTCTTCAATCGCCACCCCCTCAATGAGGGTTTGCCAGTTCATCGTTCTGTTTTGTTCCAGCACAGCCAGCATATCCAGAAAACCTTTTATGGTATTGCGGGGAGTTCGAAAGTAAGCATCTCCGATGGTTTTGCTGCAGTGATGCAGAAACCCGGTCAGAGCATCATCTGGCACCAGATAATTTGCGGGATCTCCACCAGCATAAACATGACGAAGGTTTTTCAGTAAAATATACAGTTCCTCAGGAGTGAGGCTGGCAAGATGCAGCGTGGGGGACGAGTAGTCAATCACGCCAGCTTTCTGTGCGAATCGGTTTTCTGCCAGACGCGACTGGAGCGCTTCATAGCTGTAGAGCCCCTTACGTGGATCGAAAAGAAATTCTGGCGTCCCCCCGAGGATAAAACCAATATTTTCGGCGGAGCCTTGCAGGCAGTCATTCAGGATCCGCAAAATTTGTTCGTAGTTGGCCGTTCTCGCTTGCGTATTATTCAACTTGAAGAGGTTCACCATCTCGTCGAGGCTAACTAAAAGTCCGGCATAGCCTGCCTGACGGACAAAAAGGCTCATCAACTTCAAAGAATCATAGAACGAGGCGTCTGAGATAATCGTTCGGACGTCAAGATCATTACGGGCATCAGTTTTTGTGGTGTACTCGCCCCGCAACCAGCGAATAGCATTGGATTTTAAGGTTTCGTTATCCTGCTCATGCCCGCGCCAGAATGCGTCAATGACCTTCGCAAAGTCATATCCTCCCACCATATCTGACAAAGCAGCAAGGCGTTTATGAATAACGGATGAGACCAGGGAGCCGTTCGCATCAGCTTCCTTCCTTGCCTCAGTAACAAACCTTTCCACAACGCTAAGTAATGCATTGCCATCTGGTTTGTTTCTGGTGGACATATTTTTCATAAGCTCTGAGTAGAGATTACGAGCCTGACCTCCCGATGAGTGGATACGTCTGTCGGGAGAAAGGTCTGCACTGACCGTGACCAGCTTCTTCTCTAACGCAATAGACCGTACAACACTTAAAAAGAATGTTTTCCCGGAACCGTACTCACCAATGATAAGTCTGAAGCTTGCCCCGCCATCAGCAATCCGTTCAATATCCTGATGGAGGGCGGTTATCTCATTCACGCGGCCAACCTGGATATGCTGAATACCTATTCTTGGCGTTACTCCCGACTTAAGTGACTGAATGATAGCGTCGCGCTCTTTCACTCTTATACGTGTTACAGACATTCACTAACCCTCTAATTCTTTGGCTATTTCCAGGTCAATCCAAATGTGATCATCAGCATCTTCCAGCACTGGTGCATCAACCACCGCATAGGACCAATCGTTAATCACCTCAAGCGCACCGCCGAGCATCAGGTTCCAGTTACTACACAACTCTGTCGCCTCTTTTCTGGACCATTGTTCTTTCTCCAGCAACCTGCGATAAAGTTGGCTATGAGCGGAGTCAAGTCCCCCTTCCCCGGTTAATGAGGCTGGAGCGCTTTCTGGTTGTTCTGGTTCTTCTTCAGTGAAAATTGAGTTCAGTAATTTACGAACATCATCAGTGGCAGATTCGTGGCGGGCAAGTACGTTGGCATCCAGCGTAAACCCTGCCGTCGACTGATTAGCTGGTACAGATGAAACGAGAGCAGTTTCAGTTGCGGAATGCTGATGGATATTGCTTGATACGGATGAGGGATCCAGTCCCAGGCTTGTATAAATCTTCTCAAGCTGTTTGATTTCGGCAGGCGTAATTCTGCCGTCAGAGCAAGCGACACTAACGATAACCTTACCCACAGCTGATTTTTCCGCTGCACCGAGTAATTCAATCCGGCTTTTCATTCCCGTCATATTCGCCGGAGTATGAAGCTGCCACGTTAAATATGCGTGCAGAGAGCGCTTTTCATCATCGCTGAAGCTGGCATTGTTGTTGATGGCATTCTCAAGCACTTTCTGTTCGGCTTGATCGAGAGAATTGTCAATCAAGGCGACTACCGAACCTAATCGGAGCGTCAATACAGCTGTGATAAATTCAGGAGAAGGTGAGAAACGTCCTCTTTCACCAGCAGGGAATAAAACAAGTACACCATCGACATCTGCCTTTACGTGGTGGTGATAGGGGTCAGGAGCCAGACAGTATCCCATTTTCTGTGCAAAGGCTTGCATTAAGTCGGCCTCTTTTTTATTGATCTTCGCCGGACAGGTGGCATTCATATGTGACCAGTAGTCAGCAACTGAAACTATCCCACCCTTACTGCGGATTGCGTCATCAGCCCAGTGTTTGAATGTACTTAATATTTTTTCTGCGCTTTCGTTAACGATTTCTGAAGGCAGCAACAAAATTGCAGCGGTATCATTTGCTGAAGTACCTTTTCTACCAAGGTAACGACTGTAAGCATCCAGTTCACCTGTGCATATATCGGCAATGGCCATAAGCTTCTGAACAGGGCCTTTCAATGCACCTGGATCAGGCAAGTCGGGAACAGGAAGCCGAATACCTCGCAAACTGGGACTTGCAGGCGTGTAATCTAAACGCAGACGCGCTTTATTCGGCTTCACTACCATCCCTTCACCGTATTTAAGGGTGTAACGCCGTTTAAATAGTGCAGCAAATTCTTTCGCACAGCGGCGGGCGGGGGTTCGTAATGAGTATTCAGCATGGTTTGTCACCCACGTCAGAGCCAGATCCGCTGGAACCGGGGCTCCTGTATCAACAGTCTTTGCCAGGATTAACCTGAACTGCATGCTATTGCTGAACTCCGAATCATCGTTGAGAGCTGCTGCAAGATTTTCGTTCGGACGAAGAATGGACATCGCTTCAAGTAACTGGGATGAGTAATTCCGGAAAGATCGGTTTTCATTGAAAACCGATCTAAGACGGCAGATCTCTTTGAAAAGAGAATAGAACTCATCGTTGGATATATTGTTGTCCCTGCTGTCAACAAGCGCCCTTCTTTCCAGACCATACAGATAAATGAAAACGTAACCAATTGGGCAGGAAGTGTCGCATCTGTCGCTGGCAAGCCAACTCAGGTACGCACCACGAGCTTCAGGTGAAAGTGAGGAAAAACTGGGCCAATACCCTAATGAACTATCTTCGTAAATGTAAGGTGTGGGGTATATTTTAAGCGTGTCGTCAACTAGCGATGCCTCGTTATTGCCATCATAATAACCGCCTGAGTTATGCCCGGCAGGTTTCATACGCTGCCCAAGATAGAAGTGACCGCCGGTAACCTCTATCCCACTGACTGTGATCATCTCTCCCGGAAAAATCCAACGAGCCAAAGCACCGGTAGTTTTTGAGAAATTCTGGCGTTGAGTGGCTGTTATGCTGTATTCGACATTCCGCCCGCCACTTAGTGTAAACGTAGCCAGATTGTCATCTTCGCTGTCCTCGTTTTGCATTACAGACTGATTTTTTTTGTTGTTAGCAAGCCATTCTTTAGGTGGTGCTTTCACAGGAGCGGAAGTATAAGAGCCCGCGGACTTAGTTTTCTTCTTTTTGAAAAAAAGAATATAAATCAAATAAATAGCTACTATAAATATCCATAACTCCATGAGGCAGTAACCTTAAAAATAGCTTTTCACGCACACCAAAAAGGATGACGATGGGAAGTGGATTAATCTCAAAATAATACTTCTAAATTAAAAAGGTTAAAAGCAAATCACAACCTTCCTGAGCTTCCGCTTTTCTCTTTCAGAGGGCTGAAGTCGTTATCTGTAACCAGAGGAGATCAGTAGCCCGTTATGCCAGCTAAAGCACTCCGGGCAGATTGCCCGGAGTGCTTAATATTTTAATGGATTGTTAATCTTCGCATACTCAAAGGGGCTGGTATTTTCTTTCGAGTTTGTATCCAGAAAATCCCCCCACCACTGTAGCATCAACCGACGCTATTCCAGGTGTTCTGTTTTATGGATATAAGCCGCCCTTAATGAATTACGTTCCATGTGGCTCATCTGACGTTCAGCCGCTTTATCTCGTGCTGTTTTGGTCTTAATACTTCCATGCCGCTGCGATTACCTCTTAAACCAGCCCTTACCATTTTTATGGGTACGATAAGAAAACTTTATCGGGCACGATCGATTTTATCGATCGATTCGATCGAAAACATTCCTTTTACCCTGTCTTTTGCATGGTTTTAGAATGAGCAACCCCATTTATCGTTCGGGGAAAGTGATAGCGGAGATGATTGAAATGAATAAGGTTATTGCGGTTTCAGCGCTTGCCATGGCAGGCATGTTTTCGACCCAGGCTCTGGCTGATGAGAGCAAAACAGGCTTTTATGTGACCGGTAAAGCAGGTGCTTCTGTTATGTCACTTGCAGACCAGCGTTTCCTGTCGGGTGATGGAGAGGAAACATCAAAATATAAAGGCGGTGATGGCCATGATACGGTATTCAGTGGCGGTATCGCGGCCGGTTATGATTTTTACCCGCAGTTCAGTATTCCGGTTCGTACGGAACTGGAGTTTTACGCTCGTGGAAAAGCTGATTCGAAGTATAACGTAGATAAAGACAGCTGGTTAGGCGGTTACTGGCGTGATGACCTGAAGAATGAGGTGTCAGTCAACACACTGATGCTGAATGCGTACTATGACTTCCGGAATGACAGTGCATTCACACCATGGGTATCTGCAGGGATTGGCTACGCCAGAATTCACCAGAAAACAACCGGTATCAGTACCTGGGATTATGGGTACGGAAGCAGTGGTCGCGAATCGTTGTCACGTTCAGGCTCTGCTGACAACTTCGCATGGAGCCTTGGCGCGGGTGTTCGCTATGACGTAACCCCGGATATCGCTCTGGACCTCAGCTATCGCTATCTTGATGCAGGTGACAGCAGTGTGAGTTACAAGGACGAGTGGGGCGATAAATATAAATCAGAAGTTGATGTTAAAAGTCATGACATCATGCTTGGTGTGACTTATAACTTCTGACAAAACTGCTCCTGAAAGATAATAATTACCCATCTTCTGTAATTAAACGAAGACTCCCTGCAGTAATTATACTGCAGGGTTGTTTGTTATCTGTTTCACAGGAGACTTCTGATTTTTATTCTCTTCACAATAATGTTGTCGATATACTCCGATGAATATCAGAAAGCTGTTTTATACGGACAATATATCCCGGATTTTATTGTTTTTATTCTTCCCGGGCATGTGTGTAATAACCACTGCCGCATGCGGATACACTGAGAAGAATGCCACCGGGAATGTGTTGCTGCTGTTTCTCCTTCTGATTCTTGCACACAGAAATACCCTTACATCCATTACAGCTCTGTTATTTCTGTTCTGTTGTGCACTGTATGCACCTGTCGGTATGACGTACGGAAAAATCAACAACAGTTTTATTGTCGCGTTGTTGCAGACCACGGCGGATGAGGCTGCGGAGTTTACCGGGATGATTCCTGTTTATCATTTTCTGGTCAGTGCCGCGATTCTGGTATTCATGGTAATTTTCTGGCGAACACACCACCGCGGTCACCGTAACTGGCTGGCACTGCTGTTATTCGTATTATGCTCTGTAAACAGCTGGCCGTTACGGATGGTTAAAGGAACAGTTGTGGGGACAACTGACACATTGCGTGAAATGCAGCGTTATGAACAACTGAGTCGGCACGGTGCTGACAGCTGGAAAATCCTGCCGGGAGCACCATTATATGACACGATTGTTATTGTTACTGGTGAGAGTGTCCGCAGGGATTATATGTCGGTATATGGTTATCCCGAGCCAACCACACCATGGCTGAATACGGCTCCCGGTTTATTTATTGACGGTTATACATCGGCAGCAGCCAGCACCGTGCCTTCCCTGAGCCGGACACTGATTTATGACTATGAGCAGAACCCTGATTCCGGCAACAACGTGGTGGCGCTGGCAGCAAAAGCAGGATACAGCACATGGTGGATATCCAATCAGGGAAAACTGGGAGAGCATGACACACGCATCTCTGTTATTGCTTCTGATGCGGAGCATACCGTTTTCCTCAAGAAAGGCAGCTTCGCTTCCCGTAAAACGGATGACATGTTGTTGTTACAGGAAACAGAACGTGCGCTGGCAGATACATCCTCTCCGAAGGTGATTTTCCTGCACATGATGGGGTCTCATCCGAACCCGTGTGATCGGCTTCACTCCTGGCAGAATAATTACCTGGAGCAGTATTCCCGAAAAATTGCCTGTTATCTTGCCAGCATCAGTAAACTGGATAACTTTCTTGGTCAGCTTGATGGTATCCTTCGCCGACACTCACGTCATTTCGCCATGCTTTACTTTTCTGACCATGGGCTGTCGGTCAGCGACAGTGCTAATCCTGTTCATCATGATGGTCATGTGCAGGGAGGCTACAGCGTGCCCCTGATTATTACCGCCAGTGATATAACCTCTCATCAGTCCCTCAGCAGAAAAATCAGTGCCCGTCATTTCACAGGTATTTTTCAGTGGCTGACCGGTATTCGTACCGAAAATATACCGCCATTCAATCCACTGACAGACGAAGATAATGAACGCATTATGGTTTTTAACGGAGAGAGGTATGTACAGGAAGACAGTCTGAAACCGCAGCCGCTTATTCTTCCGGACCACAGGTAATCATATATGGCAAACTGTAATACAGTTGCTTGTACTGAAAAGTATTCTGTATAAAACAGAATCCATATTCATATCAGCACAAGGGACCACCAAATTCCGGCAGTATTCCTTACGTCAGTTATCCCGCATCACTCTGTGAGTGAGTTTTTTTTATGAGGTTACTTTTTCATTGAATATAAATAATGAATAACCGCAGATTCTGATAATCCTCCTCCAGGGAACAATCAGGTAAACAGTAAATACATCAGTTAATACCATTTTGTCTTTTTAACAAAGAAAATATTCATGGAGTAAGTTCCCGGGCATTTGCCCGGGATGATTACTGTTTTAATGGATTATTAATCTTTGCATATTCAAATGGACTGATAAATTTTTCTCTGTTTGCATCCAGAAAATCGGCCCACCATTGTAGCATCAAGCGGCGTTCTTCCAGATGTTCTGCTTTATGAATGTAAGCAGCACGTACACCGTTACGTTCCTGATGGCTCATCTGACGTTCAACAGCATCGCGGGACCACAAACCTGATTCTATTAACGCACTACATGCCATCGCCCGGAACCCATGACCACAGACATCCCGGGTTGTGTCATACCCCATAACCCTCAGGGCTTTATTTACGGTGTTTTCACTGAT
>ERZ1034701.838-NODE-838-length-10632-cov-3.494847_pt1 | contig 10632 bp, 8 predicted proteins | sample MGYA00520651_ERZ1034701 | MGnify/ENA primary metagenome ERZ1034701 (study PRJEB33766, sample SAMN09781713) | gut metagenome | biome: gut microbiome | host: Homo sapiens | place: Madagascar | study: EMG produced TPA metagenomics assembly of the PRJNA485056 data set...
CCCCAGTCCGGTGCCGCCGGTGGACTTGGAACGGCTCTTGTCCACGCGGTAAAAACGCTCGAAGATCCTCTCCTGGTGTTCCTTGGAGATCCCGATTCCGGTGTCTTTTACTATCAGGTAAGTATGGTCCTCTCTGGCATAGGTCTGTACATCCACGCTTCCTCCCGGGTTGTTATACCGGATGGCATTATCGCACAGATTGTATAACAATTCCTCCATCATCTGCCGGTTCGCCGTTACGTAGCACTCCGTACCGGAGAGGGCAATCGTCACATTGTGTTTCTCGGCACTCATGGAGAGCATTTCCACACAATTTTTTGCCATCTCATGAAGATCCAAAAGTTCCGTATCCGCTTCCCCTTCCGTGCCATCCAGCTCTGACAAGCGAATAATATCATTGATCAGTGTAAGCAGACGATTCGCGCTATTATGAATCCCGTGAGCAAAACGCACCGTATCCTGTTCGGAAGCCATTCCGGTCTCAATCAGCTCCGCATATCCTGAAATAGATGTCAGCGGAGTCTTCAGTTCGTGAGATACATTTGCACTGAATTCCTGACGCATTCTGGCATTTTTCATAATGTCCTCATGCTGTTTGCGGATCATGGCCATGAACGGCGTCAGCTCCTCATAGGTCTGCATTTCCGTACACTCACCTATGTTCTCTGCCAGTTTTTCAATGGGGGCGATCAGCTTCGCGGTCAGCACTTTGGCCGCCACCATGCACAAGATCAGCAGCACTATGAAAATACCAGCCATCATAGGCAGCGCCTGGCTGAAAATGCTGTAAATACTCCTGGCATCTTTGGACAGACGTAAGATACTGCCATCTGCAAGCCGGATGGCATAATAAAAAGTGGACCGGGATAACGTCTCGGAATTACGGACCGCCTCGCCCTCTCCGCCCTGCATAGCTTCCCGGATCTCGGGTCTGGAAGAGTGGTTTCCCATGGCCACGGAATCCGCTTCATTATCATACAATACCCGGCCGTCACTGCCAATGATGGTCAGTCGAAGATCCGATTCCACCGGCACACCGCTTTGCTCAATTTCCTCTACGGAAGAGCAGTTGCTCAGCAACAATCCATAGCTTTTCAGATCCTCCAGTACCTGTCTGCGAAACAGATCATAATAGACCACTGTGATCAATACCATCGTCAGCAGAATCGTCACCGTGGCAATGAGAATCATCATTTTGTTAATCTTTTTCTTCATCTTCTGTTACGCTTTCTCACCGTTCATAATGTATCCCACATTACGTACCGTCTTGATCAGACTGCCTTCTTCCTTCAGCTTCTGACGCAGAGTCTTGATATGCATATCCAGCGTTCTGGACTCTCCCTCGAAATCAATCCCCCACACCCGGTCTAAGATCAGTTCCCTGGTAGTCACGATACCGGCATTCGTCATCAAAAGCTTTAACAGTTCATATTCCTTGTAAGTCAGTTCCACCGGCTCCTTACCTACCATCACGGAATGTTTCTCTCTATCCAGCACAATATTGCCAAGCCTCAAAATCTTATCTTTGTCCTGAGTCTTCTGACTTCTCCGAAGCATTGCTTTGACCCTGGAGATCAGTTCCATGACACCGAAGGGTTTCGTAATATAATCATCCGCTCCCAGATCCAGGCCTTTTACCTTGTCGATTTCCGTGGTCTTCGCCGTGACCATGATCACCGGCACCAGTACTGTATCCTGTCTGGTACGAAGCTTTTTCACGATACTCAGTCCATCCTCATCCGGCAGCATGATATCTAACAGGATCAGATCCGGTGCTGTCTCGTTCAATGCCGCATAGAAATCTGTGGCGGAGTCAAATCCTTTTACCTCGTACCCTACATTGGCCAGCGCAAAGGTCTCAATCTCCTGAATGTTTTTATCATCTTCTACTACATAGATCAATGCCATCTCACAGCACTCCTCTCCGACTGTGCTTTCTCTTCTTAACTATACCTCTGTAAATCCTTACTCCGCAAGTAATTTTGCATTCTTTTCCATAACACGATCCTGCTTTGTAGGAGGTAACTGGTATTTTTCACGGCATGCCATCACTTTACCCTGAAAATCCAGATTATCCTCCTGGCGCAGTTCATCCAGATAAGCATGCGTATCGAATTCATCTTCATTCACCTGTACCAGGCAGACCGCAATGTTGGAGCAGTGATCACTGACACGTTCAAAGTTCGTGATCACATCGGATAAAATGAATCCCAGTTCAATAGTGCATTTTCCCTTGCGAAGTCTGCGCACATGACGCTGTTTCACATCCAGGCTCAATCCGTCAATAACCTCTTCCATGGGTTCTACCTGTCTTGCCAGGTTCAGGTCTCCCTTTATAAAGCTGTTCATGGTAATATCCAGAATGTCATGTACCGCTCTTTCGAATACCTTCAGTTCTTCCTGTGCTTTATCGGAAAAATCCAGCTTTTTGTCATACATTTCCTGCGCAGCTTCTTTCACATTGCGGGCATGGTCGGAAATCCTCTCAAAATCACCGATGCAATGTAAAATAGTGTTCAGCGTCTCGCTGTCTTTACCGGACAGCTGTCTGGAGCTGAGCTTCACCAGATAAGTACCAAGTTCATCCTCAAAGCGGTCCACATCTGTCTCCATCTGTGCTACCTGCTCTGCTTTTGCCTCGTCATACCCCTGCAGTAATTCCATGGCGAGGTCCATTGCCTTGCGGGATTTGTCTGCCATAACAGACGCTACCTGTCTGCTCTGTTCTACCGCATAGGCAGGTGTATCCAGGAATCGGGGATCCAAAAGGCTCAGTGTCTTGTCTGTCTCAGACATTTCCTTCACATCTTCATGCGTAGGCAGTGTCAGGCAGGCAAGCTTTACCAGTCCATTGGAAAATGGCAGCAATACCAGCGTGGCAGCAACATTAAAGCAGCTGTGGACCACTGCAATGCCGAAGGGGGTTGCCACTTCTCCCAAAAAAGCAAAGGGATGAATGGCATTTGCAGTATAAAAGATTCCAAGGAACAATATCGTTCCGATAATATTGAAATACAAGTGGATCAGTGCCGCACGCTTTGCGTTGCGGGAAGCACCGATACCGGAGATCATGGCGGTAACACAGGTACCGATATTCTGTCCCATGATAATGGGAACTGCTGCGCCGAAGCTTACCGCTCCGGTCATGCACAGTGCCTGCAAAATACCTACAGATGCAGAAGAAGACTGGATCACCGCTGTGAGAACGAGTCCTGCCAGCACACCGAATACGGGATTTTGGAACTTGATCAGCAGATTGGTAAACTCCGGTACCTCTGCCAAAGGTGAAACTGCCGCACTCATGGAATCCATGCCAAACATCAGAATTGCAAAGCCCACCAGGATGGTTGCCGCATTTTTTAATTTATCTTTATGGGAAAACAGTAAAATACCCACACCCACGATTGCCAGAATCGGCGAAAAAGAACTGGGTTTGAGCATACGGATCCAGAAGGCATCACTCTCAATGCCTGCAAGGCTTAAGATCCAGGAGGTCACCGTGGTACCGATATTGGCGCCCATGATGATGCCCACTGCCTGTTTCAGGCTCATAATGCCGGAATTGACAAATCCGACTACCATTACAGTGGTAGCGGAGGAGGACTGGATCACGCCGGTGACCACCGCACCCATCAAGACTGCCTTGATCGGGTTGTTGGTCAGCTTCTCCAGGATACGCTCCAGACGTCCGCCGGATGCCTGGGACAATCCATCACCCAACAGATTCATTCCGTATAAAAACAGTGCAAGTCCTCCTACCATCTTCAGCAAATCAAAAAAGTCCATACTCTAATCCTCTCATTTTACATAACATACTTTACATTTTCGGTTTCTATCTTCACTTTATCTTGCTTATGTAAAATACAATATCTTCGAATGTAAAATTTATGTAAAATTGCAACGATGCAGAGCCATGAACTATTGCTCTATGCTCGTCAGATGCTGGCATCTGTAAGAGCATATGACAATAGTTCTTTGGCGAGCACGCCTCAATGAGCAAAAGCAAAGCCTCGCAGAGGCGGTTTTGCGAATTGAGGCGCTGCATCGTTGCCGGGATCATCGAATCCTAGTATAATTTTACCCCTTCCATATCTCCGGTCATACGGAAGATCGCCCACTGGGCAATATTTACTGCATGGTCGCCTACCTTTTCCAGGTACTTTGCCATCATCAGATAATCCACCACACGATCAGCATCCAGATTCTGTTCCTGGATAGCCTGCATCATCTCTTTCTTCATATCGTTAAAGAGGTCGTCCACCACATCGTCATGCTCCACAACTTTTTGGGCATTCGCTTCGTCTCCCTCCACGAAAGCCTCCACAGAATTATGGATCATATCCTTTGCCTCTTCCATCATTTTCAGAAGCAGCTTTTCCTGTTTTCCCTCGGAATTCATATTCCCCATCCGCAGATACAGCTCCACCATATCTGCCACATGATCACCGATCCGCTCAATGTCTGTTACAACCTTCAGTGCTGCACTCACCAGCCGCATATCTCTCGCCACCGGCTGTTGTCTGGTCAGCAGACTTAAGCACATAGCTTCAATGCTTCTCTGCATATCCACCATCTTGTGATCCGTATCCAGCAGAGTCTTTAAAATATCCTCTTTGTTCTCCCGCATTCCATATAGCATACGATCATAACTGATCTCCGCATGTTCTCCCATCTCCGATACTTTGTTTTTCAAAGTCTCAAGATCCTGTTCAAATAATACTCTGGGTGACATCTCCCATTCCTCCTATCTTTTCATTCAAAATCAACCAAACCGTCCGGTGATGTAGTCTTCTGTCCGCTTATCTTTGGGTCTTGCAAAGATCTCGGAGGTTGCATTCTTCTCGACCACTTCTCCTACCAGGAAAAATGCGGTGTCATCCGATACGCGGGCTGCCTGCTGCATATTGTGGGTTACGATGACCACGGTGTACTTTTTCTTCAGTGTCTCCATCAGTTCCTCAATCTTCAATGTAGAAATCGGATCCAGTGCAGATGTCGGTTCGTCCATAAGCAATACCTCCGGGGATACTGCCAGGGCTCTGGCAATACACAGTCTCTGCTGCTGTCCGCCGGACAGACCCAGTGCGGATTTATGCAGACGGTCCTTTACTTCTTCGAAGATAGCAGCACCCTGCAGGGAACGTTCCACGATCTCATCCAGTTCCTTTTTATTCTTGATGCCATGCAGTCTTGGGCCATAGGCGATATTGTCATAGATAGACATAGGGAAAGGATTAGGCTGTTGGAATACCATACCCACCTTTTTACGAAGCAATGTGGTATCTACCCGCTTATCGTAAATGTCCTCTCCGTCCAGGATCACTTTTCCTTCCACTCTGCAGCCGTCCACCAGATCATTCATCCGGTTCAGGCAGCGCAGGAAAGTGGATTTGCCGCAGCCGCTGGGCCCGATAAATGCGGTAATGGCATGGTCTGCAATCTCCATATTTACATTTTTCAGTGCGTGGTTCTCTCCGTAATGGAGATTTAAGCTTTCCACGGTTATTTTACTGTTAGCCATAAAGGTATCTCCTTTTTGTGATTTCTCTTACTCTCGTCTCAATTTATTTGCTGCCAGCTTGGTCAGCAGGTTCAGGATCAACACGATAATGATCAGAACGCAGCCGATACCGAAGGCGTTGTCGTACTGTCCCTTCTGCATCTGCAGATACAGTTCGATCGTCAGGGTACCGCCGGACTCCATTGCCTTGTGGGCCAGCTTCGCCAGATTGTCTCCGAAAGCTCCGGTGAACTTCGGCAGCTTATAATCGCTTCCCGCGGTAAATAAGAGTGCAGCGGATTCTCCCACGATACGTCCCAGTGCCAGGATGATACCGGTGACGATACCCGGCATGGAGGACGGCAGAAGGATGGTACGGATCATATGCCATTTCGTAGATCCCATTCCCAAAGCGCCGGTACGATAGCTGTCCGGCACGGTACGCAGTGCTTCCTGCGTATTTCTGGTGATCAGGGGCAGCACCATCAGTACCAGGGTAAAAGAACCGGTGAACAGCGAGTAACCAAATCCCAAAGTCTCTCCGAAGAAGATCATACCGAACAGGCCGAAAATGATAGAAGGAATACCGGACAGGGTCTCGGTGGTAAATTCAATGAGGGAAACCAGCTTGCCTGGTTTGGCATATTCATTCAGGTAAATAGCACTTCCCACGCCAATGGGTGTCGCGATCAACAGAGTGATCACGATGATGTACAGGGTATTTAACAGGTTGCCTGCAATACCCGTGGTCTGTTTTCTGGCACTGGTCACAGTCGTTAGAAATGCCCAGTTGACGATGTGAATGCCTTTCACAAAGACATACAGGATAATTCCCAGCAAAAGTGCCACCGCCAGTGTGGCGGAGATGTAAATCGCTGCCAGTAACAGCATGTCCGTGGGGCGTTTTCTTTTTACATATAAGGTGTCTTTATTCATTGTCGTCCGCCCCCTTTTTCAATATTTTATTCAGTACTACATTAATGATCATAATGAATACAAACAACACCAGTCCGATGGTAAACAACACCTGTCTGTGCAGTCCGGAAGAATATCCCATCTCGCTGACAATGGCTGTGGTCAGGAATCGCACGGAGTTAAAGGGTAGGGGCACATTCACACTGCTGCCGGATACCAGCGTGATCGCCATAGCCTCACCGATAGCTCGTCCCACACCCAGAACGATAGCGGTCACAATACCGGATTTGGCTGCCGGAAGGATGGACCGGAAAATGGTCTGCACGTGGGAAGCTCCCAGTGCCAGGGAGGAGGATTTTATTCCGGCGGGAACGGCGCGTATGGAAGTCTCGCTGATATTGATCACCGTGGGCAGGATCATGATCGCCAGTACGATCACGGCAGACAACAGGTTCGCACCTCCGGTGAACTGGTGTGTCGTGGATCCTTGGAAGATCAGTCTTTCTAATTTATACATGAGAGGATTTAATAAATAGATTCCCAACAATCCGTAGATAACGGAAGGGATGCCGGCTAACAGTTCTACCGCAGGCTTTACAATGGCAGCTAAGGGTCTGGGTGCCACCTCTGCCAGAAATACCGCTGTCAGTACACCGATGGGCACACCCAGTAAAATCGCCAGAGTCGTACCGATGATGGAGGTCAGAATAACCCACAGAATACCGAATTTCGGATCTGCTGCCGTCGGCATCCATTCGGTGCCGAACAGTATCTCTCCCAGACCCACTTTTAAAATGGAGGGGGTACCGCTGATGATCATATATAAGGTAATGGAAACTACCGCCAGTACGGCGAAGAAGGCACAAATGGTAAATACTATTTGTGCCACAGTTTCCACAACCGCTTTGTTTTTTCTATTTCCCATTACGGAAGCGTGTGTTCCACTATTCATCGCTTTTTTCCTTTTTCTGTGTCAGGCTATTACTTTACAGTGATCAGGCCAACTTCGGAAGCAATCTGCTGTCCTTCATCGCCCATTACATAATCGAACCATGCCTGTACCAGATCGTTCTGCTCGGAGATCTCACCTTTGGTAGCCATTACGAAGGGTCTGCTTAAGAAGTAGTTACCAGCCTTGATGTTCTCTGCGGTAGCCTCTACGCCTTCCAGGGAAAGTGCCTTAACACTATCATCCAGTGCATCCAGGGAAGCGTATCCGATAGCTCCGGGAGTGGATGCTACTTTAGCGATCACAGCACCGGTGCTGTCCAGTTCGTTTGCATATTTGCAGGCATCCTGCAGGTCAACCAGCTCTTCAAAAGCACCTCTGGTACCGGAACCTGCCTCACGGCCGATCACGATGATAGGCTCATCTGCGCCGCCGACTTCTTTCCAGTTGGTAACTGTGCCATTGTAGATGTTCGTCAGCTGCTCTTTGGTCAGATCTGCTACTTCATTAGCAGGATCTACACATACAGCAATACCGTCAATTGCTACTATGTTCTCTGCAACGCCTGCTGCCTTTTCCTCATCCTTTAAGCTTCTGGAAGAGTTGCCGATATCGGCAGTTCCGTTGGTAACAGCTTCGATACCTGCACCGGATCCTACGAACTCAGCAGTTACGGTTACATCAGGATATTCTTCCATGAAAGCTTCGCTCAATGCATTGGCTAACTTCTCCATAGAAGTACTTCCCACCATGGAAATGCTGCCGGACAGATCTGCGGTGGTTTCAGCAGGTGCTGCTTCACTGCTTGCTGCCACAGTGCTTTCTGCTGCGCTGCTCTCTGCTGTGGAAGGCTGTGCTGTGGTTGCATCACTGTTACCGCATGCAACCAATGTAGTTACTGCTAATATTCCTGCCCCGATCAGAGCTAATAATTTGCTGTGTCTTACTCTCATAATAATGTCCTCCATGTGTTTGTTTTTCTTTCTCTTGATTACGCAATCATACTAACATGAAGGAAATTCACATAATATCACAGTCCGGTAATTTATTTGTAAGATTTAGGTAAAAAGGTGAGCCGTCAAAATGGCGACGGATGCGTAGCAGACGCTTTTATGAATGCAGCGTGGGCTGAACGTAAATCAGATGCTCTCCAGAATGCCGTCAGCAATTGCCCGGGCGATCTCGTCAAAGCGGCTGTCAAAGAGTTCGTTGTCCGCATCCGTATTGATAAATCCCACTTCCACCAGCACTGCCGGCATATTTGTGCTGTTCAGCACCACCAGATTCGGTCTTTCATTCACTCCCAGATTCACGAATCCCACCTGCTCCAGTCCGGCATTGATGTTGTACGCCATCCTGGCTGCCGCCCCATAGCGGTTGTAGACCAGACTCTCCACTCCGCTGTACTGGTTCGGATAAGGACTGGAATTGCGATGGATCGAGACAAAATAATCTCCTCCCACCTCATTTCCCTCCTGCGCCTTCTGATAAGGAGACTCGTAGATATCTGTGGTCCTGGTGTAATACACATCCACTCCGTTTTCTTCTAAGATGCTTCCCACCGCCAGTGTCAGCGCCAGCGCATCCTCACTTTCTTTTCTTCCCTTATACGTGGCCCCGGGGTTTGCACCACCGTGCCCCGCATCCAATACGATCAATGGCATAAAAAAGCTCCCGCATATCCTTTTGTTTCATGATATGCGGGAGCTTCCCCATTTAGATATTTATTTTAAAAGTGCTGCCGTCACTTCCTGAGGGATTACAAATTCCGGTGCTCCCATAGAGCCGGGAGCCACTTCATATTCATCAAATGCTATGACCAGTTCTCCCCTTTCATTGAAATAAAAATTCGTCTGTTCCGTGATCCCCTGAAAATTGAATTCCGGCATATCGTCATTATACAGGAAATAGATCACGCCTTCGTCCGCCGCCATCTGTTCCTTCATCTGGGTCTTAATGTTCTCGCTGATCGCGGAAATATAGTCACTCCCTTCTGCAAACAGATCTGCCAGTGTCACCACATTTCCCGTCTGTTTAGCAATCGTATAAAATTGATTATGTTCATAGCCGCTGGCCTCCGTCTCCAGGACACTCAGCTTCACTGTATAATACAGTGCATTATCTGTAACAACCTCCTGTGTTACATGCAGTCCATGATACCCTTCCTCGGATAAGGTATCCTCGAACTGACGGATCAGTTCCTCTACCGTAGCCTCCATACCCTGATTGACCGCTTCCACACCGTCTTCCGACAGCTTCGCCTCCGCAGCCTCCTGTCCGACACCGACTCCTTCCACACTTTCTGCAGCTGTGCCCTCCGGAGCAGCTGCCCCGACTGCCACCTCTCCTGCGGGAACACCTTCTCCCGCATCTTCTCCATAAGAGATCTGTGCAAGTTCTACTTCGGCATCATGGTTCTCATCGCTGTAATTGTACTGCCGCACCGTCACCAGTCTAAAAAAGCCTCCCAGCACCGGAATATTTTCCATGGCATGGGCGATCTGCATATTGGTATTTGGCAGTGCGATCAACACGATCACAGCCGCTGCTGCCGCAGTCCATGCGGAACGTCTTCGGACACGCTCCGCTCTTTTTTTCTCTATACGGGCTCTGTCGATACCTGCCTGCAGCCGTTCCCGTCCCGCTTCGGGTATTGTCATATTCTCATACTCCTCTTTTAATTGTTTTAATTGTTTTAATTGTTCCGGTTCATTCATATCTATTCTCCATCTGTCCGGTCTGTTCGGGCCGGTCATGTTATCTCTTCTTATATCTTCCTATATCTCTTTGCCTGTATCTGTCTTATGTCCTGCATATATATGATGTCGGGGGCAAAATCTTCCGACTTTGCTGCCTTCGGATTGTTCAGCCTGTGCTGCCTTCGAGGTTCAGCCGCAGCTTTTTCATCACCCGGTACAGTCTGCTCTTTACCGTGTTCAGGTTCTCATCCAGTATCTTCGCGATCTCCTCCAGCTGCCTGTCCTCAAAGAATCTCAGAACCACAATGGCACGATCCTTCGGGTCAAGATTTTCTATAGCACGTTTTAAATCAATATTTTCATAGATATCTTCACTTGCCGCCTGGATCTCCTCCACATCCGCGCTCTCCTTCCGGTTGCGCAGGAAGCTGCATGCCTCGTTGACCACGATCCGGTATACCCAGGTCTCCACGTATTGCGGCTCCTTCAGGCTGTCACTTTTTAAAATGGCTTTATAGGCTGCTTCCTGTACAATATCCAGCGCGTCCGCTTCATTATGTACATAACTA